>ERZ1292623.862-Hain-H51-01um-R1-862-length-30985-cov-7_pt1 | contig 30985 bp, 40 predicted proteins | sample MGYA00564398_ERZ1292623 | MGnify/ENA primary metagenome ERZ1292623 (study PRJEB36523, sample SAMEA6512633) | groundwater metagenome | collected 2019-01-07 | study: AquaDiva: Metagenomics assemblies of 32 groundwater samples
ACCGACGGCAACGGGCAATCCATTTGAGACCGTGACGCCGACGCCGAGTGGGAGCGAAACGCCGACACCGACACCCACCCCAACACCCATCGCGGGATGGTGCAGTGAAAGCGCGGGCTATCCTGGATGCCATGAGGGAAATTGCAGTTGCTTTGCGATGCTCGCTCAAGCCCTTGATGGTAAGCCGGTCAATATGAGCAAGGTGAATTCTTTTGCGGGTCCCGAGGATCCCAAGACTATTTTTACCAATGGCGGGTCCGAAAATATTCCCGTGACATGCCGAGCCGTAAAATATATCAAAGAGGGCAATCCGGCATGGTTCACGAACTATTTTAATATTCAATTTGATGGTTCTGTGGGTCTCTTCGGGAAAGAACTATTCTCCAATATCTACGGGTCGCTAACCGTTGGCAATGTCATCGTGGTAAGAAATGAAGCGGCGCGACGGGGACACGCGGAGCTGGAGCGCAAAGCCTCGGAGTGGTTGAGGGCGTATTGGACAACCCTTGCGTTAGCGGCGGATCAGAGTCCTGTCAAATTAAGCCAGGCGTATCAGTATGATGAGTCAAGTGGAAAAGAGGCTTTTACTTCACAATCCAGTAATGCCGGAGGATATGGCGTGGTACTTCCCGGGAATCGATCGTACGTGAATACCTATCCCGGGGGAGTTGGGTTTCAATCGATCATGTTTTCGATGGCACTGGCGCATCCTGGGCGATCGCTCGAAAGAACGCTCGATGTGTCTCCCGGGGCGTACGGAGGACTCTGTGTTGCGATGAAGTCGCTGGGATATGCCTTTACCCAAGACGGCAAAGTAAACCTGACTTCCAAAAATCCTCCCCCGGAAAGCTTCGGTCTGACGGCCAGCCAACGAGATATGCTCAAGGGCTACGTTGTTTCGAATGGCAAAAACAATGCAAGCGGATTACTCAATATCTTATCTCCATATCGACTTGCTTGCGAGTTGACGATCGTGAGAACTACCCAAGGCATTACGTCGTGGTTTGGCAACGAGACCGACAAAGTCGGTCTCTGTTCACGATCCAAGGGTGGGACGTTTACGGCAGGCACGCTGTTATTTGGCGATCATACTGCCACCTATATTTCTCGGGCTACTCGTGAAAATCAGCCCGAAGCCGCAACTACATGGGTGGAAAACAAACAAGTATGTGAAGAATCAGAGAACTTGCCAAAGAAATGCATTGACATTGCTCCCGGCGCTCGCGTCAACACGATCTCCTGGCCGCGTGGTGGGCAGATTAAATCGCGCTAAACAAAAACCGCCCCTTGAGCGGGACGGTTTTTGTAAACGTGTTGGAGTGTTACTTGAACGCGTTTTCGAGGGCGGTGCGGGCTGCAGCTGCAGCAGTCTGAAAGACGGTGCGAGCGGCATCCACAGAATTCATACGAGTCGTGCGAAGCACATCGATGCGTGCACCAAGATTGGGAAGATTCTTCTTCGCCGTCTTAAAGTTCGTGCGAGCGGTTTCCAAATTGCTCTGGAAGGTCTTTTGCACCGTCGCAGGCTTGATGTTTGCGGCGCAATCAGCTTTGGCTTTCGTGACCGCACTATCGATAGCAGTCGTGAACGTGGTCAAGGCTGAGTCCATGCCATTTTGGCGGGCGGCTACGGCAACGTCAACGCCGGTGCGGAATGTGCCGAAGGCGGCATCAACCGAGGCGCGGCGAGTCGTCATCGCTGCTTTGATGGCATTATGGTAGGTCGTGACCGCGTTCTTTTGAGCTTGCGTATTTGCACGAACCTCGAGGTGTTCGATGCGGTTCGCAAGATTTTTATCGGCTGCTGCACGACTCAATGCGATCTGCTTGTCCTGATCAGTGCGCTGGCGCGTGATCCGAGCAAGCTGGTTTTTCTGGGATTCCTCCACAGAAGCTTCGCGCTGGGCGAGCGCCTTATCAAGATCGGTTTCGCGACCTGAAAGGCGGGTGCAGAAATTGTCTGCGGGAGTGGTAGCGGCAAGCGTCACCGAGGGGATTACCATGGTAGCTGCCACGGCAATGCCGACGAAGATTGATGTAATTTTTTGCATGGTATAGGTTATTAGAGTAAAATAGTCATGTCTATAGTCCATCGACCATTAGATACAGTATAATATATTGGGTCTCGCTTGTCAATAGCTTATGAAAAACGTTCTCGTTACGGGGGCTTTCGGTCAAATCAGCTCGGAATTAGTGCCGGCGCTTTTGCTGAAACACGGCATTGGAAAAGTGGTCGCTCTTGATCATCGCCCGCCTCCTGCTGATACTCATGGCATCGTTGAAATGGCTGATGTCACGGACGCGGCGACTTTGGAGCGCATCGTGAAGAAGTACGAGATCGACACGGTCTTTCATCTGGTGTCATTGTTGTCGGCGACCGGCGAGCAGCAGCCCAACCTTGCCTGGGATGTCAATATGCAAGGACTCAAGATAGTTTTGGATCTGGCAATCAAGTATAAGATGCGGGTATTCTGGCCAAGCTCAATCGCCGCATTCGGTCCTACGACCCCGCGAGACCTCACGCCACAAAAAACCATTCTTGAGCCCACGACCATGTACGGTGTGACCAAAGTCGCGGGCGAGCTGCTATGCCAATATTATTTTCTCAAATACGGTGTTGATGTACGCAGTGTGCGCTATCCTGGACTCATCAGTTGGAAAGCTCAGCCGGGCGGCGGCACGACCGACTATGCCGTGGCGATTTTTCATGAGGCGATCGCCAAGGGTACGTATGAGTGCTTTGTAAAAAAAGACACGATCCTACCCATGATGTACATGGATGACGCGATTCGAGGCACGCTCCAGCTCATGGATGCCAATCCAAAAAAGCTCACGGTGCGCACGAGCTACAACCTGGCCGCAATGAGCTTCCGTGCCGATGAGCTTGCCGCCGAGATCCAAAAGCATGTTCCGTGCAAGGTAACCTATCGTCCGGATCATCGCCAAAAAATCGCCGACTCATGGCCACGCTCGATCAATGATTCGCAGGCCCGCAAAGACTGGGGATGGAAACCAAAAGTTAATCTTGCGATGATGACCAAAGAAATGCTTAAATATCTCCGCCATGTTTGAAAAAGAGTTACAGGAAATGAAAGAAGCGGGAATGTATAAAGTCACGAAAGTAATTTTTGGCCGACAAGGCGCGGAAATTATCGTTGGAGATAAGAAGCTGCTTAATTTTTGTGCCAATAATTATCTCGGCCTCGCGGGAAGCGATGAGTTGGTTGCGGTAGCGGCCGAGGGCTTGAAAGCGCATGGCTTTGGCATGGCATCGGTGCGCTTTATTTGTGGTACCGGGACTGTGCACACGGAGCTTGAAAAAGAAATCGCAAAGTTCTTCGGCTTTGAAGATGCAATTTTATACTCATCTTGTTTTGACGCTAATACCGGACTTTTTGAGACAATCTTGGCAGAAGGCGACGCGGTGTTTTCCGACGAGCTCAATCATGCCAGCATCATTGACGGTATCCGGCTCTGCAAAGCGGAGCGGTTTCGGTACAAGCATAGCGACATGGCCGATCTTGAAGCACAGCTTGTCGCGGCCGGTGAACGCCGGAGAAAACTCATTGTCACCGATGGCGTCTTTAGCATGGATGGCGAGACCGCGAAGCTGGCAGAGATCAGCGCGCTCGCCAAGAAATATGATGCCCTACTCATGGTTGATGACTCGCACGCATCGGGAGTATTAGGAAAAACTGGCCGGGGAAGTTACGAGGCATGCGGCATCAAGCCTGATATTCTCACGTCAACTTTTGGCAAAGCGCTTGGTGGGGCGAGCGGCGGGTTTACTGCCGGCTCCAAAGATCTTATCGAGTACCTGCGCCAGCGATCACGGCCGTATCTTTTCAGCAATACGCTGGTTCCAGCGGTGGCGCACACGGCTCTGTATGTTTTGAAAAGCTTTGATACAAAATTCTTGCCGATTCAACGTGCACTTGCAGAAAAGACGACATATTTCCGCGCAGGCTTGCAAAAACTTGGTTTTACCCTTGGCGGTGACGGCACGCATCCGATCACACCGGTATTTTTCAGTGATGAGCAAGCAACCGTCAAGGCCGCCGATGCGCTCTATGAGCAGGGCATCTATGTGCGGGCATTTACTTATCCCGTCGTGCCCAAAGGCAAAGCCCGCATCCGCGTCCAACTCTCTGCTGCGCACACGCAAGAACATTTAGATAAAGCTCTTGCCGCATTTGCAAAAGTAAAATGAAGATAGAGGAATTAAAAAATGTTACTACCAAAGTGCTGGATGAGATCAATTTACTCATCCCGCAGCTTTCGAGTTCAGCCAAGCTTCTGACCTATGCGCGGCTTTTGGACATGGTCAAAAATGAACGGACAACGACGCTCGTCATCAAAGATGGACAGAAAATTATTGGCATGGGCATGGTGGTAATTTATGACGTACCGACCGAGAAGCGCGCATGGCTGGAAGAAATCATGGTCGATGAAGCATATCGAGGCCAAGGCTTAGGGGAACGGCTTTCAAAAGAACTTATTGAAATCGCAAGACACCAACGGGTCAATCGGGTGTATTTAAGTAGCGGACTACATCGCGAAGCCGCCAATAAGCTTTATCAGAAACTTGGTTTTGAAAAAAAAGAGACTAACGTCTACAAGTTGAAACTCGATTAGCTTTTTGATACTCTAATTTTAGGCGCAAAGCCGGAGGGGAGGATCATGTCTACCAGCGTTCGACAACCCGTACCACTCAGTACTATCAGTAGAGGCATATTCCTGAGCCAGTTAGAAAAGGCGGCGACTGGCTCGGAAGTTGAGTTGGGCTTCGGGCCACACAAGCCGCGCGAGGCACTTCTCCGTTTGCTTGAGCTCAGGCACGAGACAAAGCCTGGGTTTCGCATGACGGAGTCTGACGCGACCATTCTTCTCAAGGTCGCGGGGAAAGACGTGAACGACTGGGGTCCCCACTCTCGCCGGGTGAGGATCGTCACCACCGAACACTTCGATCCTCAGGATCTTCTGGATGACGAGCACATTAGCTACATCCTGGAAGCCGTGAGCATCAAGCCCCCATCAGAGTCTACAGAATAGTTCCTAGACTCCCAAGTCCACAGCCACCCATCCACCGCGCGAGCAACTCGCCCTGGAGGATCGAGGTGGCTTGCGTGTTTTTATGAGCATGGTATCGTTGCATAGAGCATGAGCAACTCGAAAAAAAATATCGTTTGCATCGGCGGAGGCACGGGGATGTCGGAAGTGCTTTTGTCGTTGAAGAGTCACGATGTGCATCTCACGGCGATCGTCAGCATGGCTGATGACGGGCAGTCGCAGGCGATTTTGCGTGATCAGTACCATGTCTTGCCCCCCAGCGATGTTCGTAAAGCGATGATCGCGCTTGCCGAAGAGGAAGCGGTGGCAAAAGCATTCGACAGTCGTTTTCATGGTGGGCCGTTTGACAGTTTCACGATTGGGAGTATCGTCATTGCAGGTTTGCAAAAAAGCACCGGGAGTTTTGAGAAAGCCATCGAAGAAGCCGGAAGAATGTTGAAAATCAAAGGCGAAGTGATCCCGGTGACGCTGGACGATGTGCGGCTCATGGCCGAGCTTGAGGACGGCACAGTGATCAAGGGCGAGAGCAATATTGATATTCCGAAGGGCGAACGAGCGGCCATAAAAAAAGTTTGGCTCGAACCCCAAGCGAAAGCAAATCCGAAAGCACTCAAAGCGATCAGCAAAGCTGACATAATTATCATCGGCCCCGGCGATCTCTACACGAGCATCATTCCAAATTTCCTAGTCAATGGTATTTCGGAAGCGATCAAGCAGTCAAAAGCCAAAAAAGTCTACCTGTGCAATCTCATGACGAAACACGGTGAAACCGATGGCTACGCAGTGGGGGATTTTGTAAAAGCCATCGAGTACTATGTTCTTTTGGATGTTGTCGTGTGCAACAACAAAAAACCAAGTCCCGTGTTGCTTACTCGATACCACGAAGCAAAATCTGATTTTGTTGAGCCAAGCACCGCCTATCTGAATGTCGATCTTTTGGCCGACGGCGATCTCATCCGGCATGACTCAAGCACCAAGCTTGCTAACACCATCCTCCATGTTCTTCGGGATTGACCTGACACAACTTATTCAGACGATGGGCTACGTGGGAGTGTTTGGCTTTGTGTTTGCCGAGTCGGGGCTGTTCATCGGATTCTTCTTGCCGGGCGACTCGCTGCTTTTTACCGCCGGCTTTCTTGCCTCACAAGGCTATCTGAATATTTGGATCTTATGCATTGGTGCGTTTTTCTTCGCCGTGATCGGCGACAACGTGGGCTACGCGTTTGGCAAGCGAGTCGGCGTGAAGCTCTTTACCAAAGAGGACTCGTGGCTTTTCAATAAGGCGCATCTCGTCAAAGCTCAAAAATTCTACGAAGCGCATGGCCGCAAGACGATCATCCTCGCGCGCTTCATGCCGATCGTCCGCACCTTCGCCCCGATCGTGGCCGGCATGGGAAACATGAATTACAGGATTTTCTTCCTCTATAATATTATCGGTGGTTTCCTGTGGGCGGTGGGATTATCAGTGCTTGGCTATATTCTCGGCAACGCGATTCCCGACATTGACCGCTACCTCTTGCCCATCATTGGCGGGATCATTATTATTTCCATATTGCCGCCCATTATCCACGTAGTGCGAAACAAAGAATGAAATTTCTCAAGAAGTATCTCACGTTTTTGTGGGGCTTTATCAAAACCGTTCGTGATCGTACGGAGCGCGCTTTTGAACACGAAAGCAATAAATTTCACGCCTATCATGATGTGTTGACCGGCCTTCCCAATCGGGCATCACTGGAGCGGCAGGCTGGCATCCACTTCCACGAGCGTGCCCCGAGTCATCAGCTCGCGCTCCTTTTCGTCGACCTGACAAATTTAAAAAGATCAATGATAGCCTCGGCCATCACGCGGGAGACGTGCTTTTGCAAGAGGTCGCCCGGCGGCTTCGCGCCTCGACGCGGCAAGAAGATTTTGTGGCGCGCTTCGGTGGTGATGAATTCATGGTGCTTGCCAAAGTCGCTTCACCGGAAGACGCCAAGCTGGTCGCCGAGAATATTTTTAAATCGCTTCAGGAGGATGTGATCGTCGAGCATCGGAATCGCGCTGTATCCCCAGGACGGCACGGACATTGCCACACTCATCAAAAATGCCGATATGGCGCTCTACCGAGTCAAAGAGTCGGGCCGCAAAAACTATCAGCTGTACTCCCACGATATGCACACTGAGGCGATGGAGCGTATACAACTGGAAAACGAGCTTCGTGGAGCCGCGGAGCGCCGGGAGCTCGAGCTTTATTATCAGCCGATCGTCGACGTTAGGTCTGGCCGGATCACGGGCGCCGAGGCGCTGGTGCGCTGGCATCATCCCACACGCGGGCTCTTGGCCCCTAGCCAGTTTATCCCGCTTGCCGAGGAGACGGGCGCCATTTTTCCGATTGGTGACTGGGTGTTTGATGCGGCGTGCAAGCAGGTGCGCATGTGGCACGATGCGGGATTCTCGCATCTCACCGTGGGGGTTAATTTTTCCCCACAACAGCTTCTCCGCCGCAATCTTATCGCGAAAATTGCTGCGGCCCTCACTAGTGCCGGCCTGCCCCCAGGTTCCATCGCGTTGGAGCTCACCGAAAACATTGCTATTCGCGGCATCAAGCCAGCGCTGGCGATGCTCAAAGAATTGCGAGCGCTGGGCCTCGGCCTCGTGCTCGATGACTTTGGCATGGGGCACTCGTCGCTGAGCTACCTGAAGCAATTTGCTATCACCGGCCTCAAAATCGACCAGACCTTCGTCCGCCGCAGCCTCACCGAACGCGAAGACGCGGCGGTCATCAAGGCAATCGTGTTTTTAGCCCACACGCTCACGTTGAACGTGATCGCCGAAGGCATCGAGACCGAAGCAGAAAAGCAATTCCTCCTGGATGCCGGCTGCCATCTCATGCAAGGCTTTCTCTTCAGCCCACCCGTCCCGGCGGGAGAATTTGAAAAATTACTCAAAGTATGATACAGTAATAAAAGCGGCGGGATCGGCCAAGAGGCCGTTTTATTATGGAAATCAGGAATATTGCTATTATCGCGCACGTTGACCACGGGAAAACCACGTTGACGGATGCGCTATTGAAGCAAACCGGTATGGTGGCCGCGGATTTTAGCATGGACGTTAACGCGCTTGAGCGTGAGCGGGGGATTACGATTTATTCCAAAAACGCATCGCTTTATTATAAAGACACCAAGATCAATATCGTCGATACGCCGGGACACGCGGACTTTGGCTCGGAGGTGGAGCGTGTACTGCGCTCGATTGACGCGGTATTGCTGATCGTGGATGCGCAGGAGGGGCCGATGCCACAGACACGCTTTGTACTCAAAAAATCCCTCGAGCTCGGCCTCAAGCCCATTCTCGTCATCAATAAAATCGACAAGCCCGCCGCCGATCCGCACAAGACTCATGACGAGGTACTGGAGCTTTTCATGGAGCTTGGCGCCAACAACGAGCAGCTTGATTTTAAGACAATCTACGCGATCGGACGCCAGGGTGTGGCGATGCTGGACCTCAAGGACGAACAAAAAGACCTGACGCCGTTATTGGAGCTGATTTTAAGAGAAGTCCGTGTAGCCTCGGGTGGCGAAGACAAGCCGCTGTTGCTCCAGCCGTTCAACCTTGCGTATGATAATTTTTTGGGGCGCATGGGAATTTGTCGGATCTATCAAGGAACAATCAAGCAAAGCCAAAAAGTTTTTGTGCATCAAAAAGAACAAAAAATCACCAAGCTGTTCAGCTTCAAGGGTTTTGAAAGACAGGATGTTACCGAGGCGAGTGCGGGAGATATCGTCATGATCGCGGGAATTCCTGAGATCAATATCGGCGAGACAATTTGCGAGTCAGCCGATCAGGAGCCCTTGCCGATGATCAATGTCGACGAGCCGACGATTTCACTGTTCTTCATGGTCAATGATTCGCCGTTGGCCGGGCGGGAGGGTAAGTTTGTCACCAATCGACAAATCCGCGAGCGCCTCGAGAAAGAGCTTGAGGTTAACGTGGGCTTGAAAATTGATTTTACAACTAACGAATACTACACCGTCTACGGCCGCGGAGAACTGCATATCGCGATCTTGCTCGAAAACATGCGTCGCGAAGGATACGAAGTGCAGGTGTCCCAGCCGCATGTGATCATCAAAGAAGAAAACGGCGTGAAGCTCGAGCCGTTCGAAGAAACGGTCATTGATGTCCCCCAAGACGTCGGGGGAACTATTATTGAGACGCTAGGCAAACGGAAAGGTATCATGAAGGATCTGCAGCCTGAGCAGGGAAACCGGGTGCGGCTGATTTTTGAAATCCCGACGCGGGGGATCTTGGGCTACCGCAACCAATTTTTGATCGATACCAAAGGCGAAGGGATTTTTTCAAGCCGCGTGATGGAGTTTCGACCATATGCCGGCGAGATCGAAAAGCGATCCGCAGGATCCATGATCTCGATGGAAACCGGGAAGACCTTGGCGTTTTCACTCGATAATCTTCAACAGCGCGGCTCGCTGTATGTCGGACCCAATGTCGAGGTGTATGAGGGTATGGTGATCGGGAATGTTTCAAAAGGCATGGACATGTCCGTCAATCCCATCAAGGGCAAGCAACTGACCAACATGCGCTCATCCGGCAACGATGACAATATCTATCTCGCGCCTCCGCTTGAGATGACGCTTGAAAGCGGCCTGGAAATCATGGCCGAGGACGAGTACCTCGAGGTTACCCCCAAGAATATCCGCTTGCGCAAGAAATATCTGACGGAAAATGATAGAGTGAAGGCAAAGCGATGATTCCTAAAGACGCAAAGTTAGTCTTCAAGGGCAAACTCTTTGATGTCTATCAATGGCAGCAGGAGGCCTTTGATGGCACGATGGTGCTTTTTGAACGGCTTCGAAGAAAATCGAGCGTAAGCGTACTACCCATTATGTCAGATGGGAAAATTATGCTCTGTGAAGAGGAGCAGCCAACGCGGGGAAAATTTTTGAGCAATCCGGGAGGACAGGTCGAGGCGGGCGAAACGCCTGAGGGTGCGGCCGCGCGTGAATTTCTTGAAGAAACTGGCTACGAGGGGAAGCTTGAACTCTGGATGGAGCATCAGCCCTATGGCAACAAGATCGACTGGACCGTAACAAATTTTATTGCTCGTGATTGCAAGAAAGTTGCCGAACAGCATCTTGATGCCACTGAACGGATTACGCCCGTATTCATTGATTTTAATCAGTTTGTCGACACGGTTTTATCTGATCCAAATTTTCGCAACATTGAAGTATCTGTAGCTGTCATTAAAGCTATGCGTACCCCCGGTGGATTAGAGCAGTTGAAGAAGTTTTTGCTTGGCTCATGAGTAAATTTGCAATTGGATTTTTTATTGTTGCCGGTGTTACGTTGCTCGTTACTCCCCATGCCTGGTGGCCGAAATACTATGATGTGACCTACATGGGGATCGCGGCACTGGTGTGCGCGGTGGCGATTTGGCGTGTGCCGGCTCGCCTCAAAACTCCACTGGCGATTATTTTACTGCTCAATGCGTCGGGCGATTTAGGTTTGTATCAATTATATAAATATGGCTTTGAGTACGACAAAGTCATCCATCTTGCGTCGCCGTTGATCGCGACCCTGGCGCTCGCGAGATTTTGGAATCTGCGCCGCGCGGTGATCATCGTCCTTGTCTGTGGCATTGCATGGGAGCTCTTCGAATTCCTGGTCGATCGGTATTTTAAGACGCGAATTTTTGGCGTCTACCATCTTTTTATTTGGCGCGATACGATCCTAGATATGGTGCTCGATGGCATGGGTGTGGCGATCGCGTATCTTTTCTTGAGATTGAAATCAAGCCGAAAATCTGGTACCGTGTCGTAGATGCCTGAAATATCCATCAAAGCCGAAGAACTGTTTGAGCTGTGGCATATCCCGATCACTAACTCAATACTCCTGGCGCTCGTAACGTGCGCGTTTTTGCTTGTCATCGGGCTTATCTTGCGGGGTAGGCTTGCGCTGATTCCCGGCAAGCTCCAAAGTGTTGTCGAGTTGCTCATGGAGCAGGTCTTGGGCCTCATGGACTCGGTTTTTGGGAGCCGTGAGAAATCCGAAAAATATCTTCCCATGATCCTGACCGTCTTTCTATTCATTCTGTTTTCCAATTGGTTCGGGCTCTTGCCGATTGTGGGGCCGGTGGGGCTGCGGCATGTGGCAGAGCATCACGGGGAAGTCAAAGAAGTTCTGGTTCCGCTTTTTCGTGCGCCATCGGCGGATCTTAACTTTACCATTGCTCTTGCGGTGCTTGCGGTCTTTAGTGTTAATGTATTATCGGTGCTGGCGTTGGGGATCGTGGGGTTTATCAAGCGATTCTTTAGTAAAGACATTATCCTCTCTGCGGTCGGCATACTTGAGATTATCTCAGAATTTGTTAAAATCATTTCGTTCTCGTTTCGGCTGTTTGGGAACGTTTTTGCGGGCGAGGTATTGCTTTTGATCATAGGATTCCTGGTTCCGCTCATCGTTCCCTTGCCGTTCTTGTTTTTGGAAGTGTTTGTTGGGTTCATGCAGGCGTTCATTTTTGCCATGTTAACGATGGTGTTCATGGCGATGGCGACGACGGAGCACGCGCATTAACAAGTCATAAAATATGTAACATAAAACATGTACCGCGAGTATGTAGCACGAGATTCGTCTTTTGATACATGCTTCATGCTACATGATGTCTGGTCTATGGAACTAGAAGCTGTAAAGTTTTGGGCCATTGCCGCGGTAATGGCAATCGGTACGATCATGCCCGCCTTAGCAATCGGTTGGATCGGGTCAAAGAGCGTTGAAGCAATCGGGCGCAACCCGGAAGCAGGATCAAAGGTGCAGACCGCGATGATCTTGTGTGTCGCGTTTGCTGAAGCTATCGCGATCTACTGTCTCGTTATTTCACTCATCCTGAAGTTCGTCTAATGTCAGAATTATTCCACGCACTCGGAATCAATGCCAAAGCGCTGCTTATCCAAGGAGCTAACTTTGTGGTACTCCTGATCGTGCTGACCTTCGCCGTCTATCGTCCGCTCATGCGGATTATCAAAGAGCGTCGGGCCAAGATCGAGTTAGGGGTGCGTGGAGGTGAGACCGCTGCTCGCAAGATTGCCGAAGCGGAGCAGATGAGCAGCGAAAAAATACGAGCCGGTGAAACTGAGGCGGTCGCCATCATTACCAAAGCCGAGGGCCAGGGCCAAAAACGATCTCAGGAGATTATCCATGGTGGCGAGAAGAAAGCCGAATATATTATTGAAGAAGCCCTCGCAACCGCCGCCAAGAAGAAGCAAGAAGAGATGGAAAAAGTTGCGCTTGAAGCTCAGGCGCTCATCAAAGCAGCGCTCATCAGGACCGTCGAACTGAGCCCCGAGCAGGTAGACGAGAAACTGATTCATAAAGCACTCCAGCAATTATGAAGTACCCCGTGTCCATTTATGCCCGTGCATTCCTTGAAATAAAGCCTGATCCCAAGAAGTTTTTGAGCGTCGTGGCAAAAAACGGTGATCTCCCTCGGATTGACAAGATCATCGCGGCGATCGAAGAACAAGAAACTCACGATCATGGCGGCAAGGTTATCAGTGTCGAGTTTGCCCGAGAGATGGACGATGCCACGATCAAAAAGATTACGAAGAAATTCAAAGAGCGTGATTTGGTAAGTATCAAAGTCACGCCATCGCTGATTGCCGGGACCCGGATCACCATTGACGGAGCGCAAGAATTAGACGGATCATTTCAAAGAAAAATAAATAAATTATGGCATACGAAATCGTAGAAAAATTAAAAAAGCAGATCGCAAGCTTCAAAGACGAAGCCGGTTTTGAAGATATCGGCACCGTCACTGAATCAGGTGATGGTATCGTCAAAATCGCAGGTCTTCGCAAGTGCTTGAGCCAAGAATTGCTCACCATTGAAACGGAGAAGGGCGAAGTCGCCGCATTGGCGTTTAACCTGGAAGAAGGCTTCATCGGCGCCGTCGTACTCGGCGACGCGCTCGCCGTCCGCGTTGGTCATCGCGTTCGCCAGACGGGGAAGATTATCTCTATTCCCATGGGTGATGAGATCATCGGCCGCGTCGTGGATCCACTGGGTCGTCCCGTGGATGGGAAAGGTGTGATTTTCAAAGATGCTGGCAAAGCCAAAGATTATCCTCTCGAGCGCAAGGCTCCCGACGTGCTTGCACGTGAATCAGTCAACGTTCCGCTTCATACCGGTATCAAAGCCATCGATGCCATGATTCCGATTGGCCGTGGCCAGCGCGAGCTCATCATTGGCGACCGTGCGACAGGGAAGACATCTGTTGCGCTTGATACGATTCTCAATCAGTTGCAGGACCCTTCGCGCCCTCCGGTCATCTGCATCTACGTCGCCATTGGCCAGAAGAATTCCAAGATAGCCCAATTCGTCAAAGTTCTCGAAGAAACCGGCGCGATCAAATACACTATCGTTGTCGCCGCTCCTGCGTCCATTCCGGCACCGTTGCAATTCCTTGCGCCATACGCTGGAGCCGCGATCGGGGAGTACTTCATGGATCAAGGCAAAGACGCGCTCGTCATCTACGATGACTTATCCAAGCACGCCGATGCGTATCGGCAATTGTCGCTTCTCTTGCGCCGCCCGCCAGGTCGTGAAGCATTTCCGGGCGATGTGTTTTATGTTCACTCACGTCTTCTTGAGCGCGCGGCAAAAATGAGCAAAGAAAAGGGCGGGGGTAGCTTGACGGCACTGCCGATCATCGAGACCCAGCTCAACGATATTTCCGCGTATATCCCGACCAATGTCATCTCGATCACAGATGGGCAGATCTTTTTAGAGGCGTCGCTTTTCAACCAAGGCCAGCGCCCTGCCGTCAACGTCGGCTTATCCGTATCTCGCGTCGGATCCGCCGCGCAGACCAAGGCCATGAAGAAGATCGCCGGCCCGCTTCGCCTCGAGCTCGCGCAGTTTCGCGAACTCCAAGCGTTCGTCCAGTTCGCATCTGATCTTGATGAGACGACGAAGAAGAAGATCCAGCGCGGCGAACTCCTAACCGAAGTCCTCAAGCAAGCCGACCGCAATCCGTTGCCGTTTGAGCGCGAAGTGCTCGTGCTTTACGCCGCGATCCGTGGCTACATCGATGCGTTGCCAATCAACCGTGTTGCCGCCTTCCAAACCGAATTCCTCGATTACATCGAAAAGCTTCACGGGGATACGATCTTGAAGCCCCTCCAAGAAAAAGGCGAACTCACCGACACCCTCGACTCCGCCCTCAAGACTGCGTTGCAAGAATTCTTGAAAGGATTCAAGTAATGACTCAACCCACGCCTCTTAAAACCTTCGAAATCCTCCTCCTCATCGCCGTTGTCATCGGCGGGGGATGGTGGCTAGCTCACCGAGAAACGGCGATTGATAACGGATCTCTTTTAGTTGAAGAAACTGCCACACCTACTCCCGAAGCCGTCGACACCTCTAATTGGGAAACATATCGTAATGAAATTCTCGGTGTGAGTTTTAAATATCCATCAGGATGGACAGTGAGAACAGACACGTATTGTTCGCCCCCCGAAAATCCGCCATGCGCAGTTGTTGGTTTTTACGTTCATCGAGCGGATAATGAAGATGTTGGCTTCGGAGCTGGTGGGCATCAAAGCGCTGGCTACAGGTGCGAAGACCCAAGGCTTTCCTCGAAGCAGAACCACTGTGTCAATATTGATGGGAACATGGATACGATGATGACTTACAACGGAAACGATTCTGAAACAATTTCTATTTATTATGGAGTAGCAGCATCTTTAAGGACATTTTGATCATGGAATCACCGCAACACATAAAATCCAGATTGAAGTCAGTCAAGAACATCGGGCAAATTACCAAGGCGATGGAGGTGGTTTCGGCTACGAAGATGCGGAAAGCGCAGGAAGTGGCGTTGAGATCGAGACCGTACGCTTTTAAAGCACTTGAATTATTGGAGACGGTCGGAAACGTTCAGGTTGAGATTCCGCTTGCCGAACACCGAGAGATCAAGAAAACTTTACTTGTAGTCGTGACATCGGATAAAGGACTCGCGGGAGCTTTTAATACGCAGGTATTCAGACAAGTCGAGCAATTCTTGGCGCAGGAGGGTAATGCGTCGGAGATCCACGTTGTCCCGGTGGGGAAGCGGGCGGTGTCGTTTTTTTCACGCCGAAATGCAAAGATCGTCGAGAGCTTCACGGGCTTTGGCGACTATGCCATGCCGGAGGAGCTTGAGTCGCTTGGTACATTGCTCGTTGATGGATTTTTGAATGGCTCATGGGATCGTGTAGTAACCATCTCGACGCACTTCCGCTCGACGCTCAAGCAGACGCCCCTCGTACGTGAGCTTTTGCCGATCGATGTCACGAAGATTCATGAGACCGTACGCGAAATCGTCCCCGAACACGGCAGGTTCTCGGGACAGAATAATGAATTAGGAATTATGAATAATGATCAAAACACAGAATTCATACTGGAACCGAGTCCGGAGGAGACGCTCGGTGCGCTCATCCCACACCTTGTCACGATGCAGCTTTATCATGTAGTATTGGAAGCGAACGCATCGGAGCATTCGGCGCGTATGGTGGCCATGAAGACGGCATCGGACAATGCGAGCGATTTGGCGGATGGCCTGACCCTTGAGTTCAACAAAGCCCGCCAAGCAGGCATTACGAAGGAAATTATCGAAATAACAAGCACGATGAACGCATTACAATAATATGAATACCAATACAGGAAAAATTGTACAGGTGATCGGGCCGGTGGTTGATGTGGAGTTCGCGGAGGGCGTGGCGATGCCGGCGTTGTATAACGCGCTGACGGCAGAGGGTCCGTCAGGGCTGATGACGTTTGAAGTGGCCAAGCATCTTGAGCCCGGACGGGTGCGGGCGATTTCGCTTGTTTCCACCGACGGCCTTGCTCGTGGTACCGACGTCACCGATACTGGAGCGCCAATCAGCGTACCGGTAGGACCGGAGGTGCTGGGGAATATTTTTAATGTGTTTGGCAAGACACTCAACGATTCGCCGACAAAATTTAAAAAGCACTGGCCGATCCATCGTCCTGCGCCAGAGCTCGCGCGACAATCCACTAAGATGGAAGTATTCCAGACTGGTATCAAAGTCATCGATCTGCTTGCACCGTTCGTAAAAGGCGGCAAAGTCGGACTCTTTGGCGGTGCCGGTGTCGGCAAGACCGTATTGCTCCAAGAGCTCATCCGCAACGTGGCCGAGGAATCCGGCGGCGCGTCGGTGTTTGCCGGTGTCGGCGAGCGCAGTCGTGAAGGTAATGACTTGTATCATGAAATGAAAGAATCAGGCGTACTGGCCAAGACCGCACTTGTCTTCGGCCAGATGAACGAAGTTCCCGGCGCTCGTCTGCGTGTCGCGCTTTCGGCGCTCACCATGGCTGAGTACTTCCGTGACGAGGAACATAAAGACACCCTGCTTTTTATCGACAATATCTTCCGCTTCTCACAGGCAGGCTCCGAAGTCTCCACCCTTCTTGGCCGTGTACCATCAGCGGTAGGGTATCAGCCGACTTTGGCTGGAGAAATGGGTGCCCTCCAGGAGCGTATTACATCGACGAAGGAGGGCTCTGTCACTTCGGTACAGGCAATCTATGTACCCGCCGATGATATCACTGATCCTGCGCCTGCGGCGACATTTGCCCACCTAGACTCCACGATTGTCTTGTCCCGTGCCCTTACCGAAATCGGCATCTATCCCGCCGTTGACCCGCTTGCGTCCGCATCGAGTGCGCTTGATCCCAAGGTTGTCGGCCAAGAGCACTACGACGTCGCCAAGGAAGTGAAGCGCATCCTCCAGCGCTATCGTGAGCTCCAGGATATCATCGCCATCTTGGGTCTTGAAGAACTCTCCGAAGATGACAAAGCGCTCGTCAATCGCGCACGAAGAATCCAGAAGTTTCTCTCCCAGCCAATGAACGTGGCTGAGATCTTCACGGGCATTAAGGGCGCGTATGTCAAGCTCGATGATACGATTAAAGACTTCAAGGCGATCATCGATGGCAAACACGACGGCCAAGCGGAGGACTTCTTCTATATGAAAGGCAAGCTCGCTTAATATGCAATTCCAAGCGATATCACTCAAGGGCATGCAGTATGAGGGCGACGTGAAGTCGGTCAATGTAAAGACAACTTCCGGAGAGATTACGGTGCTTGACCATCACCTTCCACTCATCACCGTCCTCGCCAAAGGCCAACTTGTGGTTAAGGATACTACCGGCAAGGAAACTGTCATTCATGCTGAATCAGGATTTCTTGAGGTAAAAGAGGGCAACTCTGCAGTAGCGCTCATCTCGTAATGCAAATTCTTCATACGTTTTTCAAGGGCGAAATTTTTAGCGATTTTATAATTCCCGCGAAGCCATCACACAAAGTTGCGATTATTTGTAGTGGGGCGCCGGCGGTGCCGAGCAAGAAGACACTCATGGAGTTCTTGGCGAAGAAGGGCTATTGGACGTTTCATATCAGGTATCGGGGGACGTGGGAGAGCAGGGGGACGTTTCTCAAAAAATCGCCGCATCAGGATCTTCTCGATGTAATAGACGATCTATCAAAAGGCTTCACCGAGCTTTGGACGAAAAAGCAGTACAAGATCAATCCCAAGAAAATTTTACTGACCGGCTCGAGCTTTGGCGGAGCGGCGGTGATCATGGCCGCACAGGATCCTCGTGTGACGGCGGGGATTGCGTTTTCACCGGTGGTGGACTGGAGCGCAACTCGCCCCGATGAGCCGCATGGCAAGTTTGTGAAGTTCATGCAGGAGGCGTACGGCAGCGTGTATCACAGCACGCCGGCTTTATGGAAAAAACTCTTAGACGAGGAATTTTATACACCGAGTATCAATGTGGATGGCTCAAAGCTTATGATCGTCCATGCCAAAGACGATCGCATCGTGCGGCTCAAAGAAGTGCGTGAGTTTGCGAAGAAAACCAAGTCGCATTTTGTATTGCTCAACAAAGGCGGGCATCTCTCAAGCTCAAACATCATGAGGCCGCAAATCTGGAAAAAAGTGAAAAAGATGGTAGGATAGAAAGGTGACTCCTCGCAATCGGCTTTTTCTTGTTATTGAAATCATTGTGGGCGTACTGATTCTTATCGGCGGGGTTTTTGTATTGGCGACCGAAACCAAGGCTCCCAATGGCTCGACAAGCTCACCATTTTCGACCCCTTTGGGGCCTTCGACGTATATTAGTTCGCTATTGCAAATTTCACTCCAATATCCCTACGGCTGGCAGCCGGATCCGAGCTTTAATAGTATTCCCGGCATCGAGCGATACCAGGGTATCGACGGTTTCTTCCAAGTTGATGCCACGAACGATCCGACACCGCGCAAAGGCAAGATTATTAAAAAATATCCAAAACCGATCAAGCTTGGCGATACCAACTATCGGTATTTTGTACTGATCGCCGATGCGGCGCATTTGAAAGAAATCGGGGATAGTGTAGAATTTTTGAATAAATGATCACCTACGAAGACTTTGCAAAATTAGAACTCAAGATTGCTACGATCAAAACTGCAGAGCGTGTGGACGGCTCTGAAAAATTATTGAAACTTCAACTCGATCTTGGATCTGAAGAACGCCAAGTTGTCTCCGGCATTGCCAAATCCTATGAGCCCGAGCAATTGATCGGCAAGCAGATTGTCATGATTGCCAATCTTGAGCCAAGGTCACTGATGGGCATCGAAAGCAACGGCATGCTTTTGGCCGCGAGCGATGAATCCGGCCCGATCCTTCTCATTCCCGAAAAATCCGTCCCTCCCGGGACGGGGATCAAATAACATGGCCTGGCAAGATATTATTCTAACCGTCGGCTCATGGATATTCGCGATAGTTTTGATTCCCTCAATTCGCAGCAAAGATAAGCCGGCACTCACGAGCAGTCTACTTACGGCGCTTCTTTGCACGATCTATATTGCCGTATATATCAGCCTTCATTTTTGGACTACTTCGATTTCGATGGCCGTTCTTGCTACGATGTGGTGGATTCTTGCCTACCAAAAATGGCGGAGCAATAAGGATCAACCGAAGTCATGAAGAAGCTTTTTATCTGGGACTTTCACGGGACGCTGGAGAAGGGGAATGAGAACGCGGTGCGAGAGTATATCAACATGGCGCTTGCCGGTCAGGACTACGAGCGCCGTATTACTGATTCTGAGTGTAAGCTGCTCTATGGCAAGAAAATCTGGGAGTTTTTTCAGTATCTTTTGCCCGAAGCGTCACTTGAGCGGTGCAAGGAACTGATGGGGGAATTTTTGAAAGCCGAACAGGAACATATCGACATCCTACTTCATCACATCAAGCCTAATGATGGTGCCCTGGAGATACTCGAAGCGATCCATACCTCACCACATGAGCAAATTCTGATCTCCAATACCGAAATCCCCATGCTTATGCCATTTATTAATTCGATAGGTGCAGATCGGTATTTTCCGGAAGGCTATCGATTTGCCACGCATTCCCATAGTGGTTCGCAAACAACCAAACACCATCGCTTGCAGGCGTTCATCGAGGGCAAGCAGTTCGATCATTTCGTGGCGATCGGGGACTCGCCGAGTGATTTGGATTATGTGCGGGCGTATGCGAGTACCACCTATCTCTATTCGCATCCCGGATGGGATTTTCGCGACTATTCCGCGACCTATCGCATTCGTGATTTGCGTGAAGTACTCAAAGAACTATGACGCCTCGGCAGTTGCAACAGCGCCGAGTGCTTTGGCGGCAGTGGTCACGCAAACTCAAGAAGCTTTTTCCGGAAGCGAAATGCGCGTTGAATTTTTCCAATGATTGGGAGCTCATGGTTGCGGTGCAGTTGTCGGCGCAGTGCACGGATAAGATGGTCAATCGCGTGACGCCCGCTTTGTTTCAGAAATACAAGAAGCTCGAAGACTACGTGCAGACCGATCCGAGAGAATTCGAGCAAGACATTTTTCGAACGGGCTTTTATCGCAATAAAACCCGCAACATCCTCGCTGCTGCCAAGATGGTCAAAGAAAAATTTCGCGGGAAAATTCCCAAGACAATGGCCGAGATACTTACGATCCCCGGTGTGGCCCGCAAGACGGCCAATGTCGTCCTCGGCAATGCTCACGGGGTCGTGGAGGGGATTGCCGTGGATACGCACGTCAAACGCATGGCGCGGGTGCTGGATTTAAGCGATGAAAAAACACCCGAGAAAATCGAGCGGGACCTCATGCAAATTATCCCCCGGAAACAGTGGTTTGAAGCCACCTATCTGCTCATTGAGTATGGCCGGGCGAACCGCAACCTAAAATAAGCTTTTGCGTCTTATTAGGCAGGACGGTGCGGGAGCGAGCCGTCGCAGCGAAATAATCTAATTTTTATTGTAACAACCGAATATTTCTATATGAGTTGCCGATAATCGGCAGCAAACTACAGGAAATCTTTCGAGATTTCCGAAAAGCCCGGCACTAAAAGCTGGGCTTTTGTGTGATATGATGGGACATGACTTTTTCTGATTTTCGCAAAAAAATTCTGGCATACTACCGGATCAACAAGCGAAATCTGCCCTGGAGACATACTCGCGACCCCTATAAAATCCTCGTTTCCGAGGTCATGCTCCAGCAGACACAAGTAGGTCGGGTATTAGTGAAATACCCGGAGTTTTTAAAAAAATTCCCAAGCCTTCGCGCGCTTTCACAAGCATCCGAGCGGGATGTGTTGCTTGCCTGGCAGGGGCTGGGCTACAATCGCCGAGGATTGATGCTGCACAAACTTGCAAAGACAACGCGAAAAATTCCGAACAATCTTGAAGATCTGAAAAAACTTCCCGGTGTCGGACCATATACGGCAGGAGCTATCATGGTATTTGCGTTCGATAAACCCGTTCCGATGATCGAGACTAATATTCGGCGGGTATTTATTCATGAATTTGGCAAAACTCATGATCGGGAGATTTTGAAGCTTGTGGAAAATACGCTTGACCAGAAGCACCCTCGCGAATGGTACTATGCTCTCATGGACTATGGGGCGATGTTGGGCAAGACGGTGCCGAATCCCAATCGCCGTAGTGCGCACTATACGCGGCAGTCAAAATTTGAGGGCTCGAATCGCCAGAAACGCGGAAGGCAGCTTAAAGCCTGGCTCAACGACCCCACGCTCGATCCGGCTCGGCTGGCTCACAAGCTCCAAAAACTTTTTCCACAACGACGGGGTTGACTTTAGATATTCTGGAGATTACACTGGCACCATGGAAGACCAAATGAAGTGCGACAAGTGTGGATGCGAGATCGCCGAGGGCCAGTGCAAGGACTGCGGTTGCGAGCCCATGGCGTGCGCATGCGAGTGCCAGCCCAAAGAAGGCGGCGAAGAAAAGCAGATGTAACTGCTTTCCCAAAGATGCCCCTCCGGGGGTGTTTTTGTATCAACCATGAATTCTCTCAAAATTTTCGCGGGGCCATCAGACGTGTTGCTTGGGAATAAAATTGCCAAGCTTTTGAGAACGCCGCTCGCCGCCCTGGAGGTCAAGCGATTTAGTAATGACGAGGAGCGGGTGCAGCTCGGTGAGTCAGTGAACGGCTGCGATGTTTTTTTCGTACAAACCACCGGGCAGCCGGCTGATAATTTTATTCGTGCGTTGCAGATGATCAGTGCTGCCAAGAAAGCTGGCGCCAAGCGAGTAATCCTGATCGACCCGATGCTGGGATGGGCGCGGCAGGACCGCACGGATCGGCGACTGACGGCCGTCACCGCCAAGCTGATTATCTCATGCCTCGAAACCGTCGGGCTTGATCGCTACCTCACCATTGATCTTCACAAAGACCAGATTGAGGGGTTTTTTGATATTCCGATCAGCAAGATGTATGGCCGTCGGATTTTCCTCGACTGGCTCGTGAAGCAGCGTTATAAGAATATGGTCATCGTGATTCCCGATGAGGGCGCGGCGCGCATGGGGCGATGGTACGCCGAAAAACTGGGCGCGCGGCGTATCTATGTCGACAAAAATCGAAAAGTCGACGGGTCAAGCAACGTCGATGAAATCGTCGGCGAGATTGGCGCGCGCCACACGGCGATTCTTGTCGATGATCTCATCAGCACGGGCGGGACCCTGATCAAGACCGCGCACGCGCTCGCTACGCGGCGCGGCGTGAAGCGGATTATCGCGCTTGCTACGCATGGGGAGCTCTCGGGGGACGCGATTGCCAATCTCAGCAACTCGCCGCTGGCGAAGATCGTCATTACCGATACGATCCAGCGCTCTACCAAACTCGGCAAAAAATTCGAGGTGCTTTCCGTCGCGCCGATGCTCGCCAAAGCCATCCGCATTATCCATGAGCGGACCGGAGACTCGATTAGTAAGTTGTCGGAGTAAAGGAGGAGTTGTTGGAAAGATAGAAATAGGGTAACATCAAGCTATGGCAAAAATAATACTTACCGCAATTATATTGTTAGCAGTATTGGCAGGAGTTGTGATATTACTGGATAATGTGAGGGTCCAGACCAGCCCGACGCCCAGCCCGACCGTTACAGCAACGGCGACCCCGGATCTTGGAACCACGGGAAATATCCGCGTGTTCTCGCCGCAGCCTGATGATGAAGTTGGCTTGCCGTTGGTGATTAAAGGCGAGGCACGGACGTTTGAAGCAGCTTTTTCGTATCGTATCAAAAACAGCAAAGGTACGGTGCTCGTCGAGGGCCACAGCATGACGACCGGCACGGAGGATCCTCCGGCGTATCGCCCGTTTGACGTGACGGTTAATTACCCCGATCCCAAAACCGCCAGCGGCTCGGTGGAAGTCTTTGAGTATTCCGCCAAAGACGGCAGTGAGATCAATAAAGTCATCGTGCCGGTGCGATTCAAGCAAGATGTTCCTAGCTCGATGACGAAGGTATTTTTCAGTAAGGGAACTCCTGCGAACTGCTCAGATGTACTCGCGGTCATACGCCGTGTCCCGGTCACCGAGACTCCTGTTCGTACCACGCTTGATGAGCTCTTGCGCGGCGTCTATAAAGCCGAAGCTGATGCGGGATACCAGAGTAATATTAATTCCGGTACGACCATCAAAAGCGTAAATCTCAAAAGCGGCGTGCTGACGATTGATTTTGACAAAAATCTTGAAGCTGGCGTGGCCGGCTCATGCCGTGTGACCGCTATCCGGGCGCAGATCACCCAAACCGCCAAGCAATTCTCCAATGTCTCAAGCGTCGTAATCTCCGTTGACGGCAAATCCGAAGGTGTCCTACAGCCGTAGTAAAACTTACACTATTCTAAAGACAATAAATCCCCGAGAAGGGGATTTATTGTCTTGTTTCTTGGGCCCAAGAAAAAGTTGGTATCCGTTTTTTACGCGCATAGGATACCACGCAACCCGGAGCCTATCTCGGGACTGGCTAAAGAACTTATTTTGCGGGTTCGTAGTAAACTCGGACCCAGATCACGCACTGGTTGCCGTGATGGAAGGATCCTTCATGGACAAAACCCGTGATCGTGATCTTGCCCATCTCTTGCTCGAGCTCCACCTCACGCTCCATTGCCTCGCGGATGTCCGCGTCGTTGTAGGCGTTGTGGAAGACAAGTCGATGGAATTTCTCCAATTTTTCCCCTCCTAGTCCTTCACCCAGAACCGGAACGTGATCTGTTCCTCTGTGCGTTCACTTGAGCTCGTCGCCCTTCTTATCGTCAAAGGGTCCGAGAGGATCGATATCTCCTGCTCTTCCCATTGCGCCTAAGACGAACCATAGGAGAACAAGAATTATAGGTGCGGCGAGCCCGAGTATTCTGATCACTTCGGGTAAACTCATCCACCACTCTCGCATGGATTTTTCTCCTTCGGTTACCTTACTCGCTCTTAAGGAGCAAATCCAAAGCACGTCCCCATTGCTTCGCACCAACCTGATCAACACACAGGTAGTCTCCGCTCCAGCCAGTTGATCCACTTGCCCGGTATCACGACCCCGTTGATTGTACTGAAGGCCTGATACCATGGTTTTTGTGATTCGAAACCGGAAGCACTCACGATAGCCACAGGCACACCCATCCTTACGGCATGCTGTGCAAGAATGACACCGTATGGCATGAGAGTGCTATCGTCCCAATGACCCGTCATAAGATCGGTCAAGAGGACTTCTGGGGATTCTGTCTGCAAACGGCTCAGAGCACCATTGATGCCACTGAAGTATTTAGCACGGATGACCTTATGATCCTTGAGCTGTTTGTATGCTCTACGGGCCTGCTGGAGGTCGTCGTCGAATACGAGGATGCGCATAAATCTCCCTTGGATTGTTTGAATTTCGAGTTCATCTCGAGATTCAGTGTACCGTGCACATTTTAATAGTTATTTTAATTTATGTCAATATGTTGATAAGAAAGTTGCACAAAATTAGAATATATGCTAGCATAGTATATATATGAGCAATATAATTAAGCAAAAAAGACCAAAAACCCTTGATTCTATTGATAAAAGGCTACTGTATGAGCTCGACCTTAAAAGCGATGCTTCGTATCAAGATTTAGGCGATCACGCGAAGATTCCGAAAGAGACGGCCGCCTTTCGGGTAAAGCGTCTCGTGGCCAACGGTTTTATCAAAAACTTCCGCACGACGGTCCATATTTCCCGGTTCGGTTATTATTACTACAAGTTTTTTTTCAAGTTTCAGCAGACCACGCCGCAGCAAGAAACGGAGATTATTAGCTATCTCAAGAAGCATCGCTCGATTGCGTATCTCGCCTCGCTCGAGGGACGCTATGATGTGACGTTTCTGGTCATTGCCAAAAACCTCGAGCACCTCCAGGAATTCCTTGGGCCATTTAAGGCAAAATTCGGTCCCTATATCCGCGAGCAAGAAATCCTCACGATGACTTCAGTGCATCGCTTCAATTTCAGATTTTTCTACGAGGGTGGGCAGGTCAGGCATGACGCCTACCCAGATGATCTCAAAGAAGCCGATATTGATACGACTGATTACACGATTGTGCGGCGTTTGTCGGAAGATGCTCGGACTAAGCTCACTGACATCGCCAAAGAAACCAAGACACATATCAATGTAGTTCGCTATCATATTGCAAAGCTCCAAAAAGCGGGAATCCTGGGAGCGCCGGTACTTGATGTGGACTTCGGCAAGCTCGGTGTCGAGCACTACCAGGTAGACTTGTCACTGCGCGATCAGACGATGGTCAAGCCAATCATTGACGAGGCGCTGACATTTCCAGAATCTACCTTTGCGACCGTGACGCTTGGCAAGTATGATCTTGCCCTTGAGTTTGCCGTACGGGATAATGCGCGGCTGGTAGAGATCTTGAATGCGCTCAAGCAGAAATTTGCTGACTCGATCATCAGCTCAGATACGTTCGTGCTTCATGAGCACGGTGTCAATTGGTTCCCGGAGAAGTCGCCAAAGCCGTAGCCAATACTTCTTGTTGATTTTGAGTGCCGTATATACTAGACTATAGGTATGGAAGAAGAACGAATCTATAAAATTAATCTCAAAAAAGACCCAGAAGGCGGGTATGTCGTTACGGTCCCAGCTTTGCCTGGCTGTGTTACGTGGGGTAAAAATCAAAAACAAGCTCTTGAAATGGCCGAAGAAGCAATTGAAGGATTCTTGGAAGCATTGGCAAAAGCAGATAGGAAACTTCCTACTGATCGACGAGCTGCTCGGCTTCATGAATCTCTCGTTCACGTAAGAATTTCCGCAACACCATGAGCAGATTTCCTTCGCTTACTCCGGCGAAGATGATCGCGGCATTACGACGAGGCGGTTTCGTAGGTACTCATCAAAAGGGGAGCCATGTGTTTTTTGAACATCCCATTACGGGCAAACATACAATGGTTGCCATGCATCGAAAAGATTTAACTCGAGCGTTGATGAAAGAGATCATTTCGCAAGCTGGGTTATCAGAAAAAGAATTTCGTAAACTATTATGACCGATCTTGCTTCACAAAAATGTGTTCCCTGTGAAGGAGGGACGCCGCCGCTAGAGAGCGCGCGAGTAGACGAGCTTGCTAAGCAAATAAATCCGGCGTGGGCGATCGTGCCGGCAACGGCCACTGATGCCATGCGTATCAGGCGCAATTTTAAATTTAAGAATTTTGTCGAGGCGATGAAATTCGTCAATCGTGTCGCCGAGCTTGCCGAAGCCGAGGGCCATCATCCCGATCTGCATATTTTCTACAACAAAGTTCTGATCGAACTCTGGACTCATGCCGTCTCCGGCCTCTCGGAGAATGATTTTATTTTGGCGGCAAAAATTGATCAGCTCTGATGAAGTTTATTTCTTGGAACATCAACGGACTGCGGGGGATGATGAAGAAAGGCGGGCTTTCGGAGTTTGTGGCGCGCGAGAAAGCGGATGCATATATGTTTCAGGAAGTGAAGATGTCGGAGGTGGCCATGGGGACGTTCGACCACCTTGCGGCGTTTCCGGGCTATCACGCGTACTGGAATGTCGGCGTACGGCCCGGCTATAGCGGTTTACTTACGTTAATCAAAGAAAGCTCACTGCCGGTCACCAAGGGCATGAGCGAAGAAGACGATGACCAAGAAGGCCGGGTCACGACTCTGGACCTGGGGCCGTACTACCTCATCAACGCGTATTTTCCCAACGCGTCGGTTGGCCTGCGACGGTTGCCTTTTAAGCTCGCGTTTAACAAGCAATTTGAAAAATACTGCAATCAACTGATCAAGACCAAGCCCGTTATTTTGGGAGGTGATCTCAACGTCGCGCACACGGAGATCGACATCGCGCGGCCAAAAGACAATGAGGGCAATTCCGGCTTCACGCCCCAGGAGCGCGCGTGGATGACGAAGTTTTTGGAGCAAGGCTATGTGGACACGTTTCGCCTGTTTACCAAAGACGGCGGGCACTACACGTGGTGGGCGCAATGGGCAAATTCAAGGGCGCGCAACATCGGGTGGCGAATTGATTATTTTGTAGTTTCCGAAAAGCTCAAAAAGAAGGTGAAGAAGGCCCGGATCCTGCCGGACGTCATGGGCTCTGACCATTGCCCAATCGAGGTTATTCTGCTATAACCCCGAGTATGAAATACATCATTATTGGAGTCATTGTTATAGCCTTGATTGGTGCGGGATTTTGGGCGGGGACCAAGTCCGGGAAAACCACCGCAACCCCGACACCCTCTCAGACCGCAGCGACGTATACACCAGCGATTACGGTGACAACCCCCACATCTTCTCCGTTGTCGGGAGATGTAACGGTGGGGAATCGTCCGGGGAATTTGGCGCCTGATTTTCGGCTGAAAGATCTCAATGGTCGTGAGGTATCATTGCGTGATTACTTGGGACGTGAATCGTTTCGGCTGGTTTTCAACAAGTCCCAGGAGCTTGAACTCCAGGCTGGATCTCAGAACGTTATCTTGCGTGACCCGGACAATACCGTACACCGACTTTACGGTGTTACCTCGATGCCGTATACTGTGAACATCGATGGACAAGGAATTATTCGATAATTGGGGGCCCGAGCTCATGATTGAAGTCAGTGACCCGACCATAGGTATGCGGGGTTTTTTGGTTGTCCATAACACCGCTCGAGGCATCGGGAAAGGCGGGATTCGCATGACGCCCAATGTCACTAAAGAAGAAGTCTATCGGCTTGCGAGCACGATGACCTGGAAGAACGCTATGGCTGATATCCCGTTTGGCGGAGCCAAAGGAGGCATTGTCTGGCCCGGAGGAGACGAAAAATTAAAAAAGAAATTTGTATACGCCTATGTCAAAGCGATTCGACCGTTGTTGCTTACCAAGTATATTGCCGGTCCTGATGTGAATACCCCCGAGCACGTGATGGCTTGGATCGCCGAAGCAGCGGGGGACCGCAAGGCAGTTACGGGCAAGCCTAAGAAGCTCGGCGGGTTGCCCCATGAGCTTGGCAGCACGGGCTTTGGTGTTGCCATCGCCACCCGTATCGCCCTTGAGCATGCCAAGATTCCCCTCAAAGGTGCGCGAGTGGCTGTCGAAGGTTTCGGGAACGTAGGAACGTTTGTTTTTGAGTTTCTCCAGCAATGGGGAGCCAAGATTGTTGCGGTGGCCGATAGCCGAGGGACCGCATATAACGAATCCGGATTGGATTATCAATCTGTCACCAAGACGAGAGCGCAGGGCAAATCCGTATCTGAAACTCCCGGTGCGAAGAAACTGTCTCGTGAATCAATCTTTGGGCTTGATGTAGATGTGCTGGTTCCTGCGACCGTCACGGACGTCATCAACGATAGCAACAAGCACAAGATCAAAGCCAAAATTATTGTCGAGGGTGCGAATATCTCAATGAGCGAATCCATAGAACGTGAGTTATATAAAAAAGGCATTCTCATTATTCCTGATTTTGTTGCCAACGCCGGCGGGGTGATTTCGTCATACGCTGAGTACAAGGGCTATAGCGCGGAGAAAATGTTTAAACTTGTGAAAGTCAAGATCAGTAATGCGACCAAAGCTGTCCTTGAAGTCAGTGCCAAAAAGAAACAATTTCCGCGCGACGTTGCCGTTGCAATCGCGCAGGAACGCGTTAGAGAAGCGCGCAGCACATAATATGAATCCAGAAGCAAGAGTTTGTCAAAACTGCAAAGCCCCGTTCATTATTGAACCGGATGATTTTGGGTTTTATGAGAAGATGCAGGTACCGCCGCCGACGCGGTGTCCGGAATGCAGACTCATTAGACGGCTAGCAAAAAGAAATGAGCGGTCGTTTCATCGAAGAATATGCGAGAAGTGCAATAAGAACATTATTTCTGTTTTTGCAGAGGCATCTGGTATTCATGTCTACTGCCAGGCGTGTTGGTGGTCGGATTCATGGGATGGGCTTGAGTATGGCGTCGATTATGATCCTTCCAGGCCGTTTTTGACCCAGCTTGATGAATTGTTTCATCGTGTACCAATGATGACACTCTACGGCCTGTACACTACGCTCGTAAATTCCGACTATACCAATATGGTGGGCTGGCTCAAGAATTGCTACATGGTTACCTATAGCGACTACGGTGAAAACTTGGTACATGGAAGTTTTGTGAACCACAGCAAAGACAGTGTAGATAATCTCATGGGGCTCAATCTGGAGTTGTGCTACGAAACCATTAATTGTAATCAATGTTATCGGACGTTTTTTTCAGTAGACTGCGAATCATGTAACAATGTTTGGTTTTCTAAGAACTGTTCTGGATGCAATGACTGTTTTGGGTGTGTGAATTTGCGCAACAAAAGCTACCACATATTCAACCAGCCGTACTCAAAAGCGGAATATGAGAAGAAACTTGCCGAGCTGTATCCGAGTACGCATGAAAAAATTAAAGAAGCGCAGGTGGCGTCTGAAAAACTGTGGGCACAGCATCCACAAAAATATCTCCATGGGTGGCGGAACGTGAACTCGACCGGAGATTATTTGAATGATAGCAAAAACGCAAAAGATTGTTTTATTGGATTTAATCTCGAAGATACTCGATATTGCTCCTTTGCTACAGGTAAGTTGACTAATTCATACGATTTTGTGAATTTCGGCGAGAATTCATCGCTAATTTATGAGGGTTTACAGATCGGTGATCAGGTTTCGGAAGTGAAATTCTCTTGGTGGGTAATCACGAATTGTCAAAACATTGAGTATAGTATGTTTGTCGGCAGTTCAAGTAACTTATTTGGATGTGCGGGATTGAGAAAGCATGAATATTGCATCTTAAACAAGCAGTATTCAAAAGACGAATATGAAAAGCTCAGATCACAAATCATCGCGAGTATGAAACAAGAAGGAACCTATGGCGAATTCTTTCCGATTGAAACCAGTCCGTTTGGGTACAACGAAACCAGCGCTCAAGAATTTTTTCCATTGACCAAGGAACAAGCGCTCGCAAAAGGGTACCCATGGCGAGATGCCGAAAAACGTAACTACGAAATCAAAGATGATATTCTCGCGTGCGAACACGGAGGATCCTGTGAGCACGCGTGCGCTACAGCATTTCGCATCCATTCATATGAGTCGCAGTTTTTGCAACGTATGAATCTTCCCATGCCGCGTCTTTGCCCCCAATGTCGCCATCATCGCCGCATAAAGTATCGCAATCCCATGAAACTCTGGAAACGCCAATGCGCGAAATGCAGTAAGGATATCGAGACCAGCTATTCGCCTGACCGCCCCGATGTCGTCTACTGTGAGCAATGTTATCAGCAGGAAGTGATATAATTAAAACATGAATCTAAAATACATTCTCCATATCGGCATTGGGGGGCCGTCGAATGGGCCCAGGACGGTGTATGATGCGTTGCACCGCGATGGTGATCCGGTGATACTGTTCGCAAGTACAATTTCAACGCATGGCCGAGAGGAGATCGAGCACAGGCTTGTTGACGTGCACTCGCCAGAAGAAGTTCTGATCATCTATGCCAGTAAATCGGGGACGACGATGGAGACGACCGATAATTTTGAATATTTCTACGAGTTTTTAAAAAAGAAGTTAGGCGCTCTTGATGATCGGGTGATTGCCATTACCTCTGAAGGCTCGGCATTATATAAACAAGCGCAAGAAAAAAAATGGCGGGTTGAATTGATTCCGAGTGAAATAGGCGGGCGATTTTCAGTTTTTACGCCAGCCGGCATTGTGCCGCTTGCGAGTGCCGGGATTGATGTGCAGCAATTCATTATGGGAGGTAAAGTTGGGGCGCAGGGATCGGCTGAAGAGATCTTTGCCCATTACCAGAAAGGCCTTCGAATTCAGAATTTCTTCTTTTTTAATCCTGAATTGGAATCACAGGGAAAGTGGTGCCGGCAGCTCTATGGAGAATCGCTTGGCAAGCATGAGCAAGGGATCTTGCCGATGGTCTCGATCGGAACTGACGATCTTCACTCAATGGTCCAAATGTATCTCGATGGGCCAAAGAATATCTATACGACGTTCGTGTCAGCCAAGCCTTTGCCCCCAATGGTGCATGCGATACTCGAAGGGGTAAAGATCTCGTATGCCAATCACAACTTGCC
>ERZ1292623.864-Hain-H51-01um-R1-864-length-30902-cov-6_pt1 | contig 30902 bp, 37 predicted proteins | sample MGYA00564398_ERZ1292623 | MGnify/ENA primary metagenome ERZ1292623 (study PRJEB36523, sample SAMEA6512633) | groundwater metagenome | collected 2019-01-07 | study: AquaDiva: Metagenomics assemblies of 32 groundwater samples
TTCCCCCTTCTCTCCTTAATAAGGAGGAAGGGGGTCAGGGGGATGGAGGTAAACCAAAATTTCCGCTCCTAGCCCTCATTGTTTCCGGCGGGCACACAGAATTGGTTTTAATGAAAAAACATTTGAATTATAAAATTCTGGGAGAAACTCTGGACGACGCCGCCGGGGAGGCTTTCGACAAAGTGGCGCGCCTGCTCGGGCTTGGGTACCCGGGAGGACCAGAAATTTCGAAACTAGCAGAAAAGTACCTCCCCCCTCAATCCCCCCTCCTTAGTAAGGAGAGGGGGAATAAAAAAAGAACCCCCCCTTCTCTCCTTACGAAGGAGGAAGGGGGGCGCAGGGGGGATGGAGGTCTTTTCCCTCGCCCAATGATAAATTCTCCTGACTTAAATTTTTCATTTTCCGGGCTCAAAACCGCCGTTCTTTATTACTTGCGCGATAATCCGAGTGCTGACAAATCCGAAGTTGCTTACGAATTTGAACAAGCCGTAGTCGATGTTTTAGTAAAAAAAACTGAAAAAGCGTTGAAAAAGCATGAACCGAAATCTCTTGTGGTGGGCGGGGGCGTTGCGGCAAACAAATCTCTGCGACAGGCCCTAGAAAAATTAATAAAAAAATATCCTTCGACAAAATTATTCCTTTCCCCTCTTTCGCTCACCGGCGACAATGCCGCAATGATTGCTGTTCCCGCATATTTTAGGGCTCGCGCGAAAAAATTTGCAAAACACCCTCTCAAGGCAAATGGCAATTTGAAATTAAATTAAAATCCCTCTCCGACCATATTCGGAGAGGGATGTTGTTTTTAGAAAATATAATGCAATCCCAAACGGATTGAGCGCGGGCTCGAAAACGAGCTCGGCATTCCATACCTTGGGTCGATTCTCAAATCCTGCTCTCTGCGCAGCGACTCGTAATCGTACCCTTTCAGGGCGTCGTCAAAATTTTCGAATTGAATTTGTCCGTCATGCGGATGGATGTAGTTTGAAATCTTGTCCACAACGATTCTTTGGTTGAATAAATTTCCCATTGTAGCCTCAAGCCTCATTTTTCTTTCATCGCTTCTGCCAACTTTAAACTCATGCGAAATTTTCATGTCCGTGTTGGAAAATACCGGAGTGCGCCCCATATCTCCCCTTCCGTTTAAAAAAACCGGAGTGGAAGAAATAACATCGGCTTCCGTAGAAAGCGGGGTTCCGCTCATCAGAGTAAGTGCCGGGCTAAACTGGGTGGTTCCAAGCCTCGACTTCAAATCGTAAGAACTAAAAAATTTGAAAGTATGCGGTCTATCCGTGGCTAATCTTCCATAAACAAGTTCTCCGCGAGAATCATAATTCATCCACGGCAAATCAAAGTACCTGTTTACATTCGGGCTTGTTCTTCCGCGTTCGTCAGCGGAAGCAAGTCCTCCGTAATTTCCGTACAAACGACTCAAAGTATAGCTTGTCAAAACCAAATTCGATCCTTTTCGTTTTTCCAATTTTATTTCAAGAGCATCGTAATTTCTTTTTGCTCTGGGAGTAACGTTGTCGCTAAAACCAGGGTTTGTAATGCGGTATTCTTCCCCATGGTCTGTAAGTGTTCCAACATCTTCAACTGTCCGGTCCAAAACCTTATGGACAAATCTGACTCCGTAAACCCAATTGGTTTTGTAAATTTTTTCAGCGCTCAAATCAAAGGCATGGAGCCTCACCGGTTTGAGCCCGGGGTCAATTAAATTGTTTTCCGGATCATTTGAAGGAATTCTCCAATCAACCACTTCAATTAAAAATCCTGGAAAATTTCCAAAACCGCTGTTTGGAGCGCTGTTTGGCTTGATGTTCCAAAAATTAGGATCCTCAAGAGTGTAAACATAATCTTTCCACATATCTCCGCCAAAGCTTCCTCTTGGCAACTCATACTTCATGACATCATGGTAAACGCTATAGCTGAAGCGAACGGTCGCGTTACCGCTACCGGTCGGATCAAGCGCGAATCCCAACCGCGGAGAAATCTTGTCCGCAAATCCGAATTTAATCGCCTTTGAAGCAATGCCGTTATCGGTCCTAAAAGACGGCACAAATTCTCTTTCGGTTCTAATACCCAAGTTCAGAGTAAGCTTCTGGGCAAATCCCCATTTTACCTGCCAACTATCCTGCAAAAATAATCCCTGGTTCGAACTTGATACGTCGCCAGATGTCCCAAAAACTCTATTTACATAGTAGCCGTACTTTCCTCGAAAAGTTCCCGGCCTTGTAATTCCCCTGCGCGCCCGATCCCAAACGACAAAAATAGCGCCGTCGGGCCAAGTATTCGCCACAGGAGCATTGTGAAGCCTGTTCATATCATAACCAACTTTAAGATTATGCTGGCCAGGAAGAAATCCAAGCCTTTCGGTGAAATATGAAGAAACCAAATTAACATTGTGTCTGCCGTAAATATCTTGAACCGTTTGGTTGTTGTTGTCGGTAATATTTCCCGCGGCGTACCGGAAATTTTCCGGCACTGGCAAACTTGCGGGAAGATTCAGATTTGAAGTGGCAAAGCTGTAGAATGTTCCTCTTTGGGTTCCATAGTCTTTGAAGTTGCTGTAGTTATACCCGCCAAAACCTCTAAACAAAAGACTGCTTCCAAAAGTGTAATCCAACTGCCATTGGTATGAAGTGTTCGGCGACCTGTATCCTTTTTCTCCAAAATGAGAATCTGGCGAATCGGTGCCCTGCTGGCTCGGCAAAATACCAATTGTTTTTAGTGGTTTATAGTAATAACTGAAAGAACCTCGAAGTTGGTCCAGCGGAGCAAAATCGACTTTGTTCAAAGCAAAATCTTGCCTTTGCCTGCTTACGAAATCTCTCTTTTCATTGTCATCCAAAAAAACAACCGATCGCGATATTCGAGCGCCCTGGTAAAAGTAGCTCGAAAAAAACCAAACCCTGTCTTTTCGAATTGGTCCGCCAAGCGCGTACCCAGGATTTAAAAATCTGTAGCCATCGCGCTTGTTGTGAAAATATTCCGCAACTTCATCGTCGTACGGATTAAGCCTCAACGACGGATTCGGGCCGGAGTTTAAACCGTCGAACCTAGAATAGAGCGAAGCTTGTCCGTGAAAATTGTTTCCACCGCTTTTGGTAACAGCGCTCACCACTCCACCTATAGCCCCGCCGAACTCCGCGTCGACTCCGCCAGATTTTACCTGCATTTCTTGTATCCATTCAAAAGGAACGTTTGAGCTATAACCCAAAACTCCCGTTCTTATATCACCAACTTCAACGCCATCGAGAACAAAAGAATTTTCCGAACCGCTTGCGCCGTCTATTTGGAGCCCACCCTGCTTGGACTCCAAGTTTACACCCGGAGCAAGAGGAGCCAAAGAAGCAAATCCGAGGCCGGTCGGCAATTTTTCGTATTTTTCAGAATCAATATTTGCGGAAATAACATTGGTTGCCGTATCCAAAAACGGAGGAGCTTCTGAAACTTCGATAACAGTTTGGATATCGGCAACTTTTAGTTCCACATCGACAGAAGTTGTCCGCCCAACCCGCACGACTACATTATCTTTTAGAACCGGCGCGAATGAATTCGCTGAAAACATAACCGAATAAACTCCCGGCGGGATAGATTGTAAAAGATACCCTCCGCCGACATCGGTTGCCACACTAAGAAGTTTGATTAGCCCAGGCCCTGAAACCGAAACTACGGCCCCTGGAATCACTCCTCTGGTTGAATCGTAAACAGTCCCGCGTATTGCCCCGACTCTTTCTTGGGCGCCAACTGGAACCGCGAACAATAAAGAAATCAGAAAAACCAAAACAATCAGACTTCTTGATGAATTGTTAATGAGCATTGTGTCCTCCTTATGGACAAAATAAGCGTATCTAGCAAGCAAAACATTGTCAACGTTGACACCAAAAACCTCGATTGATAGCATAATTACAGAAAGCCCGAACCTTGAAATTTAGAATAAGGAGAACAAACTCATGAAAAAAATTATCGCAATATTGTTTTTGGTTGCTTTGTCCGCATTTTACTCTCCGAATAGCGTTGGCGCTCAAGACCGGCCGACTTTCAAAATCACCAATTGCAGTTCAGAAAACCTGCTAGCGCCGCCGGTTTGCGTGGAAGACGAGTACTTGCAAGACGAATTTTATGTCGTTCTCAAGCCAAACCAGAGCAATGGCCGGGCTTTGAGCTCCGGCTACCAACTTCAGGCTCTTCAGGCGGCAATAAATACCGGCACAGTCAGCGAGTATCACACCGAGTTGGACCGCATCAATCTGATGCCTTCGGTCTCGCCGGCCGTTAAAGACCTGGCCAGCCAGACTGATTTCGATAAAATCATGCACATCCGAGTAAAAAACCCTGATGATTTTAACCAGATGATCTTCCGATTTTCACAAGACCCTGGAGTAGAAAGCATCTCGCTTTCTTCCATCGTCAAAGTAGTGGATTTCCAATACAACGATCCGCTATACCCCCAGCAGTACGGTCTTCGGGCAATAAAAGCCCCCGAAGCTCACGAAAAATACGGACTGGGCAGTCCGCTTTCGATTATCGTCATTTTCGATACCGGCGGTTCGCCGACCCATCCTGATTTGGTTAACAAATATATTTGGGAATACGACGCCTCCGGTTCAGCTAGCGGCGCCAAAGACAAATTTGGACACGGGACTCATGTGGCCGGAATTGCTGGCGCCAACACCAACAACAATGAAGGCGTTGCCAGTATTTGTCCTAAATGTTCGTTGTTTAATGTGAAGGTGTTGGACGATGGCGGATCAGGCTACTGGGACTGGATGGCCGACGGAATGTTGGTAGCAATTTCCAAAATTGACGAGCTTCAAAAGATCAATCCTTTAGTTAGCGCCACTTTTAATTTTTCCATTGCCGGCCCCGGCCCCGTACCGATTATCGATGAAACGCTTGAAATTGCCTACAAAAAAGAAATTGTCGTGGTAACCGCCGCTGGAAACAGCAGCGAGCAAGTCGGTCCAGGCGGCCGCATGCTCTATCCGGCAGCCGCTCCGGGCGTACTGGTCGCTGTCGCTACCAACGCCGCCGGAGGCAAAGCGTCGTTTTCAAGCTACGGAAAAGCGCTTTTGAGCTTTGGTTGCCCTGGCGTTAATATAGTCTCCACCGTTCCTCGCGATGCTCGTCCCATGGGCAGCCCCACCGGATACGCCGCGTCATCCGGAACATCGATGGCTTCTCCATGCGGAGCAGGAGCCATCGGCCACATGCGCGGTACGGCGACTAATCAAGGCGTAAACATTTCCAGAGAACTGATTGTCGGAATGGTGCTGGGAAGCGCCTCTCCGGGCATAGGACTGGAAAATTATACAGCTTCCGGCGGCGTCATCGACATGATGGCTTTGCAGGAAGTTCCCTTATTTCCTCCGGGACCCGTCAGCGACTTTGGGGTTTTTGGTACTAACTGGGGTTCAACTTGGCTAGCATTTACGTCCAACAACGATTCGGTCGGAAAAAAACCAAATGGATTTTTGGTGCATTACTCCAAAAAACCTTTTGATGAATACTTTGTTGACCATCCAGATGTAAAAACAGTCAAATATAACTTGAGAGTTGGAGAAAATGAAGGGGTTAATATCAAAGTTCCCGATTTAGAACCGAAAACTCATTATTACATAGCGGTGCAAATAATTGATAGAGCTCTAAATGTCTCTCCATTATCTCCGGTGATGGAATTCGACACTCAAGCCCAATCTGTAATTGAGCATTGGAATTTTACAACCAAAGACGGGCAAAAAGATCCTCAGGACTTCTATGTTTACAACGGCCCATTGGCATTGCTTTTTGAAATATTTTCCGGGCAAATAAACCCTCTTTTGTGGCATCTTTCGAACATTGTGTCGAGTCCAGCAGATTTCAGGTGGAATTGGTGGTTCGGAAACCCCGGAACATTAAACTACAAAACAAACATGAACGCAGACGGCTTGGTTGTTTCTCCTATATTAGATCTCACCAAAATGAGGTACGGAGCTGAACTTAATTTTGATTATTTTCAGCAATTTATTTCGCTTATCGCCCAGACGCAAGACTATTTTGAAATTCACGCTTTTATTCTAGATGTAAATCACAGGCCGTTTGACTCGATAAGGCTTTTGCAAAGTTTATCAAACAAAAACAGCAAGGCCCTGCGCATGGAACCTATGCGCATAGATCTTCAACCCATAAAAGATCTTTGGGTTAAAGGCCAAAAGAAAGTAAACGACGAATCTCTTAAAAATTTGAAGGTTGTTTTGGTGTTCAGGCTCCTCTCCGGCACGCATGGCAACTTCGGAGGAATCGGAGCAATATTCGGAAACGTAGCAATTATTACAAATCCTGAACCATAAATATTTTACCCTTCCGACACATTGTCGGAGGGGTTTTTGTTTGAAAAATAGGCCGAAACCTGCAATAATTGGCTCATGTCGAAAAAATATTCAATATTGATGCCTCCCCCGAATTTGACAGGAGAACCGCATGTGGGGCACGTAATGCAGCATTTGATAATGGACGCTATCGCTCGCAAAAAGCGCGCGGAAGGATATGATGTTTTGTTCCAGCCAGGAGTCGACCATGCGGGAATTCAGTTTGAAGGAACACTCAATAAAATTCTCCAGAAAGAAGGCTTGTCCAAGGAAAAACTTGGCCGAGAAGAATGGCTCAAGCGCGCTTGTAAATTCAAGGACGAAATTTACTCTTCATTCCATGACACATGGAAAATGATGGGCATTTCCGCCAACTGGGACAAAGAAGTATTCACGTTGGACCCGCAAATTGCCAAAGCCGTTTTTGAACAATTTAAAATTTTCTGGGAAAAAGACCTTTTGTACAAGGGGGCGTACATTGTGCAATGGTGCCCAAAAGACGGCACAGCGATAGAAAACGCGGAAATAGAATACGAAGAAAGAAAAGAAAAACTTTATTATTTAAAATACGGGCCTCTCACTCTTGCAACAACTCGCCCGGAAACAAAATTTGGAGACACAGCAATGGCAGTAAACCCAAACGACGAAAGATACAAAGATTACATTGGAAAAGAATTTGAGATCGAAACCCTAAACGGCATAAAAAAAATGAGGGTGGTTGCAGATGAAGCCGTGGACCCCAATTTTGGCACAGGAGTTATAAAAGTAACTCCGGGGCACGATATTGCAGATTATGAAATTGGCAAAAGGCATGGATTGCAAATTATCAATGTTATAGATAAAAACGGACGGCTTACCGATGTTGCTGGAAAATATTCCGGAATGAAAGTTTTGGAAGCAAGAGAAGCGATGCTTGAAGAATTAAAAGTGAAAGGAATTTTAGTAAAAGAAGAGGAGTATGTGCATAACGTCGCTATTTGCGAAAGGTGCAAAAGCATAATAGAACCGCTGATTTCAGAAGAATGGTTTTTAAAAATGGAGGGGCTTGCAAAAAACGGCTTAAAAAAAATTGGTTCGATTAATTTTGTGCCGCAAAACTACCGTGACATTATATCGGAATGGATAAAAAACGTCCGCGATTGGTGCATTTCCCGCTCGCTTTGGTGGGGGCATAGAATTCCGGTTTGGTACTGCGCTATTTGCAATATCGCGCGAGAGGTTGGCAAAGACAAAGACATGGTAATTTCAACTGAAACTCCGGCAAAGTCTTGCGACAGATGCGGAAAAAAAGAATGGGTTCAAGACGAACAGATTCTGGACACTTGGTTTTCTTCCGGACTGTGGCCGCTAGCCACTCTCGGCTGGCCGGATAAAACTCCGGAAATAAAAAAATATTTTCCCTGGGATTTTGAAATTTCCGCGCCAGAAATAAAATATCTCTGGATAGCGCGCATGATAATGATTTCGTCGTATTTTGCGCGGGAGATTCCATTTTATAACATGTTTTTCCATGGTACTCTGCGCGACGACCAAGGAAGAAAATTCTCAAAATCTCTGGGCAACGGGCTTTACCCAAAAAGTTTTGCCGAAGAATGGGGCGTGGACGCTTTGCGCGCGGCCTTGCTTACCTACTCCGCCCCGGGAAGAGACGGAAGAATCGGGAAACAAGCCTTAAGCGAAAGATGCAAGAACTTCCGCAACTTTGGCACAAAAATTAAAAACATAGCCAAATTTATAATCGATTTAAAACCCGCCGACTCTATTGCTGGCCCAGAATTTTCGCATCCGGAAGATAAAGAAATTTTAAAAAAACTTGAAGAAACCATGGAAAGCGCAAACAAGCATTTCGAAGAATTCGAACTGCACTTGGCGATAGAGAAAATTTATAATTTCATATGGCACGAACTTGCCGACATCTACATAGAACAGGCCAAAAAAAGAAGAGCTGAGGCGCAACCGTGTTTGGAACTTATTTTGAAAAAATGCGCCGAAATGATTTCTCCTTTCATGCCTCAAACAGCCAATGATATAATTGGAAAATGGCAGAGATAATAACGGCGTACGCGGCAAAAACCGCCCTAATCGCGATTTTAGGAGTTTTTCCCCCAATAATCTGGCTTCTTTTTTGGCTGCGCGAAGACGCCCACCCGGAACCAAAAAAAGAAATAGTATTGGTATTTTTTGCCGGTATGGCATCTGTGATTGCGGCGCTTGTGTTAGAAAACGTTTTTTTGGAAGCAAATTCTGTTTTAAAGAAAGTTTTTGGATATTCTTTGGGGGCTTTTCAAATATTTAACCTTTTGAGCTTTGCCTTGGTCGAAGAACTTTCAAAAACCGGCGCCGCTTTTTTTACGGGGATTAAAAGCAGGTTTTTTGATGAACCGGAAGATGGAATAATATATTTGGTAACCGCCGCCCTCGGCTTTGCCGCTGCGGAAAACGCGCTGTTTATAGCCGGTTCTCTCAAGGTAGGATTAAGCCAATCGATAGTTGTAAGCGCGTTCAGGTTCATAAACGCGGTTTTGTTGCATGTGTCGAGCGCGGCCATAATAGGCGCGGGATTCGCTTTTTCCTTTTATCATAAAACACGTAGAATAAAAGAAATAGCGTTCGCGATAATTTTGGCTACCCTATTGCACGCTTTTTATAACTTTCTTATACTAAAAAATATAGAGTCCGTCGCCGGGCAATTTTCGGCAACATTTTTAGTGGTAATAGGAGCGGTAATCGCGCTGTTGCTTTCAGAAAAAGCACGGCGCATGGTACAATAATCAAATGGATAAAATGTCATTTTTTGAAAAACTTACCGGAAGCATAAAAGTGGTGGAACCTCCGACCCAGGTCGGAACCATTGCTCCAGTTGTGGCTGGAGAAGCTAAAGCAAAAAAGGGTTTTGACCACCAACTGCCAGAAACAGAAAACGAAGAGGGCCAGCTAACCCTAGACATGTGGCAAACTCCGGATGAAATTATGGTCCAAACCATCATAGGAGGCGTAAAGCCGGAAGATTTGGATGTCTCGATATCGCACGACATGGTGACAATCCGCGGGAAAAGGGAAAAAATGCGCGAAGTCCACAACGGAGACTATTTTTACCAAGAACTTTATTGGGGAACATTCTCGCGCTCAATTTTACTGCCCCAAGAAATTGATTCCGACGAAGCCGAAGCGACCATCAAAAACGGCCTGCTTACCATAAAACTTCCCAAGATGGACAAAGCCAAAGTCCAAAAACTCCGAGTAAAAAACGAATAACTTTATTATCCGCTCTTGTGGATAAGATAACCTGTCGCCAAAAAAGGTATCATAATATAATATAAACATGGCGAGTAATCAGGTTTTCAAAGCAGTTTATTTTCCCGACTACAAAGAAGCGAACCCCAAGGCAAAGGGGTTTATTTTAGCTTTTGGCGATAGAAATAAAGACTTGTATAAAAACATAACTGGCTTCGGAAGCAGTGAGCTGCGCAATTTACTAGGAACAAACTCGTATCTCGAATTAGAACAACGCGCGCAACAGGAGGGCTTGCCGGTAAATACTTATTGTCTTTGGTATCTGCGAAAGAATTTTGGCGTACAGGAACCAAAAGCCAAAGAAATAAAAAGCAAGAAAACAATCTCTCATTTCGAAAACAAGGTGATCGAGGGTGATTGCTTAAAAGTAATGGGGGATATCCCCTCAAAATCAGTAGATATGATTTTGTGCGATTTGCCGTATGGCACTACGCAAAATCATTGGGATAGTGTGATTTCTCTTGATCAGCTTTGGTCTCACTACGAAAGAATTATTAAAGATAATGGAGTTATTGCTCTGACTGGACAGGGACTTTTTACCGCCAACTTGATGCTTTCTAACCCCAAATTGTTTAAGTACAAAATAACATGGGTAAAATCTAAACCGACAAATTTTCTTAATGCAAAAAAACAACCGCTTCGTAAACACGAGGATGTTTGTATATTCTATAAAAACCAACCCGCCTACAATCCACAAATGACTTATGGCGAACCATACAATAAGGGTTTTAGAAAAGACCAGCTAACCGGAAGTTATGGAGATTTCAAAACGGTTGAAGTAAAAAGCAATGGCGAGAGATATCCTACTGATGTTGTATATTTCAAAACCGCTGAGAGTGAGGGTGAAGTTTATCATCCTACGCAAAAGCCAGTAGAACTTGGGCGATATCTAATACGAACATTTACAAAAGAAGGGGATGTTGTACTGGACAACACTTGTGGGAGTGGAAGTTTTCTTGTTTCGGCAGTTTTAGAAGGAAGAAAATTTGTCGGTATTGAAAAAAATGAAGAGGTATATCTATTCAAAAAGGATAAAATTGACTACATCGAGATTTCCAAACAGCGCATAAAAGAAGCCGAGGCTCAATATAAAGCGGAAATCAGTAAATTAAAACTTTTCTAGATTCCACCATACGGTTCTTCTTGGAGAATTTTTCGCGCCTTCTCAATTTCGAAATCAGTGAGTGCGCCTTTTTCTTTGAGCCAATTCAAAAGATGAAAATATTGATTTGAATGTAAAATCGGCTTCACGATTTTATCTATACCAGTTTCCTTTTGAACAAAGGCAAGGTGTTTTTTGGAGAGCACTCCTCGGCCAATAAGATCGTAGGCGATTCTTATGGCATCAACCGAAGTGAGGTTTAAGTCACCTCTATGCTTTTTATCTTTTTCTACATCTGCACGCTCAATACTCAATAATTCTTCAATATTCTCAAGTCCATTTAGATTGCGATTATAAAGTTCTATCTCTTGTCCGCGATATGTAAACCAAGTTCTTCCTTGTTCGGTTAGAGAGCCGCGCGGCAAATAAACTCCTTCATTAGATACTCGCTGTTTTGACACCCAACCACAAATGTAGAGTATCCACTTTCTCTGTCGCGTAGTACCAGGAAGCTCTCTTTTGCTGGGCGTTTCAAGGTGCGTCATCACGTAAATATCTGTATCTAAATTTTTATCGTGAATCTGGCGAGCGAAAAAGTTATGTTTTGCTTCTCTCGCAATACCATCACTACTTTTATATTCTTCTTTAAATGGCAATGCGCCACCACGGCATTTAACATCAACCTTTATGCTGGAGGGAAGCAAAAGGTCATACCCTAACGGATGATCTTCGGGATTTATTTCTGGCATACCCAGCTTGTTCCGTATAACTATTTCTGCAAGTGCGCCGAATCCCTGTTCCTCTGAACTACCTCGTTCTGCGCCGGTTCTATTTTGATTTGCAGCAATATACCCTGCCGCTTTTTGTCTCAACTGAAAACCCAACTCATCGGTGAGCTTTATAATGATTGGCTTTGGGTGGTGATATTTATACATATTTATTTCAAAATAATCTATCGGTTTTTTATAAATCCGGACAAATTCCTTTGTGCCTCTGGAGGGAATCGAACCCCCATATGCGCCTTAGAAGAGCGCTGTTCTGTCCATTGAACTACAGAGGCAGTTCATTTCTTGAATTAAACACTAAAACGGCTTTTTGAGCAATGGGTATGAGGGCAAGCGGAGGAATTCTTTTTTGGATTCAAGTTCTGCAGATATTTTTTGGATAAGCGGAGCATTAAGCAAAAAGGCCCTGTCTATTTCCTCATCAGAAAGGCTTCTTTGGGTCGCGTAATTCAAGTAAATCCGCAGGTCAAAATATAAAACAGCCAAAGGTAAAATTATCGCTAAAGCTACGGCCCAAAATTTTAAATTTTTAAAAAATACGGGGTTCATAGCCTGAAGTTAAAAATTAAGTAATCTATTTCCGCGGAGAAGCCCGTTGAATCGTCTCCATCGCGGTGGATGAAAATTTTCTTGAGAACCCCGGAATATTGGGAATTATCCAGCAAATGTAGAAATCGGAAAATATTTTCGAATTGCCCTTTCAAAGAAAATGAGAGCTCCGCTTGGCTGGATTCGTTCGCGGGAAAATTGGCTTCTTTGGCGGTAAATTTGGCGCCGGAATTTCTTCCGAAGTCCTCAAGAGTATTTATAAAAACCGGGAAATTTTCTTCGGATAAAAACGCGCTTTTGATCGCCCCGACCTCGCTTTCAAGCCCCGCCAAGACAACAGCCGCGGTGTCCAAATCGCGCCTCTTTTCTTCCAAAATCATAATTGAGCGCTCCGCGCTCCCAATTTGTCCGCTTAAAAGCTTTATTTTTGAGTAAAAACTGAAGTAAGTCAAAATCAAAACAAGAAGAACAAAAATGGCAACTCCGATTTTTATTATGTGAATTTTTCTATTTTTGTTCATAAAATTCTTTTTTTATATCCGCCTCTATAATAAACGGGGCATTTGAATCCTTAAGCAGGTTGGCAATGGGAGAGCGGATTTCGGACAATTCTTTAAGATTTTTCAAGGCTCTAGCGTAGGCCAAAATATCGCTCCGCAGGGCGGCCTCGCCAGATACCCTAATGAAAAACAAACCGTTTTGGTTTTTATCAAAATCAAAACCGTTTATTTTGATTCCGCTTGTCGAAGAATTAAGAAAAACCGCAAGCAAGTTTGAAAAAGAAAATTTCCTAAATTCGTTTCGGTTATAGTCGCGGAGCATTGAATTTAAAGATATTATCTCGCGCTCCAGGTTTTCCGCGTTTCTTCTCTGTACCGACAACTCCTGCGTATCCAGCTGGCGCAGAGTATCGTTTAAAGACAGTTTCAGAGCAAAGTACGAAGGCGCCAGAAGCGCTATACCGAAAAGAAAAATCAAAGAAGCGTACAGTATTGCGCCCAAAGAAAGCCGAAAAATTTTTTCCGCCCTAAAAGCTTTTTCGTAATTTTCTGGCAGCAAACCATTCATATTATCTTTTCCATGTTTTTAACCGATAAGGCGAGGCCGATTGCGGAAACAAATCGCAAGGAATCTTTCATTTTCATTGGAGGAAGATACTTGTGCGGAAATTTTATGTTGACCCACGGATTAGCCAACGTTGTTTCTATTCTTAGTTCGTCGGTCAGATATTCGGAAAGGCCGAAAAGATTGGCGTCTCCCCCGGAAAGAAAAATTCTTTCCATACCCATCCGCCCCTCAGAATGTGACCTCCAATAATCCAAAATTTTTTCGGCTTCGTCTTTAAGAGAAGAAACTATCGGAAATATGGCGCCGAAAACGTCGGTTGTTTTTTGGCTTTTGTGGATATTAGTTTCAAATTTTATTTTTTGGGCCTCTTTCTTACCCACCCTTAACTCGCGAGAGATAGCATCGTCCAAAAGCTTCCCGCCCAAAAATATAGTGGATGTGAATTTGAGCGTATCGTCTTCAAATACCGAAAAACTGGCTCGCATCTTGCCCCAGTCGATTATCATAGAAGACTTGTAAACTCCTTTTGGCAAAATGGCTCTTGAAGCCGATTCCGACTCGGACTCCGCGCAAACCGGCAGCGCCCCCGCGGATTCTATGGCGCCCAGATACGATTCAACCACCGCCTTTGGGAAGGCGTTTATGACCGCGTCAAAATGCCCGCTCTCTCCGTTCAGTATTTTGTATTCAAAAAAAACTTCCGAAGCCGGCAGCGGCACATGTTCTTCGATTTGAAACTCAATGGATTTTTCCGCGTCTTCCCTGCTCATTCCGGAAAGCCTTACGGTTCTTAAAAAACCTTTTTCTTCCGGCAAAGAAAATGCGGCAAATTTTATATTTTTTTTGGAAAATATTTTTTTCAACCCCAGAGCGAGCTTTTCGCGATTCTTTACTTCTCCGCCGTCTATCGCCCCTTTTTCTAATTCCGCCTCGCCAAAATCGTCAACAACTGTGCCGTTTTTTTTATCGGCAAGGCGCAAAAATTTAAAAGACTCGTCGGATATGTCCAGTGAATATATGGGAATACTCCCAAAATCAAAAAAGCTCATAAGCTTATTGTATTACTTCTTTCCATTCCGAAATAGACCACCCCCCGGAAGGTCCGGAAGAAAAGTTAGCGTTCGAAAGGCCTGTATCGTAAGTAATTGCAGCATTATTATCCATCCTGACGCCGTAGGCGGTTACTTCTTTCGCCGCGGCATTATTAGAAAACTTGATCCACCCCCTGCCAGCGTAATAGATAACGCCAAGAGAGTTATTATCCACGTTAATAAGTTCTTCGCCAATCGAATCTTTCGCGGCAATCAGCGCTAAAAAGCTTGAGGGATTCCCGGAACCGGAAAAAGCGGCGCCATTTTTAATATCAATTTTTGCATCTCCAATAATCGCGCCTGAAAACGAACCATAGGAAGAGCTCAAACGAACGATACTGCCGTTATCAAAAACAACATCCCCCAAAACCCAAAGAGTTCCGGTAACTGTCAGCGTTGAGCCGTTAGTAACCGTCAATTTTCCGGTGATTTTTCGCGGACCAATGGAAATAGAACCGTTTACAGTCACATTGCCGGAAGTCGTTCCGCCGTTTTGCGCGTCATTTTTCCAATTTTGAATAGTGCTTGTCGCAATAGGCAGATTTTGTATGGATGGAGCCTCGATTATGCAATAAGAGTTCGGGCAAAGAGAACCATGGACCGAAGTATTTGCAAACGACGGCGCGCGAGCTACTCCCGCAGTAGAAGAACCAATAACCATATCTGATATTGCCCCAACCGATATGGCGTCGCCATTGATTACCGCGCCGTTGCTTCCAACAACGGGGCCGTTTGAATAAATATTGCCGTTGACCGCCGAATTGTTATTCATTGAAATTCCCCCCGCTCCAACCTGCACGCCATAAAAAAATTCCACCCCCTCTCCGCTAAATAATATAGAACGCAAAAAACGAAAACTCTCCAAAAACTCTCCCGATGACACAACCTGCTTTGTTCCCAAAACATCGCTTACAGTAGTTGTTGAAATTGAACCATTCAATGAAATTGAAAAAGAAGAAGAAACGCTTTTTCCCCTTTTTAGCCTGTAAACAGCGTCGTCCACTCCGGCTTCAGCCGTAAAAAAAGCTACTCTGGAGCGAAAATTTTTTTCGGCTACTTTAGCTTCTTTAAACGCGAATCCGGAAACAGCCGAAAAAACAGAAAGCATGATTATAAGCAAAAAAATAACGGTGGTAATGGCTGCTTGGCCCCTTTCTTGTTTTTGAATATTGAAAGTAGAAAATTGAAAGTTCATTTTAATATTTACCCCTTAAAACGGCAGAGCCGAAAAATTTCTTGCTTTTTAAAAACTGGCCTTCCCCGGATTCCATAGTAAACTCGACTTTTATAATTTCAGAAGAAACATCGGAAGACGAAAACGAATCCCTATAAAAAACCAAATTGGTAATTCGCGCGTTTGCGGACGTTATATTTTGCGGAGACCCAGCGCCTTCTTGCCTCGCAATTGCCGTACCGGAAATAGAGTATTTAATGAGAGTTGAGCCAAGCTGTAAAACTCCCGGATGAATTCCAAAAACGCTCGCGCCCGTATCCGTGCTGGACGCCGAACGCACATCGCGGATAAACCTGTCGAGAACAAGTTCTCCATTGCGCGATATTCTTGCCTCAATCGCCGCGGAGCTGAGGCCCTTATAAACCGAAAGTATGGAACCAACCGACAACACGGAAATTGCTGCCAAAATTGCGGAATAAATCAAAACTTCCAAAATGGAATAGCCTTTCATTAGTTGTTAAAAATATCCGATAAATAAGTGCTTATGCTGACCGTTGAGGTCGTTTCGCCGCGCTCCTGCCACGAAACAGCCGAAGTTATTTTTTTTGAGTCCGCGTCCTCAGCTCCGCCGGAACTTACTATGTTGTCGTTTATATCGCGGTAAACGCGCTCAACGGAAATTTTTCTTTCAAAAAGAGAAACAATATAAGGTTCCGCGGATTGGCTAATGCCCCACTGCGAAGTAGTGGTTGAAAAATTAACGTAGTAAGTTGTTCCGGGAGAAAGGCCGGCAAGATTAGTATTCCAGTTTTTGTCGCGCAAAAAACGCATCGCTTCAATTCCTTCTTCCGCCAAAAAATTTGCTCTTATTTTATCGGATGATTGCGATTGCAGCCTGCCCGAAAGCACCGCCGCGGCCGACAACGCAAAAATACTGACTCCTACGACAGCGGAGGCAATAACAATCTCCAAAAGCCCAAATCCAGCTTTGTTCATAAAAATATTTTAACATAGTTACTCTGTAGCGCCCGATGAAAGAATTGTGATAGTTTTTGTTTTTGCGGCGTTGGAAATAGATTCTACCGTAATTGTGCCTGAAGCGGATGCGGAACCTGTAACACGCGCAAAAACTATATCAACCGGCCCGCCAAGGCTTATTGAAGAAACCCTGGCGATCGGCGGAAGCAAGTGCGGTTCGTTAGACGCGGAACCGGCATTATACAAAGAGCCCGAAAAAAGGACAATTTGGGAAGTTTCAAAACGCACTCCGTACTGGGTATTTTTTTCCGAAGAAAGAGTTCTGGACCTCGCGTCGCGCAAAACGCCCAAAATTTGAGATTGCGCTTCGCTCAATTGCGCTGACTCCCGAAATGAAGAAAGGCCGGAAACCACCAAAACAGAGATTACCGAAATAATCGCGATTGATATTAAAAATTCAAAAAAAGTGAATCCTCTCATATTATTAAAATCCTCCTGCCAAATTATACATTGGAGAAATCATAGAAATCGCGAAAAATCCCACCGCAGCCCCGACTATAAGCATAAGAATTGGTTCGATGACGGTAGATAAATCTTTGGTATCAACAGAAACTTCGTTCTCGTAAAACTGCGCAAGCTTCAAAAGCATCGGGGATAATTTGCCCGTTTCCTCGCCGATTCCTATCATTTCACCCACAAGCGGAGGATACAGGCTTTGCTTGCTTAAAAAAGCCCTGGACAGCTGCTCGCCCTTTTTTATTATATCCGAGGCCTCGAGCAAAACATTTTTATATAAGTGGTTGTTTAAAACTTCTTTTGTAATTTCCAAAGCTTCAACCACATCAACTCCGGCGTCCAGCAATGAACTCAGCGTCCTGCAGGTTCTCGCAGCATTGAATTTTCTGTTTATCTCCTTAAACGGAGGAACGTGCGAAAAGAAAAAATCAGAAAAGCTGTGTCCGACCCTGGATCTAAAAAAATAAAACCCTCCGAAAATTATGAATGCGGATATCGTTCCAAAAACAAAACTATGTCCGACTATAAAATCGCTCAAAAATATCACAAATGCAGTTGATGCGGGAAGTTCAATCGCAAGTTCTGAAAAAGTTTTGGTAAGCGAAGGAACAACGTAAATCATCATCAAAACACCGATTGCAACCATGGCAATAACCACAATAACAGGATACGCGGCGGCGCTTTTGATTTTTTTCCTCAAAGCATAGTCTTTCTTCAGCTGAAGCGATATTATTTGGAGCGACCCCTCCAATGTTCCAGATTTTTCTCCAGAGCGGACCATTTCCACAAAAAATTTAGGGAAAATTTTTCCGTGCTTTGCCAATGCGTCCCCAAAAGTCCCTCCTTTTTTTATGAATTCATCCATATCCAAAATAGCAGACTTGAATTTTTGATTATTAGTCTGGCGCGATATTATTTCAAACACTCGCGATAAAGAAACTCCCGAACCAACCATAACGCCGACATTCCTGGCAAAGTTCATCTTTTCTTCCAAAGAAACTCTTTCAAAAATCCCCGAAAAAACTTTTTCTATCTTATTTATTCCTTTTTCTTGTTTTTCTTCGATTGAAATTGGCGAGAGATTTTCCAAGCGCAAAACCCTGGCCAAATCGTATTTGTCCGCCGCTTCTTTTTCGCCTTCAACAGTTTGGCCATCTGAATCTTTGGCCAAAAAATGAAATAAGAGCATTGTTTTATTGTATCATTCGTGAATCACTCTCAAAACTTCTTCTACGGTAGTGATGCCCTGGGCGCATTTAAAAATTCCGTCTTCAAGCATTGTCATCATTCCTTCGCTTTTGGCCTGTTTTTCTATATCGTCGGAGGTTGCGCTCGACATTACAAGATTCTTTATTGTTGGCGACATCCGCAAAACTTCGTGGATACCTATTCGGTCTAAATAACCATCGGGGCATTCTGGGTTTGATTTTGGCTTGTACAAAGGTATGTTTTTCCAGGAAGAGCCGGGAGAGACTATTTTTTCATCCTTTAAGAATTTCAAAACTCTGTCTAAATCGACGTACTTTCTAAGTTCGCGCTCTTCTTCCGGAGACATAAAATACTGGTCTTTGTCTTTACACAGCCTTCTTATTAACCGCTGTGCAATAATGGCATTAACTGTTGAAACTATCAAAAACGGCTCCACTTTCATATCAAGCATCCTAGGAAGAGCTCCGGCCGCAGAATTGGTGTGCAGGGTGGATAAAACCTGGTGTCCGGTCAGAGCAGCGTTAATCGCCAAAGAAGCCGTCTCGTTGTCGCGAATTTCTCCAACCATTATAACGTCGGGGTCCTGCCTCAAAAGCGAGCGGAGCCCGTTCGCAAATGTAAGGCCGATATCCGGCCGAACCTGGGTTTGGTTTACTCGCGAAATCCTGTATTCAACCGGATCTTCTATGGTAGAAATGTTAACGCCTGGAATGTTTAAAATCGCCAGAATTGAATAGAGAGTAGTTGTTTTTCCAGAACCTGTCGGGCCGGTGGCTAAAATCATACCTACAGGTTTTCTTATATGATTTTCCAAAGCCTCAAGAGCTTCCCCGTGGAATCCCAGACCTTCCATTGTAAAACCCTTTGTATTTTCCGGAAGAAGGCGGATTACAACCTTCTCGCCGTCAAAAACCGGAAATACTGAAACCCTAAAAGAAGTTTTGTATTCATCTGTTTCTATCTTAAATCTTCCGTCCTGCGGCAAACGGTGTTCATCGAGCTTCAAGTTGGAAAGCACTTTTATCCTCGCCACAATGCTTTGGGAAACCGCCTTTGGCAGGGTCATGGCATCATGCAAAATTCCATCGATTCTGTAGCGTATCAAAACCTCTTTTTCCATCGGTTCTATGTGGATATCGGAAGCGCGCTGGAGTATGGCATGCCGAAGAAGAATATCGACAATGCGTACAACCGGCAATTCTTCCGCGGATTTTTTTAGATCTTCTTCGCTTCTTGATTCCTCTTTCCCGCTTGAAATACTCTTTGCAAGCGAAGAAATTTCTTCTTGACCGCCGACCAATTCTCCGAATTCCGCTTCCAAGCTTTTTTGGTACTGGCCCAAAACGTACTCAATTGATTCAATATCCGTCAAACGGGGAAAGATTTTTAAATTGGATTTTTTCTTTATAAATTCTATTGTTTCGAGGTCCTCAGGATCAAGCATGGCAACTTCGAGCTCCTGGCCCCTTCTTTTGAAAGCGACGATATGGTTTTTTTTGGCAATCGGTTCCGGAATAATTTTTAAAATATCCGAATCTATTCTAAAACCCTTAAGACTGACAAACGGAATTCCTAAAATGTGAGCCTTAAGACGGCCCAAATTATTTTGGGAAATTTTTTTATCTTCGATAAGAACTTCTTCAAGCTTTTTATTTTGCTTTTGCGCTTTTTTATCCGCGTTTTTTAAATCTTTTTCGCTAATCAATTCGGAATCCAACAAAAAAGATTCTAGCTGTTCTTGTGGAATACGCATGCATTTTATTATATCACCAATCCTTTGGGGCGTCAGTTGGATTTCAAGCTACGCAGAGCTTCAATTGTGGCTTTGGCTATGTTTATTTTGTTTTTGGTTGGAGATAAAGTTTTCACGCTTGCATTTTCAACTCCTGCCAAAGAAAGCACGGCTCTGGCGGCACCGCCGGCCACAAGGCCCTTTCCAGCTTTGGCTGGTTTTATTACAACCATCCCGCTAGAGTATTTTTCCTTTACTTCGTGCGGAATTGAATTCCACTTGTTAAGCGGAATGCTTATCATGTTTTTTTTTGCGCTTCTTGCCGCCTTTTCTATGGCAAGCGAAGTGTCCGAACCCTTGCCCAATCCAAAACCAACTTGGCCTTTTTTATTTCCCAAAATCAAGGCTGCCCTAAAACTAAACCGCCTTCCGCCGGCCACAACTCTGGCCACCCTGCTTAAATCGATAAGACGTTGTTCGTATTCGCTTTTTTCTTTAAAATTTCTCATATTTTTGAAAATTGATAATTGAAAATTGTAAATTAAAACTTTAATCCTCCTTCCCTTGCGCCATCCGCGACCTGTTTTATGCGACCGCCGTAAACATATCCGCCCCTGTCAAAAACAATCTCTTTGATGTTCTTTTTTTTGGCCATTTCCGCCAAAGTCTTTCCTGCATCAAACGCCGAATCGCTCCTAACACTTGCGAGGGTTTTTCCCTTAGAATCATCTATCAATTGCAGAAAAACATATTTATTTGACCGAAAAACCGAAAGACGCGGGCGATCTGCGGTGCCAACCACTTTTGACCTTATTCTTTTGTGCCTTTGTGTTCGACTAACCATATATTTATGCTGTGCCTACCGCTTTTTTGCCGGCCTTTCTCCTTATAAACTCTCCCAAATAATGAATGCCCTTTCCTTTATAAGGCTCCGGAGGCTTCTTGCTTCGAATTTCCGCAGCCATCTGGCCCACAACCTCTTTATCCGATCCGGACACGTTAATAAGATTTTTTTCAACTTTAAAAGTTACTCCTTTCTTGGGCTCAATCTTGACCGGATGAGTAAGCCCCAGCGACAAAACAAGAACCCCCCCTTCCAGCTGGGCTTTATAGCCTATTCCCTCGAGCTCGAGTTTTTTTTCGTATCCTTCGGTTACCCCCTTTACGGCGTTCTTTACCAACGAGGCCATCGTGCCCAAAAGAGCGCTTGTTCCCGCGCTTGTTTTTCCGGATATCGATACCGCTCCTTCTTTTTGCTCAACAGAAACTTTTTCGTTTACAGGAACCTTTGCTTCTCCTTTGGGTCCGCGAAAAATCCAAAAGTTATTTTCTTTCGATATGTTCACTCCCAAAGGAACTGTTATTGGTCTTTTTGCCAGTCTGCTCACCCCGTTAGAAAATTTACATTAAGCCCAATTGACCGTATTGGGTTTTTAAGAATATTTAAATTTTTATTTATATTGTACATAGTTGTAAATTTTCGTACGGGGCTCATATTTTTCTAATTACCAAAATTCAAATAATACCTCGCCTCCGACTTTTTGCTGCCTCGCTTCTTTGTCGGACAGAATCCCTTTGACGGTGGAGTATACCGCCACCCCGTATCCGTTTCTTATCTTATGTATTTCAGCAAGTTTTCTGTAAACTCTTTTCCCGGGTTTGGAAATCCTGCGGATTTCTGATATCGCCGGCTCTCCTTCTTCGTTATAAATAATAGAACCTTCTATAAGTTTTATGTTCTTTCTCCCTTTCTTTTGGACATCGGCAAAATAGTTTATCCTTTCCAAAAGCTTGGCTATTTCGTATTTTATTTTAGAGTAGGGGAAAGAAACCGTTTTCTTTCCGGCGTATCCAGCGTTTTTAATTCGTATTATCATATCGCTTATTGGATCTGTTACCATGATGATTTTTTAATTCCCGGTATCAAGCCTTCGTTGGCCAATTCCCTAAAACAAATTCTGCACAACCCAAAATCCCTCATAAAAGCCCTCTTTCTTCCGCACCTAAAACATCTGCGGACTATTCGGCTTTTGAATTTCGGTTTTTTAAGAGACCGTGCGTATGTTGATGTTTTAGACATGTTTTAGTGGAAAACCCAATAATCTAAAAAGGCTTTCTGCCTCTTTTCGGCTTTTTGCGTTTGTGACTACGGTAACTTGAAGACCGAAAATATTTTTCACATCTTCGCCGATAGTCTCTGGAAATACGATATGCTCTTTGATGCCCAAAGTCAAGCTGCCGCCTTCGTCTATTGATTGCGGTGAAATACCCCGGAAGTCGCGGGTTCTGGGCAAAGCAAGGTCCACCAAGCGTTCGATAAAGTCATACATTTTCTTGCCCCTTAAAGTTACTTTGAAACCCACAATCATCCCCTCTCTTGTTTTGAAAGAAGAAATGGCTTTTTTGGTCGGCCTTGGAGACGCCTTCTGCCCGGTTATAAGCGCCATAAATTTTACGACAGATTCAATGGCGTCTTTTTTGTCTCTTATTCTTCCGGTGCCGGAATTGACGGAAACTTTAAGTACTCGTGGAACGGCCATTGGGGTTTTGTAGCCGAACTCTTTGGTCATCTTTGGAATCACTTCTTTTAAATATTTTTCTTTAAATTTCATTTTTGCATTTTTTACAAACTCTTAATTTTTTATCTCCGGACATTATAAATCCGGCTCTCACTCCGCGCTTGCAGTGCTTGCATACAATCATGGCGTTTGAAGAATCGATTCTGGAAGCAATGCTTACAGTTTCACCTTTTTGGCCGGATTTTTTGGGTCGCTGGCGCTTTTTTTTCAAAAAAACACCTTCCACCAAAATTTTTCCATCTAACGGAAAAACTTTCAAAACCTTCCCGCTTTTGCCGCGATCTTTCCCGCTGATTATTGAAACTGTGTCTCCTTTTTTTATTTTCACCCCGTACAAAAATTTACACCAGGCCCAATTGACCATTTGGGATTTTTTAATTCAAATATTATGTTTTCGGTAAAATAATTCATTGAAAATTTTTTAACGGGGTTCATACTATTTCTTCCGCCAAAGAAGCTATTTTGCTAAAACCTTTTTCTTTTATTTCCCTAGGTATCGGCCCAAAAATTCTTCCCCCCTTGGGCTCCTCTCCTTCCAAAATGATTACGGCATTGTCGTCAAATCTTATATACGAGCCGTCAGCCCTTCGAAGAGCGTTTTTCTGGCGCACCACCAAAGCCTTGTGAACTTCTTTCTTTTTTACAGCCTTTCTCGGTTCCGCCACCTTAACAGCGACAACTACTATATCGCCTATTTTGGCGTACCTGCTCCGGGTTCCGCCCAAAACCTTAATACACTGGACTAGTTTTGCCCCGGAGTTGTCCGCAACATTTAACATTGTTCTGTGCTGTATCATAATACTTTAGTTACTTTCCATTTTTTATCCTTCGAAACCGGTTTCGTCGGTTCTATTAAAACTATTTTTCCTTCATCTATCTTTTCGTCAGTATGCGCTTTGTATCTTTTGGAAATCGTAAAATACTTTCCGTATACCGGGTGTTTTTTTAGGCTAGAAACCTCCACCACCACGGTGCGGAGCATTTTATTCGAAACAATTTTTCCTTTTAATGTTTGAACCATATTTTTAATCCCTAGAAATAAATCTTGTTTTTATCGGGAGCTTCGCGCCGGCCTTGCGCAAAGCCTCTTCGGCATCTTTACGGCTTATCCCGTCCATCTCAAAAATTATTCTGCCCGGGCGCACCGGAAAAACGTATCCAACAGGATCCCCCTTTCCACCGCCCATGGTTACCTCCGGAGGCTTTTTGGTTATCGGTTTGTCGGGAAAAATTCTTATCCAAAATTTTCCGCCCCGCTGGACAAACCGCGACATCGCTTTTCTCGCCGCTTCAATCTGCCTGGAATTTATCCATTTTGCTTCCTCCGCCTTGAGTCCGAATGCGCCGAAAGCCAAAGACGTTCCCTTGGTTTCCTTTAGATTTCTTTTAGTGGCCCCTTTTTGCCATTTTCTAAATTTTACTCTTTTTGGAAGCAACATAATCTTAAATTAAAAAAATCTGTTATTTGCTAAACACATCTCCTTTATATATCCAGACCTTTATTCCAATGTCTCCGTACGGCAAATTAGCCCGGCCCCTGGCAAAATCAATATCCGCCCTCAATGTCTGCAACGGAATTCTCCCTGATTTAAGCCACTCTCGACGAGCCATTTCGGAGCCGTCCAATCTTCCAGCCAACGCTATTTTGGCGCCCAAAACTTCTTTTGAAGACGACATCTTGCTTAAATTCTGTTTTATTACGCGCCTGAACGGAAGCCTTTTTTCCAGATCCTGGGCGATTTGCTCAACCATAATCTTTGCGTGAGTCTCGGGAGATTTTACCTCTTCTACGTTAATTTTCAACAATGTTTTTTGAGCTCCGGTTTTACGCACAAGTTTTTCAATTTCGTTTTTGAGTTTCTCAACGCCTTCCCCGCCTCGGCCTATCAAAAGCCCCGGACGGCCGGTTTTTATGATTACATTAAGAACGCCTGGAGAACGTGTAATTTCAACAGAGTCCACAAACATTCCCCGCAGTTTCTTTTCCAAGAAATCCCGTATTTCCACATCTTCCCTCAAGATATCCTTGAACGCGCGCAAGTTAAACCAGCGAGACTTCCAGTTTCTTATTATTCCCAATCTTATTGAATATGGATGCGATACGTGGGTCATAAATTTAGGGCTTAGAAGTTAGAATAATTGTGATATGGCTTGACCTTTTATTTATTCTCGAAGCCGAGCCTCTTGAGCGCGGCATAGAACGCTTCAAAATCGGGCCGGAATTCACATAAATAGTTTTTACGAAAAGATTTTCTTTTGAAATTTGAAAATTGTGCGAAGCGTTCGCTACGGCGGAGCCCAGAAGTTTTTTTATTGGCAAAGAAGCTCTTTTGGTTGCGGATTTTAAAATGTTTTCGGCTTGCTTTATGCTTTTGCCCTTCACCATATCGGCAACCAGCCTCGCTTTTCGCGGGGATATTCTCAAATATCTAAGATGGGCTTTTATTTCTTTCACCCCGTTAGAAATTTAACAACAGCTCCAGCGACCACTGAAACTTTTTAACTAATAAATTGTTTTTTTTGGTTTTCATAATTTTGGTAAATTTCATACGGGGTGAATATTTATTTTTTAGTTTCTGTTGCCGGTTCCGACTTCGCTTTCTCAGACTCCTTGGCCTTTAATTCGAGTTCTTTTTGCATTTTTCCTCCGTGCCTTACGAACTTGCGGGTTGGAGAAAATTCTCCCAGCTTGTGGCCGACCATTTCTTCGGTTACTGAAACCGGAATAAAATCCTTGCCGTTATGCACTCCAAAAGTATACCCAACCATCTCCGGGCTGATTGTGGATCTCCTGGACCATGTTTTTATAACATTTGGCCCGGCCTTAAACTTGCTCAATTTTTTGAGAAGTTTTGGATCTATGTACGGGCCCTTTTTTAAGCTTCGCGCCATAATTAATTTTTAGTTCTTCGGCTAATAATGAAATTCTTGGAATATTTCTTTTTATTTCTTGTTTTTACTCCCCTGGTTCCTTTGCCCCACAAGTTTTTTGGCCTTCTGGTTCCGCGCATCGCTCGTCCTTCGCCTCCTCCATATGGGTGGTCCACCGGGTTCATTGCGGAACCTCGAACCGTGGGCCTTATTCCCATCCAGCGGGATCTCCCGGCTTTTCCTATGGTAACAAGATTGTGTTCATCGTTTGAAACTTGGCCGATGTTCGCCCAGGCTCTGTCGGAAATTTTTCTAACTTCTCCGGAGGGCATTTTTAAAGTAGCGTACCCCGCATCGTGCGCAAGCACTACCGCAAAAGATCCGGCCGAGCGGACAAACACAGCTTTCCCCCCCGGATATACCGAAATATTGTAAACAAACATGCCAACTGGAATATTTTTTAAAGGAAGCCTGTTGCCCGGAATTACTGGGGCTTTTTCGGAAGTTATGATTTCTCTACCAGGCCTTACTTCCTTTGGCAAAACCATGTAGCGTTTTTCGCCATCCCGGTAGAAAACAAGCCCAATAAAAGCGCTTCTGTTGGGGTCGTACTCAACCGAAACAACTTTCGCCGGAATGTCTTTTTTGTCAAAAACAAAATCCACCATTCTAAAAAGCCTTTTTGCTCCGCCTCCCTTGTGCCGAACCGTGATCCTGCCCTGGCTGTTTCTGCCAACGTGTCGCTTCCTCCCAATAGTCAAAGATTTTTCCGGGTCGGATTTAGTCACAAAATCGCGGTATTTTATGCCGGTTAAACTTCTTCGCGATGGGCTTGTGGGATTATATATTTTCATAATTCTTTTATTTCGCTGCCGCTCTTTAAAGTCACAATCGCTTTTTTAAAACCTTGTTTTTGGCCGACTATATTTCCCCTTCTTCTTGCCTTGGGCTTGGTATTTAAAATCCGAACAGATTCCACGGAAACCTTGTATTTGTTTTCAACCGCTTTTTTTATCGAAATTTTGTTAGAGCTTTTTTCAGCTTTGAAAACATATGTAAAATTTCCCCGCGAGTTAGAGGCTTTTTCGGATATATGCGGTTTTATAATTTCGTTATTTTGCATACGTTTTGTTTAATTCTTCTATGCTAGATTTATCTAAAACAACATATTTGTTTTTCAAAAGCGCGCTTGTGTTCAGGTTTCTTGGCTCAATATATTCCACAAACGGCAAATTTCGCAAAGACCTGCTGGAAACATCATTTTTGGGAAAAGCAACAACAGCTCTCCCGCCTTTTTGGGCAAGCCTGTAAATGCTAGCTTTATCTCTCAAATTCTTAAAAACAGACAAAGCTTCTTTTGTTTTTGGCGCCGCCAAACTGAATTGGTCCAAAAATACCACTTCTTTTTCCTTCAATTTTTTTGAAAGAACCGAAAAGAAAGCCAGCCTCTTCATCTTTTTGTTTATTTTAACCTCAAAGCTCCTTTCAGTTATAGGACCGTGCGACACCCCTCCGTGCCTCCAAATCGGAGAACGGGTGGAACCATGCCTGGCTCTTCCGGTGCCTTTTTGCCTCCACGGCTTAATGCCTCCTCCACTTACCTCGCCTCTGCCTTTTGTGTGCGCCCAAGGATGGCGTTTGTTTGCCTGCTCGCCGTCGAAAACCTGCTTTACCAAAACCGGCTTCCATGGAGCATGAAAAATCCGCTCCGGAAGCTCGGCTTCCCCGGATTTTTCGCCTTTTATGTTGTAAGTTTCGACCGTCATAATAGTTCGACTGGCTCGCTATAATAAAAAACCTGCGAGATTAGGCCTTTCTCAAAAAAGACCGCGTTCTCACAAGTATTTACGATGTTAGCATACCGCAAAATAATATGCAAGCATTTGACAAAATCCGCACCAAAATGCTATGCATTAGACTGGAGGTGTACGATGAAAATAAAGCTAGTTTTTTGCCTGCTGGTAATTTGTCTTTCAGCCTACGGGTGTGAAAATCAAGAGCAGGAGCAAGAGCAAGAACATCAACGACGAACTACCGAGGAAGTAGAAAACACAGAAATCAACGTGGGAGACGTTATACCAACCACAAACAATTTCAAAAAAACTATTCGAATCCGCAATTTAGAACAGGGATTCGAATATGACAGTAAGTGTATTGTATTTGGGGGCACAGAGACAGTTTTGGGTAAGGCCGGAGAGAAGGTGTTAGTTCGCTTTAACAGAACAGATGTTAACAACAACGCCTTGTGTAAAGACAATTCGATTTCTTTTGAAACATTAAGAAACCTTAAAAAAAGAAAAAGGGATCACTTAATTAAAACCGTGCCGAGACAACAGCTCGCCGAAGACGAACGAAAACTTGTGGAACAAATTTTAGGAAAAAAGTGAATGGATTTATATGGAATACGTCTTGTGGAGATGGAATTGTAAATACCGCAAGAAAAATTTCCATTAACCTCGAGACTGCTTAAATTATATTTGCCGCTTATCACCATTTGGATTCTTGTTTTGATAATCGAAAATTTTAAGTTTCAAGAAGTAACACTTTTTATCAGAATCGCACTTATTATAATCGCACTTCTACTTTTGGTTTCCATGTTTTTTTTAATAAAAAGGGGGTTGTTAATAGCTAATGAAATTAGAGAACTGTTTAAACAAAGAAATGACCACAAATAAACACTCTCCGAAACCGGAGAGTGTTTTTACATGAGGGGTTGAATTTCTACTTTACTCCCGCGATGGCCTGGGATAGCGCCGAGAATTGCGATAAGGTTTTGTTCCTGGAGGATTTTTACTATTTTAAGATTCCTTACCGAAACCCTTGTTCCGCCCATTCTGCCCGCCATGCGGATGCCCTTTGCCACTCTGCCTCCGGCTCTGCCTCCGCCTCCGCCGATCGCTCCCGGCTCTCTTTCGGAATGCTTCTGCCCGTGGGTTCTAGGACCCCCGGAAAATCCGTGCCTTTTTACCACTCCCTGGAATCCCTTTCCCTTTGAAGTACCGCTAACCTTGATTGGATCGCCCTCTTTGATTGATGAAATCTCATCTGGAGTTTTTGCTGAAACCCAAGTTACCGGAATCACTTTTCCGGCATCATCAAAAATCTGGGACATTTCTATTTTTGTGGCAATCATATTTTTATAGCAAGGCTGCGATTATATTTTTACCTCAATATCCACTCCCGCGGGAAGATTCAAGTTTGTCAGAGCATCTATTATTTTGGGAGTTGGGTTCAATATATCAATCAGTCTTTTGTGGACTCTCATTTCAAACTGCTCCCGCGCGTTTTTGTATATAAACGAAGAGCGGTTCACGGTATATTTTTTTATTTCCGTAGGCAACGGCACCGGCCCCGCGATTTCGGCTCCATACCTTAAAGCCGTATCAACTATCTGTTTTACAGAGACATCCAAAATTTTGTGGTCGTAAGCTCGCACTCTAATGCGAAGCTTGGGAATCTCTTCCACTGCTTCTTTTTTTGAAACAGAAACTTTGGCAACTTTTTTTGCTGCTACGGCGGGCATTTAGTTTATTTGATTATCTTGGTGACAACTCCGGCTCCAACTGTTTTGCCTCCTTCGCGAATGGCAAACCTCTGTTTTTCTTCAAGCGCGACTGGAGCTATAAGCTTTACGGTAAATTTAATCGTATCTCCAGGCATTACCATTTCAGTTCCCGATGGAAGCATAACTTCTCCGGTAACGTCGGTTGTTCGAATGTAAAATTGCGGTTTGTAGCCTGCAAAAAACGGGGTGTGCCTTCCTCCTTCTTCTTTTGTCAAAACATAAACTTCGGACTCAAATTCCGTGTGCGGAGTTATTGAACCAGGCTTAGCCAAAACTTGGCCTCTTTCAACATCTTCCTTTTTGGTTCCTCGAAGCAAAATTCCCGCGTTATCGCCAGCCATACCTTCATCAAGCTGTTTGTTGAACATTTCGATTCCGGTGACAGTTGTCTTTTGGGTTTCTTTTAGACCAACTATTTCAATATCTTCGTTCAATTTTACCTTTCCTCGCTCTATTCTTCCGGTAACAACGGTTCCTCGGCCTTCAATTGAGAAAATGTCCTCAACTGGCATCAAAAACGGCTTTTCGATATCTCGAACTGGTTCTGGAACATATTCATCCAAAGCTTTTGCCAATTCAATTATGGGTTTTGCCCATTCGTCGTCAGCGGACTTTGCTTCCAACGCTTTTACGGCCGAGCCTCTTATGATTGGGGTTTTTTTTCCATCGTATTCGTATTTAGTCAAAAGTTCCCGAATTTCTGTTTCCACCAAGTCGATAAGTTCTTTGTCGTCCACCATATCTACCTTGTTTATAAATACTACAATCGCAGGCACGCCTACCTGGCGAGCCAAAAGAATGTGCTCTCTGGTTTGAGGCATTGGTCCATCGGTAGCCGCAACAACCAACACTGCGCCGTCCATTTGAGCCGCACCGGTAATCATGTTTTTTATATAGTCAGCGTGTCCAGGAGCATCGATGTGCGCGTAGTGCCGTTTTGCCGTCTCGTATTCGGAGTGGTGCAAGGCAATCGTAATGCCTCGCTGCCTTTCTTCGGGAGCGTTGTCGATTTCATCGATTTTTTCCAATCGGACCTTGTTGCCAGCCAAGTTAAGGACATGCAAAATAGCAGCCGTTAAGCTGGTTTTCCCATGGTCAACGTGTCCGATAGTTCCGACGTTGACGTGGGGTTTTGTGCGTTCAAATTTTTCCGCCATATTTTTGTTATTTTTATTAAAAATTAATAAAGACCTATTAAGAGTGCCTATCCGCCAGCCGGCGGAGGCAATATAAACAAGTATATATCTACACCGGTAAATCGTCAAGTTCTACCTGTTCGTCCGAATCCAGGTCTTTGTTTACTAATTCTTCGGAAATCGTTTTTTCTTTTTCTTCGTTCATTATTTTTTGCCTTCTTTTATTAATTCCGCAACGGAGGCCGAAACCTCTTCGTAGTGGTCAAACTCCATTGTGTAAGATGCCCTTCCCTCTGTCATTGAGCGAAGTTTTGTAACATACCCAAACATTTCCGACAATGGAACCATCGCGTCGACAACCTTTATGTTGCCTCGCTCAAACATTTTGTCTATTTTGGCTCTCTTGGAACTCAAATCTCCGGTTACGTCTCCCAAAAACCTCTCCGGCGTCACCACCTCCACCTTCATTACCGGTTCCAAAATTACCGGGCTTGCTCTTTTTATGGCCTCTTTCAGGGCCATTGAACCCGCTATTTTAAACGCGGCTTCGGACGAATCGACTTCGTGGTACGAACCGTCGTAGAGTTTTGCCTGGATATCAACAAGCGGAAATCCCGCAAGCACTCCTTTGTCCAAAGATTCTCTTATGCCTTTTTCAACGGCTGGAATAAATTCTTGGGGAATAATTCCTCCCCTGATTGCGTTAACAAATTCAAAACCCTGTCCGCGCTCACGAGGCTCAACCTCAAGCCATACATGCCCGTATTGCCCGCGGCCCCCGGATTGCTTGATATATTTTCCTTCGGCTTCCGCTTTCTTTTTGACGGTTTCTTTGTAGGCAACCTGCGGACGGCCGACATTCGCCTCTACTTTGAACTCTCGCCTCATTCTGTCTACCAAAATTTC
>ERZ1292623.416-Hain-H51-01um-R1-416-length-46490-cov-5_pt2 | contig 30836 bp, 42 predicted proteins | sample MGYA00564398_ERZ1292623 | MGnify/ENA primary metagenome ERZ1292623 (study PRJEB36523, sample SAMEA6512633) | groundwater metagenome | collected 2019-01-07 | study: AquaDiva: Metagenomics assemblies of 32 groundwater samples
TCAAAAATAGGTGACCCATCAATCTGTCCGACCGCGGTATTAGTTAAAGATAAAAGTGTTTTGCTCGGTTTTCGAAACTATACTCCCGATAAATGGAAGACTGTTTCCGTATGGACCACGCCCGGCGGTCGATGCGATACCGGAGAAACCGTCGAACAAACATTGCGGCGCGAGATAAAGGAAGAGATTAATATTACTAACGTCAATATTATTGACATCATTGCTGAAATTCCCGGAGCGAAAGAAGGTGATGTTGTCACAATTTTTTACTGCACTACAGATCAAGAGCCAAAATTAATGGAACCAGAGAAGTTTTCCGAGTGGAAATGGGTGCTAATCGAAGAGTATCTCTCCGGTGCACCTTATGATTCTATGAACCCAACAGCTCATAGATTAATTAGTAATTTCTTAAAAGAGAAACTGACGGAAATAGGCACAGGGGCAACTTAAATAGATGACACAAAAAATTCTCACGGCATTTATGTTGGGTCTTGTGGGAGGGGTTGTTCCCGGGCCGGTTTTGGCTGCGACGTTCACCGAAATACTGCAATCCGGTTTTTCTCGGAGTCTGCGCATTATCTTGTGGGCGCTGCTTGTGGAGACGGCGGTAGCTCTGGCGAGTCTTGTTGCCCTTTCTTCGCTGGGACTGTCCCAGTCTTTCTTTTACGCTCTTTCGTTTATCGGGGCTGGCATTCTTGTGTGGATAGCCACGCAACTTTGGAAGATCAGAAGCTTGGACTTGGGAGAGAAAGTTCATTTTGGTGTTGGGAAAATAGCCGCTATGATACTTGCAAATGGCGTTCTATGGACGTTTTGGATAACGGTCTGCATACCAAAAGCGATAGTTCTTGGCGGACAGATACACTATGGACAGTACCTCTTTTTACTGCTCGTAGAAGTTGGGTGGCTGATTTCCACCATCGGGGTCGCTCTCGCATTTTCTTGGTTTCGGGGGATACTTTCCAACCCCCAAGTAGTTCCGTTCATGTTCAAACTTTTCTCGGCGATTTTCGTATATTTTGCGTTGAGCATGCTGTATACAAGTACAGTCTTTTTCCTTTTCAAATAATCCAGTTTCTTTTTAGGATCTAAATTTTTACATGAAAAAATCCATTCTCATTACGGGTGTTGCCGGGTCGGGGAAGTCTGCTGTGTGTGGTGAACTTCAAAAGCGCGGCTATTCTGCGCATGACATTGAAGATATGGAAGGATTATTTCAGATGATAGATAAAAAGACCGGTATGCTCACGATCAAACACGATAATGATAATCTTGAGTTAGTGGAACAGAATCAATGGATATGCGATAGCGGTAAGTTAAAAGAGCTTATGAGCAGGGCGGGAGAGGAAATTACATTTTACTGCGGCATTGCGGCAGACATGGACGAACTCCTACCACTCTTTGACACCGTCGTGCTCCTGAAAGCAAATCCCGATATTCTGCGCCAAAGACTCACAGATCGCAAAGCAGGGGATTTCGGCAAGACTCCAGAAGTTCAAACATGGATTATGAGTTGGAAAGACTGGTGGGAGAACCATATGCAAAAAAGCGGGGCCATCGTTATTGATGCCGACCAAAACATTGATACGGTCTCAACAGAGATTATCAAAAAAACAGATTTGAAAGTGTAGCAACAGAAATCAGGATGGGGACAATAAATTACGAACTCACGGAAGCGATGTGCCGGAACGAGTTGCCATGACGCACCCTTGATTTTTGGTGAGAAATGATGTACAGAGGAAGTGTAGGATTCGCTGAAAATAGTGGCTATTTGACAATGGAATAAAACCAAAAAGAAAGGAGGACGGGCATGGGTAACCGCAGTACGCATCAGAAATGCGTTTTCTTGCTTGTTGGCCAGCGGGGAGCCGGAAAGAGTACCTACGGCGCGCGGCTCGTTGAAAATCAGCCTGGGTTATCTCTCGTCAGTCGTGATGAGATTCTTACGCGTCGCTTTGGTTCGACCGACCTCAGCCCCTATGGCAGCGGGCATTACTACGCCTCCAAGGTTTTGAGTCGTTTCCTGCGGTTCAAGTTGTCGACCGGCAAGGGGGTTAAACTTGTTCTTGACCTTTGGACAGGGGAAAGCGATGACCGAAAGTATCTGGTAAAGATGCTCCGCGAGTACGGGGCGACCCGCGTGGTGGCGCTGTATTTCACAACTCCGCTTTCTGTGGTGGATTCTTGGTTCTGGCAGAAGCCGGGCATTGCCAAGGTAGAAGAAATGTCGGCGCGTCAAGGACAAAAACTTACCTTCTTTTTGCCTAACGCCCCCGCGAGAGACTATGAATTATTTCACCAACTCGCAAAGGATATTGACGCCGATGGCTTTGATGGGGTTATCCGGATTGATCCCCGCGAGAAACCCATAGTTCTTGTCTGAAACGCTTGGAGGCGGCACCATAATGGTGTCGCCTCTTTTATTTATTCTGGAGACCTTGACATCACTATCAAGGGTTCCAACGTAGATTTAGTTTCCAGGAGAAAATGAGTTACAATAGTCCCATGAAAACCGCCATCATTCTGCACGGGATGCCGTCAAAAAAAGAGTATTTCAATTCCAAGAGCCAGGCACAATCCAGCAAGCACTGGCTGCCGTGGTTGCAACGGCAACTCATCTTAAAGGGCGCACTCGCCCAGACAGTGGAATTACCAGAACCGTACAAACCAGTGTATAAAAAATGGCGGTCAGCTTTTGAACAATTTATTCTGCGCAAGGACACTATGCTGATCGGTCATAGCTGTGGCGCGGGATTTTTGGTGCGGTGGTTGAGTGAGAACAAGAAAATAAAGGTAGGGAAAGTGGCGCTGGTCGCGCCGTGGCTTGACCCGGACCATTGGTTAAAAACAGGATTTTTTAATTTCACCATAGACCCAAACTTGGCAAAAAGAACGCACGAGCTTATCATTTTTGTATCCAAAGACGATAACTGCGAAATGCTGAAAAGCGTGAAGATGTTGAAAGAAACTCTAAAAGGTGGGAATATCACGGTGAAAGAGTTCACCGACAAAGGCCACTTTACCTTCGGCGACATGAAAACCGAAAAGTTCCCGGAATTACTAAAAGCGCTTATATCATGAAATTGTTCATCTGCTGCAGTAAACATGTATACGAAAAAATCCCTCCCATTCAGGAGCAGCTTGAGCGTATGGGGCATGTTATTACGCTGCCAAACAGTTACGAGGAGCCGATGAAGGAGGAGGATATGAAAAAAGTTAGTCCGGAAGCCCATCAGAAATGGAAAGCGGACATGATTCATCGGCAGAAAGCGAAAGTGCTTGATAACGATGCGGTATTCGTTCCGAATTTAGAGAAATATGGCCAGCCCAATTACATTGGTGGCGCGACATTCCTTGAAATATTCTGTGCGTTCGATGCCGGCAAAAAGATATTTCTCTATAACCCCGTGCCGGACAATATTTTGAGAGACGAGCTGCTTGGCATGAACCCGACCATCATAAACGGCGACCTTACCAAAATTCGATAGGATTGCATGGCAGAGTATCAATTATTCAAGTTAGATATGGTGGACTTGTTTGATGTGTCGCGGGATGGGTTTCACATCATCCTCGGTTTTGCGGTGTTTTTGCTGGTGTGCTACCTGTTCAAAATACGCCTTACATCCTGGAAAGCTCTTATCGCGCCACTTATCTTTTCGGTGCTGCTTGAAACGCTGGACGCGCGCGATTCGCTCGCCTTCGGACGCGCGATAGACTACTGGGACAGTCTGCACGATACTATTATCACGACCCTTCTGCCGGCGCTCACGGTCGTATACATGAAGTACATGAATCGTGGTGAATAAACAGCCATGACGACCAAGATCACCACCATTATTTTATGCGGGCTTACTGCGCTTGTTTTTGCGGTGAGCGTTGCCGTATACGCATACCTACCCGAAACGGTTGCCTCGCACTGGAATGCGGCCGGGGAGGCGGACGGTTTCATGCCGAAATTCTGGGGTGTTTTCCTGTTCCCTTTGCTGATGGCGGGATTGTTCGTTCTGTATTACATCATTCCCGTGATTGACCCGCTTAAAACGAATATTGAATCGTTCAGGAAATACTACAACGCGTTCTGGATACTCCTGTTCATCTTTTTCGCATATCTGTTTGCGCTATCAATGTTTTGGAATTTTCAGTACCGGTTCAATTTCACCGTTGCAATGATACCGGCGGTGGCGCTCCTGTTGTACGCGCTCGGGGTAATTTTGGAGCACGCCAAGCGCAACTGGTTTGTCGGTATTCGCACGCCCTGGACGCTTTCGGATGACGGCGTATGGGAGAAAACGCACCGGCTCGGCGCGCGGCTGTTTAAAATTGCGGCACTGATAGCGTTACTCGGAATATTTTTTCGCGACAGCGTGTTTGTTGTTATGTTTCTTGCGGTTCCCGCAGGGGTTATCGCACTTGTGACCGTCGTGTATTCGTACGTGGTATACCGCAAAGTCAAGCCATAGTTTTTCCGCCGCTTCTGTGCTATGCTGTGTTTAAGGTAATCATTAAATTTATTTTCTATGGATATCAAAGAACACACCCAGCCGGATAAGCTTGAACGCTACAGTTTTCTGTGGTCGGAGGCACGTTTGGCTATCGCGGCGCTCGCGCTCTTTTTGGGCGGCATACCGCCAGTGTTTTATTTCCTTCCGTTCCTGTATGGCATCACGAGTCCGTTATTGCATTTGGCATGGGTTATCTCTGGCGTTGCTTCGGTTTATATGCTGTATCGCTGGAATACGAACGGCAGAATGCTCTTTGGCGGCAAGGAACCGCGCGACCTGTATGCCTTTTTCGTGAGCGTGGTGTCGGGTATTAACTTAGGATTGACCGGTCTTTTGGGGCAGAATATCGGCATGTCCATTTCTTCCAGCAAGGTTATTTTCCTCATTGTCGGTGTGGTGTATATTGTAGCGGCGTATCACTTATGGAAGCGCTGGAAAGCGTCGGGCGAGAAGATGTTTTAGCAGGTATCTAAGAAAGCAAGCGCCCCGACGGCATGTCGGGGCGCTTTTATGTTCCGCTTGACGAAATACGTTTCGAGCATTACGATGGATACTTACTTGCCAGGGATATTCGAGAGCCAATTGACCTTTTACAATAGGAAAGGAGATGCCCATGATGCAGAGGATTTGTTGTCTGATGGTGAATGGTGGCGCGCTCGATGAGGAGATGCGTACCACTCTATTTTTAGAGGGATTCAGGATGTTTCACGAGAAGAGAACGAAAGCGCGCGTGAAAACATCCGGCATGGAAGGAATGGTTACCCAATGCGGAAACTATGGTTCCCTCGGTGTCTTTGCGGGGCCGATATTTCACGCGGAGATCGAACACGGCTCCCGGCGCATCCGGGCAGAGTTCATCATCGACAGCGATGTTCTTGCTGCTGTCGGGCCGGAAGAAATAGAGGAGCTTTCCGCAATGGGAATGTGGCAGGAGCGCGGTCAGGCTGCCGATGTTAATGGCGGGCCGACCTTTCACTGATCGATCGGCCTATATCATAGCCGTTCTTTTACAGGAGGGATATCTATGCATTACCAACGTTTTCAGTACAGCGAATTGAGTGAAGTTCAACGGAAAGCACTTGATGAGGCAGAGAGGATTTCCCAGAATGCCTATAACCCCTACTCGAAATTTTATGTAGGCGCGTGTCTGGTAGCGGTGGGAGGTCAGTTGATAACCGGTACCAATTTTGAGAACGCCGCATTCGGTGAAACGATCTGCGCGGAACGTGCCGCCGTCGTGCGAGCGAATGCAATGGGACTACGAGGTGTGACCCATATTGCCATCATCGGGCACGGAGAGGATTTTGATACCACGGAAGTGACGGCGCCGTGCGGCAGCTGCCGGCAGGTGTTGTATGAGCTCTCGCAGATTAGAAGCGGCCATCTGGAGGTTATTCTCTCGACGACGAAAAAAGACAAGATTGTTGTCACAACCATCAATGAGTTACTGCCGATGGCATTCGGGCCGCGAGATGTAGGCGTAAATGTTTCAAGATATTAGAGTAGAAAGAAGCACCCAGTCAAACGGGTGCTTTTCATTTGTGCATTTGTGTAAAGTAATGCATGATGATGGTATGGAACAGATTACCTGGGATGATTTTGAAAAAGTAGATATTCGGGTCGGGAAGGTAATAAATGTTACCGATTTTCCAAAGGCCCGTAACCCAGCGTTCATACTTACCATAGACTTCGGGCCGGACATCGGCACGAAAGTATCTAGCGTCCAGGCGGTCGGCGCGCATACCAAAGAGGAACTCGCGGGGATGCTGGTGTGCTGTGTGGTGAACTTTCCGCCCAAGCGCGTCGCCGACTTTACGTCGGAAGTGCTCACGCTTGGTTTTAAAAACAATGCCGATATTGGCTGGGTGCTTATTACGCCTGCAAAGGGCACGGTTGACCTCGGCAGTAAACTAACGTGAGTATGGAACGAAAAGGCAATAACTACGCTTTCATAGATGGGAATAATCTGTACCGCGGGGTGAGCAATTCTGGATGGAAGATAGACTTTTTTAGATTCAGAGAATGGCTGTCAGATAAATATGGCGTAGCGAGAGCGTATTACTTTATCGGCTTGATCCCGAAGGAAAAAGATATGTATGAGGCGCTGCAAAAGGCAGGCTTTACTTTGATTTTTAAAGAAGTAGTTTATGACGGCGATGGAAAACCAAAGGGAAACTGTGATGCCGATATGGTTTTACAGGCCGCCAGAGATGTTTACGAAAATTCTTGTGATCAAGTGATATTGGTGACCAGCGATGGGGATTATGCCAGTTTGGTGAAGTTTTTACAGGAAAAAGGAAAATTAAAAGTTGTCCTTTCTCCAAGTGTTCAAGAGAAATGCTCAATATTATTAAAAAGAACCAACGCGCCGATCACGTATCTCAGTGATATAAAAAGCAAAATTTTGCTCGGTAATAAAGAAAAAGCCCCCACCAAGGACAGGCCTTAGCAGGGTCTCTTTCGTAGTGATACCTCTATAGTATCAAGCGCTTGTTAAAAGTCAAGGCCATTCAGGGGGTGATAAGGAAATTATGAAACGCACTATTTATATTACTGCTTTTACGGTTCTGGGCATCCTGCTCCAGTTTTTGGCGCATGCGCTTGTGGAGCGGTGGTATATTATTAAGTTGGTGAAAGACTACGAAACATACGGGCTTGGTCTCTCGTGGGACCAGTGGTTTCTCGTTCACCACATTGCAGCAGTTGTGCTATTTATTGCCGGTGCCGCCTTCGGTTTTTGGCAAGGCCGCTTTTGGTGGCCGCGACTGTATGACGAAAGTGGAGTAAAGAGGTGGAAAAGAAAATAAAAGTTCTTATTGTGGGTAGCGGAGGAAGGGAACATGCGCTTGCGTGGAAGATTCAGCAATCTCCCAGGATAAGCGCTCTTTTTGTTGCGCCGGGGAACGCGGGGACGGCGTTATGTGCACAGAATGTTGACATATCCGCGATGGCGGATATCGTGCAATGGACTCAGAACAACAAAATTGACTTGGTCGTGATTGGCCCCGACAACTATCTGGCGGACGGGATTACGGATTTGCTCACAGAAAAGGGAATTGCGGTGTTCGGCCCCACACGTTCTGCCGCGGAAATAGAATGGTCAAAAGCGTATGCAAAACGCTTCATGGAAGAAGAGGGCATTCCGACGGCGCGGTTTCGGACCTTCACACGCTTGGGCGATGCGCTCGGGTATGTACGTTCCGGAACATTTCCTGTAGTGATAAAGGTAAGCGGGCTGGCGCTGGGGAAAGGGGTGGTGGTTGCCGAGAATGCCGAGGAAGCGGAACAAGCGCTGTGGGAAATCATGGAGCAAAAGGTGCATGGCGATGCGGGGAACGAGGTTGTGGTTGAGGAGTTTCTTCAGGGAATAGAAATATCCGTGCATGCGTTTTGCGATGGAAACGACGCGATGCTTTTCCCTGCGGCGCAAGACCACAAGCGGGCGTATGATGGCGATGTGGGTCCGAACACCGGTGGCATGGGAACGGTTACTCCGGTGCGGGATGTGACGGATGACCACCTGCGAGAGATCAAAGAAAAGATAGTTTTGCCGACGCTCGCGGCGCTCAAAAAGCGCGGCAGGCCGTTCTGCGGCGTGCTGTTTCCCGGCGTCATGCTGACCGGCGACGGCCCCAAGGTGATAGAATTTAACGCGCGGTTTGGCGACCCCGAAACGCAGACGTATATGCGCCTACTTGAAACTGATCTGGTGGAAATACTGCTTGCATGTGTTGAAGGGCGGTTGAAACGGCAGGTAATACGATGGAGCGACAAAAGCGCGTGTTGTGTTGTTGCCGCTTCGGGCGGATACCCCGGCCCGTATCAAAAAGGGAGGGTCATCAGAGGTTTGGAAAAAGATTTTGGAGAAGATAGTGTGGTTTTTCACGCAGGAACCAAGAGAGAAGATGATCAACTTGTTACCAATAGTGGCCGCGTACTGGGAGTTACCGCAACGGGAGTTAACCTATCCGAGGCGCTATCAAAGACATATGCCGTAATGGGTTCAATCAACTTTGAAGGTATGCATTATCGTAGAGATGTTGGTGTAAAATCCAAAGCTTCAGAGTAGTGTTTCAGAGGATACGCATGTTTTGACATCATAGCATCCTGTATGCTACTTTTCTGTTGCGAAAGGGGGTGATGCAATGCGTGTAATCAGGGGTGTAATATGTGTTGCGGTTATTGGTAGAGCGAAAGTTCTTTTCGGCAAGAATATGGGAGGGGGGAAAGTCGGACAGTTTGAAAATTTTTGCACAAACGACATGACGGCGTTTGCGACCGTTGCCGAGGCGCGGATTGCCAAGAAAGAACTTCTGGTGTGGAGAGATATTCATTCGGTTTCGCTAGGGATGATACAGATAGAACTGGCGGAAACGATAGACGAGGCGCATGCTCATTTTTAGGATAGGAAAGACCTCATCGTCGTGCGGAAAGTTCCGGAACGTAACGAAGTGGTCTTGGTTGGCACTCTGTCCGAAGGAGCTACGCCGCGCTACCCGCTTCTGGGCGCATTACTTGCCGATAACGGCATGCGGCCATTTCCTTCTTTTGAGCGCGCTTTGTATGTTGCAAGCGAGGAATGGCGCCAAACGTCGTGGTGTCCCTGTTTCCTTGCTACCTTTTCGTTCAAAAAACTGTAGCCCTGCCTGGAGTAATCCAAAAGGGCTATTTGTTTTAAGAGGGTTGACAGTCCGGCGGGTGCTATATATACTGAAATTAGTCACATTAACAATTCCAAAATCCTTGACTTGGGTCCCTTGCAACAGCAAGGGGTTGGGCCCCGGTCGTCCATTGGACAGGATGGCTTCTGCGTAAGTGGAAGTCCGGTCTCCCCCGTAACCATGGGATAATCAATGTCGGTCTTTCGAGACGTCTGAGTTGATGAGAGGACATGATCGCCCTCCGGGCGTTTTTTTTGTTCAAAAAGGGTGGCAACACGGTGAGCTCTGACTCCTCGTCCCTTTGCGCAATTTTTATTGTGCAAAGCGACGAGGAGTTTTTATTTTCAGAGACTCCTGGTGCGGCCACAACAAAAAAACAAAGGAGGAAGTCATGGAAACCTTTCGTGCGAAGTTCCGATTTGATCCTGCAAAGTCGCTGATGATAGGCGTGGAACGCGAGTGTTTTCTCGTTGACCTTGCGGGGGATATTGTTCCTGCGGCCCCGCAGTTGCTGGAAGTTCTTACCGATCGCGACCGTTTTGGATATGAGCTTTCGGCGTGTCAATTGGAAGAGCGGGTCGGTCCGTCTACATTACACGGACTTCGGGAGTTGTTAGTTCGGAATGATGAGGAGATGTCGGCGGCAGAAAAGCTCGTCGGTGTACAGCGTCTTCATATCGATGTCGCGCCGGAAACGATGCCGCTTGATGTGTACCCGGACCCTACAGGGAGATATCGCGAAATAACGCGGAGTATGCCAAGAGAGGTGCTCTGCGCGGCATGTCGCATTGTTGGAACGCATGTGCATGTGGGTATGCCGGACCATGCAACCGCGCTTGCGGTGTATAATGCCGTCATCGGTAAAACAAAAGAGTTCTCGCGGATTGGCGACAGATCAGGCAGTGGGGAACGTCTTCGTATCTACCGCACGGTTGCTCCCGATTGCGACCCGCGACCGTACCAGAACTGGGAAGATTTCTATGTAGAGGCACACAAGCGCGGGTGTGTTGAGGACCCGCGCAGAATATGGACATTGATCCGTATTTCTGTTCACGGGACCCTGGAATTCAGGATGTTTGGAGTTTCGCCGGACTTTGATATTATTCTCGAATGGGTGCAATTGTGTCATGATGCCTGTCGGGAAGCGATGGCCGGCTTGTGAGACGACGGGAGAGAGAAAAACTCTCTCCCGTCATATTCATTATTTTCTATTTTCGTTATGACTTACTATTTCGCATATGGATCGAATATGGACCAGCGCCAGATGCGCGAGCGCTGTCCGGATTCAAAATTGCTTGGCGCAGCGGTTCTTAAAGATCACCGTCTTGATTTCACGATCTATTCTACCCGATGGAAATGCGGATGCGCCGATGTGGTGGAGGATGAAGGAAAAGAAGTTTGGGGATTGGTATATGCCGTATCCGAAAATGACCTTACGCGGCTTGATGGATACGAAGGGCATCCCGTTTATTACCGGAGAAGCGAGGTTCATGTTGCGGATGTGACGGGAGCGCTGATCCACGCATATACGTATAAAGTCTCAACCAGGTGTCCTTATCAGGCCCCTTCTCCTGCGTATCTTGGTATCATTCAAAAAGCAGCCGAAGAGTTTCAATTTCCACAAGGGTACCGGGGACGCCTGGAAAGATTCGATCACACGCCCTAGATTGTTCTTATGAGTTCTTGACTCACGGGAGTACATGTAGTATCGTCAAATATATGCATCAGCATTGGTTTGCACAGATGAATATCACGCTTGGAAAGACCGTTTCTTGCGGGCGTGTATTTGCTGGGGCAAACTATGTATCTCAATTTCGGTGGTGAATGTTCCTCTTTTGGGTTTCAGAACTTGCTCCAGCAATCCCGCTGGAGTTTTTTGTTCCTTACCACAAAAGGAGATGCGCCATGAATAGCACCGGCAAAAACCAAAAACCAATCTTTCTTGCAGGCAAAAAAGTTGACTTGCGTCCGCTTGCAAAAGCGGACATCCCGCGCATGACGTGCTGGGTGAACGACCCGGAGGTGCGGGAGTTCGTTATTCTCACACTGCCCACGACCGAAGAGCAGGAAGAGGAATGGTTCCGCAAGCTCGCAACGCGCGAGAACGATGCATTGCTTGCCATTGATACGAAAGACGGCACGCATATCGGCAATATCGGTATCCACAATATCGTCTGGAAAGACAGAATTGCCACGACAGGTACCATCATCGGCGAAAAAGAGTATTGGGGGAAAGGGTATGGTACGGATGCGAAGATGCTGGTACTTGATTATGCGTTCAATACGCTCAACCTCCATAAAATATGCTCGGCGGTCTTTGATTTCAACGAACGCAGTCTGCAATACAGCTTGCACTGCGGGTACAAAGTTGAAGGCACGCGCCGCAAGCACGTATTCAAGAAAGGGCGCTATTGCGACCTCATTGAACTTGGTGTTTTCAAGGAGGAATGGCTGCCTGTTTGGAAAAGATACCAAAAGACGGGCAGGGTGCGCTGACACAAAAAGAGATGCTGATAAGGCATCTCTTTTTCTTGATTTTTTATGGTAAATGTGGTAGATATCTCAAGACAAAAGAAACAGCTTTTTAACAACAGAAAGGAGGGGAGAGTGGGGAAAACAATTCAAAAGAGAAAGTTTACAAAATCATCACCAAGCATTGAAGACGCTATTTTGCTTGCCGCACTGTTGCATAAGGGACAGCGCGACAAAGCGGGCGCGCCGTATATCTTGCATCCATTGAGGGTAATGCTTGATTCTACACTCACTACCGACACGGAACGCATTGTTGCTGTTCTCCATGACGTAGTGGAAGATGGTGGCATAAATCTTGCAAAGCTTTCCGAACTTGGTTATGCATCGGAAATTGTGAAGGGAGTTGAGCTTCTTACTAAACTCCCCCATGAAGAAAACGACTACGATGCGTTTATTCAGAGAATTTGTAATGGCCCCGAGCTTGCTCGTAAGGTGAAACTTGCCGACCTCCGGGATAATGCGGATCTTTCGCGCATCGCGCATCCCACCGAACGGGATTTTAAGCGGCAGGAGAAATATCTTCGCGCCATCAATGTCATTGAGGAGACCTTTACCCGCGGGTAGGTCGCGGTTTAACCGAAAGGAGCAAACGATGTTAAAAACGGAAAAGGGTAGTTTGATGGTGGTTAAGGTCTCGGGCATAACCGGGATGCATATTGCAGAAGTTGTTCAGGAGAAACCGTTGCGCTTGAAGGTATGCGAATATGGACGCTATGCACGCCTGGGTGCGGGCGACTTCATCATTATGCCCAGCGAAACGTACAGGGTACAGCATGGTGAAAGGGAAGAGGTTTCAAAATGGTTACGAGCTTGTAATGAACAAGGATATCCTTTTCTTTCAGGTCTCAAATGTTTTGGGGTCCAAGACGGGAGTGTGCATGAAGTTTTGTGGTTCGCATAGTTATGCGGGGTGGATAACTCGTTTTGACGGAATGATACGGCGGGTGTATAAAGATTGTATGTCCCTTCGTGAACAGCTCCTGAGATTGGGTAGGAGCTTGTCAACATAAAAAACCAAAACCATATTGCCCAGTCTAGGTCTTGAGCCAACCCGAAAGTTGGGCATGCTGGCAGGTCGGGAAGCGACGCCGGGCACGGAACATCGTGCTGACAAGCCCTTGTGGAACAACAACCACGAGGGCTTTTTTCTTTTTATTTGTTATTCGCGGGACTTTTGATACACTACAAGACATGACCAAGATATTGCTTGCATTTTCGTGGGGATACCGGCCTTCGGGGCCCAGCATGAGCAATGAAATACTTGCGCGCGAGGTGGCGGTTGCCAAAGCCGGGTTCGAGTACATACTTGCGCAAACCGAAGTTGCCGACGCGCTTATACCGTTGGGCATGACACCCGACTTCATTATCGGTAAATCCCATGTCTACATTACGACCGCCGATGTCGGGCGTGCGGCATTGGTATGGATGAAGGAGAAGGGTATTGACCAAGCAAAGACTCATATTGCCGTTGCATGCCACCCGGTGCACTGGGTTGGTGTGCGGATGGTACTGCGAAAGCTCGGGGTTTCCGCAGAGCGGATTCCCGGCAATGCCCCGTATGATCCACAATCATCCCAATGGTATACCCGCGGGCCGCTCCGCGCACTGCTGGGGAAAGTAACGCGCGGCATTGCGTATGCTTGGCGTGGCGAGCTGTAGGGGATTGACAGTATACTCCAACAGGATTACTATGTGTACTATAGACACGAAGTAAGTATGGCACAACAAGATTCCATTTCACGGGCGGTGGTCGCGGTTGATGTGGTGATATTCACCGTCAAAGACGGAAAACCGCAGGTTTTGCTCATTCACATGAAGGATAATTCGCCGTACCCCGATCGCTGGGCGGTTCCCGGCGGGATGGTACAGTCGGAAGAGTCGCTCGATGATGCGGTGAAACGGCACTTGCTTGCCAAGACCGGCATCCGCAACATTTACGTGGAGCAATTGGCGACCTTTGGCGACGTGAAGCGCGACCCGCGGGGGAGGGTGGTTTCTGTGGCGTACGTTGCGCTCATTCCTTCCGAGGGAGTGACGCTTAGCACCTCGGGCAAATACCGCGCCATCCAATGGTTTCCGGTTGCCAAGTTGCCGTCGCTGGGGTACGACCATACCGGCATCATTGCGACTGCATACGCGCGTTTGCGCGCGAAGCTCGGATATACCAACGTCGTGTACAGTCTTTTGCCCCGGGAATTCACGTTAAGCGAGTTGCAGCAGGTGTACGAAATGATACTGCAACGGAAGCTCGACAAGCGCAATTTCCGCAAGAAGATCGCGCAGTTAAAACTGGTAAAACGCGTAGCGGCCCGCAAAAAGATGGGGGTTCACCGGCCGGCACAGTTGTATGCGTTCGTAAAGCGCAGTCCGGAATTCGTGCAAGTGTTGTAGCGTCTCTTTTTTACCCTAATATAGTGTATATAATACACGAACAAAAAGCATCTGGGGAGCGCGCTTCGACGGAAACGAAGTACGCTCCCGAGGAGCTTTTCAAAGAACCTCGGCGGTCTTTCACAACTCAATAACCCACAAAGGAGGTGGTTGTCATGTTTCGGAACAAAACATTACAAAAGCGGTTCGATACCGTGGCGGATATCTATCCCGGCGAATACGGGCCGGAGCGCGTTGCAGAGCTCACTCTCATGCTCAATGAAGCGGAGGAGCTGTTGGCAGAAAAGGATATTCTTTTGTTGGTGCATAACTATCAGCGGCCGGAGTTGCAGGAGCTTGGCTTTGTGGCGGGGTTTGTGGGGGATTCCTACGGCCTGACGCTCAAAGCGCAGGGGTCCAAGGCACAGACGGTTTTGTACTGCTCGGTGGAATTCATGGCGCGGACGGGGAAGATCCTGTTGCCGGACAAAACGGTGCTTATTCCCGACCGCCCCGGTTGTTCGCTCGTTGACGGGGTAGATGTCGGTATGGTCAAAAAGTGGCGGGAGAAGCACCCAAACGGCAAGGTCATCGCTTACATCAACACCAGTGATGCGGCAAAAGCGGTGAGCGACTATATCTGCACTTCCCGCAATGCTGTTGTCGTGGTAGAGCATGTGCGCACAACATTTCCCGGCGCTCCCTTGTATTTTTTGCCGGACAAGTATCTGGCGGCAAATGTCATGGCGCAGTTGGGGATGACGGAGCGTGACATGGATGTGTGGGAAGGCGCTTGCCATGTGCACAAAGCGATCGGGGAGCGGGCGTTTGAAGAGGCGCTCGAGCGATATCCCGATGCGGAACTGTTGCGGCACCCCGAATGCGGGTGCACGTCCGGATGCATAGCGCGAATTCTGGCGGGAAGGATGCGGCATGTGCCGGTGCTTTCCACAGAAGGCATGGTAGAGTATGCCCGGCGTTCCCCGGCACGAACATTTGTAGTCGGAACGGAAACGGGAATGCTCTATCGTTTGCGGCGCGAAGTGCCGGACAAGCAATTTCACCCCATCTCCCTGCAAGCGTCCTGCGAGTATATGAAGATGATAACCATCGAAAAACTGCTTGCCTGTTTGCGGGCGGATGATACCACGCCGTACGAAGTGAATGTGGTGCCGGATATCGCGCAACCTGCGCGGAAAGCGATCGAGCGCATGATGCTCATTGGATAGTGCAAGGCCTGTTTGTAAAGAATACAAACAGGCCTTTCTTTTTGCGTCTGTGGATAACCCAACAGGGGAGCGGCGAGAAATGGCTTGAATACCTACTTTTTCCATGATTAGTAAGTGTAGTATTGACACGAACTAACCCTTGCGCTAGGATGAGGACAGGATGAGATAGTGTAAATATAACACTAATAATCTCATAGAACTTTGAAAATTACATAACGGAACAATGGAAAGGAGGGGATTCTCATGGCTGATGAATTTACGGCGGTTGTTAGTGTGCTGCGTACGGCAACGAACTTCAGCGTAATTTTCGGGTCGTTGACGCCGGCGTCGATGAACATCCAACTGCGCATCCTGCGGAGCAAGTTCGCGTATCTTGCAAAGATCGTACATCCGGACCATGTGCCGGACGGGCTGAAGAAAGAAGCGGGTATCGCATTTCATGAACTCAATCAGTTGCGTGTTGCGGCCGAAGAGGCAATTAGAGCGGGGCAGTATGATGCAGCATTCCGGAAGAACGGGAAACCGGCACCTGCAGACACCGGTCGCACATCCGCCGAAACGGTACTGTATTCGCCCGGCGGCATTGCATATCATCTGGATCAAACGCCCTATCGGCAGGGTGACTTCTCGATGCTGTATCGGGCAACCGGCATTGGTGTTTCGCGGGAAGAGGTTGTGGTGAAGATCGCTCTGGACCCATCTCTGAACGCATGGCTTGAAAACGAAGCGCGGATGCTGAAACGCTTCGCCGATGCAAAGCCGGCCGACCCGGTCGGTGGTATCAAGGCATTCCTGCCCGTACTTCGCGATACGTTCATGGTGACCGGGGAACGCGGGCGCCGCCATCGGGCGAATGTGATCGTTGCGGCTCCCGACTTTGTCTCGGTTACCCAAATCCTGGGGGCGTTCCGGTCGGGTCTTGATCCGCGAGACGCCGCATGGATCGCGCGGCGGGTGCTTGCGCAGATGCTTGCCGCTTCCATGGCGGGAGTTGTCCACGGCGCCATCACTCCCGATCATGTTATGGTGCATCCGAAAACGCATGAGGCGCTGCACATCGGGTGGGCGCATGCGATCGATCGCGTTGCACATCCGAACGCCCGGATCACACACATCATTGACCGCTGGAAAGACTGGTATCCCCCGGAGGTATTCCAAAAAAAGCCTCCGGATCACACAACGGATATCTACATGGCGGGGAAAACCATACTTAGGTTGTTCGGGGGAGATACGAAGCAAAACATATTTCCCGAACATGCGGCATCGCCCGCGATCATTCGCACCGTACTGCGGTGCGTGGAAGATTCCCCGGCCCGTCGTTACCAAGACGGGAAGCAAGCGCTCGACGAATTGACTCGCGCCGTCAGAGCATACTGGGGAAAAACGTACCGGCCGTTGGTCATGCCGGGCGTATAGTGTGCGAGATAACCATTCTGTAACCCGGACACAGGTCCGGAAAGGAGGCTTCCATGGGTGGTGGTTCATGGAGTGGCAGCGCCTACAATGCTGCCGCAGCGCGTCGAGCTGCAAAGGGTATCGATGACTTTGATCATGACCATCGGGTGAAAACGGGAAGAGCGAAAGGAGTTCATCCTACGCTCGACCCGACCAAACTCATTCATGGCATCCGGGAAAGCCGGGACAGCGACGAGCATCCCGAGTCTCTTCCCATCGCGGTCATCTTTGACGTGACCGGTTCCATGGGCGGTATTCCGCGGACGTTGCAGAAAAAGCTCGCCAATCTGATGGATGTGGTTATCGCGAAAGCGGGGATACGGCATCCGCAGATCCTCGTCGGTGCGGTCGGTGATGCTTATGCAGACCAGTATCCGTTCCAGATCGGCCAGTTCGAATCCGACAATCGGTTCGACGAGCAGCTTCGGGAGATCATTCTCGAGGGTGGCGGCGGCGGTCAGGAAATGGAGTCGTACGGACTTGCCTACCGATTTGCTGCATACCATACGGCTCTGGATGCTTTCGAGAAACGGGGGAAGAAGGGATATCTTTTCACCATCGGTGATGAGATGCCCTGGCCGTCCGTTACCGCGGAAGAGGTGCATAATATTTTTGATGTCAAAGCGGAGAAAGACGAAACCGTCGAGGAGCTTATCGCCAAAGTGCAGGAGAAGTGGGAAGTCTTCCACATCTTCCCGATGGATGGGAGCTATCCCAACCATACAGGGATCCACGCGCGGTGGCGCATGCTGATCGGTGAGCGGTTCGTCAAACTTGATGACCAGGAACTCGTGTGCGAGGTTATTGCCGGTTTGGTGCATATGCTCGAGACCGCGCATGACCTTGATACCGTGGTTCGGGACATCGGTGTGACGGGCGCTGCCGGCAAAGTTGTCAAAGACGCACTGGTGCCGGTTGCAAAGGCAGTGGTGCCAGGCGGGCATACAAAAGGCGGGTTGCCGAAAAAGCATGTCGCACAGAATCGGTCCGGAATTTCCCGGATATAACCAATGTGGTGCGTGTTGTCGGGGGAACTCCTCCGATGGCACGCACCTTTTCTTTACTCCGCATGGAGAGAAAGGAATGTGCTATGGACGAGCGGAAAGCCATAATCGTTGCCGACCTGGGGTTTGGCGACGCGGGAAAAGGAACCATTGTGGACTATATAAGCAGGGTACGGCATGTTGCGGCGGTCGTTCGTTTCAATGGGGGCGCACAGGCCGCGCATAACGTGACTACTCCGGAGGGAACACACCATACATTTTCGCAGTTTGGGAGCGAGACGTTCGTGCCGGGTGTGCGCACCCACCTGTCGCGTTACATGCTGGTTGATCCGGTGGCGGCGCTTGCGGAGGCACAGCATCTGATGGAGCTTGGTCTGGGAAATCCGTTTGACCGGTTCTCGGTTGAGGAAACGGCACTGGTGGTCACGCCGTTCCATAAATTGGCGAATCGGCTGCGTGAAACGCTACGGGACGCGGGACGGCACGGCAGTTGCGGGATGGGCATCGGCGAAACGATGGCAGACAGTATTGCATTTCCGCATCTTTCCGTTTTGGTTCGTGACTTGCGCGACCCTGCTACGTTGTTAAAGAAGTTGCGTGCACTGCAGGAGCTTAAATACCGTGAATTCAAGCCGTACCTGGACGGATTGGCGCAACATCAATTTCTTCGCGACGAACTTAAACTTCTCACAGACCCTTCCGGACCGGATATGTGGGCGCTCGCTTTGGCAGACATCGCGCGGCATTTTCAGATCGTATCGGAGCGATATCTTGCGGTACTGGCCGGTATGGGAGATCTGGTGTTTGAGGGAGCGCAGGGTGTCCTGATAGACGAATGGCATGGGTTTCACCCGTACACAACATGGAGTACGACGACGTTTGCCAATGCGTTACAGCTTCTTAAAGGGATCGGGTATGACAACACGATCGAAAAACTGGGCGTCCTGCGGGCGTACTATACGCGGCACGGAGCAGGGCCGTTCCCGACGGAAGATACGGGGCTCACCATAGCGCTTCCCGACCGGAACAACGGAACCGGGAGGTGGCAGGGAGCGTTTCGTGTCGGATGGTTCGATGCGGTGCTTGCACACTATGCGCTTGCGGTTTCGGGGGGAGCGGATACGCTTGCCATTACCAACCTCGACCGCTTTGCAAATAGTACGCATCGGAGGATCTGCACCGGATACGACGTGCCGCGCGACACCATACAACACACCAACAGGCGAGCCGTGGACTGCAAAGTAAGCGGTTCTCCCGATTTCTTCCATGTTACCAAGCTCAATCCAAAACCGGTCCTCACAGACCTCACCTACCAAAGCGCACTGACTGAAATTCTCGAGGCCGCTACCCCGGTTTATCGGGACGCGCCGGCAGATGACAATCAGTACCTTTGTGCGATCGAGCGGATGCTCAATGTTCCCGTTACCATCACATCGTACGGTCGGACGGCACTTGAAAAGCAGACACGAAGTGTCCAAGACCATGCCGTATGTGCGTAGCAGCTCTTTATCAAGCAAAAAGGGCGTGATATCTATCACGCCCTTTTTTATGTCTCCTATGCGGTTGGCATAGGAGTTTGTTGTGGGTTTTGTGGCCGATCGGCCAGGAATCCTTCCACCTGGAGGTCAACCATGGTTTTGTAGGTCGGACAGGTATGCATCAATGTTTCATGCGGCCCCCGCCCGATGATGGCTCCGTCTTCAATGACGAAGATAGTATCGGCATTGCGGACGGTGGAGAGGCGGTGCGCGATGATGAGCGTCGTTCTGCCTTTAACCAGCTCATTTAGGCCGCGCTGGACTTTCTTTTCCGTGATGCTGTCCAGAGCGCTGGTCGGCTCGTCAAGCACGACGATGCGCGGGTCTTTCAAGATGGCTCGTGCGATGGCAATGCGCTGTTTTTCACCGCCCGAAAGGCGGATACCTCGTTCGCCGATGAGCGTATCGTAGTCCCCGGGCAATTTCTTGATGAACTCATGGGCGTATGCTTGCTTCGCCGCCCGGATGATCTGTTCTCGGCTTGCATGCGGATCACCGTAGGCGATGTTTTCTGCGATCGTTTCGTTATACATCGCGTTTTCTTGCAACACGGAACCGATATATTTTTTGACGGTTTCTATATTGAACGCACGCAGGTCAACGCCGTCGATCAGGATGGTCCCCTCGCTGGGATCAACCAGCCGGTTGAGGAGTGACATCACGGTCGTTTTCCCGGAGCCGGAATGTCCCACCAGGGCGGCCGTTTGTCCCGCTTTGACGGTAAACGATATATCACGGAGTACAAAACTGTTGTGCGTCTGCGGGTACGAGAAGAATACGTCGCGAAGCTCCACTTCACCGGAAACCGTTCCGATGTGTGCGGGCACGGCGGGGTCATGGATCGTGTCTTGTCGTTCCAGCAATCCGAGGAACCGCTTGATATGCTGTGCGCGCCGGGCGTATTCCGGAAGAATATCTCCCAGGATATGCAGAGGCATGAGGATCTCATTCAGCAGACCCAAGAACATAAAAAGCGTTCCCAAGGTGATCGAACCATCCTTGACGAGCCAGATCCCCATTCCCAACACCAAGAAGCGCGCGAACGCATCCGGATTCAGCATTTCCACTATCCGCCATTTCTTATTCAGCTCATATTGCGCGTTGCTGGCGCGGTCGGTGTACGATTTATGACGCCGCATGAAGATTTCCTCGTGGGGGTTTAGCTTGTAGGTGACGATATTTGCCACCTGGTCATACAAGTGTTCGCTCTTGTCCTCCCACATGCGGTTTACCTCCCGCTGCCGGTCCTCATACTTCCTGACATGCCGGATGATGAACCAAAGGGTTGGCGGCACCACCGAAAGCGCGATGAGGGTCATCTGCCAACTGACCCACAGTGCGATAACCAGCATGCCGACAAATCCCAGGGCGGCCGAAGAAAACCGTGTGAGCCACCAACTAGTCATGTTCCACGTGCTGACGTCCGCATCTTCGATGATTTTGGAGTAGCGGCTTGAATGTTCCGCCATGTGTGCTGCGTAGTCAAGTTGTAGCAACCGACGGTAGCCGATAAGGTGTATCTCCTGCGAACTGCGGTTGCCGATCTTCCATACCAGGAATGTCGCTTGCGCGCCTGCGGTGTTGATGACTACGGCAAGAACCAGCAAGGAGCCAACCATCCACAACAAAAGCTGTATCTGTCCCGCAGTGAAATCCCCTCCCATCAAACCGAGCGTGAGGGTATCGATCACAACTTTATACAGATATGGTTCGGTGAGTCGCGCCCCCACAGCTACTATGGTAAGTACTGCCAGGAAGGCCATGGATCTTTTCTGCTTGAACGCAAGACCCAAAACATATCCCAGGTAATTGGTGGTTCTCGTGTTGTTTTTCATACATTCCTCCGTTGGTTATGAAGTTGGTAATGAACCCTTAGACAAACAAAAACGTCCCGGTTTGTCTAACCGAGACGTCCTTTTCGTGCAATGAAAGGAGATAATTACCCGCCTTGGTTAAACAATCGTTTACCCACACCCCAAAACGCTTCCGGATATGCAAAAGCAGTCCCGGACAGGGTGTATGATTTGGTTGTACGGGTGGAAATAATCATGGTGGAGCTAGTATACCGGATATATATTTTTTGTCAACTGTATCGTCAGCAAAAAATCAAAAGCCCGAGAGGAAGTTATCTCTCGGGCTTTTTTTTGAGGAGATCAATGAGTTCCTGGGTCTCCGCAATTTTTTCTTTGATCGTATCGTCAGGGAACAGCTTCTGTGCCCAGACGGTGTTGAATTTGAGGTTCCGAAGAAATCCAAGCTGGATTTCCAGGATTTCAAGAGGGGTTTTCTCCCATTCTTTCGCAAGACCAAAGACGACTTGTTGTATCCAGGCATCATCAAAGGTTTGTGCCGCATCCGCATCGCGGAGAATCCGGACCGGAAGTGCTAAACTCTTTGAAGAAGCGGGGTAAGGGTATTCCGTTGCTTTCATGAGCGCTGCAATCTCTTTGAAGGCTTGTTTGTCTTGCGGAGCAAGATATTTTTTCAAACCGGCGATAGCCCGCTTGATGTTTACCGCATCAGGATGTCGTATGGTGGTGTGGTTGAAGTCGTGGAACAGTGCTGCAATAAGCAGGGTGCGCATTTGTCTTCCGCTCATTGTTCGTAAATAAAACATACATGCATCGTAACACAACCACATCGTGTGAAAGAGATGCCTGAAGTTGTGATACGGATTATGCAGATTTTCTGCATGATTGAAGATGGCCCAGAAATAACTCTCGAGGTTACCTTGATATGTCCTGCCATCATTTCGGATGATTTCCGAGATGCTACCGTGACTACGCACTTGTTGGGGAAGTTCCATTGTTTCCTCCTTGTTAATGTGCAAAATGGTTTATAAACCCGCGGGTAGTATATGCTCTCTTTTGAATTTGTCAATCACTTTTTCTTCCATTCCACAAGTTTTCCCGCTTTTCTCTCAAGCATATCTGCCTTTCGCAGGGAGTGGGCTGTAGCAGTACCGATAATGGCGGTGTGCGGCGAATCGTCCAGCTCTGCGGCGATATGCCACAGGTCCTTTTCGGTGGTAAGCCAGTCGGTTCCGTAGCGGAGCACGCTGTACGGCGCGGAATAACTGCGGAGCGTTTTGACGCCGTTGTCCGTAAAATACTCGTGAAAGTACGACATGGCAAGTTCGCGGATGGTTTTGTATACCGGGTCGCGATAGCGCAGTGCAGCGTGGTTTGTCTTGCTGACAGCGCCCCATTGGTTATTATGCCGGAACAGCGTAACAACATGGTCGTAGTCGTTGTGCGCGGCTTTCAAATCCAGCAGGAGTGGTTGTTTGTGGTGGTACCACAATATGGCGGCGGCGAGTAGTGCGCCTTCCATACAGTGGGCTTCATGGTGCTGTAATACCAATAGTGGAGACCGGCATGTTTCCTTTTTTGTTTCAAAGTTGATGGGGATGCGGTTGATGAAGTTCTGTATATCGGACGGGGATGAGAGTTTTTGAAACACCGCAAATTCTTTTTGTTCGTGATGGGGAAACTTTCGCATGGTACTATAGTTACTCTCGTGCCGTCGCATTAATTTTTTTGTGAAATAGATAGGTGAAGCAGGAAAAGATCGTCACGCCGGCGGCTATAAGAAGTACAAACAGTATGCGTTCTTCGAACAACAACGCGGCGCTGGCATATACTATGACCAGGGCGGTCAGCAGTTCGGAAACGAATGTAGCGAGTAGGTATTTCCAGAAGTCGTATGCCAAAATACCTAGGACATATCCGGGGATTTCTGCGGGCATCGCGAGTCGGAACAGGAGTACGAACTGAAATTGTTTCCGTGCCGACAATTTTTTTCGGTAGAAGTCTATCGTTTCATACATGGCGAGGTGTTTCACCAGCGGATGTGCGGCGTATCTCCCAACGGCGTAGGTTGCCGCTCCACCCGTAAGCCACCCGCCCAGGAGCAGAAAGAGCGTTATTGTTTCTCCCCATGTGGCAACGGCAAACGGTACCAGCGGTACGCTTGAAAGCGGCGCAATTACCGCAGAGAGTGCCGCGAGGAAAACGAACACCGCTGCCGTAAAGAGTGGTTCCTGGTCGGCATACAGTTCAAAAATATCCAGGAGCCGGTAGAAGATTTGAGCGATCGATTCCGAAACCCAAAACAAAAAGGCACCGACAATAACGAGTATGCTGACCATGATGGTCTTGAGCGGAATGCGCATGCTGATATGATACCGCAAAATACCCGGGACGTCTTGCTGTGTTATCGGGTAGTGTTCTGCGGTGTGCTATAATGAGATACTCATAGTGAAATCCGTGCCGGAGTCCGGTTAAAAATCATATGAATAATCAGGTTGCGATATTTGGCGGAGGATGCTTCTGGTGTACGGAAGCGGTGTTTCGCATGTTGCGTGGAATTCACTCCGTGGCACCCGGCTACGCGGGTGGGCACGTTCAGCGCCCAACCTACGAGCAAGTTTCCAGCGGCACCACAGGCCATGCCGAGGTCATCAAGATTGAATTTGACCCGTCGGCAATTTCCTACCGCGACCTGCTCACTGTCTTTTTTGGTACGCACGACCCGACGACGCCCAATCGTCAGGGTAACGACGTGGGTACGCAGTACCGCTCGGTTATTGTATATACGAGCGAAGAGCAAAAGCGAGAGGCGGAGCAGTTTATCCAAGAGTTAAACGATTCATCAGCAGAAGGGGAACCGATCGTTACGGAGATTGTACCTCTTGACGCATTTTATGAAGCGGAGGAGTATCACAAGGAGTACTACAAAAACAACCCCCGCCAGTCGTATTGCCAGCTCGTCATCAATCCGAAGCTCCAAAAAGTACAGGAACACTTTGCGCATTTATTGGATACTAATTATGGAAAGTAACATAAAAAAAGATGACGAACTTTCACCGGAACTGCGCCGGGTTGCTCGCGAGCAGGGGACGGAAGCGCCGTTTTCGGGGAAATACTGGAATGAGCATGGGAAAGGGATGTACCGATGCGCGGTGTGTGGCGCGGAGCTTTTTATTTCGGATACCAAGTTTGATTCCGGTACCGGCTGGCCGAGTTTCACCGAGCCGGCAAACCTCGCACATATCGAGCTGAAAGAAGATGCGAGCTATGGTATGCGGCGCACGGAGGTTATGTGCAAGCAATGCGGCGCGCATTTGGGGCATGTATTTGACGATGGTCCCAAAGACAAAGGTGGTAAACGCTACTGCATCAATTCGGTATGTTTGGAACTTGATAAGCAGTGAGTTTTAGTATAGACAGTGAGTGCGGTATGTGATATCAGTGAGCAGGGGCTATAGTTCATTTTAGAAAGGGGGTGTGGGTCGTATGGCGGACTTATTGCAAGAGGATAAAGAAGAGCTGGAGAAAATGGTTCGTGAGTATGGACTATCGGCGGTTATCCGCGTGTTGAGTGACATATGCGTAGAAAAAAGTCGGGAGAAAATATCGTCTGACAAAAATGCAGCCGCTCATTATGTGGTCCAGTCAGAGCAACTTCGTGAGGTAGCCGATGAAGTTGACGGTGTCGTTGGTTCATTTTGGTAGAATGAAAAATACCGCCATTCCTTGTATGGGAGTGGCGGCGTTTTCTTTTTTTGAATCTATTTAATCCCTGCCTTTTCCTGATCTTGAGAATGTTATTCCCGTGCGTCGCGGTCGTCCCTTGCTTCTCGTGCCTGACGCTCGTTGTGGGCACGCCGTTGTTCGTCTGTTGAGGTTACGGTCGGTTTCAGGACAGGTGTTGTGCTGGTTGCCATAGTTTGTACGCGGCTGTCGTTGCGCCACCACCACGCACGTTTTTCATTCTTTTCGTCACCATCATCGTCACTTTCCTTTTCTTCTTCGGCGAGTACGGAACGGATCAGTTTGTTATTACCGTTTTTCTCTTTTACTTTTTCAGAGATTTGACGTACTGCTTCGCGACGTTCCAACACGCGCCGTTCAACGGTTTTGGCGACTTCCGGCGATGGTTCCTGCGGTTTTTCTTCAAAGACCGCCTGGCTTTGGGTGAGTTCTTTTTGTGATTCCGCCAATGCCGTAGCGGCTGCCGGGGCGTTTTCCGGATTTCGTTCAATAAGCTGTACTGCTTCCTCTGCGCGCAGGGTTGCCAACTCCACATGAAGCGCCGCCTTTTCCACCGTGCCGGCGGTGAATGAGATGCGGGCTTTTTCCGCGACACGTTTCACCGGGTAGAGTATGTCTCCGGGTAATGTGCCCTGTGCGGCAACAACCGCTCCCGAGCCGCTCCCGAGTGCGATAATGAGGGCGACCAGCAACGCAGTTGCTGGTGTTGTGAATAAGCGGTGCCATAGCGGTAGGGAATCCCGAAAGGCGGGATGGCGCGCCAAAAGTGCCTGTCGTGCGGAAAGCAGGGCGGCAAGCTCTTTCTTTTTCCCGGTATCGGCAGTAATACGGGATAGTTTTTTCAGTTGTTCAGTGATCGGTTCCATCCCGTTAGAAATAGGACGCGGACAGAATTTGTCGCGTTCTGTGTGGTATGAATAGGTAGGATTTGGTCATGGAAGGTGTAATACGTGATATAGGTATGCGCGTCCGCGATTTCTAACGGGATCCATGGGGTACTGCGTGCAATGCTTTCAGTTTTTTTATCGCGCGGTGAGCTTCAACCCGGACGGCGATAATATTCTTTCCGGTGATGGTCGCGATATCCGCAAAGGGCAGGTCGTTCACGTATCGCAGGAGGATGATCTCCTGTTGGCGGTCGGGAAGCTGCCGTACCAGGTTGAGAGTAAGAGCCACCTCATTGGTAAAGACGACCTGCTCATGCAAATCGTTACCGTCGGCGATGGTGAAGGCAATCTTTTCAATATCCACGGTTTGCCGCCGTTCGCGCTGGCGCCAGTGGTCGATAATGGCATTGCGCGCCATGGCATACAGGAGCGCCCGTTCGTTATGCACCGGTTTGCCGAGCGTTTGATATTCCAGCAGTTTCAAAAAGCATTCCTGGGTAATATCCCATGCAATATCGCGGTTGCTCACGCGAAAAAGGGCAAAACGATACAACGCATCTGCCATGCGGTCGTACAACGCACTCAATGCGTCCGTGTGAGGGCTTGTTGCGTGAAGCTTCACGTATTGTAGCAGACGGGAAACCGTCGTTTGTGTTACGCCAGCTCTGTATAGGGCGTGTTCCGGGCGATGGCACGGGTTACTGGCCCGAGGTCGGGCAGTGCGTTAATTAAAATAGCACCAACGACCACTCCATTCTGTATGAAGAACTGTCGGAATGACGGCTGGCTGCCTTTTGCCGATGTCCGTATTTCCGTATGATTATGTTCGGTATTTCCGATAAACGCAAGGGTCATGCCGGCTCCCGCCGTGGTGTAGGCGCTTACCATGGAAAATTTTGTTCGTTCGCCGGTCATATTTTTGCCGGCAATACTGCCCTGTGTCTGTGCACCCGACCAGTTTCCGCGTTGGTGATTTACGGAATCATTCTCGATATCGGCAATATCGCCGGCGGCCCATATGCCGGGAATATTTGTTTCAAGAAATTCATTTACCATAATGCCGTTGCGGGTAGCGATGCCTGCTTTACGGAACGGGTCTGTCGGGTATGAAACGCCGATGCCAAAAAGAGCCAGTTCGCAGGGAATGGAGGTTCCGTCGTCCAGCATCAGGGCACGAACAGAATCAGTGCCGATAATTTCAACTACCCGTGAATTTTTTACGATACGGATATTGCGCTGTTCCATTGCGGATTCAAGGATGCGTGATCCTTCCGGGTGAAGAATATTATTCCAGAGTTGGCCATTACGCATTATCAACGTTACCGTACAGCCGATACTTCGCGCGATGGAAGCCATTTCAAATCCGATAAATCCGCTTCCGACCACTGCCACGCGGGCGACTTTAGGGAGCGCGGCGCGAATCGCGTAAGCGTCATCAAGCGTTCGGAGTGTGTACACACTCCCTTTTTCAACTCCCGGAACGGAGGGTTTTGCGGCTTCCGTGCCCAGCGCAAGAAGCAGTTTTTTGTATGCGATAGATGTTCCGTCATCAAGCGTTATGGTGCGATCGTGTGAATCTATAACGGACACGGTATGCCCCGGGCGAAAAATAATATTGGAGCGTTTGTACCACTCTTCCGATCGCAACCAAGGAGATGGGAGCTCGCCATGCGGAGAAAAAAAGTTTTCTTTGGACAGTACAATACGAGAGTATAGGCGATGCGGTTCACGCTCTACCAACACAATACTGCCTTTGGGATCGCGCGCGCGGATGGTTTCTGCAGCCGTAGTTCCTGCAATACCGCCGCCGATGATGCAGTAGTCCGCTGTCATGCCCGTTTTCGTTTTACTGCTTTTCGTATCGGAACTCCAGACTGCGCTACGGCAAGCGGCAGGAGTGCGCAGGGGATGCGTGCAGGACTCACGGGAATGCCAAGTGAGCGAAGGAATATATCCGGAGAAAGTTTTTTGAGCTGTTCGTATGTTTTTCCGCGCGCCTGTGCGGAAAACCGGGCAGCCGCCGCCGCACTCAATGCACACCCGGTGTGTTCAAACTTTACGTCGGTAACCTTTCCATTGATAAGTAAACAGGTGAGTGTGAGCGTGTCGCCGCACAGGGCATTTTCTCCATGCGCGCGGATGTCCGGTGTTTTTATTTTTCCCCGATGCGGGGAATGCTCGGCATATTCCTGAAGACGCCGAAAAGCATCAATGTTCATGGCGGGTTGTATGTATTATTTTTTGAAGTGTGCGGAGAAACCGGTCAATATCGCGCGTGGTCGTATACACGGAAAAACTGATGCGCGCTGTTGCCGGAATACGAAGGTATCGGTGCAGGGGCATGGCGCAGTGGTGTCCCGCGCGGACAGCGATGTTGTTGTGGTCCAGAAGCTCTGCCAGGTCGTGAGGGTGTATGCCTTGTACCGAGAATGAAATAACGCCGGATCGTTCTTTGGCGTTGTGTGGGCCAAAGACCGTTACCAATGGGAGCATAGAAAGTTTTTTAAGTGTATACACAATCAGAAGCATTTCGTGCGCGCGCACGGTGCGCATCCCCAGTTTTTTAAGGTATGTAACCGCGGCGCCAAGCCCTACCGCAGCTTCCATCGGCGGGGTGCCGGCTTCAAACTTTGCTGGCGCGTCTTGTGTGGTAAACCCCTTGGTTGTAACGGACCGTATCATTTCTCCGCCGCCCAGAAGGGGAGGGAGTGTATCGCAGTATTTATTTCCGATGTATAAAACGCCGACACCCGAAGGCGCGAGCATTTTATGGCCGGAAAAGGCATAGAAATCACATCCGAGGTCGCGGACGGAAATGGGCATGTGTCCAATGGCCTGCGCGCCATCCACCAGGACGGGAATGCCGCGCGCATGCATGCGGCGTACCAGCTTTTTGACGGGGTTGATCGTTCCGAGTACATTGGACACATGCGTCACGGCAAACAGTTTTGTGCGCGGCGTTATTTTTACGCGGAGATCCTTTTCATCAATGGTGCCACGCGCCGTAACGTTTACAAAACGAACACTAAGCTTTCGCTCGCGCGCAAGCATCTGCCATGGTACGATGTTGGCGTGATGCTCCATGATGGTCAGAAGAATTTCATCTCCCGGTTTCAGGCGCGCCGCAAGTCCCCGCGCAACCAGGTTGATACTCTCGGTCGCGCCTTTAGTGAATATGATCTGGCGTGGATCGGGAGCATCAATGAAACGTGAAACTTTTGTGCGTGCGCTCTCGTACTGTCGGGTTGCTTCTTCGCTTACACGGTAGATGCCGCGGTGAATATTCGCGTTCGTTTCAACCCAGAAGTCGCGCACCGCATCCATAACCGCACGGGGTTTCTGTGTCGTTGCGGCATTATCCAAATACACAAGCTTTTTGTTGTGCGCAAAGAACGGAAAGTCCTTTTTTACTTTTTCCGGGTATATCATACCATTACCTCACGCAAGAACCCCTCGGCAATGGCATGTTGCGCCTTATGCTCGGGGACGCCGCGCGATGCGAAATAAAACAGGTCTTTTGGACTAACCTTTCCGACGCTCGCGCCATGCGTGGCGAGCACCTCGTCGTGCAGGATTTCAAGATCGGGCTTGAGAAATGCCATTGCGTTATCGGAAAGTAACAGTGCTTTTATGGACAGCGCCGCATCGGCATGCGCCGCTTTTTTCCCGATGGTGAGCGTGCCGCGCCATGTCAGGCGCGCGGCGTCATCAAGCACCGCACGAACGCCGACGCGCGAGGCGGTTCCCTGTGCAACGTGTTCCACTGTCATGCTAATATCACTGCGCATTGTTTTTGCGCCGACATATGCGCATACGATGCGGCACGAAGAGTTTTTTCCTGTGAGGCGCACGCGGATACGTGCCGTCTCGGGTGCGCGGTCAGCAATAACGATATGCCACACGAGTGTTTCATTGTGCCCGGCAAGCGTGATCTCTTTTTCAAAATTGCCTCCCATATCACGGGAATGCGTCGTGAGCTCCATAGTGTGTGCTATCCGACCGCCCCTTCCATTTCCATCTGGATCAGGCGTTCCAGTTCAATGGCGTAGTCAGGTGGGAGTAAGTGTGCAAACGGGTCAAAAAAGCCCGCAACCACAAGGGATGCCGCTTCCGTTTCGCTCATACCGCGGGAGCGCAGGTAGAATAATTCCCGCTCGCTGATCTTTGAAACATGCGCTTCATGCTCTGTGCGAACGTCGCGCTCGGCGACTTTGATGGTTGGGTAGGTATCGGAACGCGAATGCGACCCAAGCATCAGCGCATCACAGCGGACGGTGATCCGGGCGTTGACCGCGCCTTTCACAACCTGTGCCAGTCCGCGGTACGTCGTTCGGCCGCCGGAGAACGAAACCGATTTAGAAACAATGGATGATGTGGTGTCGGGCGCCATGTGGACGACTTTCGCGCCGGCGTCTTGGTGCTGTCCCTTGCCTGCCATCGCAACAGAGAGAATATTCGCTTTCGCGCCGCGTCCGGCAAGGAATACGGCCGGATATTTCATGGTGAGTTTAGAACCGAGGTTGCCGTCTATCCATTCCACGAACGCGTTTTCTTCCGCGCGTGCGCGTTTGGTGACGAGGTTGTACACGTTGGACGACCAGTTTTGTACAGTTGTATAGCGCACGTGTGCGCCGGGGCGGGCGATGATCTCCACGACCGCCGCATGGAGCGAATCAGTAGAGTATATCGGCGCGGTACATCCTTCAATATAGTGCACAAAGCTTCCTTCGTCGGCGATGATAAGCGTGCGTTCAAATTGCCCCATGTTCTTTTGGTTGATGCGGAAGTATGCCTGGAGCGGCATATCCACTTTCACGCCCGGCGGCACATAGATAAAACTCCCGCCCGACCAGCAGGCGGAGTTGAGCGCAGCAAATTTGTTGTCGCCCGGCGGCACCACCGTTCCGAAATAGCGCCGGAACAGTTCAGGGTGTTTTACCAGTGCTGTGTCGGTATCCAGAAAAATAACACCTTGTTTTTCGAGATGTTCCTGAACACTGTGGTATATAACTTCAGAATCATATTGCGCACCAACGCCGGCAAAGAACTTACGCTCATTCTGCGGCACGCCGAGTCGGTCAAATGTTTTTTTAATGTCCGCAG
>ERZ1292623.868-Hain-H51-01um-R1-868-length-30818-cov-9_pt1 | contig 30818 bp, 29 predicted proteins | sample MGYA00564398_ERZ1292623 | MGnify/ENA primary metagenome ERZ1292623 (study PRJEB36523, sample SAMEA6512633) | groundwater metagenome | collected 2019-01-07 | study: AquaDiva: Metagenomics assemblies of 32 groundwater samples
GAACGATACAGCTACTTCCCATATACGTCAAGCTATTTGTGAGACACTACACTAGGTGCGGCGCTGCGCAAGGTGCGGGTTACGCGTTCTACAACACATCGCGCTACGATTTCGACAAGCTGCTCGACGACGCGCCGCACGTCGCACAGAACCTGCGCAACTACATCGCCGGCTTCAGCCCCAACATAAGCGAGGTGCTGAAGCGCTTCGACTGCGACAACAACATCAGCCAGCTCGACGAGGCCGGACTGCTGTTCCAGGTGCTCGAGCGCTTCAAGGACGCAGACCTGCACCCGGACCGTATTGACGACTCAAGCAGCAGCTCCACGAACTCCGGGAGTGATCGCTGCTGGTATCCGAGGGTGAAGATGGTTGCCATCTTGCGCGGGAATGTGACGTGCCTACCCCAGTGAGAACATGCCGTCGTCTACGGACCGGCTCTTGACCAGTGCGCAGCCCGGCCCCGGCCGGAACACGTGATGCGGCCCTGCTGCCGCAGCTGGTTCAGCACGCGACGCACCCGGGCCTCCGGCACGTCCGGAAACCGACTGGCGAAAGCCCTGAGCTGAAACGGGGCGGTCTCGCTGAGCGCGGCAGCCGCGATATCGCCGTCCAGCCCTTCGGTGCGCGGCTCCACTTCGTATCGGGCACCAACCTCGCGTACGAGACTCAGCTGTTCGTCCTGCGCGCTGGTTGCGTGGGCCGCAAAGAACTGGTGCGTCCACTGGTTCGCCAGCTTGCGGTTGCCGGCAAAGACGATGGGCAGTGTGGGATGCATGGCAGCAATCTCCGCCAACACCTTGCCCACGAAGGCGGCGGGCCAGCGCCCGCGCAGGCGCCGGGGATCGAGAAAGTCCCCGTATTGCGCCTCGACAACCAATGCGGCCGAGCCGAGGCTGGCCAGGTCCGCCAGGGAGTGGTGCAGGGCCTGCACGGCGCCCAGGTCCGCCAGCATGTTGTCGTACGTCTTGCGCTCCACGACGGCAACAACGCGCCCGTCGTGTAGCAAGCCGTAGTCGCCTACGCGCAACTTGCGGCGTTCGGTTGTCGCCCCCGGGAAGCGCCACGGGTACTTCTCGGCGCTGTCCACGGCAACTGCGATGGCCACGCCGTCCGGCCGAATCTCCGCGCGCGTCCGCGACCGGTGCGCCCGAATGCCCGACTCGGTGCGGAAGAAGATCTGTTCGTGCATGCCGCGTGCCGAGTCGCGGTACGGCTTGCGCACGGCGAGCAGCTCACAGCGCTTGCGCAGGGGCCGGTCCAGCACGATGGTGAGCTTGCGCCCCACGCGGCTGAGGTGGGCGACGGGGACGCGTTCCATTGGTTCAAGCGACTCGGCCGGATCCAGTTCGCGCTCACGGAGGCAGAACACCTGCTGGCCGGGCCCCGGCCAGGCGGACTGCGCGCGCACCGCCACGAGCAATCGTCCGTTCTGCACGATGGACACACGGAACGGAAAGCGGCGGTTCCCAGTGCGCTCGACGATCCAGATGGCGCTCACGGGAGAACGGTGATCGGCTTTCGACAGGGCTGCAAGGCGGCCGCACCAGCACACCGCGCCGCAATGGATTGACACGAGGTGCAACAGGATGGTAGTACTCGGCAACGCCGAGGAGGTACGATGAACGCCGACATGGGAACATTCCGCGTGGCCGTCGAAATCGAGAATCCGGCGCGACCGGGTGAATCGCGCACGCTCGAGTCCGTCCTGGTTGATACAGGCGCAGAGTTGTCATGGGTGCCACGTGAAGTGCTCGAGTCGCTCGGCATCAAGCACAACAACCTTTGGCGCTTCCGCCAGGCGAACGGCTCCGTCCTGGAGCGGTGGACAGGCACTGCGTTGATCCGTGTCGCCGGTCGGCAGGCCGGTGATGAGATCGTCTTTGGGGAACCCGGCGACCTCACGCTGCTCGGCGCGCGCAGCATGGAGGGCCTGAACTTCCGAGTCGAGCTTGTGACGAAGCAGCTTGTGGACGCAGGTCCGGCGCCCGCGGCTGTCGCCGCTTAGCCAGTGCTCGGCCGGCTCGCTTCGCGAGCCGGATTCACGTTCTCGGCGGCCGCTACGCGGCCGATTTGTCGCGGATCAACGACTCGACTGAAGCCGGCTCGAGCGTGCGAGGCGAGAGGGAGAACACCTTCGCCGCGGCGGACACCACGGCTGCGCGTGCGTCCTCGGCGAGTGAAGGCGATGTGGCAAGGCAGACGCCATCGTTCCGCTCAGTCAATTCGCGCTCGACGCTGGTCATGGTCACCTCGGGAATGCCGCACGGTACCATGAGATCGAACCAGGACAGTTCAGTCGTCACGTTGAGCGCGAAGCCGTGCCACGTGACCCAGTCCCGCGCGTGCACGCCGATGGACGCGATCTTGCGGCCGTTGGTCCACACGCCGGTGTACTTGGGTACGCGCTCGCCCACGATGCCAAAGCGTGATACTGCCTGAATCAGCACTTCCTCCACTTGGCGCAGGTACCAGTGCAGGTCCTGCTTGTGGCGCTTGAGGTCGAGGATCGGGTAGCCCACCAGTTGGCCAGGCCCATGGAACGTGACGTCGCCGCCGCGTTCGACTTCGAACAGCTCCACGCCTCGCGCCGCGAGCGTCGCTTTGTCCGCGAGCAGGTGCGCGTCCTTGGACGAACGGCCCAGTGTCACGACCGGGTTGTGTTCCACGAGCAGCAGGGTGTCCTGCGGTAGTGAACCGTCGATGCGCGCGCGGGCCGCGGCGCGCTGCATCGCGAGCACCTCACCGTACGCGCGCCGCCCAAGGTCCACGACCCAGAGCTCGTTCATGCCCTGAAGTCTACAACGCGCCTGCCGCCTCGGGTTCAACGATCCTGGCGCGCACGGCGATGAGCGGTGGTGATTCCAAGTGCTGCTTCACCGTGCATTGGTCTGCGGCGCGGATTACGGCTTCGCGGTATCGCTCCGGAAAGTCCGGTGGCAGCTCAACGTCGAGCTCGATGCGTTCCACCATGCCGTCAGGCCTGGTCTGGTTCCGCTGCACGATCCGGATGCCATCCAGGGGGATGCCGCGTCGACGACAGAAGCTCTGCACGTACACGCCCGCGCACGCGCCGATGGACGCCAGGAACAGGGTGAACGGCGACGGCGCCGTGGCGTCCGGCGGTTGGTCGGTGGGAATGACGAACCGGCCGACGCGTGCGTCCACGCGGGCGCCACCAGGAAACGTGAATGTCATCTCCATGGTATTGCCTATGGCGTGAAGTACTGTGACGCGGCCGCCATCCCGCCACCGTCCACCACGTTGAGATAGCCGGCGGCCTTGAGCATCGTTGCGGCGGATGCCGAACGGTTGCCGCTGGCGCAGTAGACCAGGATGCGGCTCGCCTCCGACACGCCGTCGTGCCTCGCGAGCCCCTCCGGCAGATTCGTCACCGGCAAGCACACCGCTCCCGGCAGATGGCCGAGCCAGAACTCAATGTGGGATCGGACATCGATCACGACATCCACTGGGGCGCCGCGGAATCTCGGCGCGGACTTGGCCTGCGTCATCTGGCGGCCTTGGCCTTGGTGGGACACGTGGAGATGCCGAGTACCGCGTAAGCGGGGCAGAAGCCGACGATGGCGGTCAACAGCGGCACGAGGCCCAGATAGCCCCATGGCGTCTGTGGGCCGACGAAGGCCAAGGACAGTACGGCGAGGCCAAGCGCGGCGCGCAGGCTGCGGTCGACCCCACCCTCATTGATGAACGTTTTGGCAGACATGGCAGATACTCCAACAAGTGAGCGCACGGGATTGCGCGCTGGACATGAGTATATTACTATACGCTCATATAAAATGGCAGTCGGGGACTCCCCGACCCGGTATCCCCCAACCCCTACACGATGCGCCGCGTTTCGATGACGCCCGCGACGATCGGGCTGGTGGCCGAGCGCTTCAAGGCGCTGGGCGAGCCAGCGCGTCTCCGGATTCTGCAGTCGCTGTGCGACGGCGAGCGTTGCGTCAGCGAACTGGAAGAGGATACCGGCCTGAACCAGGCCAACCTCTCCCGGCACCTGCAGGTGCTGTCGGCCACTGGGCTGGTGAGCCGGCGCAAGGACGGCCTGTTCGTGTACTATGCGCTCGCCGATCGCAGCGTGCTGCGCATGTGCGAGCTGATGTGTGGGCGCTTGAAGAACTGATGTACTCGGAGGGCTGTCGTGACCGACGGCCGCTCTAGTACGGAGTGATCACGGCTCGGAAGCCGCGCTCTCCGGGCCTGACGAGCGACAGGCGGTACCAGGTGCGGTCGGCAAACCTCGCTCGAAGTTGCGCGTTTCTCACGCCAAGGTCGGACACGTACACCACGTCTCCTCCGACCCTGCCATCGCTCTCCAGTGTTTCAAGAAGGAGCGCGGGCCCGAAGGAACCGACGCCGAACCGCGCGTCGTCGTCGATCTCGGTCCGACAGGCATCGGTGACCGACAACGGCGAATTGATGTGCACCACCGGATCGGTGGTTCGTACCGCCGAAGGTCCGGGAGTGAAGCGGACCGTTGCACGCGCGATGCTGGAGGCTTTGCCTTCAAGTGGTGCAGCCGAGTCCGCTTCGGCCGATGCGATCGCCGACAGGAGTGAGCAAGCGTCGCCACGGGCGAGAAGGCTGGCGGCGTCGCCGCGGCTGACGCCAACGCCCCACAAACGGCGACTCAACCGGAAGCTGAACGGCTCTCTCACGAACACAACCGCGTTGTGCACGTTGGCTGCGCGGACAGGCCCCTCGATGTCCACCTTCACGATTCGCCGGCTGTTCCGGATGTCAATCGCGGTTCCCAAGGTGCTCTGCTTCAGTGCCGGGATGGACCACGAGACAGCAATGCATCCCAGAACCGCGGCGAGCGCATAGCGGCGGCCGAACGCCCCAAACCGGTCAGCAGCCGCGAACGGCACACGCGCGATGAAGACGATGATTGCGGGCAACGCGGTGAACAGGAATCTCGGCCCGATGAAGTGGCCGCGATGCCAGTAGGCGGCGTACGCGAACACCTGCGTCCAGAACAGACCGAGAAGGAAGGCGTCCCATCGGGTCAGGCGCCGCAGCATCAGCAACGTCGTGATAACACCGACCAGGCCAGGCACGGGCCACATCGCGACGAACACATTGAGATCGCTCACGTAGCCGGCCGCGTATTCGAGGGCTCTGGCCGGCGTATGAGCCGCGCCGGTCGGGTCGATGTGGAATCCGATCTGATGCGTTGCGCCCCACAACACGTTGTAACCGAAGCGGAGGGCATTTCCAGTCGTTGCCCAGTTGGCGTAGAGAAGGGGAACGATGGCCACAGAGCCAGCAATGAACTGGGTGCCGACTTCGCGCAGGCGCAGGCGGTTCCGGGCGACGAGGGTCGCCTGAAATCCGCCGACCACGAGCGCCGCCACTGCTGCGTCGAGCGGCCGGATGGTAGCCATCGCTCCAAGGGCCAGGCCGATGATCGCGGTGAGAAAGGCACTGTGCCTGGTCGGCGGATCGCGATCCAATTCAACCAGGGCAGCCAGCACGAGCGACATAAGGAAGAGCACCGGCACGTGGTTCATGTGGCTTCCCGCCATCAGCAGCACCATGGGGGTCACGCTGAACAGCGCCGCGATGGCTCGACCTTCAACCTCGCCGAAGGCGCGACGCGCGAACTGGTAGATGGCGACCGCCGAACCACCTGCGAAGACCGGATTCACCAGCCACGGCGTGCCAAACAGGACGCCGATGGCAAGCACGGCGGGTCCCCCGATCGGATACTGCGAGTACCAGCGTCCGGAATCGACGACGTTGTCGATCGCAAAAAACTCAGGGTTTGGATCGACCGGGAGGGAGAGTCGCCCGTGGGCGATCATCTGGGCATGCCAGAGCTGTGCAAACTCGTCCGCGGCGATGGGACGCATCTCGAACGCGTACACCGCAAACACAACGCTCAGTGCCGTGGTCGTGAGCCCCACAATCGCCGCAAACGCCAGCGGCGACGGCCGCGTCAGCAATCGGCCGCAGCGCGCCGGCAGGTCGCGCAGGGCCGGCATGGGCAGCCAGGCCAGGAGGGCCGCGCCTGCGGCGACCAGGCTTGTACCCCAAATCCAGTATGTGGTGACGTCGGTGGTGAAGGCCCTTCCGGGCGCCGCGGCGTTGATTGCGAATGCCAGCACGAGCGCTGCCGACGCCAAAAGAGCGACGAACGAGACGCCAACGGGCGGAGCGACGGTCTTGTTCTTGCCAAGGGCCGGTTCGCCGCGCTTCGCACCCGACCGCTTCTTCCCCAACGTCAGGCCTGGAGCACTCTGCCCAGCGAATCAAGCGCCGCTTCCGACACGGCCTCAGACAGCGTCGGATGCGCATGCACAGCCAGTTCCACTTCCTCAACGGTGTATTCGTTGGTACGCGCGATGACGAGCTCGTGAATCATTTCGGTGGCGTGCGCGCCGACGATATGTGCGCCGAGTATTTCACCGTACTTGGCCCCGCGGATGATCTTCACGAAGCCTTCGGTCTCGCCGCTCGTGCGTGCGCGGCCGCTGGCCATGAAGGGGAACTTGCCGACCTTGTAATCGATCTTTTTGTCCTTGCACTGCTGTTCCGTGAGGCCCACCGACGCGACTTCTGGATGGCAGTAGGTGGCGCCCGGGATGTTGCTGTAGTCCAGCACCTGCGCCTTGTGGCCCGCGATCGTCTCGGCTGCGATGATACCCTCGCGCTCACCCTTGTGCGCCAGCATCGGCGGGCCGGCCACGTCACCGATGGCGTACACGCCGGCGACGCTGGTCTGCATCTTCTCGTTGATCTTGATGAAGCCGCGTTCGGTCATCGCAATGTTGAGTTCCTTGAGACCGATGTCCTCAACGTTGGGCGCGCGGCCCGCGGCGACGAGCACGATGTCCACCTTGAGCTCGGTCTTGGTGCCGCCGGCTTCCACCGTCATCGAGACGGAATCCTTCGCGACTTTCACGTTCGAGATCCTGGCGCCGGTGAGGACGTCGATCTTCCGCTTCTTGAATGCGCGCTCCACTTCCTTGGACGAATCCGTGTCTTCGACCGGAAGAATGTTGGGCAGTACTTCGATGAGCGCGACCTGGGAGCCGAACGCGGCAAAGACGTCGGCGAACTCGCTGCCCACGGCGCCGGCACCGACGATGGCGATGGACTTGGGCGTTTTCTCCAGGATCAGCGCTTCGTCCGACGAGATGACGGTCTTCTTGTTGAGCTCGAGCCCGGCTTGGGGCAGTCCCTTCACGCGCGAGCCGGTGCAGATGACGACGGCCTTCCTGGCGTCGTGCTTTTCTTCCTTGCCGTCCGCGCCCTTCACGGTCACAGCGTTCTTGGCCGTCAGTTTCCCGGTGCCCTTGAGCCACGTGATCTTGTTCTTCTTGAACAGGAACTCGACACCCTTGGAGTTCTGCGCGCTCACATCACGCGAGCGCTTCATCGCAACGCCGTAGTCCAGCTTCACGTCGCCGGGTGTGACGCCGAACGCCGGCGCCTTCTTCATCTTCTCGGCCAGCGACGCAGCCTCGAGCAGCGCCTTGGCGGGTATGCAACCCCAAAGGACGCAGGTGCCGCCGAGCCCCTCGCGTTCGACGACGCCGACGTTGAGGCCGAGTTGCGCTGCGCGAATGGCGCCGACGTAGCCAGCGGGGCCGCCACCAAGGAAAATCACGTCGAATGTTGACATAAGAGAGGAGAGAGGAGAGAGGAGAGAGGAGAGAGGAGTCGGAGGTATCCCACCTCCTCTCTCCTCTCTCTTCTCTTCAGTAAACGAGCATTAACGGGTTCTCGACCAACCTTCTCAGCGTAACGAGGAAGCGAGCGCCTACGGCGCCGTCTACCGCGCGGTGATCGCAGGACATCGTCAGGCGGATGTGTTTGCGTGGCTTGAACTCGCCGTCCACCAGCACCGGAACGTCGGTGGCAGCGCCGATGGCGAGAATACCGACTTCCGGTGGGTTGATGATCGCCGTGAACTGGTCGATCTGCATCATGCCCAAATTGCTCACCGAGAACGTGGAGCCGGTGTATTGCTCCGGCTTGAGTTTCCGCTCGCGGGCAAGCTTGGCCAGCGCCTTGGACTCGGCCGAGATTTCGCGCAGTCCTTTTTGTTCGGCGTTGAAGATCACGGGCACGATAAGGCCGTCGTCCGTGGCGACTGCCACGCCGAGGTGCACGGCGTTGAACAGCCGAATCTTGTCGCCCAGCCAGTGCGCATTGACCTCAGGATGCTGTGACAAGGCCGTCGCGACCGCTTTCAATAGAATGTCGTTGATCGAGACCTTGAACTCGTCGCCCATCGCGGCCATCGCGGACCGCATCTCCACGACACGCGTGAGGTCGAATTCGGCGGTGAGGTAGAAGGTCGGGACAGGCCCGATCGATTCCGCGAGACGCTTGGCAATCGTTTTGCGGATCTGGGTCAGCGGGACGTCGACGTGACTCGTGACTCGTGACTCGTGACTCGACAGGGCGGGACGAGCGCCGCCGCCTGCTGCAGCTGCCTCGACATCGCGCTTGATGATGCGACCACCCGGGCCGCTGCCGGGAACTGACGCGAGGTCGAGTCCCTGCTCGCTGGCCAGTCTCCGCGCCAGCGGGGAGCTTCGCGCGCGACCCTGCGAGAGGGGAGAGAGGGGAGAGGAGGTCGGAGCAGGAGTCGGAGGCGAGGCAGGAGCGGACGCGGGCGCCGCCGGAGGTGGTGGCGCAACTCCTCTCTCCTCTCTCCTCTCTCCTCCCTGCAGTATCGCGTCAATGTCTTCGTCCTTCGCCGCAATCACGCCCACGAGTGCGCCGACGGGACGGGCCTCGCCCTCGGCCACCACCTGCTTGCGAAGAATGCCGTCGCCGCGCGCCACCAGTTCCATGATCGCCTTGTCGGTCTCGACTTCAGCCAGCGGCTCGCCGGATCTTACGGCGTCGCCTTCCTTCTTGAGCCATTTCACGAGGCGCCCTTCTTCCATCGTGGGTGAGAGCGCTTCCATCGAGATCTTGGTGGCCATGGCTAGTCCCGGTACATGACTTGCTTGACCGCGGCGATGGTCTTCGCCACGTCCGGCTTGGCCAGCTTCTCGAGGTTCTTGGCGTAGGGCATGGGCACGTCCGCCTGGTGCACGCGGATCACCGGGGCGTCTAGGTCGTCAAAGCAGTCGCGCTGGATATAGTCCACCACCTGCGCGCCGATGCCGGCCAGTTCCCAGCCTTCTTCGAGCACGACGGCCCGGTTCGTTTTCCTGACGGATGTCTTGATCGCCTCAACGTCCATCGGCCGTACGGTGCGCAGGTCGACGACGTCGACGCGGATGTCTTCCTTGGCGAGTTGATCGGCGACCTGTACGGCAACGAGCGCCATCTTGCCGCTCGTCACGATGCTGCAATGGTCGCCCTCGCGTTTGAGGTCCGCTTTGCCGATGGGGATCACGTACTCGCCGTCCGGCACTTCGCCCTTGGTGTTGTAGAGCATCTCTCCTTCGAGAAAGAGCACCGGGTTGTCGTCGCGAATGGCGGCCTTGAGCAAGCCTTTGGCATCGTACGGCGTTCCCGGCGTCACAACTTTCACGCCGGGCATATGCGCCAGCCATGACTCAAACGACTGCGAATGCTGCGCGGAAAGTTGCAGGGCCGCGCCATTGGGTCCACGAAAGACCATTGGCATCGGGAACTGGCCGCCGGACATGTACAACATCTTGGACGCGGCATTGAGAATCTGGTCCAGCGCCAGGACCGCGAAGTTCCACGTCATGAACTCGATCACCGGTCGCAGCCCCACCATCGCGGCGCCCACGCCGACGCCGGCAAATCCCAACTCCGTGATCGGCGTGTCCACCACTCGCATCTCGCCGAATTCCTGGAGCAGGCCCTTGGACACCTTGTACGCGCCCTGATAGACGCCCACTTCCTCGCCCATGAGGAAGACGCGGTCGTCGCGCTGCATCTCCTCGCGCAGGGCTTGGCCGAGGGCTTCTCTGTATGTAATGACTGGCATTGTCTATGCGAGAGCAGAATCGCTCGTCGTGTCCACAAGAACGTCTTCGAACAGCGCTTCCGGTGGAGGTTCTGGACTGGCGTCCGCGAAATCCCACGCGTCCTGCACGATGGCCTTGAGTTCCTCATCCAACTTGGCGTACTGCGCGTCGGTGAGCTCGCCCTTCATTTGCGCGCGCAGCAGGACGATCGGGTCGCGCTGTTGCCATTCCTCGAGTTCGGCCTTGGAGCGATAGGTGCCGCTCGCCGCGTCTGACATCGAATGGCCCATGAAGCGGTACGTCTGGATATCGAGGAGCGTGGGCGTGGAATCCTTGCGGGCCCGCGCCACTGCTTCCTCCACGGCCTTCTGCACCGCGAACACGTCCTGTCCGTCGCACCCGCTGTGCTTGATGTTGTACGCCGCGCCGCGGTCGCTGAGCGTTTTGATCGCCGACGCGCGTTCCACGGCCGTGCCCATGCCGTACTTGTTGTTCTCGATAATGAACACCACTGGCAGCTTCCACAGGCCGGCCATGTTGAGCGCTTCGTGGAACGCGCCCGTGTTCACCACCGACTCGCCCATGAAGCAGACGCAGACCTGATCGCCGCCGCGGTACTTGATGGCGAAGCCCACGCCAGCGGCGATTGGCACATGTGCGCCCACGATGCCGTGTCCGCCCAGGAAGTTCAGGTGGCGGTCGAACATGTGCATTGATCCGCCTTTGCCGCGCGAACAGCCGTCCACCTTGCCAAACAGCTCGGCCATCACGTTGCGCGGTGCGATGCCGCGGGTGATCGCCTGGCCGTGGTCGCGGTAAGTGGTGATGACGTAGTCGTCGGGCCGCAGCACCGAGAGCGTGCCGGTGCTCACCGCTTCCTGTCCGATATACAGGTGGCAGAACCCGCCGATCTTGCCCAAGGCGTACGCCTCGGCGCAGCGCTCCTCGAAGCGGCGCTGCAACAGCATCATGCGCAGGAGTTCGACCTTGGTGCTCACACGCCCGCCGCCTGAACCTGTTCCCAGGCGTGATAGCTGGAGCGAACGAGCGGTCCGGACTCCACATGCTTGAAGCCCAAATCCATGCCGGCGCGCTTGAGGTGGGCAAACTCCTCTGGCGTCACGTATCGGTCCAGCTCGATGTGCGCGTCCGACGGGCGCAGGTACTGACCGAGCGTGAGGATGTCGACGTCCACCGCGCGCAGGTCGCGCATGACGACCTTCACTTCCTCGATGGTCTCGCCCAAGCCAAGGATCATGCCCGTCTTGGTGGGGATGTCCGGTGCGTACGACTTGGCGAACCTGAAGATCTGCATCACGCGCTCGTACCGGCCGCCGGGGCGACACTTCTTGTACAGACGCGGCACCGTCTCGGTGTTGTGATTGTAGATCTCGGGGCGGGCGTCGAGGACGGCGCGGATCGAGTCTTCGTTGCCCTGAAAGTCCGGAACCAGCACCTCCACCGAGCACTCTGGCAGGTGCCCATGGATCTGACGGATCGTTTCGGCAAACGCCCACGCGCCAAAGTCGGGCAGGTCGTCTCGGTCCACCGACGTGATCACCGCGTGCCGCAGTTGCATCTCGCCGACCGCCCTGGCCACGCGCGATGGCTCCGTGGCGTCGAACTTGGGTGGCCGGCCATGGGCCACGGCACAGTAGGCGCAGTTCCTCGTGCAGACGTCGCCCAGGATCATGAACGTGGCAGCGCCATGCTCCCAGCACTCGCCCACGTTGGGGCAGTGGGCCTCTTCGCAGACAGTATGCAGGTCCATCTCCCGCATCATCTGCTTGAGCTTGAGGTAATTCCCGCCACCGGGCGCCTTGACCTTTAGCCAGGACGGTTTGCGCTCTGGCAGGGGCTGGACGCGGTGGCGTCCCATGATCTGATAGAGGTGGTCGGTCACGGGCGGCGAAATCTATCGGCGGGCCTTATCGACGTAAGAAGTGATAACCGTTATAAGTACAAATAGATAGTTAGCCGGTTATCCCGCGTCAGGCCATGGCGATGCACCGGATTAGGTCGTACTGTCTCGTGAAACATCGGCGGATGGCTCCGCGTAGGCCATGACAGAACCGTTTGGGAGATTCTGATGCTTCGCACCGTATTCATGATTGGGTTGTTCGCGATACTGGGCCTGTTCGCGCTCAAGCTCGTGTTCGGACTCTTCGGAGCCCTCTTCGCGATTTTCTGGGTGCTGCTCTGGCTCGCGCTCAAGATCGCGATCGTTGGTTTGGTGATCTACTTCGTGATTCGCATCGTCAGTCCGGAAACCGCTGAGCGGTTGCGGTCGAAGTGGACGGGACCTTCCATGTAGGTGGCGACTGGATCCGGATAGTGAAAGGCCGCGCACCGAGCGCGGCCTTTCTTGTTTTCACCGGACCTGCAACAGCTCCTCGGTTCAATCCTGCTGTTGTCGTGCTCCGCGATAAGCCGCTGTGATTGCTATCCCAACCGATCGAGGACGGCCCAGACGAGCAGCGGCACCATGAGTTCGTGGTGCCCGGTGATCTGGTAGCCTTTGCCGCTCTGAAGCGTGGGCCGCTGCACAACGTTCACGGTCGGCCGATAGTGGCGCTGCATGTCGAGGTCGCAGGTGACGAATCCTTGCGGCCGCCCTTCATTAAGATTGCGCGCGATGGTGAGCGCCTTGAGGAAGACCTCGGGCATGATCACCGCGCTGCCCAGGTTGAGCGCCACGCCCCCGTCGTGCAGGCCTTCCAGGCCCGCGGCCAGGCGCCGGAAATCGCGGTGGCTGGTGTCTCCAATTGCCGCGCCGTCTGCCGCGGGGTGCTGATGGATGATCTCGGCGCCGAGCGCGGCGTGCACTGTGGCGGGAATGCCGCGCCTGTGGGCGGTGAGGATCACCGAGAGTTCCGGATGCGCCAGCTTGGCGCTGTCCAGCGCGATCGCCAGTGCCTCGCCCATGCCGCGCCCCGCGGCGCTGCCGCGCGTAAACGCCTGGTTCATCTCGCGGCCGGTCTCCTCGGCCATGCCGAACGTGCCGTCCTTGAGTCCGGCCGCGACATCCTCGGACGTGCCGCCGAACCGCGCGATCTCGTAGTCATGGATCGCCGCGGAGCCGTTCATGGCCAAGTGCGTGATCACGCCCCGGTCCATGAGCGCTGCCAGGAGCGGCGCGAGGCCGGTCTTCACGATGTGGCCGCCAAGCATGACCACCACAGCGCGCTTGTTGCGGTGCGCGGCGACAATGGCGTCCACGACGCGAAGGAAGTCGCGCGCCACGAGGATGTCCGGCAGCGACGCCAGGAACGCGTGGAAAGAGCGGTCCTTGCCGGGCGGTTTGGCGAACTCGCTCGCGTCCACCTTGTTGGCGCGAAGCTTGAGCGGCACAGTGCGGACGCGCGAGAGATCTGCCTCGCGAACGATGGCGCGCTTGGATGGCTTCGCCGGTTTCTTCTTCACGGCGAGACCGTCGGCAGCGAGTCCGGCCTGCTAGCCGGCCGGTACGATTTCAGGTACAGGTTGATCGAGCCGAACTTGAGGCGCGACTTGATCTGAATGAGCACGCGCGCGCTGTCGTCGCTGAGCCACACTTCCGCGCGCCCGTTCTCCGAAAACACGCCGCGCGTCTTGATGATGGGCCGGATGACGATGGCGTTGAACGTGCCGGCGGGCACGGTGACGCGCTCGCGACGCAGCACGATGATGCGCACCGGGTTGCGGTCGGGCCGGAAGTAGCGGTCGAAGGAGTATTCCTGGCCCACTTCCAGAGGGATCGTCCGGATGAAATACAGGAACGATCCGTCGTCGAGCGGGGCCTCAACCGTGGGGAGCGGCTCGCGGTCGTTCTCAATGTAGACCTTCTCCTCCGGAAAGATCTCGAACTGTCGCTCGCGCTCGCGGGAACCCTCGTGCTGCTCCTGGCGGTGGCGCAGCGATGACAGCGTCCGGGTGTCGATCCAACTCTCGAAGCGATCGTTGATCCGGTATCCCGGCACGCCGCCAACGACGCGGAAAAGCGTGTGCCAGACCTCGTGACCACGGACGGAGTCCACGCCCAGCACTTCGGTGACGCCGGTGCCGGCGGGAATGATGCCGTACTTGAGGCTGTACTCGGCGCGCTCACCGACGTTGAACGGCACCGGTGCCCGTGACCGCACGACCGGCGGGGTCGTGTCGTTCTGCGCGGCGACCGGAATCGCCACCGAGAAGAAGACCAGAGCGACGAAGGACCAACTGGTCATGCGGGCGCGCGCTTGACCGCGCCGCTGATTGCACGCGCGCGCTGGAACAGCTCCACGGCGCCGCGCCAGGGCCGCAACCGGCTTTCACGCGGGCGCAATTCGTATCGCGGGCTGCTGGGAGTGGACTCGGTACGGCGCGAAAGGCCGCTCATGCGCACGAGCAACTCGGCGTTGGCCGACCATCCGTGTGAGGCCACCAGCGGCTGGTCCCCCCACTTCTTGATCGCGTCGCGCAGCACACTGACGCGATAGGCACGAAGCGTGCCGAAGGGATCCTTCGAGTCCACGATCGACTGGAGGTACGACCGCGTGACATAGGTCGCGAAGCGCTGCAGGATGCGGGCCGGCCGGGGCCAGGCCGGCGACAACTGGCGCTCCGCGACCACGATGTCGGCTCCGCCCTCGAAACGCTTGATGAGCTCGGGCAGGTCCTCGGGCCGGTCGGTGAAGTCGGCCTGCATGGTGATCAACGCGTCGCGTCGCGGGTAACGGGTGCGTTCGGCGGCGGCGCGAACCAGTGCATCCAATGCGCGTCCGTAGCCCACGTGCGTGCTACCACCCAATACCGTGAGCGGGAGGACTTCGGAATACGAGCCGAGGATGTCGGCGGTGCCGTCCGTGCTACCGTCGTCGAATACCAGGATCTCGTACTCGCGCGCGACCTCGTGCATGACGCTGCGAAGGCGCCACAGCAAAAGGCCGACGGTTGAGGCTTCGTTGTGCGAGGGAATGCCGATATACAGCATGCCGTACGGGATCCGGTTTGAGGGCTGGAAGCTAGCGCGCTCGCCTTCGAGCACTATTACACGGACGGCCCAGGCCACCTGTGCGCAACTTCTTTTGGCACATCTGCTTGCGTGGCGGACCCTGATGCTGCTAGCGTGTTTGGAACGCGTCGGAAGCACACACGCAGTTTCACGTCAAAAGGCAGCCCGGAGTGTACGAGCATGCGACATCGTTGGCTGGTTCTCACAGGTGTCCTTGCCGGCTGCGGCGGATCCGCGCCTGCCCCGGCTCCCCGTCCGGCGCTGATCCCGATTTCCGCGGACGAGCTGCGTCGCGACCTGATGGCCTTCGCGGCGGATTCGTTCGAAGGGCGCGAAACCGGGACCGCCGCCGCACTCCGAGCCGGCAAGTTCATCGTGCAGCGACTGGTGGCGCTCGGGGTCGAGCCGGCCGGCGACAGCATGTACTTCCAGCGCGTGCCGCTTGTGCGTCAGACATTCGCTCCGGAGACACGACTGACGGTCGCGCGTGGTCCGACGACTGTTCCGCTCACGCTCGGCACCGATGTTGTTCCGTTCATCTCGCTTGGCCCGGGCGCGCCGGCTTCGAAGCGCAACGTCTCGGGCGACATCGTGTTTGCCGGGTACGGCATGAACACGCACGGGCGCGACGATTTCGCAGGGATCCGGGACGCGGGCAAGGTCATCGTGATGCTGCATGCCGCGCCGCCGAACCTCACCGACAGCGCCGCGCGGGCCCAATTCGACGGGCAACCGGAACTGGAACAGCGCCTGCTGCGGGCGATCCAGTTGCAGCCAGCGGCGATCATCCTGCTGATGACCGGCAAGACGAAGGAGTTCTACGATCAGGCAGCGCCAGAATTGATGCGCGCGGTGGCGGCAGCACCGGGCGACCTGACTACATCCGACGCGCAGCGGCCGCTGCCGATGGTGATACTGGGCGTGGCCAAACCCGGATCGCTGCTGTTGCCCGACGGATGGCCGCGGGATGACGCGCCCCAGGCGCTCACCGGCCGGCGATTCGTCGGGCGTGTCGAGGTGCGGAAGGAGACGTTCACGGGATACAACATCGTGGGGATCGTGCGCGGTTCGGATCCGCGGCTCAACAAGACATACGTGGCGTACGGCTCGCACTACGACCACATCGGCATTCAGCCCGGCGTGTCCCCGGACTCGATTGCGAACGGCGCGGATGACGATGGTTCCGGCAGCATGACCATGCTGGCGGTGGCAAAGTCGCTGTCCTCGGCGCGGCCCAAGCGCTCGTCGCTGTTGGTGTGGCACATCGGGGAGGAGAAGGGCCTGTTGGGGTCGGGCTACTTCGTGGACCACCCCACCGTGCCGATCGACTCGATCGTCGCGCAGCTCAATGCGGACATGATTGGACGTCGGGGCGGTGGAGTAGCGACGTGGGATACCAAGGTGAGTGGCCACCTGGCGGAGAACCGGTTGTACGTCGTGGGACCGAATGCGGCGCCGAATGACCAGAGCAAGACGCTGGGCGCGATTCTCGATACCGTGAATTCACGGCAACTGCGCCCGATGCAACTGGATCACGAGTGGGATTCGCCGACGCATCCGGAGCGCATCTATTTCCGCAGCGATCACTTCAACTACGCGCGCAAAGGCATTCCGATCGTGTTCTTCACGACGGGGCTGCACGAGGACTACCACAAGGTGTCCGACGACCCAACGAAGATTGATTACGACAAGATGGCGCGCATCGGAGGTCTTCTTCTGGAGCTGGGAACCACGCTTGGCAATCGCGAAGCGAGACCCAAATAGCCCGCGGCGTCTCCGGTGTTCTCGATGTTCAGTTTGAAGGACGAGGAGTTTGCAATCATCTCCTGTCTCCAATCTCCTTGTAGCGGGCGACTTCCACCGCGAATGCGCGAAACAGTCCGCGGTCCCATGCCTTCGCGTCGTCCACCAACTCCTCGGGGTGCCATTGCACGCCGAGCATCCACCAATCGTCGCCGAACCATTCCACGCCTTCCACGATGTCGTCGGGCGAGCGGGCGGTCAGTCGCAGTCCGGGCGCCAGCGTGTCGATGGACTGATGGTGCGACGAGTTCACGGAGATTTCTGAACCGCCCACCGCGGCGGCGAGTCGCGAGTCGGGCTCGATCGATACCTGATGCAGTCGTGTGGCTCGTTCGTCCGATTGGTCGTGATTGATGTTCGACGGCCGCTCGGACGCAATGTCCTGCACCAACGTGCCGCCAAACGCGACGTTGACCGTCTGGATTCCACGGCAGATGGCGAGCGTGGGAACGCCGCGCTCACGCGCCATGCGTGCCAGCGCGAGTTCGCATTTGTCGCGCTGCGGATGCGGTGCGCCGGCGGCGGGATGGGGCTTGGCGCCGTACTCCGCGGGATCGATGTCCTCCCCGCCGGTCAGGATCACGCCACTCGCGATGTCGAGCATCGGCATCAGCTCATCAGGGGCGACCGGGGGCAGTACCAGTGGAGCCAGTCCAGCCGAGCGGGCCGCGTTGACGTAGGCCTCGTTCAGCCGGACACGCATCAGGCCGCCGATATCCTTGGTGGTGGACGTAAGCAGTACCAGCGGCGTGGTCATGCGTAGGCGGAGTGGCGCGAGAGTTGCGGGTGCGTCGTGCTGGAAGATATGGTAAGCCCAGCCTGGGTCGCCGGTATTTCCCCGGACGGCGTCACCGTAGCGCCCCTTTTTCCGTAGTGAGGCCGTGTTCGAGGAACTGCGCCGGTCACTGGACGAACTTCTGCAGCGAGCAACGAAGCCAGAGGACCGGCGTTCGGTGTTGGCGCGGATGAAAGGGACCATCGTGCAGGCAACGATGGGCGTGGACGAACTGCGCGAGGCGCTCTCGTGGTCGCGCAAGAAGCTCGAGGTCGAACAACGCGAGCTGGCGACGGTGCGTCGTCGCAAGGAGTTGGCGACGGGCATTCAGGACGCCGAAACGATGGCCGTCGCGGACCGGTTCGAGAGGCAGCACGCCGAGAAGGTCGCGGTGTTCGAGGAAAAGATTGCGGTGCAGGCCCGCGAGTTGGAGTTGGCGGAGCGCGAGTTGGGCGAAATGAAGGCGGAGCTGCGCCAGGCGATGGCCGGCGCGCCGGGGAGCGCCACGGGACCAGCCGAGGTGCTCGAGGATCCGCTGGATGACGAGTCGGGCGCCAGGGCCAGCCAGGAAATCGATGCGTTGGCGCGCGCGCGGGCCCGGGCGGACCGGGATGCCGAAGCCCAGCGCCGGTTGGACGAAATGAAGAAGAACCTGGGCAAATAGTTCTTGCGCTTCGTCTTCATCGCGTTGGTGTGCGCTGCGACCGCGGGCGCACAGAACACGGCCGGCGTGGTGCCGTGCCGGGGCCAACGGATCGATTCCATTTCCGTGGACGCGCAAGCGCCAACGGTGTCGGGTCTCCGGCGCGTTCCCGTGATCGGCAACATCGTTCGCGAAACCCACGTAGTCACGCGCGACGAAGTGGTGCGCGGCTACCTGCTGCTGCGCGTCGGCGAGCGGTGCAATGAACTGCGACGCGCCGAGTCCGAGCGTATCCTGCGTTCCCAGACGTTCATCGCGGACGCGATCATCGAGGTGGTGGCCAACGACCGCGGCGGCGTGGACCTGAGCGTGACGACCATCGACGAGGCGTCGATCGTGGTGGGCGGTAGTGTCGCGAACGACGCGCCCAACGTGCGCGGGTTGAAGTTGGGCAGCTCCAACCTGTCGGGTCTGGGCATCCTCACGACGGCGTCATGGCGGCACCAGCCGGCGTTCGACGACCGTCTGGAACTGCGCGTGTCGGACTATCAGTTCGCCGGGCGTCCCAACGTTCTCAACCTCTCGATCACGCGTGAGCCGCTGGGGCGCGACGACCGGGCGGAGCTGACACTGCCATTCCGCACTGACGTGCAGCGCTTTGCGTGGCGCACGTTGCTGGGCGAGAGCCGCGGGCATGCGCCGTTTGTCCAGCGCGACAGCGGCCGCTTGATCCTCGGCTACGCACGCGAGTATGCCGAGGCTGGCGGCATCGTGCGCCTGGGGCCGCCAGGAAAGCTGAGCTTGTTCGGGCTCTCGTTCACCAGTGAACGCGTATATCCGGACACGGGCGCGGAACTGATTTCCGCCGGCGGATTCCGGCGCGACACCGCGGCGCTGTTCGCGATGCGCTTTCAGGAGACGCGCGCGTCCCGCGTCAACGCACTGATCGGGTTGCGCGGGCTGCGATTCATGCGCGTGCGCGCATTCGACGCTCTGCGCGGGACGCAGGACGTGCCGATCGGCCTCCAGGTAGGGACGCTCGTGGGGCGGAGTATTCGCGCGTTCGGCGCCAACTCCAGCGACCTGTTTGTTGCGTCCGACCTGTACATCGGCATCGGCACGCCGCGCCTCACGTATCAGCTGCAACTTCAGGGCGAGGGGCGACGTGAGCGGGGCACCAAGCTGTGGGACGGTCTGGTGGGCAGCGGGCGACTGACGCGCCACTCGCGGCCGACGAACGAGCGCACCAGCGTCTTCACCGTGGAATGGAGCGGGACGTCACGCGTGCTCGTGCCGCACGCGCTCTCATTGGGCTTGCCCGATGCGGGGCTGCGCGGGTTCCGGGATGCCGTGACCGTTGGTGGCCGCCGATTGATCTCCCGCCTGGACGAGCAGCTCTACATCGGCACACCGTTCGACTTCGGCGATTTCGGTACGTCGATTTTTGTCGACGCGGGAAAGCTGTGGGCAGGCGACGTACCCTACGGCGTGACGACGGCGGTACGCGCATCGCTCGGCGCGAGCCTTCGGCTGGCCGTGCCGGCGCGGTCGACCAAGATGTGGCGACTTGAGGGCGCCGTGCCGCTCAACCCGGAGCCGGGCGGGAGCAGGTGGGAAGTGCGCCTGTCGCGCCGCGACATCACGTCGTTCTTCTGGCGCGAGCCGCCGGATGTCGATGCCGCGCGCGCGCGCGCGGTGCCTGCATCCATATACAACTGGCCGTAAGACTGACCGGCACACTTGGGTCTGCAGTCAAGCAGTCTTGTCCTCTCCCATGAGCCTGCGACTTGGCACTATGAGCAGCGCCAGCACGACCGTCGCTCCAACCAGCGCGATGGTTGTCCCACCAAAGACCATCGGGGTCTCCTCCAACTTGCTGGGATCGACGTGGCCGCCGATGAGGCCGGCGACGAGGTTGCCCACCGAGGTGGCGAGGAACCACACCCCCATCATCTGGCCGACGAATTTGCGCGGCGCGAGTTTGGTCATCGACGACAGACCCACCGGGCTGATGCACAATTCGCCCACCGACTGGAAGAAGTAGCTGCCCACCAGCCACCATGGCGATACCTTCAGCGCCCCACCGCTCGCCACCACGGCGTTCGCCGCCCAGAGCATCAGCAGGAATCCGAACGCGGTGAATCCCAAGCCAAGCGCAAATTTGGTGGGACTTGAGAAGTCCATGCCGCGCCGCGCAAGCCACACCCAAAGGATCGCGAACACGGGCGCGAGAAGGATGATGAACAGCGAGTTGATGGACTGGAACCACGTCGCCGGCATCTCAAAGTCAGCAATCGTCCGATCGGTGAAATCGTTGGCGAACAGGTTCAGCGACGTGGGCGCCTGCTCGAACGCGCCCCAGAAGATCGCGGAGAATATGAAGAGCAGGACGATCACACCCATGCGTTTCATTTCGTCGCGCGTCAGGCCCCCGGCGATGAAGATCCAGGCGAAGTACAGCACGCCCACGCCCACCAGGACGACGGTCATCTTTTCGCCGATGGATCGCGGGTCCAGGGTCACCATGCCGGTTGCCGCCATCACGATCATCGAGAGCAGCACCGCGAGGAATGCGCCGATGACGACCTTCACCGTGCGCTCCTGCGATGCCTGCCGTGATGGATCCGGATCGCGCGCGGGCTCAAGGCCAATGGGGCCGAGGGTCATTGGCGAGCGGAATCGGAAGTACAGCACGCCGATGAGCATGCCGACGCCCGCGGCCCCAAAGCCCCAGTGCCAGCCGATCTTCTCACCGAGTGTGCCGGTCACCAGCTGGCCGACAAATGCGCCGGTGTTGATGCCCATGTAGAAGATCGAGAATCCGGCGTCACGCCTGGCGCCCCGGTCGGTGTACAGCTCGCCGACGGTGGCGGAGATATTCGGCTTGAGCAGGCCGGTGCCGAGCACGATGAGGATCAGGCCCAGGAAGAACGGGAGTCTGGCGTGCGCGAACGACGCGATGCCGATGCACAAATGGCCGAGCGCGATGAGGATTGCGCCATAGAACACCGCGCGGCGCAGGCCCAGCCAGCGATCCGCGATCCATCCGCCCGGGAGCGAGAACAGGTAGACGCTGGCCGCATAGATGCCCACGATCGCCGACGCCTGGGTCCGCTCGAATCCGAAGCCGCCGTCCATGAGCGCCGCGCTCATGAAGAGGACGAGGAGCGGGCGCAGTCCGTAGAACGAGAACCGCTCCCACATCTCGGTGAAGAAGAGCGTGGACAGGCCGCGCGGATGCCCGAAGAACTTCGTATCGCCCGTGTAGTACTCGAGCGGCTTGGTCTCGTTGGCCATCATCGCCTCGGGAATCGTGGGTTAGGAAGAGCGGCTGGTGAAGATCGCGGCGCGCGGAACGTATCGGTCCGGTGCAAGCGTGGCACCACTGGCCTGTTGGCGCTCGAGCGTCACGGACGTCGGCGGCTGCTTGATGCACGCCACCAGGTGCCCCGGGCTCTTTTCTTCGAGTGGGGGAACGATGGCGGCGCAAGCGGCGTCCTTGCGCGGATGCGTGCACCGCGGATGGAAGACGCATCCGGACGGAGGCCGTACCGGCGACGGGGCGTCGCCGGGCAGCACGATGCGCTCGCGCTTGATCGTCGGGTCCGGCACCGGCACGGCGGAGAGCAGCGCCTGGGTGTAGGGCATCAGCGGCTCGCGGTACAACTCCGCGGCCGGCGCGCTCTCCACGATGCGTCCCAGATACATCACTGCCACACGGTCGGCGATGTGTTCCACCACCGAGAGGTCGTGCGCGATGAACAGGTAGGCCAGCCCGCGGTCGCGCTGCAGGTCCTGCAGCAGATTGACCACCTGCGCCTGCACGGACACGTCGAGCGCGGAGACCGGCTCGTCGCACACGATGAAGGTCGGTTCCACGGACAGCGCGCGCGCGATGCCGACACGCTGGCGCTGGCCGCCCGAGAATTCGTGCGGATACTGCGTCATGTACTCGGCGCGCAGGCCCACCTCTTCCAACAACTGGCGGACGCGCTTGTCCGCTTCGGCGCCCTCGGCGATGCGGTGGATCGTGAGTCCCTCGCGCACGATGTCGCCGATGGTCATGCGGGGGTTGAGCGACGAATACGGGTCCTGGAACACGATCTGCATTTTGCGCCGCAGCTTGCGCAGCGGCGCGCCGTCCAGCTTGCGCACGTTATGTCCGTCGAACGTGACGTCGCCCGACGTCGGTTCCACCAGCCGGAGGATGGCACGACCGGTGGTGGTCTTGCCGCAGCCGCTTTCGCCCACGAGCCCCAGCGTCTCACCGGGATTCACGTCGAACGACACACCGTCCACCGCGCGCACGGTTTCGGTGGTTCCGCCGAACAGTCCCGTCTTGCGGGTGAAGTGCTTGGTCAGGTTGTGGACGGACAGCAACGGCTGTCGGCTCTCGGCTTGCGGCTCTCGGCTCATGGGTGCGATACCGCCGCGAGTGGCACGTGCCGTTGTGAACGCCGATGCGGCTCAGTGACCAGGTGACAGCGGGCGCGATGGCCCGGCACGACCTCACTCAGCTCGGGATGCCCGGACGCGCGTTCCCACGCGTAGGCGCATCGGTCCTGGAAACGACAACCGGCGGGCCATGCGGTGGCCGCGGGCACGGTGCCGGGGATCGTGACGAGCCGGTCGCTCACCGAGCCCAGGCGCGGCATGGCTGCAAGTAATCCTTCTGTATACGGATGTTGCGGTGCGGCGAAGAGCCGTTGCACGGGCGCCTCTTCCACCACCTCGCCCGCGTACATCACGATGACGCGCGAGGCGGTCTCGGCCACGACGCCCATGTCGTGCGTGATCAACAGCAGTGACATCCCGAACTTCTTCTGGAGGTCGCGCAGCAAGTCCAGGATCTGGGCCTGAATGGTGACGTCGAGCGCCGTGGTGGGCTCGTCGGCGATGACGAGCGATGGACGCATCATCAACGCCATCGCGATCACCACGCGTTGCCGCATGCCACCGGACAACTGATGTGGGTAGTCGCTGGCGCGTTGGTCAGGGTCGGCGATGCCCACGAGCTCCAGCATCTCCACGGCGCGCTTCCACGCCGCCGCGCGCGAGTCGCGGTCGTGAATCCGCGCCACCTCCGCGATCTGATCGCCGACGGTGAAGACCGGATTGAGTGCCGTCATCGGCTCCTGAAAGACCATCGCAATGCGATTGCCCCGCACGCGGCGCATGTCTTCGTTGGAGAGCTGCAACAGGTCGCGGCCCTCGAACAGGATGCGACTGCCGGACTCGATGCGGCCCGGCCGCGCGATGAGCCGAAGGATGGAGAGCGCGGTCACTGACTTGCCGCAGCCGGATTCACCGACCAGCCCCACGGTCTCGCCGGCGTTCACGTGCAGCGACACGCCGTCCACGGCGCGCGCGATGCCGACGTCTGTGTGGAACCAGGTGCGCAGATTCTCGATGGCGAGCAGCGGCGCGGTCATGGGTTGTGAAGGTGCCGACGGTCGAGGAGCCGCCGCAAGGCGTCACCCAGGATATTGAAGCACAGCACGGTGGTGACGATCGCGATGCCGGGGAAGAGCGCAGCCCACCACGTGCCGGCGAACGCCTCGGTGCCGTCCGAGAAAAGCGTGCCCCAGCTGGCCGCCGGTTCCCGCGCGCCGATGCCGATGAACGACAGCCCGGCTTCGAGCACGATGATCTGGCCCACGCCCAGTGTCGTGGCCACGACTACCGGACCGAGCACGTTGGGTGCCAGATGGCGCAGCATGATGCGCCTGACGCCAGCGCCCTGTGCGCGTGCCGCCACCACGAAGTCCCGCTCGCGCAGCGTCAGCGCCTCCGCACGCACCAAGCGCGACACGTCGAACCAGCCCGTGAGTCCGAGCAGCACGATGAGCGCGCCCAGCGGCACCGGGCTCCACAACGCCAGGATCGCCACAAGCAACAGCACTCGGGGGATCGCCAGGAACGCATCGAGGAGTCGCATCAGCACCGAGTCCACGACGCCGCCGAACGCCGCCGCGGTGAGACCCCACAGCATGCCGACGACCGCCGACATGAGCACGGCCAGCGTGGCGACTGACAACGAAACGCGGGCGCCAAACAACACGCGTGTCAGCAGGTCGCGACTGAAGCGGTCCGTCCCGAACGGATGCGCCAGCGACGGCGCCTGGTTCTTCATGGCGACGATGTCGAGCTGCTGCGACTGCGAGTACGGCGCGATGACGGGCGCCAGCAGCGCCGCGATGTACAGGGTGACGAGCACTGCGAGCGCGATCCGCGACGCTGGGTCGAGACGGCGCAAGCCGGAGCGCACGGCGCGAAGTGCGTCAGCGAACACGGATCCGCGGGTCGGCCAGCGCATAGCCGATGTCAGCCAGCGCGTTTCCGAGGACGACCAGAAACGATCCGACCAGCACCGAGGCCAGCACGAGGGGATAGTCGCGTGCGCCAACGGCGTTCGTCATCAGCAGGCCCATGCCGGGCCACGCGAAGATCCGCTCGACGAAGACGGCCCCGCCCATCAGCGCGGGAAAAGCCAGGCCCGCCAACGTGATCATTGGCAACAACGCATTCCGCAGGGCGTGCCGTCGCACCACGCTACTGTCCGTGACGCCCTTGGCGCGCGCGGTACGGACGAAGTCCGATGGGAGCGCATCGAGGAGCGCGGCGCGCTGGAACCGGGCGATCACTGCCGTAGCCACCAGTGTGAGCGCCAGGAGTGGCAACGCCAGATGCTGGAGGCGGTCCAGCATCGCCCGCGCGGGCGACATGTAGTCGTGCATGAACGCGTCCACCATGCCGCCAGCGGGGAACAGCGGCATCCAATAGGCGAACGCGAGCAGCACCATCAACGCCAGCCAGAAGTCCGGCAGCGAGTTGATGACGAGCGACGCGGCGTTCGCGAGTCGCGCCTTCACCGTTCCCGCATGGCGCGCCTCGAACACGCCGAGCCAAATGCCGAGCGCGAAACTGAGTGCCAGCGCGCAGCCCATGAGTCCCAGCGTGCGCGGTAGCGTCGCGGCGAGCGCGTCGCGCACGGGAACGTGCAGCGAATGCGAATACCCCAGTTGGCCCGTGGCCACGCTGCCCAGGTAACGCCAGTACTGCTCCGCCAGCGGACGGTCGTATCCGAATTGTTCGCGCCAGACAGCCCGGATCTCCGCGGTGACGCGCGGACTGTCCAGCGAGAACGGATCGCCGGGCGCGAGGTGGATCAAGAAAAACGCGATCGTCGCCACGAGGAACGAGACGACGATCGCGTGCCCGACGCGGGCGGCGACGAAGCGCCCCACCGCTACGGCGAAGCCGGTCGCAGCCCCACGCGATCCCGTTCCAGCCGCTCGTCTGGAGCGATCCACCAATCCGGGAGGTTGGCCCACCACCCGTCCACGCGCAGGCCGGAAGGATGAATGCGCTTGTGCATGCCGGCGATCGTCAGCACGTCGTAGAGCCAGACCGCCGGTGCATCGTCCACCAGGGCCTGATACGCCCGCCTCGCGATCGCGCGCGATTGGCCGGGGTCCCAAACCATGAGCGCACTGTCGAGCATCGCGTCGAACGTGCGGTTCGAGTAGCGCGTGAAATTCTGTCCGCCCGGGCCGATGCCCGCGCTGGACCACACCTGCTTCACCGTGGACAGCGAGGGGTCATAGCCCGTAGCCATCACGGCGGCGTCGAACTTCCAGGTGCCCTGACGCTCCAGGAATGCGCCGAATTCCATGGTCTCGAGCGTGACGTTGGCGCCAATGCCCTTGAGCTGCTCCTGGATGAGAACTGCATACCGCATGCGTGGCCGGCTCGACGCGGGGACCAGCACCGAGAACGCGAGCGGTTTGCCGGCCTTGGCGCGCACTCCGGAGGAGGTCATCGTCCAACCGGCGGAATCGAGCAGGGCGCCGGCACGGGCGCGATCAAACGGAAGCAGCTTCACGGCCGTATCCCCCAAACCCGTCGGGTACGGTCCGACGCCAAGTGTGCCAAGCGCGCCGTAGACGTTGCTGAGCATCGCGGCGCGGTCCAACGCCATGGACAAAGCCCGTCGAACCTGACGGTCTCCGAGCACGGGATGCGGGCTCGTGAGGCGCCTGGGGTCGTTCACGTTGAACCCCAGGTACGCGAACAGGATGCCGTCGAACTTCAGCGTACGAAGGGTCGGCGTGCTGTCCACGCGCGAGACCACGTCTGGAGGCAGGAACTCCAGCATGTCGGCCTGGCCGGTGAGCAGCTGCGTCACCGCTGTGTTGGCGTCCGGCACCAGAGTCCACATGACGCGATCGAGCCTGGCGCGGCCGCGGTAATTGGCCGTGTCGGCGATGAGCTCAAGGCGCACGCCGGGTTCGAATCGCGCGAAGCGGAACCGCCCCGATCCGATCGGCGCTCGCGCCGCCTCGGAATTGGCGAGCTGGTCGCGTGACACGCTGGCCCAGATGTGCTCCGGCATGATCTGGGTCTGGTACACGAGCTCGTAGAACTGTTCGGGTGTGCGGCGGTGAAACCACGCCACGGCGTTGAGCGAGTCCTTGACCGTCACCGAGTCAATGTTCGTCAGCAGGGCCGTGGCGCCCGAGCCGATCTTCGGATCCTTGTACAGCGCGAACGTGAAACGAACATCGCTGGCGCGCACCGGCCGGCCGTCGTGCCAGCGGGCGCGCGGGTTGATGGAGAACGTCACGGCGAGCGAGTCGGTCGACCACGACCACCGTTCGGCCAGTCGCGGCTGGAATCCGGCGTCGCCGATGGTGTTCAGGCCCGGGCCGATTTCGGCCAGGCGATCGTACAGCTGGTCGCTCACGACACGCCCGAGCTGGTCGGCGACGAGCGGCGGCGGACCCGGTGTCCACGCGGACGGCGCGGCCATGATCACCGTGCCGCCAGTGGCGCCGCTGGAGGCGGTGTCGCCACACGCGGTGAGCGCAGCCAGCAGACAGGAACCAACAAGCCTGACGTTCATCGGCGAAGCGGTGTCGAAGGTGAGTCGGGAGGCGCCGGAGGTACGATACCAGCGCGCCGAGGGTCGTCAAGCGACTATCGCCGCCACGTCCAAGTATCGTCCGCGTACGCCGATCGCAGAATCGCCGCGTCACCAGCGACCTGCGCGTCCTCGAGAACGTCCACGGCGCCCGCCACGTGACGGGCGAGCGATGCACGCAGCGGTTGCGCCACTTCCTGCAGCGACGGCTCGCGGCCCAGCGCCTCGGTCAGCGTCGCTGCCGCTGGCGCGGTGATGGGCGATTGCATCAGCCGCGCGATGAGCCCCTGGTCGTCGCGCACGAGAATGGAGCCGTGCTGCAGCAGCGCGCCGCCGCGTCGCCACTGAGCGCTGCCCACCAGCTTGCGCGTGCCCAGTACGATCTCGTGCTCCGACGGCGCGTCGAAGCACGGGCGCAGACCCGGCGGAATCGACCGCGTTTCGGTTGCGCGATGCGCCGGAACGCCCAAAGCCGCCAAGGCGCCCAGCAGGACGTCGTTGATGAAGGTGTATGCCGCGTCCGCGTCGTCGGCATCCGTCGCTGGCAGCGTGACGCTGTACGTGACTTCGTGATCGTGCAGCAGCGCGCGACCGCCGGTGGGGCGCCGGACAATCCCTACGCCGAGCTCGCGGGCGATGTCCAGATCGTATTCGCCGCGGGCGCGCTGGTTGCGGCCGAGCGACAGCGTCGGTCCCGACCACGCATAGACGCGGAGCACCGCCTCGCCCATGCGTGCGGCGCGCGCCATCAAGGCTTCGTCGAGCGCCATATTCCCCGGACCATCGTCCGGCGCGGACAGCAGAAATTTCCAGCGCATCGCTCGCATACATAACTTTCACACCATGACCACGACTTCTCCAAGCGCTTCCTACGGCGCTGACAGTTTCATTCCGCGACACATCGGCCCTCGTCCCGAAGACACGAAGGCCATGCTGGACCTCCTCGGCTACAAGAGCCTCGACGCCCTGATCGACGCCACGGTGCCCGAGCGCATCCGCTTCGGTACGCCGCTGGCCATCCACGAGGGCTGGAGCGAGAACCAGGCGCTTGCCAACCTCAAGCACATCGCCTCGCGCAACGAGGTGTATCGCTCTTACCTGGGCATGGGGTACAGCGACTGCTTCACGCCGCCGGTGATCCAACGGAACATCCTGGAGAACCCCGGCTGGTACACGGCGTACACGCCGTATCAGGCGGAGATCGCGCAGGGCCGGCTCGAGGCGCTGCTCAATTACCAGACGATGGTGATGGACTTGACCGGGATGGAGATCTCCAACGCGTCGCTGCTGGACGAGGGCACCGCGGCCGCGGAGGCGATGCACATGTCCCAGGCCGTGAAGGGCGACGAACGCACGCGGTACTTCGTGTCCAACGAGTGCCACCCCCAGACCATCGACGTGGTAAAGACGCGCGCCAAGGCGCGTGGAGCCGACGTCGTGGTCGGTGACTACAGGACATTCAAGTTCGACGCGACGGTGTTCGGCGCGTTGATCCAGTATCCGACGACCGACGGCGCGGTGGTGGATTACCGCGAGTTCTGCGGGCGCGCACACAAGGAAGGGGCGCTGGTGACGGTCGCGGCGGACCTGCTGTCCCTGATCGTGCTCACGCCGCCGGGTGAGTGGGGCGCCGACGTCGTCGTCGGCAACTCACAGCGCTTTGGCGTGCCGATGGGATTTGGCGGGCCGCACGCGGCGTTCCTGGCCACCAAGGACGAGTTCAAGCGGTCGCTGCCGGGACGCATCATCGGGGTGTCGCGTGACGCGGATGGGCGCGCGGCGCTGCGCATGGCGCTCCAGACGCGCGAGCAGCACATCCGCCGCGAGAAGGCGACGAGCAACGTGTGCACCGCGCAGGTGCTCCTGGCCGTCATTGCCGGCATGTACGCGGTATGGCACGGCCCGGAGGGCCTCACGGCCATCGCGCGCCGGGTGCATCGCCTGGCCGAAGCCCTGGCCAAAGGCGCCTTGGAACTCGGCTGCACGGTGCGACACGAAGTGTTCTTCGACACCGTGCGGGTCGAAGTCGGGCAGGGGCTGGCGGCGTCCATCGTGGGACGCGCACGCGCCAGGAAGATCAACTTGCGCCAGGTGAGCGACGATGCCGTGTGTGTCGCGCTGGACGAAACCACGACCGAGGCGGACCTCGCGGACGTGCTGAGCGTGCTGGCCGGCGAAAAGCGCGCGGCACCGAAGGTGCAAGCGCTTCTTATGGACCTCGACGACCGGTATGACGAACGCTTCGCGCGCACCAGCAAGTTCCTGACGCACGCGGTGTTCAACTCGCACCGCTCCGAGAGCGAGATGCTGCGGTACACGCGCAAGCTGGAGTCGCGCGACCTGTCACTGACGCACTCGATGATCGCCCTCGGCTCGTGCACGATGAAGCTGAACGCCACGGCCGAGATGTTCCCGATCACGTGGCCCGAGTTCGCCAAGCCGCATCCCTTCGCGCCGGTGGAGCAGCTCAAGGGCTACACGGAGATGTTCCACAACCTGGAGCAGGCGTTGGAAGAGATCACCGGCTTTGCGGCGGTGTCACTCCAGCCGAACGCCGGCTCGCAAGGCGAGTACGCGGGCCTGCTGGTGATTCGCGCTTACCATGAGTCGCGGAAGGAGTTGCACCGCGACATCTGCATGATTCCGCAATCGGCGCACGGCACGAACCCGGCGAGCGCCGTGATGGCGGGTATGCGCGTCATTGTGGTCAAAACAGACAGCACGGGGAATATTGATTTCGAGGATCTCAAGGCCAAGGCCAAAGAGCACGCCAAGAACCTCGGCGCGCTGATGGTGACGTATCCGTCAACTCACGGCGTGTTCGAGGAAGCCATCGTCGACATCTGCAAGGTCGTGCACGACAACGGCGGCCAGGTGTATCTCGACGGCGCCAACATGAACGCGATGGTGGGGTTGTCGCGTCCGGGCGACATCGGCGCGGACGTCTGCCACCTGAACCTGCACAAGACGTTCTGCATTCCGCACGGTGGCGGTGGACCGGGCATGGGCCCCATTGGCGTCGCGAAACATCTGGCTCCGTTCTTGCCGGGTCACGTCGTGACGAAGCTGCCGGGCAGCACCGGCGCCGTGTCGGCCGCGCCGTGGGGCAGCGCCAGCATCCTGCCAATTTCGATGATGTACATCGACATGATGGGCGGCGAAGGCCTCACCCAAGCGACGAAGATGGCGATCCTGAATGCCAACTACATCGCCAAGCGGCTGGAGCCGTTCTACCCGGTGCTGTACAAGGGCACCAACGGTACCGTGGCGCACGAGTGCATCGTGGATCCGCGCGAGTTCAAGACCTCGGCCGGTGTCGAAGTGGAAGACATCGCCAAGCGGCTCATGGACTATGGATTCCACGCGCCGACGGTGTCGTTCCCGGTGGCTGGCACGCTGATGATCGAGCCAACGGAGAGCGAGCCCAAGGCCGAGCTCGATCGGTTTTGCGACGCGCTGATTCAGATTCGCGAGGAGATCCGCGAGATCGAGTCAGGCAAGGCGGACAAGAAGGACAACGTGCTCAAGAACGCGCCGCATCCAGTGCGTCGCGTGGTGGGCGACGCATGGCCGCACGCCTACGGGCGCGAGCAGGCGGCGTTCCCGATGCAGTGGGTGCGTGAGCACAAGTTCTGGCCAGCGGTCGGCCGGGTGGAAAGCGCGTTCGGCGACCGGAATCTCGTGTGCGCTTGCCCGCCGGTGGATGCCTACGGCGAGATGACGGTCTAAGAGAGAGGAGAGAGGAGAGAGGAGAGAGGAGAGAGGAGAGAGGAGAG
>ERZ1292623.637-Hain-H51-01um-R1-637-length-36704-cov-30_pt2 | contig 30817 bp, 33 predicted proteins | sample MGYA00564398_ERZ1292623 | MGnify/ENA primary metagenome ERZ1292623 (study PRJEB36523, sample SAMEA6512633) | groundwater metagenome | collected 2019-01-07 | study: AquaDiva: Metagenomics assemblies of 32 groundwater samples
CAGGCAACTTTATAAACGCCGAAACGAAATTATTTCCCTTAACAAGAAAAAATCGCAAATCAAAATCGCTTATTTCTAAACCGCCAATCTGCGGCTGAGGATTTAAAATATTTAAAATTTTTTTTAAACTCATCTCATTTTTATTTTATCAATTTTTCTCTATTATATCCCCACTTCTTTTTCCGACTCCACTTTCACTTCGCCGGTAAGACTGTTAATGGAAATAATTGCCCGAATTTGACGACGCTTGGTCAAAGCGCTCCCCAAGGAAGTAATTTCATATTTATCAATCATCCCCGTACTTGTGTCGCAAGCCGAAGAAACAGTTTTTTTATCCTTACAAACCATTATTTGAGCCGTTCTATTCCCCGCGTTTAAAATATAAGGATTAGGACTGGGATTAAAACTTTTATTCCAAACAATTCTCATTTTAGCATCCTGAATTCCGGCGCGGCCAGCCGCCAAAGCTTCCTCTGATAATTTTACTCCTAAACCGCTTTGAGCCAAATAATATGCCATAAAAGCGCCAGCGATTCCAATTTCCACTATCAACCCGCCGATCAAAAGAACGACGGGAAGAGTAACGGCTCCTACTTTTAACTTCTGACCATTAACTTTTAACACTTAATTATTAATTATTCGGTAAAGTTGATGTTGACGATACTGACGGCTGATTTTGTGTTTGAGATTGATTTTGAGGATTTTTAATAGATTGGACAAATTGGCTATCTTCTCTTAATTTAGCTTTCCAAACAATATTTTCGTCATTGAGATAAAGTTTGTCTTCCGGTCCCCAAAAAACTTCTTTAAATTTAGACAAACTTAAAGGATTTTTGGTATCTTGAGGATTCCTTTGAAGGAGCCAAACATCGGAAAGCGACATTTTCGGAAAACGATTTAATTTTCCGAAGTAAAGATCTCCGGTATTCAAATAAACCGCCCAATAAGGTTTTTCAAAACCGCCTCTCTGCCAATAAATAATAGCTCCCAAAGCAACTAACAAAATAACAACAATTGCTAATAAAATTTTATTTAATTTTGACATAGCTATATTTTTTAAAAAATTAACAAACCGACCCTTTATATTCTTTTATTAATTATAATGTATTATACTAAAAATTGGCAAGTCAAGCGATAGCCCAGCCGTAGTTTTGTACTTAAGTTCTGTTATAAAGCATTTCCCAATAATTTTTAGAAATCTGTTATTCCACAAGATTTGAATAAAAAACTACGGCTGGGAGGAAAGTCCGGACACCCTCCCTCCCCAGTTTCTTACGAAACTGGGGAGGGATAAAAAAATAGCGGCTAACAGCCGTCGGGAATAATCCTAGAGGTGCGAACAGAGACGCCAAGCGCCGAAAGGCGCGAGGCGCCCCGACCTTGGTCGGGGCGAATCTTCGAAATAGTTTAGGGCTTGCTCTAAACAAAGTCGAAGGGTGAAACGACTAAATCCTTATTGGGTGCAAGGCCGAGCCCCGCCGTAGTTTTGCAAGAAACTACGACTGGGAGTGCCGCATAAGCCTGCGAGTAATCAAAGGCTCAGATAAATTATCGTTATCCGCCATCCGCCATCCGCCAACCGGCGGAGGCGGAGGCGGAACAGAATCCGGCTTATGACTTGCCTAATTTAAAACTTAAACCTCACATCCCCCTGGTTCACTTCCTTATTAAAAATATCTTTAAATATCTGCTTTCCGGCAGACAGACATATATAAAAAAATTAAAACAAACCAACTTGCGAATTCAACTCGCTATTAACTAATGAATCGGCGCGTTTATTTTCTTCTCTGGGAATATGAGTAAATTTCACTCCCGCGAAATCTTGCTTAAGATTCCAAATTTCAATAAAAAACGGAATTAAACTTTTTTCTTTGATTTTATATTGTCCGTTGACTTGTTTGACTAAAAGCTCGCTGTCCGATTTTATTTCAATCTCGGCTTTTTCGCTTTTTTCTCCGCCGATAAGATGTTTTATTTTTTTTAAAGCAAAAATCGCCGCCTGATACTCGGCTTCGTTATTAGTAGCCGTTCCTAAAAATTTACTATACTCCTTTTTTAAATCCGCGCTCTCTATGACAACGCCGATAGCCGCCGGTCCCGGATTATTTCTCGCTCCGCCGTCAATATAAATAATTATTTTGTTATTTTCCATGGAAAATTTGCTTTTAAATCTAAACAAAATCCGGCCGCCGCTTTATGCCCGCCGCCGCCGTATTTCTTGGCAATTTTTGAAACATCAAATCCTTTCACCGACCGCAGAGAAACAAAAAGTTTCCCGCTCCGGCTAAACCAACTAACGGAAAAAGGCGGATGTTTTTTCGCCAGCTCATTGCCAACATAAGAAACGAGCGTGCGATCGGAAGAATTAACGGCAAAAATATTTATCCCTTCAAAACGAATCTCTTCCGCCTCTTTCACTATTTTTTTAACAATTGAATCGCGGTATTTTATCATTATTTTACCATCCCGAACAATTTTTTTTCTTTCTTCGTTTTTACCGATTTTTTCAACCATCCGACTCCAAACGGAAAAATCAAAATCATAAAGAGAAAGAAAAGAAATTATTTCCGCGGTGGCCGGCAATTTCCATTTCCAAATATCCAAATCTTCAATATGAAGCAAAAGTCTGGGAATGGCTTTCTTCGGATGAAAATATTTCCAGGCCAAAACCGCGCCGGAATGATTAATGTCAAAAAGATAATCGTCAACAAGTTCTACATTTTCTTTAGCGGTAATATGATGGTCAATAATGACAACTTTTTCCGCTTTCTTGATAATTTTTTTCATTAACGCCAAAGGAAAAACAAAATCAATAAAATAAATTATTTTATTTTTTAAAACAGCGGACGGCAATGTATTACCGTGTTTCATTCCGATATATTCAGCTTGACTGCCGAATTTTTTCCACGCCGCCCAAGCGCCGCCAAAACCGTCAAAACAATTTTTATGATACAAAACAATGATTTTTTTCATAATGAATTAAGTTTTAAAAAAACTTTGTAAGTGGTCATGGCGTCGTCAAGCGCCGAATGAGGTTTTTCTTGTTTGATATTAAAATAATTCGCCGTTTCAAATAAAGAAATTTTCCGGATATTCGGCAAATGCCGCAATTTTTGCCAACCCAATGAAAAAGTATCCAAACCCTTATAATGAAAGGTTGGCTGTAAATTACATTCAGCCAAAGCCTTATGAATATGAAACCAATCGAAAGTCAGATTATGGCCGACTAAAATTGTATTGGCGGTTTTTTCCAAAAAAATTTTCATTGCTGATTCCAAATCTAAAGCGTTTTGCCACCCTTCTTCATTATAATGATTGATTTTAAGCGCTTCCGGTTCGGCCAATTCAATGTGTTTTGGTTTAATTTTAGCTTCCCATTCTTCCAAGACGGAAAAATTATAACCGCTTACTTTAACAACGGCTATTTCTATCAATTCATGATTTAAACCCAATCCCGTTGTTTCCGTGTCAATAAAAGAAAGGTCAAAATCTTTTACTGGAAGTTTTTTCATGTCGTTGGTCATAATTATTATAGAGGCGGATTAACGCTGATTTAATAAATTTAGAAGCGGATACACGCGGATATTCTAAATTACAATCTTTCAATCTTACAATCTTTTAATTTAGGGCTTCCAAACCAGGCAATTTTTTGCCAGCTAAATATTCCAACATCGCGCCACCGCCGGTGGACATAAACAAATTAGGTTTTAGGTTATAGGTTTTAGGTTTTAGTAAACTAGTGGTTTCACCGCCACCGATTACTGAAAAAGCTTTAGATTTTAAAATCGCGCCGGCAATCGCCTCGCTTCCTTTCCTAAATCTTTTATCTTCAATATATCCCATCGGGCCGTTCCAAATGATTGTCTTGGCATTTTTAATGATTTTTGAATATTGTTCAATAGTTCGCGAACCGATGTCTAAAATTTGTCTTTTATAAACTATTGTATCAATCGGCAAAATAATTTTTTTAGATTTTAAAAATTGCCGCGCCAAAAAGAACATTTTATTTTCGTACAAAGAATCGCCCACCGGCAATCCCTGAGCCGCGGCAAAAGTGTTCGCCATCCCGCCGCCGATTAAAAAGTAATCCGCTCTGCTCAAAAAATTTTTAATCAAACCGATTTTATCAGAAATCTTGGCGCCGGCTAAAATAACCACCAACGGTTTCTTAAAATTTTTAATTGCCTTATCTAAATTTTCAATTTCATTTTTAAAAGAAAATCCGGCGTAAGAAGGCAAAAATTCAGTAATAGCTGTTATTGAAGCGTTATTCCTATGACTATCGCTAAAAGCGTCATTTACATAAAAATCTCCCAAAGACGCCAAGCGTTTGGCGAATTTTTTATCGTTTTTTTCTTCGCCTTCAAAAAATCTTAAATTTTCTAAAAGAAAAATATCGCCGGCTGGGGAATTAATAATCTTTTTAATTTCCGACACATTAAATTCTTTTTTGAAATCTATAAAATAAACAGATTTTTTTAGTAAAGATGATAAAATTTTCACGAAAGGTTTTAAACTATATTTTTGAGATTTCTGGGTACCCGTGATAGTGAGTCGTGAAATTTTAGATTTTATCGGTCTTCCCCGATGACTCAAAATAACAACCTTAGCTTTATTTTTTAATAAAAAATTTATAGTCGGCAAAATCGCTGAAATTCTAAGATGATTTTTAGACAAATCCGTTTTTTGAATATTAAAATCAACCCGCAACAAGCAAATTTTATTTTGTAAATCTTTTTTAGCCAAAAAAGATAGAAATTTCATAGATATTATTATACTCTATCCCAAGTTTTATGCCATTTTTGGAAAAAATAAAACCCAATATCATTGTTAAAATATCGGGTTTATAACTATTATTTACTTTTTCGTTTTACATTCCGGGCAATCGGTTTTTGAAAACTTAAATATTTCATATCCTACTCTTCTTGAAGCCATAATTATTTCATAAAATTTTTCCCGCGAAATCCATTCACCAATTATCCTGACTTTATTATGCTTTTCACAAACCAAAATCAAAGCTTCTTTTTTTTCCATCATAACCCCCTCCTTATTTTTCTTATTTTAATGTACTCTAAAATTTATGCTTTAAATTATATTTTTAAATATATAAGATTTATTTTAAAATTGCAATCGTAGTGAGTTTCCACAACAATGAATAGATAAAAATCAAATTCTGGAGCGGAATACCGGAATCGAACCGGCGCCTCAACCTTGGTCCCGCAGCAATTTTGCTTAATCTGAGCGAGAGACGGGAATCGAACCCGCATTCCTAGCTTGGGAAGCTAGCGTATTACCACTATACTACTCTCGCAAAATTGAACGGGATTGCGTTTTGTAACTTCGCTTCTCTCAGACAAAACGGGAAGAATGTCATGTACTGCCACTGTACTAATCCCGCGTTATTTTATTATAATCCCTTCCCCGTTCCATTCAAAACCCGGTAAAAAAATTACTACCTTAGCCTGCTTTTTTATTTTTTTTAACCAATTATCCAATCCGCCAACCGATAAATTATTTTCCAATTGTAATCTTGATTCAAAAATTTCCCTTCTTGCCTGCGGTTTTAAAAATCGTTCCTTAAACTCATCCAAAGAAATGCCGTAAAGAACTTCAACTTCTTTTTTAATATCTTTCCCCTTTATCGCTTCTTCTATTTTATCATTTATCATTTTCTTAAGATCATTATTTTCTAATCGCTTCTCCAATTCCCGCCAAATTAATTTATCTTCAATCAATTTATCCAGAACAGCGCGTTCAATTTCCTGTTTTACCTCTTTTGAATTCATAACCACCGCCTGATTTTTATCGTAAGTTTCCAAAATTTTTTGATAATAACTGCCGGCGCTTAAAACATCTTTTTTAAATGAACTAAAAATAATAGGTTGCCAATTAACGAAAGCGATAGGATAGGATTGAGATATTAATAAATAACTTAATCCGAAAACAATTACAGATAATATTAATATGATAAATCGTTTTGGGGTCATAAATACTAATAACTAGTGGCTAATTTTATGGGACAATTATCATCATTTTTTCGCCGGGTTTTTTGTAATTAAATCTTTGCTTTAATTCTTTTTCCATATTTTCCGGATTGGAAAAATATTCAATTTCAGATTTAATATCAGCATTATCTTTTAATAAAATATTGAGCCTGTCATTTAAATTATCTAACTTAATCTTTAATTGATTTCGTTCTTTCAAAATAAAATACGCCTGAATTGAAACGGCAATTAGGATTATTGATAAAATTGTAATTATTACAAATCGCATATTGTTATTTTAACAAATCCTTGAATATTTTCACGGGAATTTTAACTCCGGAAGTTCTTGCCAATAAATTTTTCTTGCCTTTCTTTTGTTTCTGCCAAAGTTTCATTTTCCGCGTTCTATCCCCTCCATAAAGATAACCGGTTACATCTTTTTTCATTGCCGGAATCGTTTCCCGAGCGATTATTTTGTCTCCGGCTTTCGCCTGAAGCGCTTGATTAAATTGCTGGCGCGGTAAAACATCTTTTAATTTTTCAAGCATCTGACGCGGTTTTATATCCAATTCGTCTTTATAAATAAATCGCGTCAAACCGGGCACCGGAAAACCGGCAATTAAAATTTCCACTTTTTCCAGTTCCGCTTTTTGATAATCGCTTAATTCATAACTAAAAGATGCCATGCCTCCGGAAATTGATTTTAATTTATCGTCAAAATCGGAAATCAAACTTGAAAGCGGCATTTTCAATTTTATCAAGATTTTATCTTCCAGATTTTCGGTTTCAATATCTTTCATTCTAAAAATTTCTTTAAGCCGTAAAACTCCGCTCAAATTTTTTAACGGCGCGATGACTTCAACTTTTATCATCGGTTCAAAAATTTCAAAATAATCAGCCGGCAAACCATCGGGATTTTCAATAATTATTTCACCATTTTTTGTTTTCACTTTATAAGCCACCGAGGGAAAAGTAGAAACAGTTTTTACATTAAATTCTTTTTCCAACCTCTCGGCGGCGATTTCAAAATGAAGCTTGCCCAAAAAACCGCATTTGAATCCCCTGCCCAAAACTTCATTGGTATCCGAAGAAAACACTAAGCTAAAATCATTAAGTTTTAATTTTTGAAGACCGACTTTTAAATCATCGTATTGCGATTCATCGTCCGGATAAAGAGAAACAAAAACTACCGGCTGTGGTTCGCGATAACCGAGAAGCGCTTGGTCGCCGATAGTGTCGCCAATTTTTAATTTATTAGAATCTTTTATGCCTGTGGCAATATAACCAATCTCGCCGGCTAATAATTTATCCACTTGTTTTAATTGTGGAGAAAAAATACCAACTTCTTTAATTTTAAATTTTTCATTAACGATAACAAGTTTTGTTTCGTTACCGGCTTTATATTCGTCGCTTTCGGCGGAAAAAACTCTGACAAAAGCAATAATGCCTTTATGCTCATCGTAGAGAGAGTCAAAAATTAACGCTTGATTATGACTATAATTATGATTGATGGTCGGCGGCGGGATTTTTTTTATTATAACCGCCAAAAGATTTTCCACTCCTTCTCCTGTCCTGCCGGAAATTTTAAAAATTTCTTCGGAACCGACTTTTAAAAGATGCGCTAATTCTTTTATGGAATTTTCAATTTGTTCTATTGAAGCGACATCAATTTTATTAACCGCGCCGATAATTGTAAGACCGGCTTTTTTGGCATTTTCCAAATTAGCCAAAGTTTGCGCCTGAATTCCCTGGCTGGCATCAACTAATAAAATCGCGCCTTCAACCGCCGCCAAAGCGCGAGAAACTTCATAAGAAAAATCACTATGCCCCGGAGTATCTATTAAATTCAGAATATAGGATTTAGAATTTAGAATATAGGCCATCCGCACTGGCGCCATCTTTATCGTAATTCCCCTTTCTCTTTCCAAATCCAGCTGATCAAGGTATTGCGGTTTCATTTGGCGCGAATCAACAGTTCCGGTTAATTCTAAAAATCTATCAGCCAAAGTTGATTTACCGTGGTCAATGTGCGCAATTATTACAAAGTTTCTAATATCCATTTACATTATAGAATACAGGATTTAGAATATAGAATAAAGTTTATAAGTTTCGCTTCGCTGTAAGTTTTTAAGTTTAAAACTTATAAACTTATGAACTTAAAAACTAATTTACTATATGCTTCCCGACCCAATTAAAACATTTATTCAAATTTTCTCAACCTTGCCGGGCATCGGCATCCGTCAAGCGACTAGACTGTCTTTTAAATTGATAGATTCCGGAAAAAATAAAATTGAAGAAACCGCTAAAGCAATTTCGGATTTAAAGTTTTTAAAAATATGTTCTGAATGTTTTTTTATTCATCAAAATAAAAATAATCTTTGCGATATTTGTTGCGATCCAAATCGGCGAAAAAATGTTATCGCCATTGTTGAAAAAGGAACAGATTTAATTTCTTTAGAACGGACCAAAAAGTTCAAGGGTCATTATTTAATTTTGGGTGAACTGACAAAAACCGGATTTTTGGAAAGCGTCCAAAAACTTCGGCTAAACCATCTTAAAAACTTAATTAAAAAAGAATTCCCCTTGACGGATTCAGGACAAGGCGGTCAAGCTGAAGAAATAATTATCGCCATTAACCCAACTACTTATGGAGATATTAACGCTTCAATAATTGCCAAAGAACTCTCGCCTTTTGCTAAAAAAATTACCAGATTGGGACGCGGCATTCCAACCGGCGGAGAAATAGAGTTTGCGGACGAAGAAACACTAGAGCAAGCGCTAGAAAGAAGGAACTAAATAATTTCCACTTCCGTGAACGGCTGTCTGTGCCCTTTTTTCTTCCGATATCTTGTCTTTGAATGATATTTAAAAACTATTTTCTTTTTATCTCTTCCTTGCTTTAAAATTTTTGCTTCTATTTTTCCTCCTTCAACATAAGGATTGCCGATTTTAACATCTTCGCCGTCAGCGACCAATAAAACTTTATCAAAAATAAACTGCCCCGCGCTGTCGGATTCTATTTTTTCAATTTTAATTTTTTGTCCGGCTGAAACTTTATATTGTTTTCCGCCAGTTTGAATTATTGCGAATACCATAGGTGTTAGGTGTTAGGTGTTGGGTGTTGGGTATTGGGTTCTAAAACCTAAAACCTAAAACCTAAAACCTAATTCACAGAAACAATAACAGATATTATTATTAAAATCAATACCGCGACAATCAAACTGCCAAAACCGAAAATATATGAAAGAAATCGTTCACGATAATAAAGAAAATCAGCCAGAAAAAAATTAATTGAAATTATTACTAAGGCGGATAATAAAATTCCTAAAACTTCCATCCGACCGGCTAAAAAATCAATGCCTTGACCGGCTTCAAAATGAATAATCAAAGGCATTGTTTGTTGACCGAGTTTTAAATAAAAAATAATCACCGATAAGAATAGAATCAAAAAACTTAAAACAACGATAACCCGAAGATATTTGTCTTTAATGATGTTGATAAACTTCATATAATTTGGTGTCTTAATCGGGATTTGAACCCCACACATAAATAAAATTTTTGGCGGGGTAACCCCGAGTTATTAATGTAGTCCCAACGGGAATCGAACCCGTGTTCCGAACTTGAGAAGCTCGTGTCCTAAACCACTAGACGATGGGACCATTATGTTTAATTTCAAATCTCCTTTATTTCCTCAACGATTTTTTCCAATGCCAACGCCCGTGAAGCTTTTATTAAAACTAAATCTCCCTTTTTAATCAAATTCTGAATTGCTATACACGCTTCACCGGCGGTGTCAAAAATTAAAATTTTACTTTTATCCAAACCAACTGCTTCCGCCGATTCAGCGATAAATTTCGCCCGCGGACCGATTGTAATTAAGACATCAACAATTTTTCCCGCTAATCTGCCTATTGATTCATGAGCTTCAAGCGAATATTTTCCCAACTCCAACATATCTCCCAAGACCGCTATTTTTCTTTTCGCGGATAAATCGCCAAGAGTTGTCAAAGCTTCTTCCATTGAAATCGGCGAAGCATTATAAGCGTCATTAATAATATAAGTATCCTTAATTCCTTTAATTAAATTCATTCTTCCTTTGACCGACCGATAATCTAATGAAAGCGCTTCGGAAATTTGCACCAAATTCAAATCAAAAATTAAACCAACGCAAGCGGCAATGGCGGCGGCATAAGCTTGCGCTTTGCCAAAAACATTTTTTAAAATTACCGGTACAAAACTGCCGTTATATTCAATTTTAAAAGAAATTCCTATAAAATTATCTTCTTCCGATCGATTTTCAAAACCGCTAATTTTTAAATCCGCGGCTTCGCCAAAACCAAAAGTGATAATCTTGGCGCGAGTTCGCTCTCTTGTTTTCATTACAATTTCGTCGTCAAAATTTAAAATCGCAAAACCGTTTGCCGGTAAACTTTCAACAACTCTTGCTTTTTCTCGACCAACCGCTTCCGAACTGCTAAAAAATTCCACATGAACCGGAATTTCACCGATAGCCGTCACAATTCCAATGAAAGGTTTAGCAATCTCCAAAAGATATTTAATGTCGCCAGGCCGGTCTGCCGCGTATTCTAAAATCAATATTTGAGGGTATGCGGATTTACGCAAGAAAAAAATACGAAACAACGCAAAAATTACAACTTTTAACCAAAATAATAATTTTCTAATTTTCCATTTGCCAGCCGGCGTATCGCGGCTGACTAATTTTAATTCCTCTTCTTTCCATCCGCCAGTCGGCGGACCAATTATGGCAAGCGACACGCCCAATTCATTATTTAAATTTCCTTCGGATTTTCTCACTCGTAATTTTCTTTGCCCTGAGCCTGCCGAATGGGTTAAAACCGCGTAAATTGCTTCCTTGGCGGAAGTTTTTCCAACACTGCCGGTAATGGCGATTACCCGCGGCTCAAAACGCCAAATTATCAGTTGAGCTAATTGTTTTAAAATCCATTGTAAAATTTCTACTAAAATTTTTTTCATATTCAGTTACAAATTACAAATTACTAATTACTAATTACTAATTACTAATTACTAATTACTAATTATCAATCTATCCGGCGCTATATTGTAATAATTCAAAATAAATTGCGCCAATTCACGAAAAGCCGGCACCACGGTTTGACCGGCCAAAGGACTGCCCATGGGCTTATCCAATTTTATTAAAATCACAAATTTTGGATCAAAAGCCGGAGCAAAACCCATATAAGTGTTAATCACTTTATCAGTATAGCCATTTTTGCCGAAATCCGGCACAAAAGCGGTACCGGTTTTTCCGGCAACTGAAAAATTTGGAATCGCCGCCACTATATTTTTATCAACCGCCGACACCATCATTTTAGCGATTTTTTTAGCGGTTTCAAAAGATATCACTCGTCTGACAACTTGCGGTTTTTCATTTGCCGAAATAATAGGTTTCATCAAAACACCGTCATTGGCAATAGCGGAAAACGCGCTGATTAATTCAATCGGCGTAATAGCCACTCCTTGACCAAATGAAGCTGTGGCAAAATCAATATCCTTCCCCTGTTTAAGATTATTAATTTTCCCCCTAACCTCGCCGGGCAAAGCAATATTAGTAATTTCGTTAAAACCGAATTTTATCAAATAATTATAAAAAATATCTTGACCGATTTTTCGCTGAGCGAAAACCGCGCCGGTGTTAATTGACTGTTCAATTACACCAGTCATTGTCTGAAGTCCGTGAGCTTTCAAGTCCCAATTTTTTATTGTTTTACCGTTAAAAGTAACTGAACCGGTATCAATATAAGTAGTTTCCGGAGTAATTTTCCCGCTGTCAATTCCAGCCGCCATAGTAATCACTTTAAAAACCGAACCCGGTTCATAAACCGATTGGACCGCCGGATTGAGAAAATTTCCCACTTTAAATTTTGAATAATCATTCGGATTAAAATTCGGAAAATTTCCCATCGCTAAAATTTTTCCGGTTTGCGGTTCCTGAACAATAACCGTTCCGGCAATCGCTTGATATTGGTCAATTAAATTTTTTAAAATTTCCTCGGCTTGCGCTTGAATATTGCGGTCAATCGTTAAAATCAAATTTTCTTTACCAAGCGCTTCATTAAAATAAAGTTCCGCGCCATAACGGCCTCCGCTTTCATCAGCCGCCGATGCGGTGGTAAATCCTAATAAATGAGACGCCAATTCTCCAAATGGATAAAAACGCAATTGCTGGTCGTCAATATATATTCCTTTTAGATTAAGATTTTTTATTTGTTCAACTTGTTCGGCGCCGGCTTTTTGAATTAAAAGTTCATATGAATCATTTTGTTTATTAAATTTTTTTTCAAGATCGTCAATTGGGATATTAAGAATCTGACTTAATTTTTCCGCGTAGCTCCGTGTTCCGCCCGCGTTAGTCTGTATTTCAACGGGCACGGCATAAATTATCGGATATTCCTTATTTAAAGCGGCTTGAATAAAATTATTATTCCTGTCAATAAAATAAATGCTATTTCTCGGCGCTCCGGAAGCATTATTCAATTTTATTAAAGATTTCGCTTTATTTAAATAATAACCGCTTTTTTTTATTTGAATATTATAAACGCTAAAAATTAAAAATGAATATAGAATTCCGAAAATAAAAATTAAACTTGTAATTCGCCATTTCATAATTATTAATTATTAGCCAATAGGGTCTAGCCGATAGTATTAAACTAATTACTGGCGACTATCGGCTTTTTAGTAAGATACTCCGGATTTTTTTCTAAAATTAACGATTGCTGATTAATTAACGATTTCATATTTTTTTCGTTAAGAATACTGTAAAGATTATTTTTCAATTCCGCATTCTGAACTTCAGCCTGCTGAAGATTATTTTCCTGTCTTTTTACTTCATGCCGAATATTTACCAACTGATTATAAAGAAAAACTCCAAAAACGGCTACGACAATTAAAATCATCATTAAAATTGAAACTAAAAAATTCGTTTTGTGATTATTTTTGTTTAGTTGGATTATAGTCATCTATTTTAATATTAAACATCTGACCCTTGACATCTGACCTTAAAATTACAATTTTGTCAGTTGTAATTTGTCAGTTATTTAATAATATCGCTCTCATTTTTGCCGACCGCGATCTTGGATTTTTTCTAATTTCTTCCAGCGTCGCCGTTATCGGTTTTTTAGTTAAAATTTCAGCTCTGCCGTCTTTTGCCATTTCCCGAAAATAATTTTTAACTAAACGATCTTCCAATGAATGAAACGCAATTATTGCTATTCGACCTTTTGATTTTTCAGCCAAAGGCTGATTCGCCTCTGGCGGAAAAATTTTATCTAAATTTTTTAATAATTTTTCTAAATTTCCCAATTCATCATTGACATAAATCCGTAAAGCCTGAAAAACTCTTGTCGCCGGATGAATTCTGCCTTTTTCATAACCGATTGATGTTGCCTTTTTAATCGCGCTTGCCAGATCAAAAGTGGTTAAAATTCTTTTTTTTCTTCTGGCTTCAACGATATTTTTGGCAATTCTTCGAGAAAATCTCTCCTCGCCGTATTTATAAAAAATATCGGCCAAGTCTTTTTCAGAATAACTATTTACAATTTCCGCCGCCGTTTCCGCGTTTGTTCCGCATTCGTTCAGCGTTCGTTCCGTGTTATATCTCATATCCAGCGGTTCATCTTTTAAAAAACTGAATCCCCTTCCCGATACTAACTGCTCTGAAAAAAATCCCAAATCGATGAGTAGTCCATCGGCTTTTAAATTTTTAAACTTTTCGTTTTTTAAACTTCCGAGTATTTCCGGCAAGCTGGCGTAATTCCCGTGAACCAAAATTAAATTATTTTTTAATTCCGAGCTATTAATTTTTAATTCGGCCGAAATATTTAACTTCGCTTTTTCTAAATTATCTTTATCTAAATCTACGCCCAATAATTTACCATCCGGCATTATTTTTTTTAAAATTTCAATCGCGTGCCCGCCACTGCCCAATGTTCCATCAATAAAAAATTCTCCTGACTGCGGATTTAAAACTTCAATGATTTCTTTTAAAAGAACTGGCGTGTGCATAATTTCTCTAATCAATCTCTAATTTTGTCCCGAATTTTCTCGAATTTTTTAATTTTAATTAGAGATTATTAGAGATAATATTCGGGATTGATTAGGGATTTTTATATTCCCAACTCCCCCAACTTCTCCGCTATTTCATCTGACGCGCTTTCAGTTTTTGTTTTATATTGCTTCCAACTTTCGCTTTCCCAAATTTCAATCCGATTATAAAGTCCGGCAATCGTTGTTTGCTTTTTCAAACCGGCGTATTCCCTTAAATAATCCGGAATTAAAATTCTTCCTTGTTTATCTAATTCAGAATCAACGGCGCCCGCCATCATCAATCTTACAAAAGCCCGGGAATTAGATTGAGCCAATGGCAAAGCGATTAATTTTTGCGCCAAAACTTCCCAGTCTTTATTGCTAAAAACAAAAAGACAATGGTCAAGTCCGCGAGTAACAATCGCGCCGTCGGTTAATTTATTTCTAAATTTCGCCGGCACGGCAATTCTTCCTTTATTATCTAAATTGTGTTGAAATTCGCCGATAAACATATAAATAAGTTATCCCCCACTTTACCTACTTATCCCCATAGTTATCCACATTTCCCCACTTTCATATAATTCTGCTCCACTATTATATTTAAGTCAATAATTAAAATACCGGCTCGTAAGCCGGTAAAATATTTAAAAATCCTTTATTAAAGCGGAATTTCAAAAATAAACTATAATAATTATCAACAGATTATTAACATATTGAATTTAATTTTTTATTTTTCCTTTTTATTTTAAAGTCAGTAAAATTGCGCCAATAATAAGAAGCGCCGCCCCCAAAATAGATTGACCGGTTAATTTTTCTCCTAAAAACAAAAACGCCAGAATTACCACAAAAACGACACTCAAACGATCAATGGCCGCCACACTTGAAACGGGTCCTCCTTTTAAAGCGAAAAAATAAAAAAGCCACGATATGGCGCCGGCAACGCCGGAAAGAATTATATAAAAAAGCGCTTTCTTATCTATTGTGGAAAAAAGATTTGCTTTGCCTAAAAATATGGAAGTGGCGGCCAAAAAAGAAAACATCACAAAAGATCTTAAAGTTGTCCCCAAAACGCTGTCAATATTTTGTATGCCGATCTTTCCAAAAATCGCCACCAAGGCGGCGAAAATCGCCGATAAAATCGCAAAAATTATCCAACTCATTTTTTTAATCTATTACCCGCGATATCCCAATCAATTAATTTAAAAAACGCTTCTATATAATCCGCCTTTTTTAATCCATAATCAATCATATAACTATGTTCAAAAACATCCATTATTAAAAGCGGTTTAGCTCCGGCAAAATGACCGGCATCGTGTTCATTTATCCAAACATTAAATAAGCGATCAGCCAAAATATCGTAATAAAGAATCACCCAACCAATACCGCGCATCAGCCCCATTGATTTAAAATCTTTTTCAAACATTTCAAACGAGCCGAATTCTTTATTTATCTTGCCGGACAATTCAGAATTTTTATCAATCTCTTTAACTTCTTTATTTATATTTTCAAAATAATATTCGTGAAGCCGCATACCGTTAAACTCCCAACCTAATCTTCTGTTCAATTCCGCGTATTGAGGCGAGCTGAAATTTCCTTCTCGCTCCATTGCGACCAGCGTATCGTTAAGCTTATTAAAATTATTAACATAACCCTGATAAAGGGTAAAATGATTTTTCAAAATCGCCTCGCTGAATCCTTGAAGGCCGAGTAGATATTCAAAATTTTTTGGTTGATATGGCATATTTAAATTGTTCTAATTTGGTGCCGGGGGCGGGAGTCGAACCCGCACGCCTTGCGGCGCATCATCTTAAGTGATGTGCGTCTGCCAGTTTCGCCACCCCGGCATTTTATTTTTTATTCCCGCCGATGACGGGACGCTGAATTTTATTGCCTCGCTCCGCTCGGATAAAATTTGCGGAGGCCTGGGGCGGAATCGAACCGCCGTATAAGGGTTTTGCAGACCCTCGCTTTACCACTTAGCAACCAGGCCATAATATTAAAACTACGACACCTTATCTTCTTCTATTTTAGCCTCTATTAAAAGTTTTTCAATGTTAGCGGCGGCTTCCAATCCCCTGTCAATTTTAAAAACAATTTCCGGTATCTGTCTAATATTTATTTTTTTCATCAAAAGATACTGCAAATGACGGCGATTATTTTCCAAAATTTTTAAAACCGCCTCAAATTTTTCCGCTTGCCCTGAGCTTGCTGAAAGGGACGGTAAAACACTAAAATTAACCATTGCTCGGCTTAATTTTTTATCAATCTCAACGCTGGTGATTGTCATTAAACAATCGGGGAATTCAAGCTCTCGCGCAATAATCTTACTTAGCTCTTCTTTTATTAAATTAACAACACGCTCGGAACGATGTTTCATATCCTGCCGTAACTTACAACTTACGACCAACAACTTACAACAAAAAATAAATTATTAATAGTCGTTGGTTGTAGGTTATTAGTTAATATACTAATTGGTCTCCCATATTCATCGCGACCATAGATTCAAAAAGCATCCCGCATTCTTCGCCTTCCTTAACCTGGTTAGCGTCCTTTTTTTCTTTTTGAAGATTGATTATTTTTCCTTGACCGATAATTTTTTCATTTCTCTGAATATTAACCGTTAAATTATTTTTTAAATTCCCCGCCGTTACTCTCCCCCCGATAATTTGCCTGCCGGCTTTCTTGCCGAATACTCCCAAGATTTCCAATTTGCCGTTGATAATCGGCGCTTCCAATATTTTAAATTCAGCTTCCAAACTTTTAAACAAATCATAAATAATTTCGGAAGCGATAATTTTAATATTTTGAGCTTTGGCTAAATTTTCGGCGGCCTTAGTGACGCGAGATTTAAAACCGATGATAATAGATTTTGTATTAAATGCTGACTTAGCATCGCCGTCCGTAATGTCTCCAACCGATTCACTAATAATTTTAACACCGGGAAATGTTTTAATAACTCCGGAAAGCGCTTCAAGCGAACCGGAAACATCGGCCTTAAGAATGAGATTAATTTTATTTTCTTTTGCCGCGATTTCAATTTCCTTCGGTAAGCTTTGGACAATTTTAGGAAGTTCGGATTTTTTAAGATTGGCCTCTATTTCCAATTCCGACAAATCAATTTTTCCGCTTATAAATTCTTCTCCAATTTGAGGCAAGGTTTCAAAACCTAAAATTAAAGCCGGGGCTGATGGATTTAATTGATCAATTCGCTCGCCTAAAAAATTTTCTAAAATTCTTATTTTCCCTTTGGCGCTTGGAGTCGCGATTTCATCGCCGATTTTTAAAATACCGTTTTTAATAATAACACTTGCCGAAATTCCGCGGCTGCTGTCAATTCTTGATTCAATAATAACGCCGCTTCCTCTATCTTCGGAATTATAAGTTAATTCTTCCATTTCCGCCGCCAATAAAATCAAATCTAAAAGCTCGTTTATGCCTTGACCGGTTTTTGCCGAAATCGCCTGCCAGGAAATATTACCGCCGAAACCTTCCAACAAAACTTCTGCTTGCGTCAATTCTTGTTTTATTTTTTCAATATCGGCATTGGTTTTGTCAATTTTATTAACAGCCACCACGAAAGGCGTTTTACTTTTATTTAAAATTTCAATAGCCTCTTTTGTTTGTAATTTAATACCTTCATCAGCCGCCACCACTAAAATTCCTAAATCAGCAATCTTGGCGCCACGCTGACGCATTTTTAAAAATGCCTCGTGACCGGGGGTATCAATAAAAGTAATAACTTTTGAATTATGAGCAATAACATAAGCGCCTGTTGATTGAGTAATACCTCCGACTTCTTTGGCAACAACATTGGTTTTCCGAATAAAATCAAGCAAGGTTGTTTTGCCATGATCAACATGCCCCATCACCACCACAATCGGCGGACGAGGCAATAAATTATTAATTATTGATTGTTGATTATTGATTTTATTCATACGCCTTGTAAAATTAGCAAAAATTTATGATAATTACAAGGATTTTATAAATAGACCTTTTGCGCAATTCTTTATCGTAGCGAAATTTCAGAATTTTAAGCGAGACGAAGCGAAAATTTAGCAAGTCCGCCAGCTGGCGGATCAAGAAATTTTCGCGAAGTCGTAGTTAATCCGCCAGCTGGCGGAGCAGTAGAAAAGGAATTACGCAAAAGGTCTAATGGAGGAGTGCCAGAGCGGTCTAATGGAACGGTTTGCTAAACCGTGGCCCTCATAAGGGGCTCGTGGGTTCAAATCCCACCTCCTCCGCAGATTTTTGAAATACCCGCTTTTGCGGGTTTTTCAAAAATCTTTTAGAAGTGGGATTTGAACGCCGGAACTAAAAATTTTCAACAGAAAATTTTAGTGAGGCGGTGTCCAGATCAAAATTTTTCGACGGAAAAATTTTGAATCGCGGGCAAATCCCACCTCCTCCGCTTGATTAAATTAGATATTCTTTTGTGATATCTAATTTAATAATAAAGTGGGATTTGAAGGGTATTTTCAGAAAGCAAAACAATTTGCTTTCTGAAAAACCCGGGTTTCGGATGAGGACTAAGCATCTGCTACGGCAGATGCGAACGACGAAGGAGAAAAAATCCCACCTCCTCCGCAAAACAAAATTTATGGAATTAAAATTCCATAAATTTTGGTTTATTTGGAAGATGGGATTTGAAGGTAACTTTTGCGAAGCAAAAGTGCCAGGTCCTAGAGGAGAAACTTTTTTGTCGCTTTATGACAAAAAAGTTTCGAAGGAAAAAAAATCCCACCTCCTCCGCCTTCGGTTCGCCGAAGCGAACCTATGGCGTGACGCAGTCCGCCAGTAAGATCGCGAAGGCGACAAGCTTCGCCTCGCCGAAATTCCGTCCTACGGAATAAAGGTGAGGCTATTATAAAAACGCCAACATATGTTGGCGTTTTTATAATTAATTTTGTAAAATAAATAAGTTGTAATCGGAGCGTCGTATACCGGCAGTACGCATGTTTTGGGGTTTAAATTCTTTTTCGGGACGTAGTATAGTGGTAGTATGCGTGTTTTGGGAACACGAGGTCCGAGTTCGATTCTCGGCGTCCCGAAAAAGAATTTAAACGGGAATGCAAAAGCATTCACTGGCGCCACAGGCGATGAGGACTGGGTTCGATTCCCAGCGCTCCGACAAAAATTTATCTCAAATCAAATTCCATCATCACTTTATTGAATTTTTGATTTAAATCATTGATCGCTTTGGCTTCATTATTTATTTTAAAAATCAATTCCGAAACCTTATCGCCGTCAATTTTGCCTAAAAATTTTTCCCGCAAAACTTCTAAAAGCTGAAAGAGATAATCATTATAGTTTATTAGCCTGCTAATCAAAGCGGTTTCCGAACTAATCGCTTCCAAGGCAATTTGACCGGCCGAAGCGGGAGAAATTTTAGAAAGATTCCTCGCCATTATTTCCAATTGCGCTGAAAGTTTGATGGCATTTTCTCTTGCCTGACGATTGCGTTCCAATTCATTAGAAATTAAAATAAGCGCTTCAGTATATTCGCGTTCTTTATCAAGCCGGGCAATTTCATCAAGTTTATTTGTTGATTCACCGGAAATTAAAACAATATCTTGAGCGATTGAAGAAGCTTCCTGTCGAGCAACTAAAAAATCCGACGGAATATTTTTCGTCTCAACGCTTAAAAAACGCAAAATAAAATAAGCGATAAGAATAATGACTATAAAGAAGATTAAAATTTTAATCTTCTTAGAAATTCTAAAATAAAAATTGCTAATCATTTTGATTTACAATAACATTATTAGTATAATAAGGCAACAAATGCGGGTATCGTATAGTGGTAATACTCCAGTTTTCCAAACTGGTGCCAGGGGTTCGATTCCCCTTACCCGCTTAGAATAAATACAAAAGCAAAGGGGAATCGAACGCCGGAGCTAAAAATTTTCAGTAGAAAATTTTGCGAGGCGGTGCCCAGACAAATTTTTTGCGACGGCAAAAAATTTAGTCGCGGGCGATTCCCCTTACCCGCTCCAAGAAACAAAAAACCCCGACATAACATCGGGATTTTTATTGGTCCCGCCTAAAAGATTTCCCAGCTAAAACCAGGTGGGTAGGCTCAATTTCAGTCCGAAGACCGAAATACTGTCGCCCTCCCTAAAAAAATTGCTTAATCCGAGAATCTTTTTCGACAGGACCATTATTATTATAGCATATCAGACAATGAAAATGAAATTAAGTTAAAAGCGCGAAAATGTCATTAGACCTTTTGCGTAATTCTTTTCGTAGCGAAATTCTCAGATTTTAAGCGAGACGAAGCAAAAATTTTGAAGGAATATACAGAGTATATTTCAAGAAATTTTTGCAAAGTTGTAGCTAAAATATGAAAATTGCAGTAGAAAAGGAATTATGCAAAAGGTCTATTATTCTAAAATCCCGTCTAAATTCACATCATAAAGAATTTTTTCCTGAACCAACCGGTAATTAATGATTTCTTCCGAAGAAAACCAAAGAGTGATTTCTTTTTCGGCATCTTCAATTGAACTGGAAGCGTGAATCAAATTTCGAACTGACCGCCCATCAGTGTCGGCTATTTGATAAGAATCTAAAACATAATCGCCGCGAATAGTGCCGACATCAGAAGTTAAGGGTTCGGTGCCTCCAACCAATTTTCTAACAATTTTTACCGCGTGAGCTCCTTCTAAAACCATCACTACTACCGGACCGGCCGACATATATTTTTTCATATTGCCTAAAATAATTTCGGTAATTTTGTAGGGGTCATCATGAGGCGGAATCAATCCATTGTCTTTATAATTTTTAATAGTTTTTTCTCCGGTAATTTTCCGCCATTCGGGATTAGTGGTATAATGTTTTTCAATAAAATCCGGAGTCAGAGTCATTATTTTAACAGCGACTAATTTTAAACCGACATTTTCAAATCTTTTAATAATTTCACCGATAAGTCCGCGTTGAACGCCGTCCGGTTTGATTACAACCAAAGTTTTTTCTTGTTTAAATTCTTTGAGTTCCATAATTATTTTTTTATTTTTATACTTGTTAATTTTAATTCTTTCAATTGTTTTTCGTCAACCCCGCTCGGCGCGTCCATCATTAAATCTCTCCCGTCGCCGGTTTTTGGAAAAGCCATTACTTCGCGAATATTAGGTTCATTTTGTAGAATCATTATCAATCTGTCAATTCCCGGAGCGATCCCACCGTGCGGCGGAACGCCGTATTTAAAAGCTTCAAACATATGGCCGAATTTTTCTTCAATGTCTTCCGGTTTATTGCCCATCGCTTCAAATACCGCTTTCAATAATTCCGGATTATGAATTCTTATTGAACCGCCACCGATTTCATATCCATTTAAAACAAAATCATACTGATAAGCGCCGATTGCCGAAGGATCCGCTTTAAATTTTTGCCAAAAATCTTCAATATTTTCAACTCTCGGCTGAGTAAAAGGATGATGAACCGCATCCCAGCGCCCCTGCCCTGAGCTTGCCGAAGGGTTTTCATCTTCTTTTTTCCATTCAAACATCGGAAAATCAACCACAAAAAGAAAAGCTAATTCATCAAAATTATTTTTATCATCTCTAATGTCCGGTTTGTCGGAATTATATTTTTCCATCGCCTCCTTATAAGACATCCGTAAAATTCTGCCATTTTCGTCAAGTTTAATTTTTTTATTCGGATAAAGTTTTTTAACCAAATCAAGATAAAGATTTTCAATCAAACTTAAAATTTCTTCTTCATTTGTAAAACTCATCTCCAAATCTAATTGAGTAAATTCCGGCTGACGATCACCGCGAGTATCTTCATCCCTGAAACACCTTACGACCTGAAAATATCTTTCAAAGCCGGCAACCATTAAAAGTTGTTTATATTGCTGGGGCGATTGCGGCAAAGCGTAAAATTTCCCCGGCTCTAAACGCGACGGAACTAAATAATCTCTGGCGCCTTCCGGCGTTGATTTGCTTAAAATTGGAGTTTCAATTTCAATAAAATCTTTTTCAGTCAAAAAATCACGGATAAATTTAATAACTTTAGCCCTTATCCGAAGATTTTTCTGCAAACGCTGACGGCGCAAATCCAAATAGCGGTATTTCATCCGAACATCCTCGCCGATTTCATAGCCATCGGTTTCAATACTAATGGGTATAGCTTCACTGGAATTTAAAATTTCTAATTTCTCGGCTTGAATTTCAAAATTGCCGGTTTCAATTTCCGAATTTTCCATACCTTTGGGACGGCGGCTAACTTTGCCTATTATTTTTACCACCCATTCCGCTCTTAATTTATCAGCCGTTTGACGCAATTCTTCCGGCTTCGGCAAAAAAACAACTTGGCTGATTCCGCTTCTGTCCCGCAAATCAATAAAAATAAGCTTGCCATGATCACGGCGCGTGGACACCCAGCCCATCAGTTCCACCTGCTCGTTTTCTTTATCAATAATGTTTTTATTTAAAATTCTCATTTTCTTTTAGTGTGAATACCCAAGCCAAAAAGATGCTTATTGTAAATCAGATATCAATTGTTCAAAGCCAATAGTATTTACCCAATAATTATTCGGGTTATTTTTTAAGCATTCATCAATTTCTTTTCGTTGCGTGGTGATTTTATTGCCATTGTCAATTTGACCCAATAATATATTTGAATATTTACCGTCTAAAAATGAAATATAGGATACATCATTTTTATCACTTAATCCTAAAATTTCAATTAATTCCGATATTTGTTTATCTTGTCCTCCGCCAGAGGTATTTAAATGTTTCGCTTCGCAAAGGAAAATTTTATTTTTGGCTTTAATAATTAAATCCAGCGTTTTATTTTGTTTTTTCGTTTTAATTTTTATATCTAAATTTTTACGAACGTTTTTGAGATTGAATTTTTTAGAGAATTTAACTACGCAAATATCAGTTTTAAAAAAATCTTCCCAATTAAATACTTCCCTAAAACCTTGCTTTTCAAGAATATGGATTAGTTTATTCTCTCCGCATTTACCTTTTTTGCGCGATGAATTGGTATCTAAAATAGCCTGAATCCATTCTTCTGGAACCATCTCATTAAGCGTTCTTTTAGCAAAATATTTTTGAGTAATATTTTTAAGTAATTCAATCTCATTTTTAACTTCGCCAATTATATTATCACAAGCATTTACAAAGCAGGCAAATTCCGAACAATTAGAAAATTTGTTAATAATTTTTGACAGCTCTATAAAATATTTATTAATAATCGCTCGTTTTTCTTTCTTGTTTTGTAGCGTTTTAATCGTTATTAAAATATTTTTTATTTCTTTCGCATTCTTGATATATTTATTCAATTCGGGATGTTTTTCATCAAACACATAAAAATCATCAAGCGGTTTTTCGGGATTTTCTTGGGATATTTTAAAATAATACAGGCTGCTTTGAATTTTTTTCATAGTAAATATAATTTAAAAATTTATAAGCCAAATCAAATGATATTCTTTTGCGATTATTGTCTCGAAAATTTGTCAGAAAAAAAGAAAAATATTTATTGCGGTTATCATTCAGCTCTTCGTTGAATTTTTTCATCAATTCAATCTGCTCGACGACAGAAATTTCTTTTCTAAAAATCAAATGAGCCATATTGCGAGATGTATTTTTACCCACAAGACCGGCTATTTTGTATTTTCTAATATCTTCAAGCTGAATTTTTTTGCCGTTTTTGCTGTCAATCGCCCGCAAGAATAAAATATTTTTTTTAAGCGAATTTTTAATGTCATCGCTGATATTTAACATTTTTTTATCTTTAATATTTTGCAAGGCTATTTCAACTTCATATTCTCCCGATTTTAAATAATTTTCCGTGAGCCTAAAAATTCCCAAATGATTTTTAGTTTGTTTAATTTTATTGATAAAATCTCCGCCAAATTGCCAATGGTATTTTTTTTCAATCGTTAATTTAATTTTTTTATTTTCTGGATAAATCGTCGCGTCTATTAAATTTTTTTCAGATATTCTATCTTTTTTCTTGAAATAAAATGAAATAATGTTATAGGTGGTATCATTAAAAACTTGCTCTGAAAAAATATTTAATTTTACAATTTCAAATTTTTCAAAAAATAATTTACGAATTTTTTTTGAATTTTCAGCGCATAAAAAATTTAAGGGGACTATTAATACTCCTTCCTCGCAATTCAAAATAGAAAAAATCGAAATTTGATATAAATCTTCAAAAATAGAATGCTTGCCCCCAAAAAATTTTTCTTTAATATTTTTATCGGCTTTATTTTTATGTAAATAAGGAGGATTGGTGCAGACAAATTTATAATTTTGAGGCGAATTTAGGGAATCGTTCAAAAAAACATTTTTTTTATCAGTATAATTTTTATCATAATCAAAACCGATAATTTTTTTACAATTATTATTTTTCGCCCAATTCATTAGGTCTTGATTTCCAGCAAAAGGATCTATTACCTCTCTCTTTTTTACGAATTTTTCGAATCCCTGTAAAATATACTCTGAATTTGTAGTGAAAAATTGACCCAAATTTCGTTTTTTAACGATTGCGTTCATGCTTATATTATAGCGTAATTTAATATAAATTAAATCGGATAATTTATTATTGCGCGAATTTTATTTAAAATTCTCATTTTCTTTTAATGATTCTTCTATCGCTTTTCTTAAATCTCCAATATCAATTTTTTTGTGTTCTTTTTTTCCATTAAAAGATGGTTCGCTTTCCACCTTCGCCGAGGCTTCGGCGGGCAAGTCGGTGAAAATTATTTCCGCTTCGGCCATTCTATTGTCTACTCTTCTATCTTCCACTCTTCTCTCTACTCTTCTATCTTCCATTCTTCTCTCTTCAATAAATTCTTTTGGTTGCGGTTGCGGTCTTTCCACTTGCGGTTGCGGTCTTAAAACTCTTTCCAATGGCCGCTCTTCACGGCGCTTAATTCTGTCATCAATCATTCCCGCATCCGCCGTCAATTCATCGGCAATTTTTTCTTCAACTATTGAACGAGACACGGCGTATTTATTTCTAGAATTTTCAATAATAATATCTTTAAACGATTCCGGAGATTGTTCGGCCGGATCCAAAGTTTGAGCTGAAAAAGGTTTAGAAGCCATGCCATCAATCATTAATTTCAAATAAATATTATACTTTGTTAAGTTTACCAAGTCAGTAGCGTTAAAGTCCGGTAAAAATTCTTTTTCTAAAAATTCCGCGTCTTCAGCGCCGACTCGAAAACAAACAATTGTTCCAACATTGCCGAAAATCGCCGGTTTAACTTTTTCATGAAGCTGTTCAATATATTGATGCGCTAAAATTAAACTAAGCCGGTATTTTCTGGCTTCCGACAAAATATTGGCGAAAGATTCCGTTGAAAAATTCTGAAACTCGTCAACATAAAGATAAAAATCGCGGCGTTTTTCCAGAGAAATATCAACTCTACTCATAGCGGCCAATTGTATTTTAGTAACCATCATCGCGCCCAAAAGCGCCGAATTATCCTCGCCGACTCTTCCCTTAGAAAGATTAATTATTAAAATTTTCCCTTCGTCCATCACTTTCCGCATATCAATCGCCGAATGAGTTTGGCCGACGATATTGCGAATTATGGGATTTGCCACAAACTGGCCGACTTTATTTTGAATGGCGGCGACCGCTTCGGTTTCCAAGCGTTGAGTATAGCGAGCGAATTCATTAACCCAAAAAGCTTTAATAACCGGGTCCCGTAAATTAGCGACTATCTTTTGACGATAATCTTTTTCCGACAACATTCTCATTATTCCCAAAAGCGTTGAACCCGGATATTCTAAAAGCGCCAATAAAGCGTTATTAAGAATATATTCCATTCGCGCCGACCAGACATCAGGCCAGATTTTTTTAAACACCCCCATCATACCCGAAGCCACCAAATGCCGATATTCAGGGTCAACTTGCTCTAAAACATTAAAAGCGATTGGATAGCTCATATCGGCCGGATTAAAATAAATCACATCGTTAATGCGATTTTCCGGCACAAAATCCAAAAGTTTCTCGGCAAATTCGCCGTGAGGGTCAACCACCGCCACGCCTCGACCGGCTCTAATATCGGCAATCGCCATATTCTCCAAAAGATTGGTTTTGCCCATACCGGTCTTGCCGATAATATACATATGCCGGCGACGATCGTCGGTTTTGATGCCAAACCTGGTTTGTTTATTTCTAAAATTTATTTTTCCGAATAAAGTTATTTCGTCATTCATTTAGGTGTTAGGTGTTAGGTGTTAGGTGTTAGGTGTTTGTAAATTACTAAAACCTAAAACCTATAACCTAAAACCTATTCAATAGGCAATCCCGCCGGCGGGCCGCCTTTTTTCGCTTCAACCGTCCGCAATTTCGGCGCTTTTACCGCAATCGCCGGGAAATGATAAATAGTCGCTAATTCTTCCGTGCTTAAAATTGAAAATTCTTCCAACCTAGTTTTATTATATTGACCGAATCTTCTTTCGCGGCAATATTTAAAAATTCTTTTTTTCCGATAAAGTGTTTTTAATAATTTATATTTAGGAAATATTTTATTAAAAAAGCTATCCTTAACCCATGATCTAAAAAAAGAATGCGGTTTAAAAGAATTCAAATTTGCCGTGTTTAATTGATGAATAGCGCCCATGCCCGCCTGCCAATTAGACGGAGTAAAACTATCTTGCCTATCAATATAAACAAGCCGCACAATAGTTTCAAAACCCAATTTGGAAATTTTGCTTCCCAGCGCCTTAACAATATCCTGTTCATAAGGATTCAAAAACTTCATAATTTCATCTTTCTTTTCCTTTGGACCCGGCCAATCGGGATATTTAACCGCCGCGAAAGAAAAATTTCTCAACCACTCGTATAAAGCGCCGCCCCAACCTTTTTTATTTTTATCCGTTTTCTTGCCGGAAAGTTCGTTAATTTTTTCCTGACCGTCTTTCTGCCAATCATTATCAGTCGCGCCGCCCGTCGGACTGATTAAAATATGCATCAAAAGCCATTCATCTGTTTTCAAATTAGACATCACTTCGGTAATCGCCGAAATTGAATCAAGTCTTCTTTCGTCAACCGGTTCTTCAAAATAAGTATAAGTTTTTATCGGATAATAACTTTCTTTCGCTAAAATAAGATCACTTCCCCAAATGTCATAAATTTTATTGGGCAGAATTGACGGCAAAAGATCAAAATAATCATCTACTTGACTAATTTCAACCTCGGGATATTGAGCGTAAATCGACGATTCAATAAGATTGCGATATTTTGAAGGCAGGCGAATGTAAAAATAAACTCCGCCATTGGAACCGACCAATTCAAAAGAAAACCAAGGCTCTACTTTTCCATCAAGATTGTCTTCATACCATGTCCGTCCATAAGAATAACTGGCGTAGACCCCCGCGAAAATCTGCTCCATCGCCTTTGGCGTTTTAAAAACTTCTTTGGAAATTTTCACTTCCAATATCAACCAGTTGATGCTATTAACATAGCGAGTCCGAATATAAATCAAATAAAAATGCCAAAAAATCGGAAAAAGAATAAGAGGCAAAATAAACCACCAAGTTAAAACAAATATTTTAGATATATTTTCAAAGATGCCGAGGAGAATTTCCAATTTAGGATTGAGGATTGAGGATTGAGGATTGAGGATTGAGGATTGAGGATTTTTAGTCGTCGCTTAATTCTCTATTCTCTATTCTCTATTCTCTATTCTCTATTCTTTACTTAATGTAATATTTTCCATCCGCTAATTTTTTGAAACGATTTTTATTATTAAGATTTAAAACAATGGTATTTTCCTTAAGCTGGCGCTGTTTTAAAACTTCATCAACAATATTTTTTAAATCAAGCGGGCCTTTTTCTTTTAAAACGGCGCGAATCACATCGCTGGCAACTCCCGGTTTAAAACCGTGTTCCACGAGCCCATAAATTCCCCTGCCAACCAAAACAAATCTTTTGTCTTTAATAAGTTCATTATGAATTGTTTGGGGTAAAGCTTTTTTACGGCTAAAACCGCCATTATTAATAGCATTGGCAATTTCTGTAAAATGCATCGGTTTTTTTTGTTTTTTAAGAATCAAATAGGTTTTATCTTTGGCAGTTTTTGGACTAATTTCTTTCCAATGACTCAAACCAAAATCTCCTAAATGATTAATGGCAAATTTTTTTGAAGCCGAAAGATAATTTAAACCAATATGATGAGGTAAGCGGTGAATTTTCGTTATTTTGACAAAATAATCGTAAAATTGACCATGAACAATAATTTCTTCTTTTTTATCGGCGATTAAATTTTCCAAATCGGAAATAAAATGATTGGCAGACTGAAAAGATTTTTTATCCAAATACCAAAAATGATGAAAATTGTCATTAACCGGATAATAAAGCGGTTCGCCCACAACTTCCGAAAAAAATCTTAAATACCAATGATGAAGGTTGTCATCTTTTAAAATATGCTTAAGCTCGGGAATAAGTAAATCATCCCTCTGTAAACCGCCGACATTGCCAAGGTGTTCGGCAATTAATTCTTTTATTTGATTGATTGATTTTTCTATGCCGTCAAGACGATTCTGAACCGCGCTTAGAGCTTCCACCTCAAGTTGCCTAACCCGCTCCCGAGTAATATTATATTTTTTGCCTATGCTCGCTAAAGTTTTTTTCTCACCGTCATCCAAACCAAAACGGCCAATTAAAACATCCTGTTGCCGAGATTTTAAATCACTGATTAAATTATCAATTATATTACTTAACATTATTTTAAGAATACCGAAAATCATTTTATTTGTCAATATCTACCACCAAAAAATCATCCCATACAGGATGATTTTTTGGTGAGCGCTGCAGGAATCGAACCCCCGATAGTATATTTGCCTTCGGCGAATAACTACGGGGCTAGCCTGCGACCCTTTAAACTTACTTACCCTCGTTAGATTTTTGTGCGCGATGCAAGAATCGGACTTGCAACCTCTACGATGTGAACGTAGCGCTCTACCATTGAGCTAATCGCGCGCCACTAAATATAACGAGGAAATCTAATATTATTGTATTTCCACCACCGCTCCCACTGCTTCCAATTTTTTCTTTAATTCTTCCGCTTCTTCTTTCTTAAGACCTTGTTTTATCGGTTTCGGCGCGGCGTCAACTAAATCTTTAGCTTCTTTTAATCCCAAACCAGTCGCCTCTTTAACGGCTTTAATTACATTGATTTTTTGATCGCCGACGGCCTTAAGAATAACATCAAAAGAAGTTTTTTCTTCAGCCACGGCTCCTGCTCCGGCAACTGCGCCAGCGCCCATCGGCATTGAAGCCGAAACACCAAATTTTTCTTCTAAAGTTTTTATTAACTCTGCAAGCTCAACAACTGTTAGTTTTTCAATTTTTTCAATAATATCGTTAAATTTTTCCATAATAATTTTATAACATTACTTTTCGACCATTTGTTTTGATTTTTGATCCAAGACGCGCATAAACATTTTTAGCGGCGCCGAAATCATTCCAACTAATTGCGCCAACAAAATTTCTCTTGACGGCAATTGACCGATTTTTTTTACCATTTCAGCGTCGCTGAAACTTTTTTCCAATAAATCATAGGCGCCTAAAATTTTGAAACCTTTTTTTTCAACTTCTTTGAAAAATTTGTAGATTGGACTGGCAATTTCGGAAATATCTTTTGCCGTATAAATAAATCCTGTTTGAGATTCAAATTGTTCCGGATTGAAATCTATTTTTTTATTTTGAAAAGCAATTCTCAATAACTTTTTTTTTATCACCTTAAGATAAGCGCCGAATTCTCGTAAAGTTCGCTTTAATTTTCTCAAATCCTCAACTTTAATTCCGCTGAAATCAACGAAAACTAAATTCTTATTTTGGCCGATAATTTCTTCCGCTTCTCCCACTAATTTAATTTTTTGCTGTTTAGTCAACATATTTAAAAAAAATAAAAGCGACTATATTAAAGCCGCAGACAAAAATCGCTATCCTCGAGAGGTTTTACGCCAACTGAAAAATTGGCACCTCTTGTCTGCGGATTATTTAATTTATAATATAATAAGCTGTCTATTTTTTAATGTCAATAGCGATATTCTTAATTTTTATTTAATTTTTCTAATAATATCTCCAAACTTCTTTTTTCATTAATTTTTGCCTGCGGTATTGTCCAATTTTTTCCGGCATAATATTTAATATCTTCCGGAATTGGATTGTCGCTTATTATTCTAATGCTTCTCTCTAAATTCTTTTGCATTGATTCAGCCTCTATATTATCAAAAATTTTGCCTTTTACTAAATCGAGACCAAGTTTTCCGGGCGTGATTTCCCCTCTTCCAATCGTTCCAATAATATTACCGATAATAGATTTATTTTGACCGCCGGATTTATCAATATAATATTTAGTAAATTCTTTGGCAGTAATCTTATTTTCTTTAAATAAATTAACTAAATCATCTACTTTTGATGAATAAAAAGCGTCTTTATGAATTAATTGATCTAAAATTTGAATTTTTGCCGATGTTAAACCCGGTATCGCAACGGTTTCTATTGGCGGACTTTTTTCAGGAATTACATTCGCTCCTTGTTTTCCAATAATATTTTTACCACTGCCTTCTTCAAAAGGAACTTCTGCCGACGTTTTTCCGGCAATTTTTTCCTCCATCAGTTTTTCTGTTTGATTTATTTTATCTCTCAAATTCATCTGATTTTCCGTTATATCTATTTGTTTTTTCAAGGCGGACAAATCTTTTTCAGCTAACGATTCTGATGAAATAGGCGTTTTTTCCGCGTATATAGAACCTCCCACCGCTTTGCTTTGCAAAGCCTGTTCCACCGTCAAATTCGGA
>ERZ1292623.629-Hain-H51-01um-R1-629-length-37095-cov-10_pt1 | contig 30804 bp, 46 predicted proteins | sample MGYA00564398_ERZ1292623 | MGnify/ENA primary metagenome ERZ1292623 (study PRJEB36523, sample SAMEA6512633) | groundwater metagenome | collected 2019-01-07 | study: AquaDiva: Metagenomics assemblies of 32 groundwater samples
AAGGAGGGTGGTAGTTAGGTCAAGGTTGAACGAAAATAAGAAAGACATAGAAGAAATAAAGGAGGCTCTATGAAAAATTCTACTACCGATTTAATTGGACTAATAGTATGTGTTATTTTTGTTTTATTTTTTATTGTAGCAGCAATGATAGTCGGAGTAAATATATTTTCTAAATGTGTAAAACAAAAAGACATCATAAAGATAGACTGCCCTGAAAAACAATATCAAGCAGTAGTTGTCCAGACCACAGGTTATTGCAATGCCTATATCTGCACAAATAAAACCCCTTTTGACCTTGACTATGGTAAGACCGCTATTATGACAGTAGCAAGGAAGGGAGTATGTGCGGCGGACTGGACTGTATTCCCTGTTGGCTCTGTGTTAGATATACCTGATTATGGCTTGTGTATAGTTGAGGATAAGGGCGGTGCTATCAAAGGATTTGAATTAGATTTATTCTTTGATACATATCAAGAGGCAAAAGAATGGGGAAGCAAGACACATCAGGTAACTTATATAGGGAGGTTTTTATGAAAATATATCTAGTCTATTCAAATCCATGCTGTGAAGATGATGAAATTTGCTCTTGTCATTTTTCTGCTAAAGACTTTGAAGGGGCATATCTTAGTAAGGGAAAAGCAGTAGAAGCATCTAAAAAAGTATGTGATAGAATTTATATACTGCACAGAAAATGCAAGAATAAATATACAAGGAGTGCCAATATGGGAAATAAGAAGAAAATATAGCGATGGCTATGGCGATGGCTCTGGTCATGGAGGTATGACATTCTAGACACAAACAGAAGTGAAATTATTTGGCAATATTTATAAGAATGGAAGAAAAAGAAGAGATGAAAAAGACAAAGTCAAAGCCTAGAGTTAAAGAAAGTGTAATCCAAAAACAAATCCTTGACTACCTCAGGTATAATAAATTCCAATGCTGGAAACATAGAAGCGTAGGTATCTTCCGCAAAGATACTAAACACTTTATCCCTGTGCCAATAGGCGAGAAGGGTATCAGTGATATAATCGGCATAATGAATAATGGCACAGGCAGGCTGCTAGCCTGTGAAGTGAAGGCAAAGGGCGGCAAACCCACACCCGAACAGACAGCGTTTCTTGATAAGGTAAATAAGGCTGGTGGCATAGGGATATTGGCATATAGTTTGGATGATGTAATAAATGGATTAAAGGGGGAATAAATGAGCGATAAAATATTTTTATTAAATTCAGATGTTCAAAAAAAATTGATTGATGAAATCTGTTTTAAAAAGTGTTGTAAAATTCAAGTAGGTGCTATTGAAATTACAACAGGTTTTGGTTTAAGCGCTTTATTTTTGCCGTGTCTTGAAGAAGAATGTAAATATCAAGATAGTGTAAGAGATATAAATTTAAAACATGGGGATAAATCATTATGGCTGAGAAAACTAAAGTATGAAAACTAACGATATAGAGAAGGCAGTTGTAAAATATTTTAACCCCAGACAAAATCTTATCATTGCAAATGTTAGTTGGGGTTTTGGCATACACGAGTGCGACCTCTTAATATTGACTAAAGCAGATTATCTTTATGAGGTGGAAATAAAGATTAGCGTGTCCGATTTAAAGCGGGATAAATTTAAAAGGCACGGACATTATTCGGCTTTGATTAGGAAATTATATTTTGCAATTCCAACGGCTTTAATAGAGTATCAATCGGAAATACCTGATAGGGCAGGTATACTAGAAGTTCGGGAAATTGAAAGAGAGGATGGAATTAAGATTTTTTCCGTTAATAAAATAAGAGAAGCACAAACATTCAACACGCCAAAATTAACTATTGAACAAAAATATCAATTAGCAAGACTGGGGGTTTTGCGCTTATGGAGATAAAAATATATAATCATTCAATCAAAGTTGTAGAAAGCAATCCATCAGATTGGTCAAATGGGATGGGGCGTAGCAATACGCTCAAGGGTGAAATACTTTTAAATAAAACCTTGCCAGAGGACATGAAACTTAACACACTCTTACACGAGGTCTTGCATTTCATTCTTGATATACACTCACTTAAATTATCTGACAATGAAACGGCTGTATCACTCATCGCTACGGGGATGATTGATTTTTTGAGAAGCAATCCCGACATAGCAAAAAGAATAATTAGGAGGGTAAAATGAAAGAATATCACAAAATACAAACAATGTTTAAAAGAAATATGGCAGATAATAAAATAATAGAGGGGGAATGGACATTATCAGAATTTGAATATCTCTCTAAAAATTTATGGACATTTACTGAAAAAGTAGACGGAACAAATATTAGAGTTATGTTAAAGGATGGAGTTATAATCTTTGGCGGCAAAACTGACAATGCACATATACCAGCACAGTTAATAACAAGACTGAATGAAAAATTTTTACCGATGGCTAATCAAATGAAAGAAATATTTAACTGCGATGTTTGCTTATATGGTGAGGGATATGGAGCAAAGATACAAAAGGGTGGCGGGAATTATAGGCAAGACCAAGATTTTGTCTTATTTGATATTTGTGTTGGAGAATGGTGGTTACAAAGAGAAGATGTAGAAAAATTTGCGTTAGAATTTAAACTTGATATTGTCCCCATAATCGGAGAGGGAACTCTTTATGACGCTATAGATAAAGTTAAAAATGGTATAATTTCTCAATGGGGAAATTTTCAGGCAGAGGGAATTGTTGCACGACCAAAAATTGAATTGAAAGCAAGAGATGGAAATAGAATTATTACTAAAATAAAATGCCGTGATTTTAGTCGGGAGGTAAAATGAAAAAAGCATACTGGAAAGGATATGCGGTGAAGTGTAAAGGCACAGGTAAGTTTATACACATATACCAATCTGCACCAGAAATAAATCTATTGAAGGCGTTGTTAGAGCAAGATGTAACAATAAATGAGGTTGTTGTGCCTGTGGAATTAATAGAGATAGAGGAGGAATAAATGGGAAACAATAAGTGGGATGGGGTAGATGAAATATACAAGCCGCCTAATACCTTTCAGGTATGGTATTACGCTTGCTACAGGGCTGTATGGAAGGTGATAGACTTCCCCGCAGAAATAAAATACTTCTGGCAGAGGGGCAGGCGGGGATATTCAGACAGGGATGTATGGGATTTTGACAACTACCTTGCCAATGTTATTGCACATATATTAAGGGAGATAAAATGACAGACTGGACAGGTAATTTACAATCAACCCATGTTACATTGGGTTCTAGGAATTATGCTACAGGTGATAGAAAGGTGGTTTAATGGATGAAAACATATAAACATAAAAATATAACCATTATCAATGGTGATTGTATGGAAATAATGGAAGAGATAGAAGATAAATATTATGACCTTTCTTGTGTTGACCCGCCATATGGGATAGGCGAGGATGGCTTAAAAAACCATTCAAGAGGAAAACTCGCTGAAACAACTAAATTTACCCCCAAAACATGGGATGGGGAAAAGATTACTTCTAAATATATAACGGAACTTTTGCGTGTAAGCAAGAAACAAATAATTTGGGGAGCAAATCACTTTATTAGCCGAATTGCACTAGATAGTTCATGTTGGATTGTTTGGGATAAAGATAATGGAAAAACTGATTTTGCAGATTGCGAACTTGCATGGACATCTTTTACTACAGCAGTAAGACAATTTAAGTTTAAATGGCAAGGAATGTTACAGGGTGACATGAAAAATAAAGAACAACACATACATCCCACACAAAAACCCATAGCCCTGTATAAATGGCTTCTCAAAAACTATGCCAAAGAAGGTGATAAAATATTAGACACACATCTTGGAAGTGGTAGTTCGGCTATTGCCTGCTATGATATGGGATTTGAATTTACAGGCATTGAATTAGATGAGGAATACTTTGATGCCTGTGTTAAGCGGTTTGAGAAACATATTGAACAGCAAGCATTGTTTACACCGAAGGAGATATATGGATGAAAGTTATACATCAATCTGTTTTTAATAAATGGGACATTGAGGATAACTCCTGCCAAGCCGTGATTACAAGTCCTCCATACTACAACCTCCGAAAATATTCCATCCCTGATGTGATTATCGGCGGAGATAAAGATTGCAAACATAAATTTGAAACAATACAACATGCTCCAAAAGGTGGAAAAAATTTACCAACAAATATGTCTAAAGGTCATAATAGAGCAGAACAAGACCAAGATATTTCTATCCGATTTGGGTATCAATCTAATCTTTGTATTCATTGCGGGGCATGGAAAGGTCAATATGGATTAGAACCAGATTATAAATCTTATCTCGCACACTCTAAACTTTGGATGCAAGAGGCTATAAGGGTTTTGAGGGAGGACGGGATAATTTTTGTAAATTTAGCAGATACTTATTCATCGGTTTCGGGAGGAATGACACAAGGTAAATATGGGAAATTGGGTGAAAAACTTGGAGATGCTACAGGAATAATAAAACAACAAAAACAAGATTATCCCAATAAGTCCAAACTACTTATCCCCGAACGCTTTGCCATAATGTGCGTGGATGAATTAGGATTGATATTAAGAAACCATATTGTGTGGCATAAAGTGAACGGGATGCCAGAGTCATGTCAAGATAGATTTTCTAAAAAGTGGGAAAGTATTTTTATGTTTGTCAAGAACCCTAAATATTATTTTAATCTGGATGCAATAAAAATACCTAAAGATGGGAATAGTCTTGAAAATAAAAATCCATCTGATGTTTGGAATATTCCCACACAGCCTAGCCCTTTTAATCATTACGCTATGTGGGCGGAAAAACTTGTGGAAAGGATGGTATTATGTTCAACAAGACCTAATGATATTGTTTTGGATTGTTTCTGCGGAAGTGGGACTACCTTAATGGTTGCAGAAAGATTAAATAGAATTGGTGTTGGAATAGATTTGGGATATAAAGATATTCAGGAAAAAAGACTTGCAAATATAACAAGTGAATTTCAGTTCAGATAATCATTCCTTTTTCTCAATCTCATAGACATAGTAATTTCCATGTGTGCAGACATACTTCCCGCCATATTCCCGCTCCGCATACTTAGACGCTGTATGTTATCAGAGATAAAAATCAACTCCTTTTCATTTACTTGCTACGCCTTTTACCTTCTCAAATGTCCTTAATCCGCCCAAACCAAGCATCGCCATCACCAATTCAAATAAATAATCCATATGCAAAACAGGTGGAACAATATTCAAATGAAAGGTCGCAACAGCCCATTCAATGAGCGAGTAACCTATAAATGTGTATGCCAAAGATAAACCGCATATCCAGCCCAAAAAAGGTCTCCAGCCTGAAACAAAAAGATTTGGATTTTGAGCCTCTGCCAGATTTATATCTGTCTGCGCCTTGTTTGCCTGCATTTCTAACTCTGCCAATTTCATCTGTATCTCTGCCTTCTTTTCAGATGATATATCCCCTGTGATTGCAGCCCTAATATCCTTTGCAAGCCCGCCGATGCCCGTAAGCACTGAACCAACATCTATGTTTATGCCTGATATTATACCCATAAAATTGCCTCCTATTTACTCTGCCGTTGTCTGAGAATCTCCCTGAATTTATTCGGGAGAGTGTCAACTCCATCTGCATCTTAAAGTTCACACTCTCTAACTATTTGTATTAAATCTTCATTATATTTTGACAGAGCCGTCCTTATGTTCCGTATTTCATTTGCGAGCGGCACAATATTCTCTTCTATTCTTGACTGTGGAACTTCGGTTTCGCACGGAGTATCCATTTTCAAAATAGGTTCTATCCTTTTCCTAAGTTCCATAATAGCTCTCTTTATCTGTTCTACTATTGTGCGAAGCCCCACAAGTTCAAAATGAACTTCTGATACTTTCTCTCCTTCTTTGGTGTTGTAATCTATCATTGATTTTCCCCTCCTTTTGATAATGGTGAACACATGAAACATCACTTTCCGTATTGAAAATGCACACAATCAGCAAAATTATTAAAGTCCCCGCCCCATACACATTCAGGGTCTAAAGACTTCCAATATTCCGCCAATGGTTTATAACTTTCTTTATCTGTCTTGTATTGTCCGCCGATAAACAGGTTAAAATCCACTGCCAGACGCTCTAGGTGCTTGCTGGCGAGGGTCTTTGATTTGCCCTGCTTGAAATATATCTCTTGCTGTTCAAGCGTCCTATATGCCTCTCCTAGCGTTAATTCCATGCCATTGGCATAAGCCCATTGGATTAACTTAGAAATAAGTAAGGTGAACTTTCTTTGTTTTTCCGATAGAGTCATATTCCCCACTTGGTTAATTTACTTTTCAGCAGCCATATTTCGTCTGCGATTGTTTGAGTTTTTTTATCAGTGTTTGCAATCATAAATATAGTCAATGCAGACCTTAATTCATGCTGCAAAAACATCTTTGCGTTGTTTGATAACTGCCTGATTTCAATTATGGCAAGGTCTTCATCGTGCATATCAGTTAAACCTCGTGATTGTGTATCACTATATCACATTCTAATCTAGGTTCGCATATACAAATCTCATCTAATATATGTCCGCCTGTAACATCTCCTTCTGCTGTGCAAGGTGCTACATGCCTTGTATTTGTTTGTTCCTTTTTAAATACCCCCCAATATATTTTCCCCATATTTAACCCCTTCTCTCAAAATGAGGTGTGTCTACGAACTGCCAATTACCACCCCATTTATTTTTAGGGTCTAACTCTTCCCAATAATCCCCTATCTTCTGTAAGCCTACTTTATCTTGTATTAAATTGCCGTCTTTAAAAAAGAATAAATCTATTGCAAGTTTTTTCAAGTGGTAACTGTCTTTTGTTTTGCTCTTGCCTACTTTAAGATATATTTCCTGCTGTTCAGGTGTTCTCTGTAATTCCCCGCCTGTTGCCTCAAACCCTAGATTTTTTGCAAATAATAATAACCTGCAAACATCCTCTAAAAATAAAGATTGCTCTTGTCTTAATAACATATTTTCACCACTGTCATATCCTCTTTATAACCTATAATCGGAGGCTTGATAATATGAGTGCCAATATACTTTGGGTTGTCATCGGGGATAATCCCTGCAAGTTTAAGACCATCGCAAATAAGTTTAGGCGCAAGGATTGTATTATCAGTGTCCCGCTCTCTTTTACTTTTATAATAGGTTTGGGTGATAATGTCAACAGGAAATTCCGTTATCTTTTTTATCTTTTGTTTTTTGCATATCACCCATACTGCATTATGCCACTCATCAGCAAGGGCTTTCCTGATAGCCCAATGCCGCCCCGAGTAAAAAACATTTAAACTAGGCGGGACTAAAGGTATAGTGATGGTTACTTCTTCCATACTATCCCTTCCACTCATCGCAAACATTTATACCACTACCTATTCTTTTTTGGCATTTTAAATATTCAATGCAATGCCCGCAGACCTTTTTGACAATCTTTGCGTTGCCGTCCTTCTCAATATAGGCGCAACCCATATATTCAAGAAGCGCATCCATTATTCTATTCATTATTTTCTCCAATTTAAATTAGTTATAATAAGTCATAATTAGTTATAGATTATTCGTAAACCATTGATAATTAAGGAATTATATTTTAAAAACTAGTTATAAACTAGTTAGACAAGTTAAATTCCATTTATTCAATCCATCCGCAACTATCGCATACCCATAAATCATCATGGTTTTCTTTGTAAAGTATTTTGCAGCATATGGGGCATGTCCGCTGACATAGAGTAACCAAGACTGCTAATACCCACCCTACTATCAAGAGGGTTGTTATCATTGTCAGCCTCCTCATTTTCAGCCAATATATTTAATTATCTAGGCAAAGTCAATGAAATAATTATTTCAAAATCAAACCAACAATGCCAACACCAACTATCGCCAATATCCCCAATATTCCTTTTTTAATTAAATCCCTAACCTCTTTCAAAGACGGCATATTACTTTCAATCTCCTGTATTCTTCCATCCTGTTTTTCTAATTTTCCAAACGCCCTTTCTAACGCCTGTTTTGTTTCTATGTGCCTTTCCTCTAGCAGACATAGACTATTGAGGCTTCTATCTATACCTTTAACAGCATCCTTAATTTCATTCACGCTGCTCTCTAATGCGTTTACTCTATATTCCAAAACTTCGTCTGCCATAGTGTGTCTCCTTTTGTTATTTCAAGGCTTCTTCCATACTTTAGGCTCTTGCCCTCTAGGTAATGCAAGATATTGCTTCCCCCAAGAATTAACCTCTATTATTTCTTTAATTGCCATTTCTTCCTGTGAAAGTTTTAACTCCTTGTCCATTTTTATTTTCAATATATCTACCTTTTTCTGAAATACCTTTGCCTCGCCAATAGATTTATACCATTGCGCCCTATCTAATTTTCCCACTCCAAGTTTATTTACTGGCTTTGACATATATTCGGATAAATAATATAAACCTCCCAAACCTAAACCAGCAGGCAAACTCCCTAAAGCAAAACTTACCCCGCCGATTATGCCTGTGGTTATAAGCGGATGCTGTTTTATTGTTTCAAACATGCCGCTTGCAGCGTGTGATATGTCATATTCTAATTTATAAAGCGGCGCACCAGCAGATAATAATTGATGCTCGCTTTTTAGCATTTTATCTAATAATGGGTATTTCTCGCCTAGTCCTTCTCTTATTGCGTCTGATACCATAAGTTTAGCGTCTTTTGTATAAGCAACTTCAGTTCCCTTGTCTTGTCTTGTATACGCATTTCCAAATTCAGAGTTCAAGTTTTGGCGTATGTTATAAGCCTTTTTTGCAGGTATTTCCCCGATAGCATTCCCTGTGTATGCGTCTATCCTATATCTTGTTTCTGGCACATTTCTTAATGATGCTATTTCAGCCTCTACCACTTTTTGCCTGACAGCCAAATCATTAGGCGGTAAATCTCCCCATTCTTCCATAGCCTTTTCCATTACCCTTTTTTCTATGGTAGAAATATCTAACACATCCCCATCTTTAGCAATCCTGTTAATCAAGCCATCCACTGCCTTGCGCTTATTGCTTTTCAATTTCTCAAACTCTTTTAAACCTTCTTGTGTTGGTTTTAAATTATTATCTAATATTGTTTCGGCTGTTTTTATATTCTTCTCTCTCATTTTGGCATTTTCTGCTTTAGGCAAATTAAATGTTTCCATTATCTTTTTCATAGATTTATTTCTGCCAATATCCCCAACCTTTTCAGCAACCTTGCCTATCCCTGCTTTTGCTGCTCTTGGCAATCCTGCAAATTCAGCCTCATATCCTGCGCCTTCAAGGGTTTTTCCATAGACATCCTGTGCTATAACTTCAGGAAAAGTTCTATCTAAATCCTCTTTTAGATATGGTTCTCCTCCTGCTAATGTCCTGCCAAGATTAGCCCCATGCTTTTTAAGATTTTCTATGCCTGCATAAAGAAGTCCAGCGCCAGCAGCCCCGCCAGCAGGATTGCCTCTTGTTAATGCAGTTCCTAAACCTGACCCTATGCCTAAAGCCGCAACAGAAGGTATATCTTCAGCGCTCATATTTGCCATACCTTTAACAAACTCAATGGGATGTCTGATTGGATATGTAACCGCTTCGCTGGCTTGTTTAGTTGCGTCTATAAATGGGTCTAGAAGATACTTACGGCTGCCATAATCAATATTACTCAAATCTTCTTTACTGATAGGCTTGGATAAATCAGTCTGCCAAAAAGATTTGGGCTGCGGGGATGTTTTAAATTCATCTGGCAAATCGTCTATTGGCACTAACCTGCTTGCGCTTGTTTTAAATTCATCAGGTAAGTCATCTATTGGCACTAAATTTGGCATATATACTCCTTTAATCAGTATACTCTAGTTGACCCTGACTATTACGCTTTGCTTTTCTGCCTGACTTGGTGACAATTATTTCAGGGTTTCCTTGCGACTGTTGTGCTGTTTGTTGGTTTATAGTAGCCTTCTTTCTTCTATATGGAGTGCCAACCAGATTTGCATCAATACCAGAATCTTTTGCTGTTTGTTCGTAATCGCTAACTATCTGGTCGTAATTCATGCTATACTGATTATAAAATTCTTTCCCCATTATGACTAATGCCTCTCTTTCAGTAGGTGTCAACCCAGCACCGCCTTGTTTCCATTTATCCATCTTGCCGAGTATTCTATTAACAATAGACATATTTTCTGGAGTTCTTGCGTATTCACTTTCCCTAACAACAGAGGTTGGGTCTGTCATTTTATTATACAATGTAATCAATGCTTGGTCTATAGCAACAAATGTCTTTGCATCCCCGCCTTGCGCCTTTTTATATGCAGCCTCCATAACCTTAAATTTATTATCAATATCTTTAAAATCCTGAATATATTTGTCTTGCCTCATTTCAGTCCTTAATTGATGTCCTATCATGGCTTTTTGTCCAGCCGTTAACAGTTCGTTTTTATCTTTTTTATCCTGCGTATCTACTTCCCTAATTTTCGCAGCAACCTTTGCCATATTTTCAGGTGTATAACTTGTTTTATCATTGGGGTTAATCCCTAACTCAGCCATAGTCAGTTGTATTTTATCCGATTGAAATTGAATTGGTGTTTTATCTTTCTTTACACCTGTTATTCCTTCTTCAATCTTGTCTTGTTTAGCCTGCTTTTTTAAAGCAACAAGTTTAGAAATATATATATCATCAGGGGTTTTTGTAGGTGGCACAGTAGCAGTAGGGCTTAAAAGAGAAGGTTTTTCTTTTTCTTGTGGTGCAAAAGAAGGTCTGCCTTCTGGAAATAGTGTTGGGCGATTAGGTGTTTCTATAGCATTTTGGCTAGGTGGTATATCAGGCATTGCAAGGAGCGACCTTCTTTCAGGAATATTCGTATATTCGGTTGGCATGCCTTCCCGTTCCACCTTTCTTATCGGATTGCTTTTCCCATATGTCATTTCTTCCATTATTTTTCTATTCATTACCGCCTCTGCTTCCGAAGTGCGTTGATTTTGCCAATCCAGCATTGTCTTGTTATAATCATCCATCCTTTTTTTATCGTTCAGCGCATTAAAATCTATCATGCTTTGAGTTTGCTTTGCGCTTTGGGCATACCTTTCCCGCTCTGCTGCTATGTTCTTGAAATTATCTTCTCGCTGTTGTTCATATAACGACGGCTGCCCTGTTGGAATATTAGCAGGCTGTGCCTGTGGTTGCTGCATTTCAGGAGTATCATCTATAAGTTCATAACCCTTTTCTTTTAATATATTTTGCAGTTGACTTATTGTTATTTTTGCCATAAAGACCCTCCTGTTATCTATTTATATAAGTTTCTTGTACTCTCTTGAAACGCTAAATCTTTTACATCCTGCGCTGCAACATAACTAATTACTCTGCTGAGGTAACTTCACAGTCGTTGTGGAAGAATAAATCGCTGGATTTGGTAGAGCATATCCGCCTAATATGGCGGATAGTTTATCTCTCAGGTAGTTTATTCTAGCGGGATTCCTAGTTGAACTAAAATTGTTTTCTAAGGTCGCTAATTGTTCACGCACTTCATTTGCCGCCGCCTCTTTTGGGGCATTTGCTGCTGTTCTGTCGGCTGCTAATTGGTCATTTCTTTGTCTTGACTCGCCAGCCGATAACATCTGTCCAGCCTCATTAAGTTCTGCCTCATTGTATTTTGGCAATAACCCTAATGCCTCGCCTTGTCTTCTAATCTCGTTTTGATATGCGTCCTCATTTAAGTCTGTTATATCTTTTCTTGCGCCTGCCTGTCCCTCAACTCCTCTCATCCTTGATTGTTCAGTCCACAATGCCGCTTGATTTATAGCGTCAGATTGTCTTCCTCTCTCTCTCTCATATGCCGTCCCGTATATACTATTCCCCAAATCTGCCGCTGTTTGTGATTTAAGACTTGCCCAAACCCCGCTTCCATATCTGCCTGCGTTCTGCGCTGATGTATCCATCATAGGCAATGCCTTTGATAATGCAGACTCGTAAGTGGACTTTAAGTATGGATTACGGTCAACATCCATATACTTACCTTCCATTGTATCTTTCAGCATACTCGTATCGGGTTTGCCGTAAAAATCAGCATTAAGCATAGGTAATAGATATGTCAAGTCAGCCTTCCTGTTAAGGTAATTGCCGCCTGCTATGTTTTTAAGTGCAGGTGTGCCTGCTTTTAATAATTCGCTTCCTGTTTTCTGCCTGTTGAAATACCAATCATAAGATGATTGCAGATTTGTGTTTGTTGGTGCTATTCCCGCTGCTATTGATGTTATCGGCATAAATTTGCCCTCCTTTTAGTTTTCAAGCGATGATGGCTGTAATTTCAACCATTCCGTACCATTCCACCAGAACCAGCCCGATGTGCCTGATAAAGACCCGCCTAAAAACGGGTTCCAATTCACGCCATCGGCTTTGGCTAAAAACCCAACTTTTTTATACTCAACAGGCGGCTCGGATTTTCCAAAATTATCATTCAAAAATGGGGATATGTAATACAAAGTATTGTAACAATTTTTTATAAACTCTTTTTTCTGCTCGTATGTGAATATATCTTTTGGCGGGAAAAAAGGCGATGATTTAACGCCCTCATTAGAAAGAGCGGGAACTCCTATATATTCAACCCCGTTTTTATCAATGCTTTCAATCTTCCACCAAAAGCCCTCATAAGTCGGTGTGGCGCTAGCCAGACACATAAAATAGCCTGCCTGACTAGCCCATGTGGGAGGCTGCCAATTTATGCCGTCTGCATAGGAAAGGAACCCTAGTTGTGTATAGTTTCTTGGCGGCGGCGTTTTACCCACATTTGGAAATATTAAAGGAGACATATAATAAATATTACGAAAAAGGTTATTTATAAAACTAGTCTCTTGTTCGTAAATAAAGATATTTTCTAATGGAGGTAAAGAATTTATCAGCATTTTTTTACCTAAACGCCCTTATCCATTCTGTGCCTGTCCATTCTGCAAATGAGGGAAAACTAGAAGCAGAGTTTACAGGATTCCAATAATCAGGGTCAAACATAGCCAGCAGCCCCGCAACCTTTTGGTCGTCTGGCGGCTCAAACCGCCCTAGTTGACGGTTTAACATTGGTGAAATCCAATATAGCGCAGAGGCAACCTTATTAAAAAAATCTGCATCCTGCCCATATGTGTTTATCTGCTTTGTCGGTGAAATCTTTACCAGTCTTGAACTCATCTTTTCCCTCTTGTTGTCATATCAAGTTCTATTGAAGAAAATCCGCTGTGCAAGCCCGTCTGCACCATGCATTTCAAGTATCTGCCGAACTTCCTTAAATCAGCATAGCCGTTTACACCAACATTAACCGCATTGGCGTAGTAAGACGGGCTGTCAGTCTCATTAAATCTTGACGCTATATTTACAGTAGGCGTATCAACTGCTAATTGGATTTTAGGTCTAACTCTTTTTATTTGTATAATTGACTGCCCTTCCCCTTTAAATTCAGGAGTCTCCACTTCGCCTGTCAATGCCGCTCCTGTAAACATTGTAATCTTGCTATTTGTATTTATCCCCGCTAGGACAGGGGAGTTTGCCTGCCAAAAGTTGCTGTCTGAACTATAAGGGATTGCATCCGCAGACGGATATGTGGTATTAAAATCAGCGTCATCAAAACTGACAGCGCCTTTCTGCAGGTTGAAAAGGCATAGTAATTCAGTGTCTATATGCGCCCAAACTTTCTTTCTATAGTTATAGCAAATAATCCTGTCCGACCTGCCATCTGTTGAGTTTGTTGTTGGATATGCCCAATATATCAACCCTTTTCTAACATCATGCAAAGATGAAATCCTGTATAGATAGCCTAGATTGATAGAGCCTAAAATCGTATTTCTAACCCCTGTTCCTACCGCCTCAATAAAACTGCCATTTGTGTAAAAAATATCCTTCTCACCCCAGAAAAATGCGCCATCACCCACCGACACGACAGAGCCGTCTATTGCACCCATGTTTTTAAATTTGCTGACTGCAAAACTAAATGTATAGGGAGAGCCCGAATACCACCCTATCGTAATTGAGTTTTTATGGAATACGCCAAACCCGCTTCCTAAAGTTGCAAGCCCTGCAATATTGCCGTCTCCATCGGGAAAGTCCTGCGAGTCCGCACCTGTAACAAATGATTGAGTCCATGTTTCAGGGTTTTCCTTGCCGCTCCATTGCAGTTTTTTAGGATAGGTAATGCCGCCAGAAGTCAAGTGCGCTAAAATCAAATGACCGCTGTGCAGAAGGACATATTTTGCTCTTGGCGGTGTGCCGCCTAAATCAATGAAATTTGCAGTTGAGAACCCTTTTAAAACCTGTGGCACATCTAAAAAATTAGTCGCTATAACCCAATCCCCAAATTGTATGAAATACCATTTATTAGTTCCTGCGGTATAGGTTGTGGCAAGTTTTGAAATATCGGTTAATGCTTTAGTTGTTTCAAGCCTGTATAATTTTGTGGTTGACCCGCAAAAGACATATGTATTGTTGCTAGAGTCTTTAAATTCTATTCCTGACAACGGAGTTCCTGCCAATGTATTTGTAGAATAATCAACCTTATCCAATACAGGCGCATAATATTCGTCATACGGCAGAAGGTTTTTACATTCTAAAAGTCCGCCTTCAGGCACATTAAACGGCAGATAATCAGGCATCCATCCTTTTTGTATGTTTAGTTCCATTTACATTTTCCTCTTTAAATTTCGCATTTGCGTTTTACGCAGGTTTTGGATATTTAATTTTTACCGCCTTACTGCTGCTATAAAACGGCTCTACCTTTGGCAATATTCCTGCGTCCATAGCGTGCCAGAAATCGTCTAGTTGGTCTTGAATAGTCCTGTATTCCCTTCTTCTTAATTCAGTATAATCGGTTTGAGATTTAATTAAGTTCTGATATTCCTGCTCGGTAATGTTGAGTTTCTCTTCCATAATATCGGCTTCGGGTATTGATGGATTTAAAATTTTTGCATTCAAAATGCCTTTGCCTGTTTCAAAATCAGGGGATTGGCTATAAATAATTTTACCTGTTGAAATTTGTTTTACTACTTTCATAAATGCCTCCTCAATTTATTTTATGCCCTTGAAAAAATGTTGCCGCTGTATCTCCATTTGCAACTTGGTCTGAGCCCATATTATGATAAACATAAGCATTAAAATAATCTGTCGTGCCGTTTGCGTCAGCAATGCAAGAAACACCACTTGTTTGGTCTGCCGCTGCACCACTTGACCTTATTTCTCTATATTTATAAGGAACTCCATTTTTGTAAATCGCTACAATAAGAATTATAGCGTCAACAGCCGCTCCCCATTTAATTTGCGCAATTAAATGGTATTTACCTGCGATTGTGGGCGTAAATGTGTTACTTGCAAAATTATTTTGTGTGTCCCATTCCTCTGTTGACCATGTAAGGACTGTCCATACCCCTGAAATAATGCCAGTTTGATTTGTTCCGTTTTTATGAACTGAAAATGAGAGGGCATTACCACCTCCACTTACCGCAGTCCCATCGGCCTTATTATAAACCACCCTTAAAGATGTTGTGGTATCGGCATAGACAAAAGCAAAGTCATTTGCGGCTGTGGTTATATTTGCGCTGCCTTGTAGGTTTAGGTTTGTACCATGTGTTAAGAGCAATACGCCGTCAAAAATAACCTTCTTCCAAGCCCCTGCCTGAGGTGCAGTGCCAAGAGATGTTATGGTTACCGTGCCCGTGATGTGGGCTGTGTTGCCGTCTGTTGTCCATATATCAGTTGTTGCGGCAGAGGCTATTGCAGCGCCTTCGGCTTCCCAGATGGACTTACTTGCCATTGTGATAACATCACTGCCGAACTTTCTGTTTTCTATCAGCCAATCGGTCCCGCCATTGCCCAAAATAACCATATAGTCATATTGATTTGTAAGCGTCTGCGTTGTTGCGCCATTTATTGTCTCTGTGGTGTATCCGTCAATGGTAATTGCCCCTGCTGTAGCGTGCATTTTGATAATGATATACCTTTTAACTACAGACGAACTTGAAACTGAAGACTGCTGTGGCAGGTTTATAGTGCCTGTTGCGGCATTGGCATAAATAACCTCATCTGTCGCCGCTAATGTATATGGCGTTGCCAATGTCTCTGTTCTTGTGGCATAGTGGCTTTTTAAAACCCTTTTTATTTCCCTTATTGCGTCATTCAGTTCTGAAGGCGCATTACCTTCAATAGGCGTGCCTGTGCCGCCTGTTGATGTGTCCAAGTCTTTAAGATTTGTTCCTGTGTAAGTTGACATTTTTAACTCCTTTTAATAAGAGGTCATTTTATTCTCTTTTTTAGAGTCGCTTTGTTTTAGATAAAGTCTATATAATTCCAAATACCCGACTAACTCTTTCATCCAATATTGCTCCATATCAGGCTCATATATAAATCTGTATAACCTGCTTAACACCCATGCTATTATATATTCCTGTGCTAGAGCATCATCTGAATTAGAGACATCAGGATTTGAAGATGTTGTTGTCATGTCTGTCGGCGTTGTAAAATAACCCTCTATTTTAATAGTCCCTGCGAATTTTGGATAAACAAAAAGCCTGCCAGCCTCAATCGCCACATATTCAGGATATGTGTTTGTTGTAGTATCGTCATGGTTAGGGTCATATTCGTTTAATTTATCAAGTCCTATTACAGGTATGACAGTATCTCCGCTTTTTACATATGTAAACCTATCAGACTTTTTAAAAAAATCTGTTGGCAATGCTAATGAATAATCGCTTGTGGTAAAAGTTAAAGAGGCAGGCGTATATTGTAGTTTATAAAACATATCCATTTCTTGATGTAATTGTCTGACTGCCCTATTAGCCCATATGATAAGGTATGAGTTTTTAGCCCCGCCCAATGCAAAATCGGGATAGTCTAAAACCCATGTCAATATTTCAGATTGTAAAGTTCCCCATGTAGTAGCCATCAAAGACCTCCTGCATAATCAAGGAAGTGAAAATCATTATGCCCGAACTTGTCATATATTTTTTTGATGTATTCGTATTCTTCCTGCGTGTTTACATCTAATTTCAAATGTGAATATCCCCTCAATTTTTCAGGACATTGTATCGTTTCCACCATATCATTATTATAAAACCACATATGAGGGTGTTCTCTTAATTCACAGTCTGTCTCGTTTTTCCATAACATCCCAAAAGTTCTAATGTCATATACCTCTGCGCCAAGTCCATCAGGATAGCCATTGTTGCTAATATTATGAGTGTTTGAATAAAGCACTCCTCGTTTTGCTGATATTAAGTGATGGTTTATAATGCGGTCTATCTCCTCCGCCTCAATCAATGGATTATCGGCGCACAATCTGACAATAGTGCTTACTCTAAAGTTTATAGCACATTCATAAATCCTATCTACTAAATCATTTTCAGAGCCTCTGTAATACTCAATCCCTAATTCCCTAGCAACATCACACAAGCAGTCATCCTCGCTGTTTTTTGTTGTTGCAAGAATAACTTTATCAAGCACTTCTGACTGTATAACTCTTTCTATAAATCTGAGAAGCAATGGCTTCCCCGCCAAGTCAAGCATTGACTTGCCTTTCAACCTTTTGCTTCCCATTCTAGCCTGTATAATTCCTGCTATCATTTAATCCCTAGCCATTCCCATAATTGATTGCCGATGTGTTTTCTATCATCAAACCTTTTTTCATCTGACTGTTTTTTCTTTTCAGCATCTTCTTTTGCTTTTTTATTGGGAAAGATTTTTGTCTGTTTATCCGCCTTCATCTGCGCCCTTTCAGCCTTTATTTTCTCTTTGATTTTTGCGTATCTTTCCCTTGCCTGCAATGTTCTCTCTGAAACTATATTGCTACCCATTCGTAGGACACCCCCAATAATGACATTCGGTGCAAAGAGGTATTTCATTTCTCTTGCCCTTTTTATGTAATTCAAGCCATTCAAGCCTTAATGGATTAACATTCCATATCCAATCAAGACTATCTTTTTTGATATTGCCTAACATCCCCTTGTATAAGGGGTCATACCTGTTACAGATAAATACATTGCCGTCAACATCTATGGAGGGCTTCATTAAAAAATCAAGGCAAATGCCAAGTTCGGGTATCGGGGGCAGACTTCCCCGATAATTATTATTTTTTGTTGGATTATGAATAGACCTTTTAAGCGTCTTAATCCCTAGTTTATCAAATTCAAGATTGTCATAATCCCCAAGCAATTTAACCAGCAACATCGGCTTCTCAACCTGTTTGTTAAACGACTTAATCTGCTCAATTTGGTTTACATCACCCTCGTAAACCGATACTGTTATTGATGTAAAATATTTCAAATCATCTTTTCTTTCCATTAGTAATTTGCCGTTAGTTACTATATTTGTGATATATCCCTTGCATTTTTCCCCTAATTCTCTCAACCCCGAATAAAGCAAAGGCTCTCCGTTCCTGTGAAACTGTATAATACTACCTTTGTATTGACTTAATATTAAGTCAAGCAGTTCCCCGGACATTTCCCTGATTTTAAGTTCATTATTGTCTCTAGCCTCTACCCTTACACAAAAAGGACAGGATTTATTACAGGCTGTTGTAAGTTCTATGTTTAAATATTCAATTCCCATCCCATATCTCCATTTGTCTTACCCAATCGCATGAAACATCCTCAAACCATTTGTTTGTTAAATTTTTGGTTTTCTCACCTACAAATCCGCTTCCTACGGGTTTGCCGTTTATTTTAGTTATCGGCATAATGCTATATGGCGTGCATGTGAAAAAAGCCTCGTCCGCCTCGTATAAGTCATAAAGCATTATGTCCTTTTCAATGACTTCTTTATCAAGTTTCATTACATAATCCCTGCTTATGCCTCTTAAACAATTCTGCGGTTTAGGCGTTATCAATCTGCCATCTTTAAACATAAAGAAGTTAGATCCTGTGCCTTCGGTTATAAAGCCGTCAGTATCAAGCAGTAACGCCCATGCTTCTTTATCGTATTTCTTGACTTCAAGGTTCGCCATCATGTAATGCTGCCTAGACCTTGACTTGATTTTAGGGTCAAGCAAATATTCAGGTATCGCCCTTTGTGAAGGCACAATGGCATGAACTCCTGTCTTGTAATATTTGCTCATTCCCTTGACAACCTCTGTTAATGGAAAACATGTAATGATTGCATTCGGCTTCCCCTCATCGCCAAGCATATCCTGATATATAGGCAATATGCCTCTTGAAACATTTATTAAAGTTCTTATCTCATCATCATCCGACCATCTATTTTGCAAGATTAAATTTTCATGTGCATTAAATAACTCTTCAAAACTATATGGCAAGTCTATCTCTAGTATGTTTAAGGACTTAAATAACCGCTCCGAATGTTCCCTTAACTTGAATGTATTCTTGTTAAAGGTTCGCATCATCTCAAACGCCATGTCTCCAAACATAAGGCTGCTGTCATAAACGGACATTACGGCATCTTTTTCGGGCAGTATATTTCCGTTTTTCCAAACTAGCCTTTCGGTCATATTGACTCCCAATATCTTAACTTTTTTGCAACAGCCTTTTCTTTGTCTCCGAATATCTTATTGCCGATGCCTAACATTTTATAAACATCCTTGCAATCACGGACAAGTAACTCCAAGCCGTGCTTTTCAAGCGATGCTGACTGGTCGCTTCCATATGAAGTCCTATCAAGCGTTATATGCCTTTCTATGACTGTTGCGCCTTCCGCAACCGCAAGCACGGAAGGTAATACCCCTTTTTCATGCCCTGAATATCCGACATCACATTTATATCTTTCGCCCAAAGTCTGTATGGCAAGCACATTACAATCTGCATCATCGCAAGGATATGTTGACACGCAATGCAATAATGTGTATGAAGTCTTATACCTTCTAAATATGTCAATTACAGCGTCAATGTTCTCAATTTCACACATACCTGTTGAAATAAAAGTTTTTTTCCCTTCTTTTGCAACAGCCTCAACAAACGCAAGGTTGGTAAGCATTGCAGACGCTATTTTGTTATATTTTAAATCATACTGCGTTAGGAAATTCAGCGATTTCAAATCCCATGCAGATGCAAACCAATCAATGCCGACAAATTTGCAGTGATTATTTATTATGTCATATTCCTTTTTGCCAAACTCTAATCCTTCTTTTTGATGCCTCTGTGTTGTTCCAAACGGCGATTCTCTATGACTGTCAAGGAAATCTTTTGTATACACAGTTTCTATATCCCTTTTTTGAAATTTTACAGCATTACATCCGCAGGACTTTGCCATATCTATTAACTTTAAAGCATCGTCAATAGACCCTGAATGATTTATTCCTATCTCTGCAATTATAAAAAGTTTATTCATATATGTTAGATACGGCTTTCACAAGGCTGTCTCCATAAATTTTAACATCATCTGCTATCCCTTGTAGTTTTGCTGTTCCATATAAAATAAAAAATTGCTGAATAAAACTTATATAAGCGGCGTTTGATTTGAAAATCCTGCCGTCTACTGTAACTTCCATAATATTGTGTTGAACGCCTGACCCTGTTATCCCGTTAGCATAATATCCATTAGTAGTATGACAGTCAAAGCCGAATATATGCGCCTTGCGTATACCAAGAGAATAAGCAAGCATCAAAGCGCATATTGTTACACTCCCGCCCCCGTTAATAATAGCAGCCCTTTTATATCCATATTTATACCACAAGTCCTGCTGATTAGTTCCTTTTTGATGAGTAGAAAACACATAAACATCCTGTCCTTTTAATAACGGCAGGACATTCGGATTGCTTTGTGTGGCAATAAGAAACTTTGTTTTTTCATAAACTTTTGGAAATGCGTCAACAACATCATCGCAGGCGTCAAGAACAACGCAGTAATCAGGTGTAATGCCGTTATTATGACACCATTGATACATCCGCTCTATTGCAAAGACCTTTGCTCCTTCCGCCTGTAATTCTTTTATCTTCTCAATATAATTATCAACAGAAGGCGCACCGCCTATAATAACCGCATCTTTAGCGGTTTCTGTCTGTATCAGCGTTGATATATCAGGATGCTGATATGAAAGGACAGCGTCTATGTTATTTTTTCTTTCCTTAACTGTAAATTTGTTGATAGTCCTCATTGTTGGTATCCTGCCCATCTCGCCCTTTAGAAAATCAACAATATTCCGAAGTTCACCAGTTGGTTTTTTATCTCTATCTTTTTTAATTCCCGTATATTTCCAAACAGATGCAATTGCCTCATCTACATGATACTCATCAAATCCGAGACAATTCATAACATAAGTAAAAGTATCTGCGGTAAATTGCCATGTGTGTGCATTTTGAATCATTTTGAGCCTGTCATTAGCCCAGTAATAAAGACCTGGGAGCCCGACAAACAACAAAGCATCGGGCTTCATTATTTGTAAAATTTTTCCCATCTCCGCTTCTATATCAAGAAAATGCTCAAATACATGGTTGAGAAGAACCACATCGGCTTTTATTCCCATTGCAATAACATCATCTATATTCCCGTTAATTAAAGTTGCGCCGTCAAGTCTAATATGTTCTGTGCTTACTCCTGCATCAACACCATAAACCTTTGACCCGTTCTCTGCAAAGGAAGCAAGCATCCCTGCATTATGACAGCCAATATCAACTACTACATCCATAGGAACATCAAAATATTTAACCAGTTCATAAACTGTATAGCCGCCCATAATATGTAAAAGGTTTTCTATGTCCTTTTTCTTGCTGTTAAGGAGTCCATCGTAAATAAGCCTGTATTCTTCTTTGTAAAAATTAGCGTATGCCTCTTTAGTCATTCTAGGGTTTGCCCTTATAATTCCGCACTGCCTGCATAAAACCATGCGGTGAGGTATGCCGTATCTGTCAATCTCATTTAATGGAAAATCATCATTAAAATCAGCGCCGCAAAAACACCTTATTTGTTCAGTTGGATATTCTCCTGACTTCAGTTTATTCCTGACGCCGTGTATTATGCTGATAGGGATAGCAGGGGAAAAATTAACTTCCCCTGCATCCTTTTTATCTTTAACTGCTAGCATTAGTTGCCCTGCGTAGGAGATAAGTCATAGACTACATAAATATAGCCTGCTCCTGACGCTAGTGTATTAGTTGTGCCGTTTGCATATACAAGCGATGTTGCCGCCGTAACTGCATACTTCTTCGTGCAAAACCATCCCTTGTATGCCCCTGCCGTATCCGTAGCCGCCCCAGTTCCAAAGGCTGCAACCAAAGCGCCTCTTATCTGTGTGGCATTTACCGAATTTGCCGCAGTTCCTGTAATGACGGGGTTGTCATATATCTTGTAACCAGTCGCAGTAACTGTTGCAAGCGCAAGGAAACCATCTGTTGTGTCGCTGACTCCTACATATGCAGTTGAACCAGATGAGCCTGTTGTCATATGCAGATACACATCCTTAATATTCATGCCAGCCAAGAGGTCAAAGCCTGTGTCTGTAATGGTCAACGACGCAGTAGAAGGGATAAACGGAACAATAAGTTTGAAATCATTTACTTGTTCCGTATCTACATCCAGCCGATGCTGCGAAGGAGTTACCCCTTCAATGAAGTAAGCCTTTCCGCTTGAGGTAAGAATACTCAAATCAACGGATGCTGTTGTTGATGCTGTGAAAAATCTAACTACCCCATTGGTCATTGTCAATGGATTGCTTGCCGATGTCCCCGCATCATTGCTGTAGATAGTTGCTTCTGTCGGCGCACCTGCCGTTAAAACATTGCAAAGCCCTGTGTCATCATCTATTGCTATTTTTGTGCGATTATTTACGAGTTGTAAATAATACTCGGTATAATTTGAAGCCATGTTTATTTACCTCCTTTAAATTTTTGGTTTGCCAAAAGCAATGTATGTGAACAAGTCCCCGCTGCCATGCGTTACTGTAAATGTATTAGTGCTTACAGTATCGCAGTATGGCGCAGTTGTGGATGTTGCGCCTCCAACTACAGCACCTTCTACCGCCCTTAATTGCGGGACAGTTACAGTAGTTGAAGTGCCAGTGCCGCCTGCAACACCAAAGACCAGTTCAGTATAATTGCCAACGGCTTTTGCCAGTGTTGGTGATTTTGCTGTTAATGCCATTTTTTTATACCTCCTTGATTAGTCTGCAACTGCTGCCGAAAAAACATTCACAATTCCATAGTCGTGGCTGTTTGTGCCGTCATTGTAAACTGACTTCAGGTTGTTGCTTGAACCTGTCGCCAATTTATTCCTGATTTCATGCAGTTCAGCCGCATAATCATGCCCAAAGTCTCTTGTGGTATCTTCTGTAAACTTTGAACGCTGACCCCATGCTACTATGCCCGCCTTTGCGCCAAGCAGGACATTATGAGCGCACTGAATTGTTGAACTGACAAGAGGAAGCCTGTCATTTTCATAAATCAATACGCCATTCCATGAGCCTTTAAAGTGCGAGCCGCTGAAATAGATTGAATTGCTATTTGCCTGTGGCGGTAAAAGCAACTGATTATTTCTAAAAACAGCATCATTATTTACGAGGTCTCGGATTGCGTATGTGTGTCCAAGAAACATAAACCATTCCTCATAATTCATGCCGTTTTTGATTTTGGTCGGGTGCATTTTCTGTGATACACCTGTGCCTTTAATGACAGCCTTTCTCTTTGCAACATCAATCATTCCTGATGTAAGCATGTCACTTGTGCCGTCAACTGCTGTAAGGGCTGTTGCATGCGTTGCGTTCCAATTTGAGTCTGCTGCACCATACAGATACCTGCCCCTGACCCTGCCGACTGTTGCATCGCAAAGCATTGCAATATTGTCATCGTCAAATGTCTCTGCAAGTTTGTTTGTCAATGCGGTTTTCATCTGGCTTTTAACCTTGAATGAAACACGCTTTTCAGTCATTGGGACATCCTGCATAAGATGAGCCACCCTGATATTATCAACAACAAATCTTTGTGAATAGAAAGACATAGAGCCTTCATTGCCTTCTGCTTTGGCATTACCTCTCACCACGCCGCCAGATTGTGCAGATGCGTATCTTTCTGTAATGGCATCACCGCCTTTTTTGGTCAAATCTTCATTGACTCTGATTATTGCATCATCGCCCTCTCCGATTAACCATTTGAACATCAGTTTGCCAACATACTCCTGATGACAAATATCACTCCACTTCTCTTCTGACACCTGTGCCGTTGTGTTGGCATTAGTTGTTATTTCTGTATAAGCCATTTCTAAATCCTCCTTTATCCGCCAAACAGCACTGACAAAGGCGTAGGATTAAAGATACCATCATCGCCTCTTATATCCTTACTATTCACTTTGCTTAATGTGTTCGGCATATTTTCTTTTCTTGCTAATTTGCCTTGCAATTCTTTAGTGATTTTTTCCCGCAGTTCGGTCTCAATTTCCTCTCTGATTTTGGAAGGGATTTTATCAATATCATTGCCGTATTTCTGAAAAAACTTATACGACTTGACAATTTTAAGAGCCTCCAGAACAGGGTTATCGGCATTTTGCACCATACCAAACACTACAGGATTTTCCACAAGATTTTTAAATGGAGCGTCTGGAGCATAAAGCGTTTTGTCAATAAACTCCTTGCCGTGTGTCTCTATTGCTGCGGCATAAGAAGCCCTCTCTCTCTCCTTAAATGCGGATTGCGTTTTCTCTGCTTGCGCTGCAATCTCCTCTTGCGTAAGCGTTTGTGCCTCATCATCAAGTCCGTATTCCTTTAGTTTCTGGTGTGCCTTAAAAGCCCAATTTTGAGTGTCCTTATACCTTTTTTCAAATTCAGCAGCCTTTGCCATATGTGGATTATTTTCATCATCCCAATTTATAGGCTTTGGCTGCGCCACTGCTTCTGTTTCTAATTTGACCGCTGCGGTTGATACCTCTACTTCTTTAGGCTCTGTTTGTGCCTCTCCTGCCTTTCCTGCTGTCTCAACAGGGGATGGCGGCTCTGCACTAAACAATGTATCTAAAGGCGTAGGTGTAAAATCACTTTTTACTTCACTTCCTGTTTCCTTTGTTTCTGTTACTACTGTTTCTTCTGCCATTTTAATTCTCCTTGCCTACCTTTCGGTGATGGCGGTTGTTAATATAAGCCTGCCTCTTGAGCGATGGCTTATTCTTTCCACGGGACTTTGACCATGAAGTATTTAGAGTTCTTGACCTGCAAACGCCTTACGCCTTTGCGATGGTCATCCTCTAAAACTTCAACCTCGTTTTTATGTAAATCAAGGTCTTTCTCCTTGAATTTCTTTTCCATAATATGAGTTATGGTCTTATTATCTTTAATCTCGTTATGCTTGATTATTATTTCCTTGCTCAATCTGTTCTCCCCTTCTACCCATATTTATTTGATGTTTATCAATATCCATACCCATTTTTTGCTGATGCTTTTCATTCATGTGCTGCATATCCATTTGATGTTTTTGCCCTTTAATCTGCATATCCATTTGCGCTTTCTGCCCTTCTACTTCAAGATTGGTATTGCCGACTTCTTGTTTAGGCGGTCTCTGGCTCTGCATTTCAAACTGTGCTAACTCATCCATTCCTAACATCTGTGCAAAAGCCGCCTTTTCCTCTGAGTAAAGTTCAGACCATGTAAGGCTTAAAGATGTTTTTGGTCTATCTGGAGGGACTTGCTGTGCCTGCTCAAGCATTTGCTCAAGTATTTTTGAAACCTCGTCTTTGTTTTTCAATGCCGACAGTTTGATAAATATTGGCAATAACCTAGAGCCTACATCAGGTGGAATTGCAAGACCTTTGACAAGTTCAGCAAGGTATGCGAATTGCTCCTCTTGTATAGTTGCAATGTTCGGCGCTTCCTCAATTATCACATCATAAATACCTTCTTTTATTTTTGCTATAGTGTCCTGTGTCATTGTGAAATGCTTGACTTGGTTCATGTCATCCGTAACATCAAATACTTTTTCCTCATTATAAAATTGTCTAATAAGTTCTAATATCAATCTGCCAATCATCATCCTGCTTCTGCGGAGATTGTTAAAGATTGGACTCATAACAATATCTGTCATTGCTTGCTTGCGCTGTATGCCTATACCGCTTCTAACCTCTGAATGTCTTGCCATAGCCTCATCTGAAATACCTGATATGCGAGCCATTGAAGATTTGCTTTCATTTTGAAGTTGGATTTGAGATGAGGCTAAATCAATATTTTTTTCTATTTTAAACTGAAACCCTTTTCTATAGGCGAGCATCCCATCAGGTTTTGACATTTCCGTTCTTAATGTATCCTCGTCTCTGACACCACCTTCCTCAAACACAGCCTGATTGGTGCTTAACAAGTGAAGGGCTTTAGACCTTCTTTTGTTTATTTCCATCTGCGGGTCTTTCAACATCCTCACTACCGAATAAGGCTCTCCATTCTTGCGCCTATATACAAAATAAGGGACAAATGGAAATAAACCATGCTCATAAGGGCTTTCCTTGTCTTCCAATAGAGAGTCCCCGCAGAATATGCCTACTCTTATTTTTATTTCTGTTTTTTCGTGGATTTTAAAATCAGAGAGTTTCTTTATTTCCTTAAACTGCTTGGCTGGCAAGTCTGTAATGTCTTGCACACCGCCCTTTATGCTATTGCTTATTGCAAATTTTCTCTTTTGCCATGTCTTATACCAGACCTCTACAAGTCTAATCCTTTTAAGCCTCTCGTCTATCAAATGATTTCTTTCCATTACTTGAGATGTGTTTTGAACAGGGTTAGAATTTACATAGCCTTCTATCTCGGTTTTATAATCAGGGTATAATTGGACAGCCTCATTAAATGAAACCCACTTTGCACGGCAGATAAATTCTGCGTCCTCATTCCAGTCGTATCTTCTTGAATTGGGGTCGGGAAAAATATTGAGGATATTCTCTGCCTTTAAAACCACCTTTGGAGATAAGTCATCTTCATAGTCAATTGATGCCTCCATTACGCCCATGCCGCAGGACTGACCATCATCAAACATATCCCCTTCTTCAAACTCATAACCCGACCTTTGCTGAACATGAAGCGCAAGGGCTGACAAGATATTGTTATGTTCCTCGTCTGTCCCAACATTTCTACCCTTATAGATGATTTTGGTTTTCATGGTCGTGTATTGACCTACAATCCGCTCTATAATAGGCTTTATTTCATTTTCTACTGTCGCTGCCTGCCCTCTTTTCTTTAAGGTTTCTTCTTCTTCTTTAGACCACTGAATACCCTCTTTAAACTCAAAGTCATTGACTGCGTTCTTGATAAAATCACGCATTACCTCCGACTCAACGGATGCCTTGAATTTGTCTTGAATGTTTGTTAATACGCTTCTGTCAGTATCTTTTGTCATAAGTTCATACCTCAAAATAAAAAAGGCTGGTATCGGGGTATTTCCCCAACTCCAGCCTTTCACTCCTAACTGCCGAGAATTAGACTATATTGTTATATCTCTTTTTTTGTTTCCTTATCAAATTTGATAATCAATGTCAACAACTTTTTTTGTAAACCCTTTATTGTCCTATACATATCAAGGATTTCTTTTTTAAGTTCGTCTGTTATTATCACCACACCGCCTCATCAACCAATTATGCAACCTTCCAATTATACGCTTCACTTATTCCTTGTCTTGGCGCTATTTTATAATCTGAATATTTAATACCTGTTAATGTCATGCGATACCAATTTTCCATGAAATGGTCGGAACAATCCTTGCTAGGTTTCCCATCATCATCATAGACAAACCGCATAACTTCAAAAAGATGTCTTTCGCAATTATTAAATACATAGCAAGAGGGTATACCGTTTACACCCTTTAATCGAGATTGTATGTTCTTAATACCGCTATCCTTATCCTTTGAAGCCACTACAAGCGTCATGCCATGCTCTGCCAACTTATCCGATATAATCGTGAATGAGTCCTGAACATCTGCGCCTAATCTGTTTCTGATATAAGAAGTATCTCCTTTTGAAAGAGGGTCAATAAACACCTCTTGAATATTCCACGCCTTTGTTAATTTCTTTCTTATAATATCATCCGCAATCTCATCAGCACTTATATTCGCCCAAGTCTCTCCTATGCAAAAATGAATATCCTGCGGACTTATAGCCCAATAAGAAACGGCTTGCGGAGTATTCAGATGAAAATCAATCATAGGCACAACAGGGTAATCAGTAGGCACTTCAAAAGGCTCTACGCAATGTTTACCCATATCAAACTCCTTCAATACCCTGCCCACCAAAGACTTGAATTGTCCAAATACCCGTGACGGCACATCGCTAGAGTCAATATCTTTGATAAATTTAAGAATAGGTAATTTCCTTAACTCTTCCTGAAACTCTGCTTGGACATTCCTTTCAAGATATTTTTCAGCCCTCTTGCCCTTATCAGATACATATAATTTCTTATCCGCATCATCATACAAAAGTAAATTAAAATATTTCTCAATCTGCTCCTTACTCATACCGCATTTGTTTAATATGCCAGTTTCTATATTGTAAAGTTCAGGATTATCTGTTATACATAAATCATCAACAACTAAAATATCTTTCCTATTACTTAATACTAAATCATCCAATATCCAAGCCTCCTTCAAAGGCGTAAGCGTCAATAATGTTTTACCGCAATCCAATAATAATCCTCTGCTCATAGCATCATACTTGCTTTTAGGCGGCGGCTCATCCAGCCACACACCCTGACATCTAAAACTCTCAAATACATCATCATCCTGTGTATAACACATAATATTAAATGTTGACTTATTATACCACTCCCAATAAAATTCAACACCTTGCTCATTCTTCCTAGTCTCATACCATCCAGCAGGAGACCACTTCTTTAATTCCCTTACAATAGTCCTGCCTATATGCATCTTCCAATCTTCACCAACTATCACTATATCCACAGGAGGCTTAATCCCTAAACTACTAGGCTTATAATAAACTCCATTACAACATACAGCATTTACATAATCCTTACTAACCCTACTCCAAGGTTCATATCCCAGCGCCCAACTTATAACAATATTCACCCCAACAGCACTCTTACCAATCTTATTGGATGCTACTACTACTGTAGTGTTATACCTACTCATCTTCCCTAACAACTTATCACCTTGCCACTTGTAAGGTTCAAAGAAAAAACATCTATTACTATTCTTAACCTCCTCTAATTTATCTTTATCCATTTATACCTTTTGTTTTTACTCCGATATAGGTGAGGAAGTGTAACTTTCTCTATTCCCCCACTTCCACCCCTACCCCCTGCCTTATTACCAACTCATATGGGTTACTTATTGCCTATTGTGGTATCAACATCCCTAACATCTCTGGGGTTATCTATCTCCTTTATTAAAGTATGTATCAGGCTAACATTGTTTATTGACATCCCTGCCTCTAACCTAAACTTATCCCACTTTGCGCATCCACTCCCAGATGCACTATACATGATAGCCCTTTTGGTATCAGGGGTAATGGTGTGGGGGGAACTCTCCAGTGTCTCCTGTAATGACTCTCTCGCAAGCGCTGCTAACCGTATATCCTTAAGACTCTCTGATTGCCATATCTTAATCTTGCGGTCTGGGTCTAACTCCTTAATATTGTTAACTTGTTCTTCTATCCACGCATGTAGAGTCGCTCTTGGGGTTTGCGTTTTGCGGGCAACATCGGACTTAGTGTATTTGCCTGTATTCCATAATTTAATTGCTTTAATTTTCCTATCGGATTTTGTGTCGAAATTGTTGTTATCCATGATAAAGATAACACAATCATAATTTTATTATGATGTCAAGGGATTTTTTTGTAAAGGAAGTTAATTTTGGACAAAAATCTACATTCAGTTTTTTTTTAAAAAAGAAAAAAGAGATATTCACTTCTGCCTCAGGAGCAGATGGCTACTGCGTGATTGGCATTATTTTAGTCTTACAATCACTGGGGCGCTGCTTACATCCCACATACTAATTATTACAAACTCATCGTCTCATAATGAAGTATATGGGTTAATCGTGCTTGCTACCCGCTTCCTCTCTTTCTTATAGTTCAACACATTTTAAAATTATTGTCAAGGGGATTTTTTGAATATCTCCTTATGATAGATTTTATTACATATGCCAATATTTGTCAATGCTATAAAAGAGGGTTTATGTAAATAATTCAAGTAGTTTCAGGTTTATCGCTGGATATGATTTTGATAATGATTTTCACTTTATTAAAGATTATCCTTGTTTTTCAATACCTTTCAAACTTATCCACATTCCTGCTTATGTGATATATTGACAATATTTGTCAATTATTGCCCGTTATTCGTCAATTCCTGCCCATTATTCGTCAATCCCTGCTATTAGCAATATCTGTGCCAAAAATAATTTATACATAAGCCCTTGATTATATACGATTATTTATATAATATGATAATCATTATAATATTGGCATATCAATTGCTTATATAATATATTCATAAAATAGCCGACGGGCTTAAAACGCTGGAGGTGGAGAAAAATGAAAACAGCAAAAGAAAACAGGGAATACACATTAGTTCAAGATGTGATAATCGTGCAGAGGCATAACTATCCTCAAGATGTCATGGTGTTGTGTAGAGAGGGTCGCACCACACAGGAGGTAGAGTCGCTGGTTAATTGGTTGGCGGCTGACAGGTCTGTAGGGTGCAATTACACTTTATCGGCTCGTAAAATAAATGAGCAAATTTACATTCTTAAGTGAGAAGCCCCTGAATAAATTCAGGGGAGTATCAGTTCAACGAGGGGCATTACAGCATCGGCGCAGCAGAGCAATAATCCCGCAAGCAACCCGACCGTGAGGCGGGCAACAATGCAATTTAAGGAGGGTAAAATGAAGACAATTGAGGACTATAACAAGGCGATTGAATTAGACCCGAATTATGCTATAGCCTATAACAATCGTGGGGTTG
>ERZ1292623.869-Hain-H51-01um-R1-869-length-30793-cov-8_pt1 | contig 30793 bp, 32 predicted proteins | sample MGYA00564398_ERZ1292623 | MGnify/ENA primary metagenome ERZ1292623 (study PRJEB36523, sample SAMEA6512633) | groundwater metagenome | collected 2019-01-07 | study: AquaDiva: Metagenomics assemblies of 32 groundwater samples
CAAGAGAGTCTTCGCATCCTTTGCCCGTAATAATCACGGTGTCGCCTTCTCTCGCAATCTTTAATGCTCTTTTGATCGTCTCTCTTCGGTCTAAAATTTTTTCTGCTTTCCCACCTGTCCCTTTTGCAACCTGATCAATAATCTCTTGAGGATCTTCATCGTATGGATCTTCGTTCGTCACGATAATCGTATCACAGTACGCCCCAGCAATCTTTCCCAAAAGGGGGCGCTTCCATTTATCTCGTCCTCCTCCGGCAGCACCCAACACACAGATGAGTTTGTATTCTGTGGAAAGAGTTTGATAGACTTTTTCAAGGGCCACGGGCGTAAACGCATAATCAACAAAAACTCGAAATGGCTCTCCGATCACTAATTCCATTCTTCCTGGAACTCCCGCAATCTTTTCGAGCGCTTTTTTGCAGGTTTCAAGTGAAATTCCTTGCGACAGTCCCACGCCTATTGCAGCCAAGGCATTATACACATTAAACTCTCCTAAGAGGGATAAGGAGAACTTGGTTTGGCCAACAAGAAAGCCCACCCCTTCACTTGATTGGCAAACAACATCTGCCTCTATAACTTTTGAATTTTGTATTGGAACTTCGTATTCTGTATGTTGATGTTTAAACCTGTAAACGTATTTCTCGTGCGCTGGAAACTGCAAAAAATATGTTGCGTGCTCATTGTCGCCATTAACCACGTGGAGGCCTTTTGCAATCTGGAACAACTTGCCTTTTGCCGCTTTGTAATTTTCAAAACCTCCATGCCGCTCGATGTGTTCTGGCGACAAATTGGTAAATACTGCGCCATGAAAATTGAGAAAGCGATGTCGATGTTGCAAAATCCCCTCTGAAGTTACTTCGATGACCGCATGGGTGCATCCATCGTTTACTGCCTGTCGTAAAAACTTTTGAACCACAAAGCGTCCTGGCATGGTCATTTTCAATCTATTCCTCCACTCTTTCTCTCCCATTTGAAAACGAATCGAAGAAATGGAGCACGTCTGAAGCCCTGCTTCTCTCAAAATCCTCGAGATCATCTCCACCGTTGTTGACTTCCCATTCGTCCCTGTGACCCCAATCACCGTCATTTTGGACGCAGGGAACCGATAGAACATCGCGCCCACAAACACCCACGCAAAGTGATACCAGCTCATGAGGAATTTAGGCATAATCTTCCTGGCAAGATTTTTCATAATTCTTACCTTACCATACTTCCCGGCTATCGCCGACCCAAAAGCCTAAGAGCTTCTTTGACCCGCTGTTCGGTCTGGGTAACTTCGGGAGATATGCGCGAGAGAGTTTCCTTTGCATCACTTTTTGAAAAGCCGAGGGCAACAAGAGACTCAAGCGCATCATCAAGCTTCGCACTTCTTGTGGTTTCCACGTTCTCTAACTTGCCCGTAAGCTCCACAATAACTTTTTGAATTTTCTTTTCTCCTATGCCCTTCAACCCCTTAAAGAAGGTAAGATTTCTCTGTTCAATTGCCTTTCTGATCTCTTCGGGCGTGCCGAGAGACGAGAGCAGCATCGCGGCTTTGGGCCCAATCCCCGAAACATCTCGAAATGCCTTGAAGAGCTTGAGAGCGGCAAATGAAGGCACTCCGTAAAGCTCGATGGTCTCATCTTTTCTGATGTGGAGAAAACAAAAAACTTCAACGTTTTCTTCGCCCTCCTCAACCCGAGCCAACATATTCTCTGGGACAAACACCTTGTATCCCACTCCGTTCACTTCTAATATAAGAGAGTCGGAATCCTTGAGAATAACCTTCCCTTTGAGATAAGAAATCATAAAACTTTCCTGCGAATTACAAATGCTTCAGAATATACGAAGATTATTATTCTATCCTAGATGAAATTTAAGCTTGTATCAAAATTCAAGCCTACCGGCGACCAACCTTCAGCCATCGAAAGGCTGACAAAAAACCTGAAAGCAGGGGTAAAGCATCAGGTGCTTTTGGGCGTTACAGGGTCGGGGAAAACGTTTTCCATGGCCAACGTCATTGAACAGGTACAAAAACCAGTGCTTGTGGTATCCCCAAACAAGACGCTCGCTGCACAGCTTTACCAAGAGTTCAAGGAATTCTTCCCGGAAAACGGGGTGCACTATTTTGTCTCTTACTACGACTACTATCAGCCAGAGGCATACATTCCTCAATCTGATACCTACATTGAAAAGGACGCAAAAATCAATGAAGTGATTGACCGATTGCGCCATGAAGCGGTGCAAGACGTGCTCTCGCGCAGAGATGCGATCGTGGTAGCTTCGGTCTCCTGCATATACAATATCGGCTCTCCGAAGGAATACCAACATATTGCTCTCGAAATCAAGCCGGGGCACATGGTCAAACGGCGAGAATTTCTCTCCCACCTTACTTCCCTGCAATATGAAAGGAACGATATTGATTTTCATCCGGGCACCTTCCGCATCCGAGGCAACATCGTTGAAATCTTCTTGGTCACCGGCAAAGAGATTCTAAGGATCGAGTTTGCTGACGATCGCATTGAACAGCTCTCCACTGCGCACGATGCGGTGAATCCAACATACAACATACAGGATACAACATACAAACTCTATCCTGCCAAGTTCTGGGTTACTCCTCAAGAAAAACTTACAATCGCTTTCGAGAACGTTCGCCTCGAATTGCAAGAACGCCTCGGGGAGTTGAAAAAAGCAAACAAGCTCGTGGAGGCGCACCGGTTAGAGCAACGCACCAACTACGATCTCGAGATGATCGAGGAAACGGGTTACTGCCACGGCATTGAAAACTACTCACGGCATTTCGAGTTCAGAGAACCCGGCAAACCACCCTTCACACTGCTCGACTATTTTGGCGATGATTTTCTTGTGTGTATTGACGAAAGCCATCTGACCCTGTCCCAACTCAAAGCAATGTCGGTACAAGATCGCATGAGAAAAGAAGCGTTGATTACCTACGGCTTTCGTCTCCCTTCTGCAATTGATAACCGGCCGCTTACCTTTGAAGAATTCGGAGAGCGCGTGCCCCAAACCATGTACGTCTCGGCGACTCCAGCTGAATTCGAGATCAAAAGATCATCGCCCCATATCACCGAACAACTCATCCGGCCCACAGGACTTTTGGAGCCAGAAATTGAAATCCGACCAACGAAAAATCAAATGCAAAATGTAATGGAAGAAATTGGGAAATGCAAGGCAAAAGGACAACGCGTTCTTGTGCTCACACTTACGAAACGCCTGGCAGAAGATATTGCAGATTACCTTAGCCAGAAAGGAATTACGGTACAATGGCTGCACTCTGAAGTAAAGACATTGGAGCGACCGAAAATCCTCGAAGATTTTCGGATGGGGAAATATGACGTGATCGTAGGAATCAACCTTTTGCGGGAAGGACTCGACCTCCCCGAGGTAGCGCTGGTTGCAATTCTCGACGCAGACAAAGAAGGGTTTTTGCGCAATGAAACGACTTTGATTCAGACCATGGGAAGGGCTGCGCGGCATCCTGAAGGAAAAGCGATTCTCTACGCCGATACTCTTACCTTGTCCATGAAAAAAGCAATCAAAGAAGTGGAGCGAAGAAGAAACATTCAGGAAGAATACAATAAAAGGCATGGGATTATCCCCCAGCCAATTGTCAAAGAAATCCGCGCGTGGCCATTCCTTGCTCGAGAGAAAGTCGCGGTTGCGGAATTCGGGCCGATCCAAGATATCAAATTCTTGGAAAAAGAAATGAAAGAAGCTGCAAAAAACCTCGACTTCGAGCGTGCCGCCCAGATACGAGATTTCATCAAAGAGATAAAAGCAAGAATGGAGATAGGATCGAAACGAAAAAATTCCTCTCTTGCTTAAAAGTGTTATACTTTCTGTAGAACACAGTTCCCGTTCGTACTTCAAAACCGGAGGTGAAAAATGCAAAAGGCACAAGTTTGCTGCACATATCCAGAGAATGGGGCCAAAGGACGACGGATTCCGGTGATATGCCTCTCCAATCCTTTCTCGATCCCCGTAACATGCCGAATTGGAGAAAAATATACACCCAATCTCAATGCTGTGTCCTTTTTTGCATCGGTTCTCGTATTCTTCTGGATTTTCCCAGTGCCAGACAAAGGAGGGGGCGACATCGCTCCTCCCTTTTTATTTTCTCTCCACACCGCACATAAAGGGTTGCAAAAATTTCCAAAGAGTGGTAAGAAAAAATATATGCCAATTATAAGATCAGCAAAAAAGGCGCTCCGACAGAGTTTGAGAAGAAGAGCAAGAAATCTTCAGAAGAAAAACCAAATCAAAAAGCTTATCAAGCAAATGAAGGGTTTGGTTGCGGAAAAAAAATACAAGGAAGCAGAAGCCTTACTTCCCAACATCTACCAAGCTTTCGATAAGGCGGCAAAAACAGGCGTTTTGAAAAAAAACACCGCGGCAAGGAAAAAATCAAGAATTGCCCACTTCGTGTATAAACCGACCCCTCCCCAAGTACTAAAAGAAGCTCAACCTCCTATAGAGACGCAATAAAAAGATCGAGTGCTCCTTCGGGTTCTGTCTTGCCTGTTTTGAGTAAGAAATCAAGGCGGAAAAGTTTTTGATAGATTCTCTTTAACTCTTGCATAGAAAAACTTGATGCGATTCGAGACCCCTTTTGGAGCACGTACGGATGAAGCTTGCTTTTTTGAGCCATTGCTAAAAAAGAGAAACCCCTCTCTGCCATGTCTTTAATTTCCAGGATCGTGCGGAATTGATACACAAGCATGGAAAGAAGGTAATAGGGCGATTCCCCTTTTCCCAAATGCCGATAGAGAAACAGGAACGCCTGTTTTTTATCCTTTTGCGATATAGCATCAATGGTTGCAAAAATATCAGTTTCGATGTTCAGGTGCACCAACATCTGAATATCCGACTGTTGTATGGCAGAAGGCTGGTTCGAAGATTTTTGAAATGCAACCAATTTTCTGATCTCATGAGACAGCCGCCAGAGATCGCCGCCAATACTTCTTGCGAGCCACGTCACCACATCTGAACTTGGACTCACCTGGTATCTTTCGAACTCTCTCTGAATCCATTTTTGAAGCTCGAGCCCTGACAAAACTGTAAACTCCTGTACACGCGCGTGCTTTTGCAAGAACTCATACAACGCGTTTTTTGATTTTGCTTTGATCTCTTGTTCTTGGAACACCACAACAGAAGAATCTTTCATTTCCAATAATCTCTCCTTGAAAGCAATGAGGGATTTCTCAAATTCCGTGTTTTGAAAAACATTTCGTAAGACGATAAACTTTTTTTGCTCAAAGAGAGAGCGAATCTCGAGTTCATTCTGAAAGTCAGCGAACTCATCATGTTCGCAATCAAAATCTCGTACCCTGCAGGCTGTTCCCTGTGCCTTCCGGCACTCCTCTTCAATCTCTCGCAACTTCTCGCGAGAACGATACGTATCTGGTCCGTAGAGAAAAAGAAGCATAGACAAAAACCTTCCTTTATCGACTTCCTACCATAGGAACATTCAGTGTTTTTCTCCAATATAATCTTGAAGGAACCGGTATAGAGCAACAAAAATGAGCGAGAGTCCTACCAGTAATGTCATTTCGGTAATAAGGTTGTGCACACCCAAGCTTGCATGAAGCCCTGGGGTAAAAATGTCAGCAAATTCCGCGATTGCATAGAAAAGAACCCCCGTAATAAAGATGCGCCAGTAGTGAGAAACTCCGAGGTGGTTGATATTCCGATTATACCATAGGCCAATGCCAATCAAAAAAGCAATCAGACTCAAGAGGAAAACGCTTACATGGAAAACAATATTAATCGTTGGTGGGGTTTGAAATTCGAGCATGGTGAACATAAAAAAGTTTTGTTACGATCCCATACAGAATAATTCCAATTCCAATAAATTGGAGTACTTCTACAACAAGGTCGAGGTTATTGCTCCAAAAAACAGCGGTTCCTGTGGCGGTACGCATATTTGCAAACCAATCAAGAAGCTTTGAGACTCCTGAAAATCCGATGCCGAGGAGCAGGAGGATGAAAAACCGATCTTGCTGCAATTCTTTGCGCTTTGTCATCAACCAGATGAGTATCGCTCCAAGAATAAGGTGAAGAACAAGGTTAAAGAAGTTTGCCAGGCTACACATACATACCATGCGTATACCCCAGCTTGTTCCTATGGTATGAAAGAGACGAGGAAGGAAATCTGCGTAGAAAAAAGGGTTAAGAAGTGCTTCCATAAAGAAGTTTATTTGTTATTAACTATGTCGTGGTGCTGGCGTAGGCTTTCTTAATTGTTTGAAAGCAAGCAGCGCAAGCCCAATCACAAAGAAAATAAAAACATTAGCAAATTCGTAAACTTGCTCTTGTCCTGACACAAATAACTCCACAATACTCCCTACCGTTGGCCCAATAAATCCTGGTGCGTCTGTCCCAAAAAGCGTAGAAGCGACAGTTCCAATCGTTACCATGACAAAAGGAATAAAAATGCTCAATGGCATCACAAAAATCCCAAAGATAAGGGAAAATACCACGCGCTCTAAAAGATTCCGCTGCGGGAAAAGAACCTTGCTCCACACCAGACCCAACGCAAGAATCAAGAGAGTCCAAACAAGCATCTCAATCACATAGAGTGGAGAGCCACCCTTCAGAGGACCCTTTTGTGCAATGAGATCATGAGAAAGCAACTTCTGGTTAAGCACCATCTCTGCTTTCAGGATGCTATACTCCCATACTGCAAAAATCGTCACCAAAACAAACCATATGCCAATCCCAATAATAACTTTCAAATAAATATCGTTTTTCATGCAACCGAATATTTGTACGCTTATTTTATTATACAATAAATCCTCTACCCTCTTGCAAGAAAGTTTTCCACAGGGAGGTAAAATGTTTACTCTCCAAGAATAAACCGCTGCGAGAACTCTCCTTCTGGAATCTGCTTTACGGAAATAGGAATCGTAATGGTGAATATGGAACCCTTTCCTTCTTCTGAAGTAGCAGAAATCTTTCCTCCATGCCTCTCTACAATATTTTTTGTAATAAAAAGCCCGAGTCCCGAACCGGTGTGATGCATTTGAGAAGCCTCCCTACCTCGGAAAAATTGAGTAAAAATTTTTTCGATCTCCCCCTGGGCAATCCCAATCCCCGTATCTTCTACGGAAAGCACTATCTCATCCATTTTTCCTATTTTTCTCCTCGTAAGAGAAAGGGTTGCGCGGCCCCGGGACGGGGTGTAGTAAAGGGCGTTCGATAAGAGATTCTCAATTGCGAGCTTCATTTTCTCTGCATCGATGTACACTTGAGGAAGATTAGGTTCGATGTGAACCTCCAGCTTAACTTGTCGAGACTCCCCAAGTGCTCCAAGAGCCTTGATCGTATCTTTCACGAGAAACACCATATCGGTCATTCGAAATCGATATTGAAATCGCCCTTCCTCAATTGCGGTGATGTCGATGAGTGAGTTAATAAGATGGATCATTCGCTCCGTAGAAGCAAGCCCATTCTCGAGCGCATTCTTCTGTTGGTCCTTAATGCTCCCGTAGGATCCTGCAAGAAATTCATTAAAAATCCATTTAATTGCTGTTAAAGGAGTACGGAGCTGGTGAGCCGCAAGGGCAAGGAGCTGTGTTTTCATCCGAGAAATCCATGCATCTCTTTGACGTCCCCGCTCGAGCTGTTGGGACATCTGATTAAAGTAGGTGGAGAACAAAGCAAACTCATCGTTTGTGTCTACTCGAATCTTTGTACCAAAATCACCCCGAATCAACCGCCGTACTCCTTCAAGAAATTTTGCAAGAGGCCTCAAGAGAAGTCTACTTGTAAGCAATATACCGAAGAACAGAAATCCAGAAAAGAGAAGCAGGAAGAATCCAACTTTAATGCGAAGGTCATGTACCACATCCCTCCATTGGGAGTCGAGGGAAAACTTTTCCTTTTCTGGCAGTAAGATGTCTTGGAAAAACGAATGGAAAGCAGCGTCATAGTTCCATACAACGAGTAACGCAAGGAGGAGAAAGGGGAGGAATGCAAACAAAAAGAGAATCAACACAACTTTCATGAAGACGGGAAAGTTTGTTTTCATCTCTTCTTGCGTTACTTCCTTGAAGGCTTCCTCTTCTCCGGAATCTTCCCTGCGATCTTGATTTTCCATAATTCATCATAAACCCATCTTCAACCGAGAACAAGAAGAAAGAAAAAGGGGGGGTTAACCCATATAATTCTCCCTCCCCTCATCGAGATATCGGTACAAAAAAAGAAGGAGCTTTCGCTCCCTCCATGAGATTCTTTTTTGATGTACACTACTTAAGAAGGTAGCTTTGTATAGTAGGCTATCCTCTCGGATAAAACTCCCTCTTTCCCCACCGTAATAAAGCCACTCCCTTCGATTGTGGTACCGTTGCCCCCGATACTCCACCAGCACCAGGCAACCAACTCGCCCCTATCGTTTTTCGACGTAACAACGTTATCAATCCTCATAAATGGATTTCGACTTCCTACCCTTTCCTTGAATGCTTTAAAGTACCCAGGAAAAGCTTCCTTCGGAACTTTCCCTGTCTCCGTGTTCGGGTCATCAAGTACGTAGTCCGGTGCGAGCGCTCCAAAGATGAGAGGCAAATTCCCCTTAGTCCATCCTTCTGCGTATTCGCCAAGATACTCCTCCAGTGTCTTCATTGAACCCTCCCTATAAAAATGTAAGTGCCGAAGCACTCCCCTCTGCATTGAAATGACTTTCAATCAAAAAGGGAATGCTCCTGCTTTCTTCAAAGAACTATTCTTTTCCCTTTACCTCCCTGGTCTCTCCAAGCGTTGCCTTGATTTTCTCAACGATCTCGCTCGGAGTAAAGTGTGCCTTGATCAAATAATCAACAGCTCCGAGCTCAAGACCTCGATCCACATCGTCTCTCTGCCCTAAATTCGACAAAATGACAACCGGAATAAGGGAAAGCTCCTGATCTGCTTTAAGGCGGCGCAACACCTCAAAACCATCAATGCCGGGAAGGATAAGATCTAGCAATACCAGATTGGGCTTCTCTTCTGTTATTTTCTTTAACCCTTCTTCGCCATCCACAGCTTCCGCCACCTCAAAGCCCTCCCTTCCAAGTTTCTGGGTGATAAGCTCTCGAAGAAATTTATCGTCTTCAATAAGTAATATTTTCGACATATGCACGAACGAATAGAAAGTTTTCAATTTTCAATCTTCGTTTCGTCTGCCTGCCCAATCTGTTGCCTTACCTTTTCTAAGGCCTCGGCTGGATCGAATTCGGTCTTTATGATCCAATCCTTTGCGCCAAGAACTCGAACCTGATCAATCTCTTTGGCCTGGCCAGAATTGGAAATAACGATCACGGGGTGCTTGGAGAAAAGGTCTTCCTCCTTCATCCTCTTGAGCACATCCAAACCGCTCAATCGAGGAAGAAGCATGTCGAGCAGAATGAGTTGGGGATTTTTCTCCTTGATTTCTCGAAGCCCTGCCTCTCCATCCTCGGCACGAAACACATAATACCCAATCTTGCGCAATTTCTTTTCGAGAAGATCGCCAATAAAAGGATCGTTTTCTATAAGCAAAACTTTCTTCATCGCTGTTCTGAAATTGTAAGCATTTCCTCTCTATGCCTCCCAAGACTTATCATACACCCGTAAAAAGAACCTCGCAATCCCCAAGGTCTCTCAAGAAGACTTCAGGAGAACACTTTCTTCGTCTCCCCAACTCTTCCCTGCTTTTGCTTGAACCACAACAGGGATCTGGAGGTCATATACGTTTTCCATACAAGAACGAATCTGCGGAGCTATTGTATCTATCTTATCACCTGCGACCTCGAACAACAACTCGTCATGAATCTGGAGCAACATTCGACAATCCCCTTCTGCTTGCCCTGTAATCTGGGAAACTCGAATCATGGCCATTTTCATGATGTCTGCGAGGCTCCCTTGAATAGGGTGGTTCACTGCCATGCGTTCTGCGGCTGCTCTCAAACGAGGGCTTGCCGAGCTGATCTCCGGAAGATAGCGCTTTCTCCCGAGAACAGTCTGGACATATCCATTCGTTTTTGCGAATTCCTTTGTTTGCTCCATGTATTCTTGAATGCGGGGAAACCTGGCAAAATAATTCTCAATGAAATTTTGCGCCTCCTCAAAGGAAATGCCGGCTGATCTTGCAAATCCTGTCGCTCCCATGCCATAGAGTACTCCGAAGTTTAGCGCCTTCGCTCGATATCTCATCTCATCGGTAACTTGTTGGACCGCTACGCCAAACACCTCGGCGGCTGTCATGCGGTGAATGTCTGCGCCTTTCTGAAAAAAGGCGCGCATTTTCTCTTCTTTTGCCAGATACGCCGCAATTCGAAGCTCCATTTGAGAGTAGTCAAAAGAAAGGAGCGAAAATCCCTGTTCCGCGATAAACCCTCGTCGAATTGCTTTTCCCCAAGGACCCAAAATTGGGATATTCTGCAAATTGGGCAAAGAAGAAGAAATTCTCCCGGTTGCCGCACCCAACTGGTCAAAGTGTGTGTGGATGCGGCTGTTTCCGTCCGTCATTTCGGGCAAAGGAAGGATATAGGTGCTATACAGCTTCTGCAGCTCGCGGTAGCGAAGGATATCAGGGATCGCCCGATGGAGTTCTCGCAGCTTTTCTAACTCTTCAGACGCAGTAGAGATGACGCCCTTGGGCGTCTTTCGCAAGCCCTTGGGCGACAATTGAAAATCTTCAAACAAAACTTGAGAAAGTTGTTGAGTGGAATTGATGTTAAATTTCTTTCCTGCCGCTTGATAGATCTTTGCGCTCAACTCCGAGAGTTCTTTTTCCATGTCTTGCGCGAGTTTCTTAAAATAGGGCTTGTCAATCTTGATGCCGAGCTCCTCCATTCTCGTGATGATCGGCACCAACTCTTTTTCAATCTCATACACCTCTTTGGAGAAAACTTCTTCTTGGTAGAGTCGCTCGATTCTTGCGAGAATATCCTCTTTTTTTTCTCTCTCTTCTTTGTGCTTCTCTGCAAACATTCGCCCCTGCTGTTTCTTTTCCGCGCGTTCTTCCCCTCTCTTCTCTTCGATCTCTGACATTCGATTGATCAACGATCGAAAATCAAATCGCTCCAGCAGCGCCCGCACCGCATTCCGATCGTATCTCTCCCATCTTACATCTTGAAGGCGCACCTCCAAGGGAACGTCTTCTCGAATCGTAGCTAACTCTTTGCTCAAAAAAGCTTGCTCTTTTTGCTTGAGCAAAGTCTCTCGAAGTTTTGGTTTTATCCCCTCCTTCCCAAGTTGCTCGTAGAGATGTTCAAGGGAGCCGAATTCCTGCAAAAGAGCAATTGCGGTTTTCTCGCCTATTCCCCTCACTCCAGGGATATTATCAGAAGCATCGCCGCACAGTCCCTTGTAATCTTTCAGCTGGGAGGGTTCTAATCCTCCAAACCGTCCCTTTACCATCTCCTGATCGTAGAGCACTGAATCTTGAATGCCCTTACGCATGGTGTACACCTTTGTGTGTCTCGTCACTGCCTGAAGCATGTCGAGGTCTCCGCTTACAATAATGATTTCAATGGATGGAGAGAGCTGCTGCTCCTCTATTTTCTTTGCGAGAGTCCCCAGAATGTCGTCTGCCTCAAAACCTTCCTTCTCGTACACAGGAATCGAAAACGCAGAGAGCGCTTCTTTCACGAGGGGGATTTGGGAATACAGCTCATTGGGCGCTTTGATGCGCTTTGCTTTATACTCCTTAAATCTCTCGTGGCGAAAGGTGGGAGCAGCAACATCAAAAGCAGCTGCAATCGAGTCTGGCTGAAATTCTTTGATTGCTTTGAACAATATTAATAAAAACCCATACACCGCATTCACCATCTCTCCTTTCGGGGTAGTCAAAGGCGGGAGTGCGTGAAATGCTCGATGAATCAATGAATTCGCATCGATGAGAAGAAGGCGATGTTTAGTCATATCCGTGCCGTAACAATAAACCGGGCCGGGGAATAGAATCTTGCGCGCCCGGCCCAAAAAGTGCTTTGAGCCCCATCGTGATAAAGCCGTCGGACGACCCTTTGAATTTTTTCCTCCTCATTTTCTTATAATTCACGACGGGGTCTCCCTTTTATTATACCATGTCCTTGGAGGAACGCTTCTGTGGGACACAAGCGCGAATCGAGCGGGCGGTCTTTTGCTTGTGCGCGAAAATAAACCAGGCCGCCTCCTGCGGAAGAACCGTTTTGATTCGGTCTGCCCATTCGATAATGATAATATTTTGAGGATCAGCGATTATCTCTTTGAAGCCAAGACGAAAAAGCTCTTTTGGCTTTTCGAGTCGATAGCAATCAATGTGATACAGACTCGTGAATTTTGAAATTGTTTCGGGTTTCGTGCTTGGGATTTCATATTTTTTAAGAATGACAAAGGTGGGGCTCAAAACTTTTTCCTTAATCCCCAATTCTTTTGTGAATCCTTGCACAAATGTTGTTTTCCCGCTCCCCAACTCCCCTTGCAACCCCAACACAACCGCTCTCTTTCCAGGTCGCATCATCCGAATCTGTCCCGCAATCATCTTGCCGAACTCATGGGTTTGTCGGGGAGATGAGGTTATAACTCTTTTCTCCTTTCGGAGATGTTTCATATTTCCTGTTTCATAAATTCTCCATTGACATTCAAAAAAAAATTGACTACGGTGAACTATCAATCTCTCTATGAACACCAGAGAACTTATCGAGCAATCAAAAAATATCTTGATCGCATACGCGCTTGGAGAAAAGAAGAATCAACCAATCGCTTTTGCGCTCTTGTGTGGTCTTCGAAAACTCGGAAAGGACGTGCGTCTTGGGGAAAAGGATACCCTCGGACAACCGCCCTCCTCACTTTCCTCGTCACCTTCTGAAGGAAAAACGTTTATGGTCTCGCTCCGGGGTTTGGCTCTATGGATTTCCAAAGTTTATTATGAAAAAGACGAAAGGGATATCCGACTCTACTTTACCTTGCGCCGAGGAGAAATCTCCCCAGAAAACCTTTCTCTTCAAATTCAGGACCAAACAGACCTTGCAATCATTGTAGATGAGGACGCCTCAACAGACAACACTCCAACCCTTCATGGTTCCTGGAAAGTAGTCTCGAGCCAAGATGCACAATCAATAATTCTCCAGCTTCTTTCTCGCGATCCGGACCCGTCAACAAGGCTGCTTGGAAGAATTCTCGAAAGGCTCGACCCTTCTTGGCACGCCCAACTCTATGTAGCTTCTCTTGAACAAAAAGACTTCAGAGATTCTCAAGCGAATCCCAAAACGCTCCCGCCGCTGATAGAGAACCTCAAGGGATCGTTTGGAGCTGACGCTTCCTATCTTTTCTTTTATTCCCACGCGAGCGCGCCTGAACTCAAAGGGATTTTCTGGAGTCCTCGAAAAGAGTGGCGAGAAAAAATCCTCCAAAGCCAAAAGGGACAAGAAAGGGGAAACTGGCTTCTTTTTTCAGCTCCTGCGGAAAAAATATCGGAGATAAAAGACCTGGCGCGTTCTTTTGTGTAATCGGTCTGCGCTTTGCAATTTTTAATCTGCAATTCTCTTATGCCAACAGATGCTCAAGGACGGCAAAAAATCACGGGAGAAATACAGATTCCTTCCCAGCTCGTCGAAGAGCACAAAGGGAAGATTACCAATCTTTCTCACCTTCGTTCAACCCTCCAGAAGGCAGAATCCGAGGGGGTTACAAGCGTTTTGGACGTGCTGCTTATCTCTATCCTTTCTCTCGATGCATCAGATATTCATATTGAGCCAGAAGAAAAAAGCGCAAAGATTCGCCTCCGCATTGACGGGATGCTCCAAGATCTTATGAGCTTCCCCCGCGATCTCTACGAAACTATTCTCTCTCGAGTCAAGCTGGTCTCCGGAATTAAGCTTAACGTTACGAGCAAACCACAAGATGGAAGATTTTCTTTTACTCTTTCCAATGAGGAGCCCGTGGAGTCAAGGGTCGCAACCCTTCCTTCCGAATATGGAGAGTCTGTGGTGTTGCGAATTCTGAATCCAAAGAACTTAATGACGCTTGAAAATCTCGGGCTTCGGCAAGATCTCTTGACCCTTTTAAAAAGGGAGTTAAAGAAACCAAACGGAATGATTCTCGCCACCGGGCCAACGGGCTCTGGAAAAACAACAACTCTGTATGCGTGCTTAAAGGAAATCAACAAACCAGAAATCAAAATCGTCACCATTGAGGATCCTATCGAATATCATTTAGGGGGAGTATCACAAACGCAAGTGCATCCGGAAAAAGGGTATGATTTTCCTTCGGGCCTTCAAGCAATCGTGCGCCAGGATCCCGATGTTATTCTTGTAGGAGAGATCCGAGATTCTGAAACTGCCCAAATTGCTCTCCAGGCCGCCCTCACCGGCCATCTCGTCTTTTCCACCCTCCATACGAACGATGCCGCTGGAACTATCACTCGATTCATCAGTCTGGGTGCAAAGCCAATCAACATTGCTGCTGCCTGCAACTTCGTCATTGGCCAGCGGCTTGCAAGAAAAGTCTGCGGCAAATGTGCAACCTTCACCAAGATCACTGATGCAGAATTCGAAAAAATCAAAAGAGGGGTTGGAGGAATCAAGGGTATCTCGGTGCCCAAAATCCTCCCTACCATGGAACTTGCAAGAATCAAGGGGTGTGCCGAGTGCAACAATACCGGGTACCGGGGACGAATTGGTATCTTTGAGGCCATTGCGGTTGACCATGAAATGGAAGAATACATCCTCGCCACCCCTTCCATCGGCGCCCTTGAAAAATTTGCTATCAAAAAGGGGATGATCACGATGTACCAGGATGGACTTCTCAAGGTCGTAGAGCGCATCACCACTTTTGAAGAGATTGAGAGGGTCACCGGAGAAGATATATAAAAAAGCTCCTCTTGGCTGGGGACCATTTGGTGTTCGGAACACAAATGCGGAGTTATCGGGAGGAATAGCTCAGCACGACCCGTGCTACCCATCAAAAGAAAACTCCCGGTCCCCAGCCAAGAGGAGCTTATCACGCACTTCTTTAAGCCTCTTTATTATAAAGTATCAAAAAATGTCTGTCAAGCATCCTCCTCTTCCTGCAAAAGCCAAAAAAGAGGACGATATCATCGAAAAAACACTGCGTCCCCAAAACTGGAACGAGTATGCGGGCCAAGAAAAACTCAAACAAAACCTGAAAATCATCATGGACGCAACAAAACAAAGGGGGGAGAACTTAGAACACCTCTTATTTTACGGTAATCCCGGACTTGGGAAAACCACGCTAGCACATGTAATGGCCCACGAAATGGGGGTAAACATCAGAATATGCGCTGGTCCTATACTGGAAAGGGCAGGCGACGTTGCTTCCTTGCTTACCAATCTTCAAGACGGAGAAATTCTCTTTTTGGACGAATGCCATCGGGTCAATAAATCCGTGGTGGAGATGCTGTACTCTGCCATGGAGGATTTCCAGCTTCATATTGTCATAGGAAAAGGGCCCATGGCCAGAACCATGGATCTTACCCTTCCTCGATTTACGCTCATTGGAGCCACCACCAGAGTAGCGCTTCTCCCCGCGCCCTTCCGAAATCGGTTTGGAGCTATCTTCCAACTCCAATTCTACGAACAAAAAGATGTCGAGCAAATCCTTCAGCGTTCAGCCCTCATCCTTAATATCCGGGTCCAGCCAGGCGCGCTCGGCATCATAGCTTCGAGATCCCGTTTTACTCCACGGATAGCAAATCGCCTCTTGAGGCGCGTGCGAGACTTTGCCACCGTAGGGGGATCTCCAATCATCACCGAGGAACTTGCCCAAAACGCCCTTGAGTCTCTTGAAGTCGACGAGTTAGGCCTCGAGCCTACTGATCGCAGAATTCTTGAGGTAATCATGAGAAATTTTTCAGGGGGGCCAGTAGGAATTCAGGGGCTCGCCGCTGCGATCTCGGAAGAAGAAGATACGATTTTAGATATCTACGAACCTTACCTGCTCCAGTTAGGGTTTATCGAACGTACCCCTCGAGGCAGAATCGTAACATCAAAAGCCTATCAACATCTCAAAATTCCAAAACCCCAGCGAGAACTCTTATAAAGCTCCACGGTTTTCTTGGAGCAGTATAAAAAAGGGGTCTCTTACGGACAGCGATAGCAGGTTCTCATGGTGTTTTTGTACCCATGGCCTACGTGTTCTGATTGGAGATCGGCCTGCTCCCATCCGCTGGGACATTTTGCTGGATCTTCTATAACAGATACCTGCTCTCTCTTGAGATACATAACTTGGCACGCCTCATCGGTCCGATAACAAGTTCTCACCATGTTTTTGTACCCATTACTCACGAGTTCTTTCTGCAAATCAGCTTCTAACCAATTTGCTGGGCATTTTACTGGTTCTTCCGTAAGGCTTGCCTGGGCTCTTTTCAAGTACATCACAGACCCTGCTTTGCTGCTTTTTGTTGGAGAGGAAGAAGTCGAAACGTCCGCAGCAGACGTGATCCTTCCGTCGCCATCAATAGTGATTTGGGGAACATGAGACTCGTCTCCGTAGGTTCCTGGCTGCACGCTTGTGGGAGCAAGTTCAGAAGGAGTAATAGCATCAACACCAAGAACGCTTGCGCCCAGACAGTCAGCGCAGAGGATGTCGAGAGCGTGAATTGTCCCGGCCACGTCCAATAAGGCGCTTGGATCTGCGGTGCCAATACCAATCTTTCCCTGGAGTCTATAGATGTTGGTGTTCGTTTGGATCCACAAAGAATCTTGCCTCGTCGCTGCGCTCTTCTGGATTGTCCCGTCGGGAAACTTAAACCCTCCCTCAATAGATTGAATGACGCCTCTTACGGTAAGTTTTTCAAGGGGAGTCAAAGTCCCAATCCCAACGTTCCCGTTTTCTTTCCCCTGCGATGCCCCGTCTGACGCGATTGTTTCTTCTTCTGTATTTCCCGAAATATCTTTGTTCGGTTCCTCCCCTTGGAATTCTTGCCGCTCTTCTCTCGGCCGCTCGACCCCCTGTTCTGTTTGTCGAGGGAAATAAAAACTCGCGAAAATAATTATCAGCGCAATGAGTCCCACCACTACTCCTCCGATGACGACGCTTTGTTTGTTCTGATTCATTTTTCTCTTACTATTTCTCTATCTTCGGAAATCACACCCTTCTTGTCAATGATTGAGACACGGACGGGTTGATTTTTTGGGAACATAAGGTACCATAACACCAGGAAGAAGAAAAAAAATCTATGAGTGGACACTCCCATTTTTCTACTATCAAACATAAAAAGGGGGCGGCGGACGCGCAGAGAAGCAAACTGTTTTCGAAATTTGCAAAGGAGATTACGATTGCCGCAAAAGATGGTTCAGATCCCTCCATAAACACGAGGTTGCGCGCCGTGATCGAGAAGGCGCGTGGCTTTAATATGCCCACAGAAAACATCGAGCGCGCGATCGGGCGTGCCGTGGGCAACCAGGAATCCGCGCAACTCCAAGAAGTGCTTTTGGAAGCATACGGGCCAACTGGTATCGCAATCCTTATCCAGGGCATTACCGACAATAAAAACCGAATGTTAGGAGAGATCAAACAGACCCTTTCTCGCCACCAAGGAAAATTGGTGGAAGGAGGCGCGGTGCGCTGGCTCTTTGATCGAAAAGGAGCCTTAACCATAAACCCTGAATCCCAAACCCGAGATTCCAAACACGAAGAAATAGAGTTAAAAGCAATAGAGGCTGGCGCAGAAGATCTCCGGTGGAGAGAAGACGGTCTTCTCGATGTGTACACCAACCCTCCAGCTCTCGAACACGTAAAAACGGGGCTTTTGGGTCAGGGGCTGAACATTGAGTCGGTCTCGCTTGATTGGGTCCCAAAAGAACAGGTTGCGGTGAGCGGAGAAATAAAAACCGCTGCAGAAAAACTCTTTGAAGAACTCGGAGAGCATGATGATGTACAAGAAATCTACTCAAACCTGAAAGCATGACTATCCTCGGTATTGACCCTGGCATCCAAACAACGGGATACGGGGTGATACAAAAAAAGAAAGGGTCTGGCCAGCTTGGCCTCCAGTGTATTGCCTATGGCTGTATCACTACGCCAAAAGAGAAAACGCGCGGAGAACGGCTTTGGTTGTTAGAAAAAGGCCTTATTAAACTCTTCTCTGAATACAAGCCGGATATTATGGCAGTAGAGAGTATTTTTTTCTTTAAAAACCTCAAAACAGTAATGCCCGTGAGCGAGGCTCGAGGGGTGATACTTCTGGTCGGCGCAAAAAAGAAAATTCCCCTCTATGAATTCACTCCTCTTCAAGTAAAGCTGGCAATTACAGGTTATGGCAGAGCAGACAAAAAACAGCTTCAGCGCATGAGCAAAGAGATTTTACAACTCTCCGCGGTCCCCAAACCAGACGATGCGGCAGACGCCCTTAGTATTGCTGTTACGTGTTCTTTTGTCGCAAAGGATAATCAGTCAAAGCATCCTATTACCCAATCCTGAAAAATCTGCGTTTTCCTACCTGGAAAATCGTATCCTTTTTGATTTCAACTTGCTTTGCCCAATCCCTTTGAATCTCTCCTGCCACCCTCACTCCCCCTTGTTCCACAAGCCTCCTTGCCTCGTTCTTGGAGCGCGCAAGTTTGGTCTTCACCAAAAGCTCGACGAGGGGTAGTTTTTCTCTTTGGAGTATCAGTCGAGGCATTTGAGAAGGGATCTGTTTTTCCCGAAACACTCGGTTGAATTCCTGGGCTGCTCTCTGCGCTTGATTTTCACCATGATATAAAGAAACAACTTCTTTTGCCAGCTCTGCTTTTGCGTCTCGCGGCGAGAGAATTCTCTGTCGCAACATCTCCTCTCGTTTCTTTATTTCGGGCAGAGGAACCTCTGTACACATCTCAAAATAATGGATGATGAGTTCGTCTCGCAAGCTCATGAGCTTGCCGTACATCTCTTGTGGCGGGTCTAAAAGATTGACGGTATTTCCGTAGGTTTTGCTCATCTTCCTTCCGTCCAAACCAAGCAATAAGGGAGTGGTCAAGACAAATTTTTCTTTGTGGTGGTAAACTTCCTGCAGTTTTCTTCCTACCAGCATATTAAAGGTCTGATCCGTGCCCCCAATCTCGAGGTCCACGTCCATTGCTACCGAATCGTAACCCTGAAGAAGCGGATATAAAAACTCGTTCACCCAAACCTCGCCTCCTTTTTGCAGGCGCCCCTGAAACATGTCGCGCCCTAAAAGTTGAGATACGGTAACATGAGAAGAAAGTTCCAGGAAATCTGGAAGTTTTATCTTTTCGAGCCACCTTCCATTAGAAAGAATTTTTGTGCGAGAAAGATCGAGAACTTTTCCTGCTTGTTGTTTGTAGCTTGCCACGTTTGCCTCAACGGTTTGCCGAGAAAGAGGTTGCCGTTGTTTGTCTCTTCCCGAGGGGTCGCCGATTTGGGCGGTAAAGGTGCCGAAAAGTAAAATAACCTCGTGGCCAAGCTCTTGGAATTGCTTGAGTTTGCGAAGGGGTATGGCGTGGCCAAGATGCAGCTGGGGAGAAGTGGAATCAACGCCCAAGTATAATCGTATCTTGCGTTTTTTCATCAAGGATTCGAGGCCTTTTCTGCTTGGCAAAATCTCTTGGACCTGCCGAGTCAAAACTTCATGCACCCAAGACGCGCGTCTCTCCATAATGGCCAATTGTATCACGCTCTCCGAAAACATCAAATCTAATCGCTCTTTGCTTTTTGATATCCTTATGATACATCCATGGTACAATGTCCCTATGGCAAAATCGCGCCATCATAAGAAGGTGTATGAGGGGAAGGCAACCAAATGGGAACGGGGAGCTCGAATCTTCCAGCTCCTCCTGTCTCTCTTGCTTTTTGTTTTCATCGGCACCGTTGCAGTGTTTTTGTATGTCGCAAAAGACCTTCCAAGACCAGAAAAGTTCAGCGAGCTTATACTTCTCCAATCCACAAAGATTTATGATCGTTCAGGGACAGTTCTTCTCTACGAGGTGTCTGGAGAAGAAAAAAGAGAGGTTATTCCTTTATCGGAAATTCCAGAGCATCTCAAACGCGCAATCCTTGCAACCGAAGACGCCGAATTCTACAGCCATTTTGGAATCAGCTTCAAGGGCACGGCAAGAGCGGTTTTAATAAATCTTGGGCTTCGTCCCTCTCAAAACCGAGCCCAAGGGGGATCAACCATTACTCAACAACTCGCGCGAACATCTTTTCTTACAAGAGAAAAAACGCTCGTAAGAAAAATAAGGGAGTTTGTGCTCACCATAGAGTTGGAGCGGAGATACTCCAAAGATCAAATTCTTGAATTCTACCTCAACCAGATTCCCTTTGGAGCAAATATCTATGGCGTGCGCTCTGCGGCAGAGTTTTATTTCAACAAAGAACCAAAGGAACTCGATCTTGCCCAAGCCGCAACCCTGGCCGCTCTTATCCAAGCTCCAAGCTATTATTCTCCCCATGGCTCCCACAAAGAAGAGCTGCTCTTGAGAAAAAATTATGTGTTGAAACGAATGCTTACAGAGGGGTTTGTCAGTGACGAGGAGGTAGGGCCTGCAAAACAACAAGATGTTGTATTTAAAGAACCTACTCTTCCAATTCGAGCCCCTCACCTTGTTCTTCATGTCTTAGACTATCTCAAAGAAACATATGGGCAGGATTTTCTTGATGAGAACGGACTCCGTATTTTTACCTCTCTTGATTGGGACCTCCAACAAATCGCCCAACAAGCAGTCACAGAGTTCGCCGAGCGCAACAAAGCATTTTTCGCACACAATGCAGCGTTGGTGGCAATCGATCCCATAACCGGAGAGGTGCTGGCGATGGTGGGGTCAAAGGATTGGTTAGGAACTCCTTACCCTGAAGGATGCACCCCCGGAAAAAACTGTTTGTTTGACCCCAAATTCAACGTGGCAACCGCCCTGCCAGGCAGGCAGCCCGGCTCTGCGTTTAAGCCTTTTGTATATGCAACCGCATTCCAAAAAGGATACGATGACAAAACAATGGTGGCGGATGAACAGACGAACTTCGGGGTATGGGGCGGAAAGGAGTACATTCCCCAAAACTACGACGGGAGGTTTCGCGGCCCCGTAACCCTTCGACAAGCCCTTGCCCAATCCCTGAATATCCCTTCCATCAAGGTGTTAATGGAGTTCGCAGGAATTGAGGATAGTATTCAAACTGCTCGCACAATGGGAATTACAACGCTCAAAAACGCCTCTTTCTATGGACCTGCGCTCGTGTTGGGTGGAGGAGAGGTGCACCTGCTCGACCTTGTTTCTGCCTACGGAGTCTTTGCGACAAACGGAAGAAGGATTCCACCGGTTACAATCCTTAAAATCCAGGATGCGCGCGGCAGTCTTCTCTATGAAAACCGAACGTCGCCTATCCAGGTTCTCCAGCCTGGGGTTGCTCAACTTATCACAAACATTCTTTCCGATAACGAGGCGAGAACTCCTGTCTTTGGCCCCAGATCTCCCCTCGTGATTCCCGGTTATTCGGTGGCAGCAAAAACTGGCACCACTCAAGAATTTAAAGACGGCTGGGCCATTGGGTATACAAAAAATCTTGTGGCAGGCGTGTGGGCAGGGAACAACGATGGCACCCTCATGCATAGAGAGCCAGGAGTTGTGGTGGCCTCGCCCATCTGGAATCGCTTCATGGGTAAGGCGCTCTCGCACATACAAAGCAAGAAATCAAACTAAACAAACTACGCCTTGACCGGCATCACAACATAGAGATACTGCTCATCCCCGAGGGGACGCAAAAGAGCCGGTCCGTCTTCTGACGTTATCCGAAACTCAAGTTCTTTGCTGCGCATTTGGAAAATTCCCTCGCTCAAAAACCTCCAATTAAAAACAGCGGTGATCTCTTCTCCTTCTATCTCTCCCTCAAGAAAAGAGGTGTTTTCTCCCGCATCAACACGCTGGGCATGAATCTCAATTACTTTCTTGGAGGGACGGAATGCAAGCTGAATTTCGTTGGTCTTCCCGGCAAAAATGCTTGCGGCTTTTAAGTGATTTAAAAATTCGTTCGTTTGCACCACAGCCCTTGCTTTGTATTGAGAAGGAATGATGTCTTGGTAGTGAGGATATTCTCCCTCGATGAGTCGCGAGACAATTCGGACCTGGGGCTCCGACAACTGATCCTCGGGGGTGAAAGCAAACGCTGCCTGGCTTGGAGAAAAATAAATTTTTGTTTCCCCCGGTTTTTCTCCGAGAATTGCAATCAATTCGCGCGCTGTTTTTTGCGGAAGAATAAAACTCCACTCTTGGATATTGGACTTCCGAAAAACCAGCGTTTTTTCTGCGAGCCGAAAACTGTCGGTCGCAACAATTTTAAGGGTTTCTTTTTGGAATTGAAAGAACACTCCTGCGATCTCGGGCCGTGCTTGGCTTTGTCCTGCCATTCCCACGACCTGCTGAATTCCATGACAGAATACCTGGGTATCCACCCGGACTACAGACCCTGTTTCTTGGATGGCTGGAATAATGGGGAACTCTTCTGGCGAGAGGGTCTTGAGGGATGCGCGATATCCGCTCGCCTCGATCAATAGCTGATCTGTGGTCGCGCGGAGCACAATCTGGTTTTCTGGAAGAAGGCCTATGAGCGGCGAGAGAAATTTAGGGGGAATTACCACTGCGCCCTCCTTGTCTGTCGTTGCGAGAAATTGATAGGTTATACCCATTTCCAGATCAGTAGCCGATAAAATAATGGAGTTTTTTGCGGCAGAAAGAAGCACATTGCCAAGAACTGGCAAAGAGGATGATTTCGCAGTAACGCGTTCGGCTATACGCAATCCTTCCTGAAGATTTTTTTTCAGGGCTGTTGTAAGCATTCTCAATGAGTTATTAAATAAATAATATTATACTTGTTATTATTGGCTTTGGGGAAAACGCAAAAATTGCCTTAACCACGAATAAATAAAAAGGGAATACCTGTGAAGCAAAGGGGTGGAAAACTGCGGGCCGCAGCGAAATAAAAAAGAATTCCCTGTTTTTCCCCTTCCTATCCGGTGTATATCCTCTGTTTAATCAGGGTCATTTCATCTGCAAGCGTTTCTGATTCTTGGAGTTCTTGACCAATCCTTTGACAAGCATAGATTGCGGTTGTGTGGTCTTTTCCGCCAAACCTTTTTCCAATCGCCGGATACGAACTTTTTAATTCTTCTCTTAAAAGGTACATTGCGATCTGTCGAGGCCGCACAATCTCTTTTTTTCGGGAACGCGCCGAGAGCTCTTTTTCTTTGAGATCATAAAACTCGGCTACCACCTCAATAATTTTTTTTGGGCTTACCTGGCGGCTCGGGTTCTGGATGACGGTTCGCAAGAGCGCTTGAGCTTCTTGAACAGTTGGAGATTTTTGATGGAGCCGGCAAAGCCCCAAAAGCCTGGTGAGCGCGCCCTCAAGCTCTCGAATGTTCCGTTGAATATGACTTGCGATGTATTCACAGACCGGATCATCAATACTCATCTTGCGCTCCTGGATTTTTGTTTTCAGAATTGCCATGCGCGTTTCAAAGTCGGGAGCTGAAATATCTGCAATCATCCCCCCCTCAAAACGAGAGCGCAGCCGTTCTTCGAGCGCCGGGATTGATTTGGGCGGCCGATCAGAAGAAAATACGATCTGCCCCCCTTTTTCGTACAAGAGATTGAAAATGTGGAAAAGCTCTTCTTGAGTTTTATCTTTTCCTGCCAAAAACTGAATGTCGTCGATGATAAGAATATCGAGGCCGCGATAGAGAGAACGGAAAACATCGATCGTGTGATTGCGGATTGCAGAGATTACGCCCGTGGTGAAGCGCTCTGAAGACGCGTAGCGAATCTTCTTGGCAGGGTACTCCCTTACTATTTGATTCCCAATCGCCTGCAAGAGATGGGTTTTCCCAAGCCCCACTCCTCCGTAGATAAATAGAGGGTTGTATGTTGTTCCTGGGCTTTGGATAATGGCGAGGGAAGCGGCGTGCGCAAGTTCATTGAAGGGTCCTACCACAAAGGCGTCGAAGGTATAGCGCGGATTCAAATTGGTTGTTCGATCGATCTTGAGTTCTTGGAATTCGAGCTGGTTTCCCAGAGATTGCTGGGGTTGGTCTTGGGTTTGTTTTGGCGCAAGACCCCCCCTTTCCACGGCGTACTTTATTTCTCTCACATCTGCGTCAAGACCTCGAAGAATGTGCGAGACGAGCTTATGGTATTTGTTCTCGAGCCACTCTCGAGAGAAATTGTTTGGGACCGAAACCACGACCTCTCCTTCTTTCTTGGAAAGGATGTAGGTATTTTTCAACCAGGTCGTAAAGTTGGCCGGAGAAATTTGAAACTGAAGTTGTGCAAGGACTGCTTGCCAAAGCTCTTCTTTTGTCATGGGAGTAGAAAACTTTTCTTTTCCCCATTATAGCACATCGAGAAAAGAGACAAATAAGCAGAAAAGTTTTTTGTGTGTTGATAATCTGTGGATAAGAAGGGTAAAAATACATCCCCTCATCCTCCGATTACAAGAGATTGACTCCTTTAGAATTTACGCATATGATAAAAGGCATGAGTATTACGTATCAACCGAAAAAGAAAAAGCGCAAACGCACCCACGGTTTTTTAAGAAGGATGAAGACAAAAAACGGAAGAATGGTGATCAAGAGAAGAATGAGAAAGAAGAGGTCGAGATTGGCGGTATAATTTGATTTTGCAACAATGCGATGATGCAGAGGCAAAACCGACTGCGAAAGAAAAACGAATTTCGGGCAGTATTTAAGAAGGGGGAAGGATCGCGCAGAGGAACTGTTTTTATGAAGTTTATCCCCTTGGGTGACGGGGAAGTCCCCCGAGCGGGAATTGTAGTCGGCAAACGCGTTGCAAAGCAGGCAACGCGCCGAAATCGGGTGAAGCGCTTGATAGGTGAAGCGATGCGTCAAGAGCTTCCAAAACTGCGACCCGTCGACATAGTGTTGGTGGCGCTCCCAGGAGCTGAAAGGGCGGGCCTGGGCGACATCCAAGAGATTCTTCGAACACTTTTCCGGAAAGCATCGCTTTATGAAGAGCACGAACGGCGAACGACGAATAGCTGACTCTCCTCTTTATGGCTTGTTGTTTGTCGGAAGTCGTACACCAATCTTGAGCAATGGAATTCTTAAGCACTATTTACCAATTTTTTTTATACCAGCCCGTTTTTAACCTCCTCATTTTATTTTCCCAGATTCTTCCGGGAAAAGATTTTGGGGTTGCGGTGATTCTTTTGACTATTCTTGTGCGCCTCGCATCATATCCCTTGGGAGCACAGGCAGTGGTAGCCCAGAAGAAATTTGCGGAGCTGCAGCCCAAAATAAAGGAAATTCAAGAGAAACTGAAGAACAAAAAAGAAGAACAAACCAAAGCCACCCTTGAACTTTATAAAAAAGAGAAGATCAATCCTTTTGCAAGCATTGTTCCCCTACTTATTCAAATTCCCATTTTTATTGTGCTCTATCAAATCTTTGCGGGCGGATTACACGAAGAGAGATTATCCCTTTTGTATCCATTTATTCCGCGGCCCAGTGACCTCACGCCCTCGTTGTTTGGACTTGTAGACTTAAACAAGCAGTCGTTTGTGCTTGCGATTCTTGCGGGGATTTTCCAATTTGTCCAAGCGAAACAAGCAACCCTCCAGAAGAAAAGAGGCGCAAAGAATAAATCAGACGTTGCTTCTACAATCCAAAATCAGCTTCCCTACATTTTCCCTTTTCTCATTGTTTGGGTCGCGAGCAGTCTTCCCTCTGCGTTTGCCTTATACTTGATCGCGACAACCATATTTTCGATATGGCAGTATTGGTTTATTGCCAGAAAAGAGAATGCCAAAAAACAATTATTAGAGAAAACCCATGGTATCCCCCGAACACCTATCAATTATTGAAAAAGAGGTCAAGGAGGTTTTTGCAAGGCTCGGCGTGGAAAATGATGCCATCCAAGTGCAAGAGAGCAACGATGTAACGATTGCTGTCCGAGTAACAATGACAGAGCCACAGCTTTTCATTGGAGAAAGGGGACAGACCCTTTTTGAGATTCAACATGTCTTAAAATCTATTCTGCGAAAAAAAATTCCAGAGCAAATTTCTCTTTCTTTAGATATCAACGACTACCGAAAGAACAAAGAGGATTATTTGCGAGATCTCGCAAAAACAACGGCCGATGAAGTGGCGCTTCTCAAAAAAGAGAAGGAATTGCCTCCTATGCCTCCGGCAGAGCGGAGAATTGTACATATAGCGCTTAGCGAGAGAAGCGACGTGATCTCCGAGAGTGTGGGAGAGGGAGAAGAAAGGCGAGTCGTGATTAAACCGAAGGGGTGAACGCGAAGCTCGAGACCTGCCTATTTTGTCATTGCTTGCGCAAAGCGCCAATGACCGTAATGGTCCACATGGGAAGCAGGCCGACAAAGGGCAGGATTTCTAATAAGAAGGTAGAGAGGGTTTTCAACCACACTCTTCGTAACGGATTTCTTGTGGTTGCTAATTGGCCTTGGAGTCGTCCCGCTTTCTGACCGATTCTTTGGGAAATTTGTTCCTGCATCATTTCTCGGTGGTGTTGCACGTCAACTTTTCGTTTGGTGCGCCAATACAGCCAGAATCCGATCACCAAACCAAATACATCAAGCACGATCCCAAGGAGCTTGGGGACGATAAAAAAGCTCGTGAGTTCTAAGATAATATCGAGCGCATCGGTTCCTACTGCGAGGAGGAGTATGGGGAAAAAGTCCAGGTCGAGAGGGCTCACGTTCGCCGCTTCTTCTTGGCGTGCAGCCTCTTCCTCTTGGCGCTCAAGACCTTGTAGCTGCGCTTGCTGCTCGAGCGCCTGCATGTTTTCGAGCGCAATTTCATCGCTTGTCATAAGAGTTTTGCGCTATGACGATTGATTTATATCTTCTTGAGAGGAATAGCCCTCTCGTCTTTCGCCAAAGCGGGGCTCTGTTTCTTCGGGCATTCGTTCTCGAGCCTGACGCTTCAAAATTTCTTCTGGAGCCGTGGTGATTAACTCGTGCTCTGCAGGGGAACCAATGATTCTAATTGCCACGTGCTTTTGCCCCGCAAAGAAGATTCCTTCTCCCACCTCTGTTTCGAGCAGAAGATTTTTTTCTTCCTTTGTTAAATTAAACGCTTTTTGCAAGGTGTCAATCGTTGCGGGCGATTGCTTCATTAAGAGCTGAATCGAAGAGTTTGTGATGATCGCCTTGCCATACGGAGATGCCATAAAATCTTCTACGTCCTGGGTAATGGTGGTTACTCCGAGCCAGTATTTTCGAGCGCGCTTGGCCATGCCAAATAAAAACGAGGCTCCATCGTCGGATCGCATGATCCACCATGCCTCGTCGAGCACAAATATCCGTTTCTTTAGCTCGGATTTTACCTTGTTCCAAATGTAGCGCATAACGATATAAATTGCCATGGGCCGCAAGGTATCTTCCATCTCTCGAATCCCAAACGTAAGCATATTCGCGTTAAGGGAGATATTGGTCGGCTGGTTAAAAAACTTCGCGTAGGTGCCTTTCGTGATCTTTTGGAGGCGTCTCAAAAGAGAATCCGCCCCCTCCATCGTTTCTAATACCGATTCGAGGTCTTCCATGAGAGGGATTTTATCTTTCCAGTCTACAGGAGAGGAGTTGGGTGTAATGTCTTTTGCCGCATAAGTTTCTGTCAGCGCGCGGTCTATAATCGCGTCTTCTTCGGGGGTGAGGCCGCCAAGCATAATGCGCATTAACCCTACCAGATTGATCACGCTTGAGCGAAGGACGTCTTCTGGTTTCTCGTCTTCTCTGGGCGTCGGGAGGTCGAAAGGATTGATGTGGTTTTCTGATGCCAGCGAAATATCAAAGAAATTTCCTCCCACCGCCTCTGTCAAACTCTTATACTCATTTTCTGGATCCAGCACAATAACGTCCACGCCGAGCATGAGGTACCGCAAAACTTCCAATTTGATGGCGTAGGACTTTCCTGAACCTGATTTCGCGAAAATAACCTCGTTTGAGTTCTCGAGGCTGAACCTGTCAAAGAGGACGAGAGAGTTATTGTGTCGATTGATGCCGTACATAATTCCCTCGTTTGAACTCAAATCAAAAGATACAAAAGGGAATACCGAAGAGAGGGGGTCCGTATTCATTGGGTTGTGAACCTGGAGAATGTCGGTGCCGTAAGGAAGGCACGAATGGAATCCTTCTCGCTGCTGGTACAGCGCCGGCTTAATATACATTAAACGCGACTCAAAAATGGAGCGAAGCGAGACTTCGATTTCTCGAAGCTCTTGCTGTGATTTTCCATAGACCGTGATATAGAGAGCAAAACGGAACATTTTTTCTTGAGCGGTCATCAAACGATCCCGGAGAGCCTCGAGATCCTGAAATCCAGTCTCAAGTTCAGGATTTCTCACGAGTCCCTTTTGCTCTTCTTCCATAAGCTCTGACTGCACCTCGGTTACTCGCCTCCGAAGTTTTTTCAGGATTTCTCCCGTGTCAATGGGATGGATGAAGAGCGAGATATCCATTGCGGTATCAAGGTTGATCACCGAAGAGAGCCACGCAGTCGCAAGATACCTTGGGTAAGAAAAGATGAAAAAAGATTTTGCAAACCGCCCTCCCATTTTCAGGCCGTCTTGATAGATAGCGATGGAGGAGGGCGCGATGATATCTTTTTCTGTGATCGGCTCTGCTTCAAATAATTTTTCAACTTCTAGCAGCCGTTTCTTTTTGAAAAATGGAATCTTCATATTAGAGAGTATCTATTTTTGTCTGCCCGAGCAATTCTGGCGGTAGTTCAGGGTAATAGCCAACCTCTGCTTCTTCGGGATGATACCAGCTCCACAGAAGTTCAATTAACTCTTCGGTGCCAAGCGGGGTTATGTGGAGTCCTACCCTGCGAAGTCCTAAAGCCACAAATTCCATGCGCTGCCACAGCTGAATCTTCATTCGATTAAATTCTTCGTCAGAGAGTTTTCCCACAACTTTTGGGTTGTGCGAGAATAACCCTTTTCTTTTCTGGTCTGCGGCAGGAAGGGCTTCGATGAGCGTGAAGGGTACCACCACAAAAAAATTCTTTGAGAGGATGGCTCCCCCCTTAATCATTGTTTCCACAAACCTTCGGTATTCTTCAGTTTGATTTTTCAAGAGTTCGTTTGTTTGTCTTGCTTCAAGGTTTTTCAAGTGGTCCAGGTAGCCGGTGATGTTGAGGTGGCGCGACTGAATGACGACTTGAATCGAAAAATCAAGGGAATTCAAAAAACTCTGAAATTGATAGATAATTGCCTCTTGTTCATCATCTGCCTTTAACGCAAAGTTCATGGAGGAGATCATCATGATTCCTCGGATGGAGCGGCCCGGGAGAATGATCGTGCCATCGCGTATCTCCTCAATGTCCAAAAATTGTTGAGCGGAAGCAGGCATGGGAATGTAAGATATTTTAAGGTTAGCAAGGCGTCTATCTTTTCGTCTGCACCTTCATCCCTAATTCCATAATTCGACTCTTTTGCACTAATCGTACTTTTTGTTTTCCGTCCTTCTTTTCATCTGGGTTTCCGTATTCCATTTCTCTCAATTGTAAGTGAACTCTTCCCCGTTTCCAAATATACATTTTGGGCCGGATGAGAAAAAATGTTGCGTCCATAAGGAGTTGAGGAATGGACTTCCCTTCAATTTTTACGAACGCGAGAACAACCCCGATTCCTTCCAGCACGATCGAGAGTAAAATGAAAAGAATAAAATAATCCTTCGCTATCATGAAGTACAAGAAGAAAATAAACACAAGGGGCGCGCCAACGTACCCAGCCCTCCGAAAGGTAAGGGGCCCTATCACTTTTGGTTCGTGTTCGATGAATTGAGGAATTTGAAACCGCATGTTTGTATCTCGTATCTTGAAGTTAGTATATTGTATTTCTGATTCTCTTCAAGCCATTAATGAGTTTGTTGACCACAATTGTTTGAGCAGCAAGTTCTTGAAAAACCTTCTCATTGACGTACTTAACATCTCGAGCAATAAGAAGTTGATTTTGTAGTTCGGTGAGGGACCCTTGAGCTATGGAGTAGAATTGAACCTTGTCTTTGCTTGTATTTCTCCCGAAACCTTCTGCAATATTCGAGGTAACTGAAACCACACATCTTCTCATTTGGTTTGTTAGCCCGAACATTTCTTTTTGAGGGAATTGTTCGGTGGACGCATAGACCATTAAAACAAGCTTGTGTCCCTGCTTCCACGTATTGAGATCAGTGAACGACCGAATCTTTCGCTGCCCGTTTTCCATACAATATACAAGATACAGGATACAAACTACAAGTCGATTGATTCTCGGTAAGTGTCTTGTTTTTTCTCCTCGGATTCCTCGGAGAATATCGGTTTTTTCTTTTGCGCCCCTTGGGGCTTTGGTGCTGCTTCTGTTTCTGGCTCGGCGATATATCCTTCTGTTTCCTCGTGGCGAGGGGTGGGAACGCCAAGTTCTTCCTTTCCGCCCTTCTCCTCCCCGATCTTTGCGTATAACTGCTCTAACGCAGGCTTTACCGGATAGAAGACAAAGCGGTTAATGTCGCTTGCAACTTTTTGAGCAGTTGTTGTATTGAGCCCCACCTCTTTCACAAGCGTTCCTTGCAAGTCGCGAGGAAGGAGGAGGCCCATGAGAACCAACCCTACAGAGGAAGCAACCCTGGAGACCTCGCTGACGCCGTAGCGTTCGCAGGCATTAAAAATATAGTCTGCGTTCTCTTGCGAGAATACCGCCTCTTTTAACTCTTCGGGAAGTTTCTCATACAATTTCCACATTTCATCTTTGGTGTATTGTTGCGCAGCCATAACTTTTATTGGTTAGATTCTTTATCCTCTCTTATATCCTATCACAATGGAAAGCTGCGAGAAAGAGAGACCATTGCAATGGAATCGTAGGCGTCAAGTGAGCGGGCTTGACATTCT
>ERZ1292623.871-Hain-H51-01um-R1-871-length-30729-cov-6_pt1 | contig 30729 bp, 27 predicted proteins | sample MGYA00564398_ERZ1292623 | MGnify/ENA primary metagenome ERZ1292623 (study PRJEB36523, sample SAMEA6512633) | groundwater metagenome | collected 2019-01-07 | study: AquaDiva: Metagenomics assemblies of 32 groundwater samples
TCGCCTTCGCCGAAGCCACCATGGGATTGCACACGATGTGGCCGTCCAGTACAAACAAGAAGATCCCAACTACTAGAATGTATCGTATGTATTTAGGCATACCGTTAGTATAGCAAATATAACGAAGATGAGTGGGTTTCTATTGACCGCAGCAAAGCTTCAGGTGTAGGCTAGCTTGCTCAACAGAAACCAAGTTCATTCCCAAACACCCAAATAGTGAAAGGAGGGTACAGGTATGTACCGTCGGGTAATCGCAATAGTGTGTATCATAGGAATCTCAATTTGCGCAGCCAGTGGCTGCAACAAGCAGGAAATTGTTGATCTCAAGACCAAAAATGAGCAGCAGAATGCTGATTTGGTTCGCTTGTACAAGGATCTTGCAGAACTCCAGTCTGCTAATACTCAAGCGTCAACGAAAATGTACACACTGACGCAGGAGAATGACAGTTTGCAAAAGATTTCGCAGGCACAGAGCAAAAAGAATTCTCAACTGAGCAGAGCCCTGGCCCAAGTCGAAGCGAAAGCAAAGCAAGACTTGCAGGAGTTTGCTGAAGCAACAGTAATTTTCAAACAACGAGAAAAACGTTGTGACACTGAAAAAGAAGAGCTCAGCAATATGTTGGCGAAAAGCTATGCCGAAAATGTTGCCTACAAGCAGTCAAATGATTCACTGAAGCTGTACATCTTGGTTGCCGGCCAGTGGCGGGATTACTACAGACAAGAATCTCACCGATCCTGGTGGAAAAAGTTCTGGGGCGCGGGGAAGGCTACCCGACCAAAATTCACCGAGCCATCTAAGTAAGAGCTTTCTTTACAGAGCGAGGAATCCCCTTCCTCGCTCTTTTTATTTGATCAACCTGGCTTGACAGTATGACGTAGGTCTGTCAGTATGTGCATTCGCAAAGAAAATACTAAATCAACATATTGGAGAATACGTGAGCATAAAAAACACACACATGGACCCGCACATTGGAGAGAATGGATCGCTCATCGCGAGGATTGTCCACGACGACCCAGACGTCATCGAGGCATTCGTGCAAGAGCTCCGTGTCCGTACGAATACCAAGCAGATTGACTGGTTCTACATCGTCAATACAATCGCACTCATCAAAGCAATCGGCGATCTGCCCCATATCCGTCGAAACGCGAAAGAGGTATTCCCTACTCATTGTTCCATTCCCCTACACCTAGTAGCGTAGTACTATAACCGCCACCAACACTACAAACATCCATTCATAAAAAATGGATGTTTCTCTTTGGAATGAATTCACTACTCTGTGGTTTGCCCGTCAAAGTCTGCTTCTTGCGCAACCGCTTCCGCTTTCGTTGCACGCACAATCTGGTCCTTATGATGCGCCGGGCTGTAGAGCGTGTAGAGCTTGAGTGCTTCCGTGGGCGACGTGTTTATTACATTGTGCCGCGCACCAGCAGGAACAATCACGGCTGATCCATCCTGCACTACAGACTCGTTCCCATCGATGATCACTTTTCCCTGCCCGGCTTCGAAGCGGAAAAATTGGTCGTTGTCTGGGTGCACTTCCATGCCTATTTCCTCGTTCGGCTGCAACGCCATGAGCACCAGCTGGCAGTGCTTGGCCGTGTAGAGCACTTTGCGAAAGTTGGTATTCTCAATGGTTGCTTGCTCAATGTTCTGGTTGAATCCTTTCATAGGGAAGAATGGGTAAAGGCGAGGCCGCTACCCATAAACTAGCATTATTTAATATAAGATGATACTACACTGATTTCCGCCGCTTCCGCACCACTTTGAGGCGCGCGAGCTCCTTCGCCATAGCCGCTTGCGCATCGGCAAAGCCCACATCGTCGGTGGCGCGCTCGGTCATAATCTGCTGTGCCTTCTGGCGAGCCTCTTCCGCACGCTGCTCGTCAATTTCGTGCGCGTGCTCGGCGGTGTCGGCCAGAATAACCACGGCGTTATCGCGCACTTCCACGAAACCGCCAGAGACTGCCATAACTTGCTCTTCCCCGGTAGACGTGACAGCGCGGAGCTCGCCCGGCGCCAGGATGGACACCAAGGGAATGTGATTGAGCAATATCCCAATTTCCCCATCCACCGTGGGTACGTTCACGCTGCTGACCTCGGTTTCGAGGACAATGCGTTCGGGAGTGGTAATGGTGAGATGGAGGTTGTTCATAAATTTCTGTCATTGCGAGTCCCGCTACTGCGGGACGTGGCAATCTCTCTGCTCAAGTAATCGGGAGATTGCTTCGTCCCCCTCGATAGACTCGGGGTCCTCGCAATGACAATGAGGTTAGGCCCTTACTTCGTCAATTGTCCCTTTCATGTAGAACTTCTGTTCACCAACGTCATCGTACTTGCCGTCCAGGATTTCTTTAAAGCCGCGGACAGTCTCGGCACGGGGGACGTACTTGCCAGCCGAACCCGTGAACTGCTCGGCCACGAAGAACGGCTGCGAGAGGAAACGCTGGATCTTGCGCGCGCGGCTGACGGTGAGCTTGTCTACGGGTGAGAGCTCTTCCATGCCGAGGATGGCGATAATATCCTGCAAGTCCTTGTAGCGTTGCAAAACTTTTTGCACACTTCGGGCCACGGCGTAGTGCTCTTCACCGACGATAGCGGGGTCGAGAATTGTGGAGGTGGAATCCAGCGGATCCACGGCCGGGTAGATACCGAGTTCAGCTAAGCCGCGCGCGAGCACCACGGTAGAGTCGAGGTGCGCGAAAGTTGTGGCTGGCGCCGGGTCAGTCAGGTCGTCCGCAGGCACGTACACTGCTTGGACGGACGTAATAGAACCTTTGTTGGTGGAAGTAATACGTTCTTGCAACTCGCCCATTTCTTCGGCCAGGGTTGGCTGGTAGCCCACGGCGGATGGGATGCGGCCGAGCAGGGCGGACACTTCGGAGCCGGCTTGGGTAAAGCGAAAAATGTTATCAATGAAGAGCAGGACGTCTTTCTGCTCCTCGTCGCGGAAGTACTCGGCTAAGGCTAAACCCGAGAGCGCGACGCGCGCGCGGGCACCCGGCGGTTCGTTCATCTGGCCAAAGACCATGGCAGTCTTACCAAGAACGCCGCTGGCTTTCATTTCGTGGTAGAGGTCGTTGCCTTCACGCGTGCGCTCGCCGACACCGGCGAAGACGGAATAACCACCGTGCTCGGCCGCAATGTTGCGAATGAGCTCTTGGATAACTACGGTCTTACCCACGCCCGCGCCGCCGAAGAGACCAACCTTGCCGCCTTTGACGATAGGACAAATGAGGTCAATAACCTTGATGCCGGTTTCAAAAACTTCGGCTTTCGTGGCCTGGTCTTTGAACGCCGGGGCTTCGCGGTGGATGGGGTACATGGTCTTCGTTTTTACTGGTGCGCCGCCATCTACCGGAGCGCCAACCACGTTAAAAATCCGGCCAAGCGTTTCCGGGCCAACGGGCATGCGAATGGGACCGCCCGTGTTGATTACCGCAATGCCGCGCTCTAAACCGTCCGTGCTATCCATAGCCACGGTGCGCACCACGTTCGCGCCCGAGTGTTGCTGCACCTCGAGCACCAAGGGTGCCTTGCCTTTGCGCTCAACGGTGAGCGCGGTGTGAATGCCCGGAATGTCTTTGTCGAAGTGGACGTCTACGACGGGGCCGATGATCTGCGTAATTTTTCCTTGGGTCATATGAGGTTATTCTAACGCCGCGCGGCCGGCCGAGATTTCCGCGATTTCTCGCGTAATGCCCGCTTGGCGCACTTGGTTATAGGTGAGGTTGAGATCGTCAATGAGTTCTTCGGCCGCATCCGTAGCGTTGCGCATGGCCACCATCCGCGCGGCATGTTCCGAAGCCAGCGATTCCAGCACGACTTGATAAATCTGGCTCGTCACCAAGTTCCGTAGCATTTTCTCCAGCACGGCTTCGGCATTCGGTTCGAAAAGGTACGGATTTTGGAACCCTGCAATATCTTGCATCGCAATGGAACTATCCACGTCATCCAACACTTCTTTGAGCTCCTGCTTGCGAATGGGCAGAACTTGGCGGCTCCAGGCTTTCTGGACGAGGGTGGAGCGGAAGTCGGTGTACACCACGAAAACTTGGTCATAGACGCCAGCAACGTAATCATCAATGGCGATCTTCACCACTGGCTGCAAGTCTGCAACGGTTGGATGCGTGTGCGCGTTGGGAAATGCCGCCACGATATTCACATTCAAACGGCGCAAGGCATCGGCTGCTTTTGTGCCGACGGTGATGATGTCTGCAGGCACCGTCTGTGCTTTGAGCACTTCCAGGGTCTGCCGCACGACGTTGGTGTTCAAACCGCCGGCCAAGCCGCGGTCCGAGCTAACCACGATAACGGCCACGCGCTTCACCTCGCGCTCGACGAGCAAGGGGTGGAGCTCACGATTCGTAACGGCACTCACGTTGGTGAGCACGTCCCACGCCGCCTTGGCGTAGGCACGCGTTGCCAACGCCTGCTGCACGGCTCGGCGCATCTTGGACGCGGCCACGAGTTCCATGGCTTTGGTAATCTTCTTGGTATTGCCAACGGACTTAATGCGTCGCCGGATATCGAGCGTACTGGCCATTTTTAACTTTGCTTAAAGGTCGTGAGGGCGGTCTTCAACTGTTCTTCCAGTTCGGGCGTGAGTTCCCCGCTGTCTTCAATCTTCTTAATCCACGCGCTGGAACCCGTGCGCAGGCTTTTGGTGAAATGCTTTTCCCAAGTTTGGACGTTCTCAACTTCCACCTCGTCCAAGTAACCTTGGGTCACGGCGTAGAGTACCGCAACTTGTTCGGCCAAAGGCATGGGCTGGCCAATCCCCTGCTTCAGCAATTCGGCCGTGCGCTTGCCGCGCTCCAACTGCTGCTTGGTGGCCGCGTCTAGGTCCGAGCCGAACTGGGCAAAGGCCGCGAGCTCGCGGTATTGGGCCATGTCCAAGCGGAGCTTGCCCGCCACTTTTTTCATGGCTTTGCGCTGGGCGCTGGACCCCACGCGGGAAACGGACAAGCCGACGTTCAACGCCGGGCGTTGGCCCTGGTAGAACAGATCGGACTCCAGAATAATCTGCCCATCGGTAATGGAGATGACGTTGGTGGGGATGTACGCGCTCATGTCCCCGGCCTGGGTTTCGATAATCGGCAAAGCCGTAAGCGAACCGCCGCCATTGTCTTTATTGAGCTTGGCCGCGCGCTCCAGCAAACGAGAGTGGAGGTAGAAAATATCGCCCGGGTAGGCTTCGCGGCCCGGCGGACGACGGAGGAGCAATGATACTTGGCGGTACGCCCAGGCGTGCTTGGAAAGATCGTCGTAGACCACCAAAGCGTCTTTGCCTTTGCTCATGAAGTGCTCGCCCATGGCGCAACCGGCGTATGGCGCCAGGAACGAGAGCGCAGCCGGATCCGAGGCACTGGCGAGTACGATAATGGTGTGGTTCATGGCGCCGTGCTTTTCCAGCTCGGCAACGATGCGGGCAATCTTGCTGGCCTTCTGGCCAATGGCCACGTAGATGCAAATAACCCCGCTATTTTTCTGGTTGATAATCGTATCAATGGCAATGGCGGTCTTGCCTGTCTGCCGGTCGCCAATGATGAGTTCGCGCTGGCCGCGGCCAATGGGGATGAGCGCATCAATGGCCTTGATACCAGTCTGCACCGGCTGCTTCACGGACTCGCGGGTAATCACGCCTGGTGCCACGCGCTCCACCGGAAACGTATCGGTGGCTTTGATTGCGCCTTTACCGTCAATCGGCTCGCCCAACGGGTTCACCACCCGGCCAATGAGCGCGTCGCCCACGGGCACGGACATTACCTGCCCAGTGCCGCGGACTTCTTCGCCTTCGGCCACACCCGTGGCGCCATTGAGAATCATCACGCCCACCGTGTCTTCTTCCAGGTTGAGGGCCACGCCGGTGGCGCCCGAGGCAAACGTCACCTTTTCACTGGACTTTACGTTGCTCAAACCTTCCACGCGCGCAATGCCGTCACCCACGTCAATGACATGGCCAACCGTAGCTGTGCTGGCCGCGGCGGTGTAGGACTGGAGCTGGGCTTTGAGAACATCAACAATGGTGTGGGGCATACGTAGTGTACGAAAAGGAATTATTGAAGCAGATGACTTTTGAGTGCAGCAAGACGTGAAGAGAGAGCATTATCAATCAACCGGTCGCCCACTTGAATTTTTACGCCGGCAAGGAGCTTGGCTTCGTGGACGTGGCGAATTTTTACTTTCTGCTTAAGCGCGAGTTCCAAGTTCTTGGTCAGCTCGGCATCCTCCGCAGAAGTCACGGCCTTGGCGCTTCGAACTTTGACAATGATTGGCCCGCCTTGTTCGGCAATGAGGCGTTCCAGTTCGGCAGCAATCCGTGGGACCAAACGAAGCTGGCGCTGACGTGCGAGCAATGCCACCAAGTGCTTCGCAATTTTAGTCTGCTCCTTCTGCGGCGCGGCTTTCGCAGCACCTAAATAGGCTTCGGCATACTGGCGGATAGAGGCTTTACGCATTGCCCACCTTCGCGTTAAGGAGTGAAATTTTGTACATAGATTGGTGGGCAACCCTCCGAAGCTTCAGCGTAGGAGGGTGTGCTTCGGTGGGTCGAAATGAGTGGAAATAATTCATACTAAGCATTCCGACTCTCTTCAATAGCTTCTGTAATGAGTTTACTGTCCAAGTCTTTGGTGGCACCTTTCGGCACGACTTTTTGGGTGGCACTCATAATGAGATTTACGAGTTCCGTTTTGGCTTCCGTGAGCGCTTGCGTTTTTTCAGCGGCAATTTCGTTACGGGCGTGCTGGCGCATGGTGGTGAGTTCCGTGTCAATTTCCTGTAAGCGTTGCTGGCGGTACCGTTCGCTTTCCTTTTCCACGCCCTCCATAATTGTCTGTGCTTCCCGGCGGGCTTCCAATATTTTTTCCTGCTTCAATTTCTCGGCTTCGGCCAACTTCTCGCTCACCGCTTTGGCGTCATCCAAACTCTGAGAAATTTTTTCCTGCCGCTCGCGCAGCACCTTGAGTACGGGTTTGTATGCAAACTTCCACAGCACAAAGAGTACCACGCCGAAATTCAAAATTTGCGCAATGAGTAGGCCAAGATCGAGACCAAATTTTTTTACGAGTTCTTCCATAGTAAGCAGTTATTCGTTCACCTACCTCCGCCAAGCTGACGGAGGAATCGTCAGCGAAAAACTAAATAAATTTGATGATGAGCGCAACGACCAACGCGTAGATGGCAATAGCTTCGGCAAACGCCATGGCAATGAGCATGGGTACCTGAATTTTCCCGGCGGCTTCCGGATTTCGACCAATGGCTTCCATGGCCTTGGAAGCCAAGATACCAATGGCCAGGCCGGGCCCCATACCGCCCACGCCAATAGCAATGGCGGCGGCAAACACTTTCGCGGATTCTACATCCATAGGATTTTCCTTTCCTGACGTTACGTCGCCGAGCTTAACGGGGCGTCACGCGGGATTAATGGTGAAACGTTCGTGAACTACCGGGGTACTTCAGGAACGTTTCAACACAGGCTTATATTTTCCAAGCGTCCCGCCATGGCGGGACGCGGGCAGAGACGCCCGCGCTCGGTTCTTCAATGCTCATGCCCCGTGGTGGAAATTTTTAAAAATACCAGAGTTAGTACGGAGAAAATAAATGCTTGGATAAAGCCTACAAAAATTTCCAAGAACAGAAACGGAATGGGCACGACGTACGGAATGATGAGGCCGATGACAATGAGCAAAACTTCCCCGGCGAAAATGTTGCCAAACAACCGGAAGGAGAATGATAAGAGCTTGGCAAATTCCGAAATTCCTTCCAAGGCACCGACAAACCCCATAACTGGATCTTTAAAATTCACGTATTTCTTCAGGTGACGCATGAACCCGAGCGTGACAATAGCAATTACTTGCGTGGCAACCACCGAAATGGCGGCCAGGGCCAGGGTGAAGTTAAGGTCAGCGGCCGGACCGCGGAAGAGCGGGACAAACACTTCCTTGCCTTCGTGGAGTTCGTGGAAACCAATGCTGCCGACACCGGGCAGCAGGCCCAACCAGTTACCCAGGATGATGAAAATGAACAAGGTGAAAACGAATGGGAAATATTTTAGGGTCTGCTTGCGATCCTGCGTTACCGAGTCCATTAAACCCAGGCCGCCCTCCATAACTGACTCTACCACGTTCTGAAACCCACCCGGTCGCTCGGCCACGCGGCGCTTGAGCATGAGGCTGCCGACAATAATGAGCACCACCACCAGCCACGTGGTGAGTAAACTGTTCGTCACCGGCAAGGGCCCGAGGTGGAACACGGTTTCGGCAGCGAGAGAGATGTCAGCCATGGCTTAGGGTTTCGAGGAAGGTGGTTGAGACGAATCTTCAATGCTCCGAAGGAGCTTCTTGAATTTCCAGACCAAACCGATTGTGGTGAGGGTAATAGAGACGATGAGCCCGGTCAGCAACCACCAGGGCGACGTGCCGAAATGCCGATCTAGGAGCCTGCCCCCGAGGACGAAGACCACCAAGGGAATAACGATGACCCAGCCGAACTCCCAGGCAATGCCTAAGGCTTTCCAAAAGCTGCTCGGTGTAGGGTTTTCAGGCATGTGCGGTACTCGAAAATACGGTCCTATCCTGCTTTCCCTGCAGGAATGGGGCCAAAAATTGGCACGTAAAAATTGTATGAATTATACCGGAAAAGTCAAGGGGTGCGGTTTCGGGGTGGTTGCATAGCCCAAGGAAAAGCCTAAAATGGAAAAAACGGCACAAAAGCAAGGAGGCGAAATGTCCAAATCGACGCACCTGCTCATTATCAATCTGGATGCTGACATCTGCCTACAAATCCGAGAGGTATGCAGCAAGCACAATGTGCAAGTGTCATGTTTGTGCAGGAATGACCTAATCAATTTTGATGCCAAATGGTGGGTAACCCAACGGTATGCCATAGCCGATGCCGTCGTACTCGCCGGACACATCCCGGGTCACAGCTTAACGTCTGGGGTGGAAATCGGTAAGAGTATACGCCACGTGCGTCCCAAAATGACGGTCATTATTATCTCGGATGACGCGACGCTCGCGCAGCAGTTGACCGAACACGACGGGATTACGTTCATCCACCGCAATGGCGACAACCTGCACCTGGATGAAATTGCAAAAGTCCTGCAGATCGCTTGACCTGCTAGCACCCCAAAGCCTGATTCCGTACGTCAGGCTTTTTTTATTGCTATTTTCTTGCTACATTCATTATTTTTCAGTCAGCAGTAACGCGCCAGTAATATTCCTCCCCGGTCCGGATAAAAATTTACCACGGTAATAGAGTGCGATCGCCCCACCTCCGTCATTCTCACCAGCGTAAATAAAGTTGAAACTATTGATGAACTCTCTATCGGCGATAGCTCCTCCTCTCGTTGAGTAGGTAATGAAAAATAAATCGCCACCGCGAACGCCAATGAGACTGCCAGGTGATCGCCCTCCATCCCCTATCCCCCAGCTTGCAACGGTACGTTGACCAGTACGGGTAGAAAAAAACTTTTCACGAATAGTATAGTAATCATCACGCAAGAGTGTGTCCGCACGGTTAGCAAACCATTCATTTGTATTGGAAAATACAAGTGACCCGCTTTTGTACTGATGGAAACCAAGAAGTTTCCCGGCAGTTTTTGGATCGTATGGATTTGCACGTAACTGATAAGGGTAGGGCCCTGTGGCGTTAATCCCAGAAAATGCATGAACATTATCAACATAGCTTTTCATTGGTGCAGCACATTGACCCTTACAGGTCGGTAGTACTGTACGAACTTGTAATTTTTTATGCTTCAGGTTTGCAATAACAATTTTTGCGGTATACGAACCATGCGGAAGTTTGCCACTTACACTTTTGGCAATGGAAATTTGACTTGCTGGCACTTCTGAAGGTTTTAAAAAGTTTACGTTACTATTCCATATAGCTGTGTCCATGGGCCTGCCTGGAACTACGACGTAGGTTTCTTTACCCAAAAAACCATGCGGTAGACTTGCAGGCGTAACCGCGCCTTTCCAAGTGCTCGAAAATGTATTGATAATATTATGGTCAACTTCACTAGAACCCGTAACAATCACAACGGGACCGATGTTGCCGGCACTACCAATTGCTAGCTTTGTACGACCATCAATTTTGCTTGCAGTAATCGGTCCAAAATTTTGCGCTGGGCCATCACCCCGCACGAAATTTTGAAAGGGGGGATCGAAAAAAGTCCACCCCTCTGGTCCATATTTCGCACCCCACTCCTCCGCGCGAGTGTAATCCCAAATAGTTTGCAAGTTTGCACCGCTATACGAAGTAAAAAATACATTTGCCATCGCAGGTCCACTATAGTGGATAATGTCATCAATACCATCACCGTCACTATCTGGCAGAACTGCAATACTCGAGCTGTATGGCACTATGGGTTGTTGTGGAAGCGAAACGGTTCTTTGACGAATAAGTTTTCCAGAAATACTGAAAAGTTTCATGGGAAGGTTGACGCCTCTTGGCATGGTGAGTATTTGATACTCATTTCCACCTTGAAATTTTCCAACAATCATCATTATCCCTTTCGTAAAAGTTGACGAGTGTACTCGGAAACTTATCCCTGTGTATTCACCCCCTAAAGTATACTGTCGTACGAATGATTGCGCACCATTCCGAGGCGTCACTAAAACAATTGCATTACGGCTACCAACTCGTGGCACAAGAGCAACAGTAACACCGGTGCGAAGTTGTTTATCAAATACTGCAAATGACTTGATGAGCACTCCATTCGACCTGTACAGCCAAACCCGCGGTGTCTGTCCTGGTGGGGAACCGAAGGCAATTTCGTCAGCACCATCAGCGTCGACATCTGCAACGGAGACGCTCGCACCTGGTGGAACCGCACTATACTCAGCCAGAACTTTACCATCAGTGGCGAAGAGTGACGGAATAGGTGTGCCATCCTTCCGCAGCCGACCTTCTGGCTTACTATCAAACCACCAATTATAGGCTGCAAGTTGATTACCCGTAAGGTACGTCGCACCATGGGTTACAACAAAATCGCCACTTGCGTTTTGTAAATATGCTACTTCTACACCTCCACGAAATGCTAACTGGTACGGCACGACATTCAATCCGACGAGTGTTGCAGTGTGTAAGTCATACTCCTGGATACGAGGCGTAAGTCCAGCTGGGGTGCCTACAAGTAACCGCTGGGTTGATTCATGGATACTTATACTCGCACCTGATTGAAGAGTGGGAAAAACAGGAAATGATTGCAACACTTGTGTGGTTGCCACATCAAGGACTTGAATAGTTGCCGTACGCTTGCTCTGCGGGGAAATGACGAGATCATCTCGTCCGTCACCATTATAGTCAATCGAAGCAACGTTTACGCCGCCAAGAAAATTACTCTCATATACACTAAATGTATGTAATAAAGTTCCGTCGTTCGAAAAAATTGCTACATCCGGTTTGCTCCCTGCACTTTTAGCAACAATTACCTCATCAATTCCATCGCCCGTAACGTCTCCTGCTGCAATGTTGACACCCCCACTATAGGTTGTACCAAATGGGAAAAAACTTTGCATCCGAGTAAAGCCAATATCAGCTTCGTAGCGAAACCATGCAACCGCTGACGCGACAACTTTGCGTTTCTTACCATCAAAACGAATTTCTTCAGAAATGGCATCTTGACGCGCTCCCAGGATGAGATCCTTTTTTGCAGTACCAGAAAAATTTGCGGTAACACCGACAGTACCTACCCCAAGGGCCTCAATGCCGTCAAGGATGCTAAAAGGTTCCACAGATGTTCCACTACCTTTCGCCTCAACCCAAGTATCACCTTCCTGCTTTAAAAGACTGATACTTGGGGAGCTATCACCTGTAAACCCAAGAAACATACTCCCATCACCTACAAGATCTCCAGTAAAAATACTCGAACCATAAACCATCCCATTCCAATTTTTCAGCTGTGCGTGTGAACCATCACTATGAAAAAGCTGCGGGGAAGACCCTACAGAGGTAGAATTATAGGCCTTAAGGTTACGTGGCCATACAGTAACTAAAATAATGAGCACCCCAATAACCAGGTAGCGACGTTGCAAATGACTAAACTCCTTCTTCATTCTGGAAGTATACACCTCTTATTTCCTCTGCCCTAGCACCACCGTAAACTCCCCTTTCATCAACGCTGGCTCAACACGAGAGCGCCATAAATAATATTACCCGGTCCAGCTAAGTACCTTCCATAATAGTACTGGGCTACGGCACTACCACCATCATTTTGAACAATGCGAATGAGATTCAAGCTCGCAATATAATCTCTTTGGGCCGCCGCACCACCAGTGACGCTGTAGGTAACCATGAGGAGATCGCTACCACGCACGCCAATGAAACTCCCTTTACAACATCCTGAGCCATTTCGCGACCAACCGGCGGCCAAACTTTGTTTTGTGAGCGTTGCGAAATAATTCGTACGAATACTGTTGTAATTGTCAAGAAAGAGTTCATCCGTGCTACTACTCAACCACTCATTGGTATTCGTAAAAGCTAGCCCACCGTACTTTTGCAGAGTAAAACCAATTGGCTTCCCTTTCTGGACCTGCGCTGAAATATCAAATCCGTTAAGGGCCGCAAAACCGTTAGCTGCTTTTACGTAGCTACTCATCGGCGCACCACAGATGCCGTTGCATTTCGGTTGGAGAGCAGTGATTTTGAGTTTTGGGTTACGTAAGTTAGCTATGATGATACTTGCGGAATAGGTTCCATGAGCCAACTTCCCGCTCACTCGAAGCATTTTTGTTAATTGACCTTGGGAAACTTCAGATGGTTTTAGGTAATTGAGATTGCTATTCCACTGGGCACTGTCCATTGGACGTCCAGGAACAACAACGTACGCCTCTTTTCCAAGGTAACCATGAGGTAACGCTGCGGGTGTTACTGCACCCTTCCACGTGCTTGGATAGGTACTGAAGAGATTGATATCTGCTTTAGAAGAACCCGTGACCATAACAATGGGTCCAGCGTTTCCCGCCACACCTACGGCGAGTTTCGTTCGCCCTGTAAGTTGAGAAATGGTAATCGGTCCGTACGTGTCGCCGGCAGGACGCGGGAAGGGATAGAGTGGTGGTTGATCAATCGGCCAATCTCCCGCCCGAGTATAGTCCCAGTGCGTCTGCAGGGTCTTGCCACTGTACGAAGAGAAAAAAACGAGTTGCTGGGGCGGATTAGCCAATGTTATGAGATCATCAGCACCGTCGCCATTGCTATCAGGTAGGTTGGTTATAGTAGAAAAGTATGGAATAACCGACGCTTGCTCAGTCGCAATACTTCGTTGACGTAATAACTTTCCACTCATGCTAAATACACGAATTGGTAAAGACGTACCACGCGCCGCGGCAACGATTTGATAATCTGCATCTCCATTAAAATGCCCGACGGTCAGCATTACGCCTTTCGTTTGGGTAACCGGGAAAGCGAGGAAACTTACTCCTGTATACGCGCCATTTGCCGTGTACAAACGCACGGCAGACGGCGCACCATCGCGCGGGGTCACAATCACCCTCGCTGCTTTCAGGCCACTTATGGGAAGGAATTCGACGGTCACACCGGTTCGTAATTTCGTTTCAAAAACCGGGAACGTTCTCACGTATTTACCATTCGCCTTATACACCCACACTACTGGCTTTTGGCCGGGGGGCGAGCCGAAGAATACCTCATCCATACCATCTCCATCTGCGTCTCCAACTGCGACACTGGCGCCAACAGGAACCGCTGGGTATTTTGCGAGCACCGTACCATCTGTCCCAAAAAGTGAAGGAGTTGGGGTACCATCTTTATTGAGCGAACCTTGTGGTTTGCTTTGAAACCACCAATTGTAGCTTAATAGCTGGCCATTTGTTAAGTACTTTGAACCAAATGTGGCCACAAAGTCCCCATTCGTTCCAGGCACGTATGCGACTTCAACACCCGCTTGGTACCCAGACTGGAAAGGTTGCAAGTTGGTGCCGGTGAGTGCTCCAGTTTGCAAACTGTACTGTTGTACACGTGAAATTTTACCTGCAGATGACCCTACCAGTATCTGCAAGGCTAAAGGGGAGACGCTTAGACTCGCGCCGTTTTTCATGTTTGGAAGTACGGTCAAGGATTTCAAAATATTTCCGCTGCTCACATCGAATACCCGAACTTCGGCTATGCGCTGGCTTTGTGGCACAGTAACCAGATCAGCGCGTCCATCACCATTGAGATCTGCGGTCCCAACATTCACACCTCCACGGAAAGTACTATCGTATGCCGAGAGTGTATACATGTACGTACCATCGGATTTAAAAAACGCTACGTCGGGCTTTGCTCCTGCACTTTTAGCAACAATAATTTCATCAATGCCATCGCCATCGACATCTCCTGCGGCTACGTTTACACCACTAGTGTAGTCCTTGCCAAATGGATAGAAAGAATTCACCAAAGAAAATCCAACACCAGAAACGTAGTGAAATCGTGCTACAACTGACGGACCAGGAGCCAACACTTTGTGGTCAAAACGTGGCACACTTTCATTCATAGGGTCACGTCGTGCACCAAGTACCAAATCCATTACTGCTGAATTTGAAAAATGACCAAGAGTTGCATTCGTGCCAAGTGGTCTAGACTCCAGGCCATCAAGATAATCAAAGGGCACGAGTGTCCCATAACTTGGTACGCTTACCCAAACACCATCTACCTTTTTATATAGATTAATTCCAGGGTTGCTGTCTGCCGAAAAACCAATAAAACTGCTTCCATCGCCAATGAGATCTCCAGAAAAAACACTAGCACCATAAGTACGTCGTTCTGCATTTGGCAATATCTCTTGGCTACCATCAGTCTTAAAAAGGATGGGCGATGGGCCAATACTCTCGAACTGCGTTGCGTGAACTACCTGCGATTTTATAAAAAGGGTTCCACCAATAAATATCGTGCAAAGGACAAAGAATATACATTGTTGACCTATGAACTCCTTCTTCATTCTGGAAGTATACACCTCTTATTTCCTCGGCCCCAGCACTACCGTAAACTCCCCCTTCACCGCATCGGCGCGCAGGGCGGCCAGTACGTCTGCTGGTACGCCGCGGTAGAGGTGCTCAAAAGTTTTCGTAAGCTCCCGCGCCACGAACACTTCCCGGTCCGGACAGTTATCTACAAAAAATTGGAGGACCTTCTCAACGCGGTGCGGCGACTCGAAAAACACTGCCGGTCGCTCATCGGCAACCATATTCTTGAGGATGGTCTGCCGGCCATTCTTGAGCGGCAGAAAGCCGTAGCCTGTGTACTGCTGCAATGGAAAACCGCAAACGGACAGTGCGGTTGCCATAGCGGACGGGCCAGGAATTGGAACCACTTTGACTTCTGGACACTCACGGTACACACGCTCGACCAATCGCCCACCCGGATCGGCAATATTCGGCGTGCCGCGATCGGCAACGAGCGCGAGGGACTCGCCGCGCTTTAGACGTTCGAGAATAGCATCTTCGCGTACCCCGCGCGTGTGCTCGTCATAACGTTCAATTGATTTCTGCGTGCCAATGTGGGTGAGAAGTTTGGCTGCCTCGCGTGTATCTTCCGCAATAATGCCCTGCACGTGCGCGAGGGTATCCCGCCCCCGCTGCGAGAGGTCGGAAAAATTCCCAATTGGCGTAGCGACGATGTAGAGGGTGCCGCTAGACATTGATAATGCTTTGCACGCCTTTGATGGCGTCGGGGAGGAGCGGCAACAAGCTGCTGCCGATAGTGCCGAGGATATTTGCAACGCGCGAGCCGTCCAAATATTGCACCAACGTCGGGCTCACCTCCAGCCGTTGCGCCAGGGCAACCAGCAAACCCAAAATGAGCGCACCTTCCACCAACCCGACGAGCGCCCCGCCCAAACGGTTTGCCGAGGCAACGCCCGGCACGATTTTGGCGACATTGAGAATTTTTCCCACGGTGCCCGAGGCCATTGCCACGGCGCGGTTAACCACCACGAAAATGACCGTGAACGCTAGCCAGTTGGCTAATCCGGCCCGGGCACTACTCCCGCCGATCCAGCCGGCGGCAACTGTGTACGTGCGCCCGGCGATGATGGCGCCGGCAACGATGCCGACAATGCCGCCCAGCGCTTGAATGAGACCGTACCAGAAGCCGGCCCACACAAAGCCAAAGAGGAGCACGAGGAGGACGATATCTGCCGTGGTCATACGACGCGCTGAAAAAGCGGCGGAGCTTTTACCAACTTTTTCTGCTGGAAGACTTTCACCAAGGTCGCGCCGGTCGCGGGCAGGTAGGGGGTAATGGCCCGGGTAATTTCCTTTAGCTGGGCCACGAGCTCGGCCAGGAGTTTCCCCAGCTTCTGCTTGTCCGCCGCTTTGGTGCTTTTCCCGAGATCCCACGGTCTGGCTTTATCAATTGCCTGGTTGGCCCAGGTCACGCTCTTCCACACCTCGCCAAGCGCTTGGGTAAAGGCAAACTCGGTGGTGAGTTTTTCGGCTTTGGCCAGCGGTTTTGGGGCTTTCGCGAGTTTGACGGTGCCGCCCAGATAACGCTCAACCATGTTCGTGGTGCGAGAAACGAGGTTCCCCAGGCCATTGGCCAGATCCGCGTTGTACTTTTCGGTAAAACGCTCCACGGGCAAATCCCCGTCCTGCCCAAACGGAAAAGGGGTGAGCAAAAGGTAGCGCGTGCCATCAACGCCGTACTTGGCAATGAGGTCGGCCGGATTGATGACGTTCCCAATACTCTTACTCATCTTCTGCCCGTCAACGGTAAAGTAGCCGTGCGCGAACACGGTGGTTGGTACTGGCTCGCCAACCGCCATAAGCAAGGCCGGCCAATACACGGCATGGAACTTAAGAATATCGCGCGCCATAAAGTGCGTTACCTCGCCGCGCCACCACTGCCGGTAGCCGCGCGCATCTTTGCCATAGCCCACGCCGGTAAGGTAGTTTGGCAGCGCGTCTACCCAGACGTAGGCAGTTTGCGTTTTGTCCCACGGCAACGGAATGCCCCACTGCACTTTTTCGCGGGAGATGGAAAAATCTTGCACTCCTTGTTTAAAATAGCCCAACACTTCTTCGCGCGCGGCCCGGGGTTGGATATCGAGTGCTTTGCCGGCAACCGCTTTTTTCAGGGCAGGCAGGTAGTCCGCTAGCCGGAAGAACCAGTTGTGCTCAACTAATTCCTGCGGGACAGTCCGGTGCAAGCTGCACTTGCCATCCACCAGCTCTTTCTCGGTGTAGAAGCGCTCGCACCCCTGGCAGTACAACCCCCGGTACTCGCCTTGGTACACGGCGGGCCGGCCCAACGGTGTGACTGCCGCCTTCAGTTTGATGAGGAACGCCCGCACGCCGGCAACGTGGTCGGCGTCCGTGGTGCGGATGAAACGATCGAAACCAATGTTGAGCTGCTGGAACAAACGCTGAAACGCCTTCGCTTGCATATCAACGAAAGCTTGCGGGGTAACGCCAGCTGCTGCTGCGGTATCGGCTACTTTCTGGCCGTGCTCGTCCGTGCCCGTAAGCGAGAAGACCTTGCGCCCTTGCTGCCGCCACGCGCGGACAACAACATCCTGCGCAATGGTGGTGTAGGCATGCCCAACGTGCGGTGCCCCGTTGGCGTAGTAAATCGGCGTCGTCAGCAGCAGCGGGACGCGACGTGGCATAGGAGGGATATTACTGCTCCAGCTGGAGTTCGGCGTCGCGCTTCTTCCCAAAGATATCCTGGTACGCAGTGGTAAGAATAAGCGTGACGGGAATGGCCAAGATGATGCCGAGCAAACCGGCAATCTTTGCACCAATGAGCAGGACAATGATAGTGACGACCGAGTGGATGCCGGTGGTGCTCTTCATGACGCGCGGCACGATGATGTTATTCTCTAACTGCTGCACCACAATGAACAACGCGATGGTGAGAATGCCCTTGGTCGGGCTCTGGGTAAAAGCTATAAATGCCGCGGGCACCATGGCAATGGTCGAGCCAATAATGGGAATGAACTCCATGAGCCCGGCGAAGAGCGCCAGCACCAGGGCGTACTTTATGCCCAGCAGCACCAACCCGACATAGCTCATAACCGCAACGATGAGCAGCAGCAAAAGCTGGCCCCGCAACCACCCGCCCATTTTGGATTGGATTTTGGTAATGAGATCGTTAATGAACGGCTGGTACTTGAGGGGGGCCAACGAGCGGAACACCCGCTTCATCCCGCTCTCTTCGGTGACCATGTAGTAGGTCATAATGAGCACGGCAATGAAAGCAATGACTCCGCCGAAGAAGCCCGAGACCGCCGAGAACACCCCGCTGCCGGCATTGCCCACGGCGCCTTGCAGGTTTTGGAGCACCGAGCTAATCCCCTGCTGCAACCCGGCGCGGGCCGAAAAATCCCGCAGGGCCGAAAAATCATCCACGAACTTCTGGTACAGGGTGGGAAAATTATTGGAGAGGTCCGAAACTTCTTTGACGAGCGGCGGAATGAGCAGCCCGACGATGAGACTGATGGTGCCGAAGAGCAGGATGTAGAGAATGATAAGCCCGAGCGGCCGGGGAATTTTTCGGTACTGCAATTTGTCTACCCACGGGTCCAGGGCCGTGGCGATGACCACCGCGACGAGCAGCAAAACAAAAACTTCGCGTATGGCGTACGCAAAGGCCAGCGCCAGCACCATGACCACGATGCGGACCATGGTGGCGGTCGAAATGGTGACGTTGACGTTCCGTTGTGCGGGTGTTTCCATGGCCGCAGTATACCCCGCCGCCGTCGCTTACCGCAAGAACTTTGCAAAAACCTGCGAATCTTTATACGGCCCAATAAGCGCCAAGCGGAAAGCGTCTTTTCGCAGGACGTGTTTTGCTACGGCTTTCACTTGCCCCAAAGTGACTTTTTCTATGGCCGCCACCCGCTGCGCCGGCGTCTTGACCGCCTTTTGGAATAAGGCTTGCTTCGCTAACCAGCCAGCCAAGCTCTCGGAATCTTCCAAGCCCAGAATAAACTTGCCCTTGATGTACTCCTTGGCCCGCCGCACTTCTTCGGCGCTGATACCGCCGGCGGCGACCTTCGCGACCGATTCGAGAATAGCCGGGATCGCCTGCAGGATGCGATTTTTATCCAGCCCGGCTTGAATGGCCAGGTGGCCGATGTGCTCGTAGGGGTTCACACCGGCACGAATGTAGTAGCACAACCCCAGCCGCTCGCGAATTTCTATGAAGAGCCGCGAGCTCATGGTGCCACCCAGTAATATAGTCAGCACGGAGAGTGCGTTCATACGCTTGTCGTCGTAGGCATAGGCCGGTGCCGCAATAGCCAGGTGGACTTGTTCTGTATTTTTCTTCGCCAAGAATACACGGTCCTTTGCAAACTGCCGCTGGGGCACAAAGGGGTTGCCGAGTTTACGCTTTGGGATCATGCCAAAATATTTTGTCACCAGCGAACGAATATTCCCCGGCACGTTACCGGCCACGACCACCCACATGTTTTCGCCAATGTAGTGCTGCTCTTTAAATCGAAGCATGGCAGCCCGGTCCATGTCGGCGATACCCTGCTTGGTGCCCGCAATATTCCAGCCCAGGGGCGTGTTGCCGTACAAACCGAGCTCCAGCACGTCCTCGATGTGCGCCATGGGGTTGTCTTCGTACATGTTAATTTCCTCGATAATAACACCGCGCTCGCGGTTGAGCTCGGTGGCGTCGAACTTGGAATGCACGAGCATGTCCGAGAGCATATCGAGCGCCAGGTCGACGTGCTGTTTGGTGGCCTTAATGTAATAGGCCGTGTGGTCTTTACTGGTGAAGGCATTGAACTCCGCACCAATGCTATCCAGCTCTTTACTCAACGTCAACGTGTCGGGCCGTCGCTGCGTGCCTTTAAACATGAGGTGCTCCAAAAAGTGTGATGCGCCGTTGAGTGGCCGGCTCTCGTAGCGCGAGCCGACTTTGACAAAGACCATGACCGTGACCGCCTGCGTATCCCGCAAGGGCGCAAGTAGGACGCGTACGCCGTTCGGGAGTTTGGATTGGGTGAACATAGGTTAGCGACGATTTTTAAGAATCCAGTCAATTGCCTCGGCCACGCCATCCTGGTCGCAGGAGGCAACGACGTGGTCCGCCGCCCGTTCGACGTCGGCCGGGGCATTCTTCACGGCAAAGCTCACGCCCGCGGCTTTGAGCATGGGAATATCATTGTACCCATCCCCGATTGCCGCGGTCTGTTGCATGGTGAGATTGTAGTGGTCGGCCAAGTATCGCAAGGCAAAACCCTTGCTAACATGCGGGTGGAGGAACTCCAAGAGATTTACGCGCGACCGGGTAATGTACAATTTCTTTCCCCATTCGCGCTTTGCGAGTTTCTCCAAGTGGATAATTTTTTCGGGCCCGGCGACGAACTGAATTTTTATCGGCGGGTGGCTAAACGGGTAGGTGAGCAAATCTACCAGGCTAATCTGGCGCACCTGCTCGATATGGTCCAAATACTCTTTTCCAAAATGGTTCAACGGACGTTGAAAATAGACGGTGTCGTGGTCGAGTGCGTACACGCACAGCTGCACCTTGTGCTTTAGGCCAAAACGGATGACCTCCAGGTAGTTCTGCGGCGGCAATGTGCGCGAGGTGAGCATTTTGGTCTTGCCCCGCAAAAGTGCCCCTTGAAAACACCCGAGCGTGTGCGTGAGGCCAAGCCGCTGCGCAAACGGTAACGTGGTGGTAAACGTCCGGCCCGTGAGCAGCGTTACGAGCAAGCCGCTACGCACGGCCCGTCGAATCGCGCGCCGGTTTCGGTCCGAGACGCGTAAATCCTGGCCGATGAGCGTATCGTCCAAATCAATAGCCAGCAATTTTACCTTGGGCCGGTTCGTCATTGCACCGAGAGTGTGCGGTCGCTCGGCAGCACTTCTACCCAAGTGTTACCCGGCAGGAAAGTGACGGGCGAACCGTCGGCATTCGTGAAGACCGTCCGGGCTTCTTTGGTGGCTTTCGTCCAGGTAACATCCCGCACCGTCCCCTGTTGGAAAAGCTTGGCCGCCCCCGTACCCGTAACGGTAAGGGAGAGCCGGCCTTTCTCGCCCACGGCAATGCTGCTCGAGATGCGCTGCACGATGAGATTTGTGACGCCAATTTGGGTTTTGGTGAGCCGATCCTGGTGGGCAACGCCGGCTTGGCTACGCAGCCACTGCAATTTTGCCGCATCGTATGCGTAGGTTACTTGCGTCGACTTGGCTTTACCCGTAAAGAACATGTCCACGCTCTTCGCCGGAATTCCACCGGCAGCAAGCGTCGGACCGAACGTCCATGGTGTGATAGTGGCATTGCCATACTCGAGTTTACTCGCTTTGGTTATGCCGTAGAGGGCCTGCTGCGACGTGTATAAGTTGTGGGGGGCGGGCCGGGTTTTGTCGCGACGGAACGCACCGGCTGCATTGCCAATGCCGTTAATATCGTGAATGCGATCTTTGCGGAGCTCGCCGAGCGCTTCGGGCGACCCGCCCGCATGCGCGTAGGCCGCATCGTACTCGGCCAGCCATTGCAAGAAGTAGGGTCGTGCCGAACGCACCGGGCCAATCTGCGCCACGTCCTGGTAGTCAAAAACGGCCATGAAACGCGTAATGCCGCCTTCAACGAGGGCTTCGTATACCACGGAAGCGGCTTGCAAACCGGATTGCGGGCGGGCAGCGCTGTGGTTATCAATCATGACCGCAACGGGGTAGTAGTGGCCGTGCAGGTAACGATTACCGCCCATGAGATCGGGCGCAAAAGGCACATCCGTATTGGTATTTGCCGTCACTTGGGTATTCGTCAGAGTGTCCGACGAAGTACCACCGCCCAAAGCCAGGGCAATACCCACAATAATGATAAGCAGGGCAGCGCCGCCACCCACCAGGTATGGCCAGCGCAAAAGCTGCTTCCAGGAAAAAGCTGCAGGGGTTGGGGCGGGTTTTGGCGTGCTGCTTTTCTTCACGGCATCAGCGACCCGGACTTTTACCGGCGTGCCAGCTGTACCAAGATTTTTCGACGCAACCGGTGCTTGCTCTTTGGCGGGGACGGTTGGGCTAGGTTTTTCGGCACTGGATTTTGCTGGCGATGTTTTTTTTGCCATACTTTTTTTACGTGATGAGATATTAGTAGGTTACATTCTTCTCGGGCACATCCACAACCTGCACCCACGTCTGGCCGCGATTAAGTTGCAAGGCACTCCCGGCACTATCCACAAACTGCAAGCGCCCGGCACTCCCCTCTTTCTTCCAGGTACCAACGACACTCTGCCCATCCTGGAAAAGTACGAGCTTGCCGTCCCCGATAACTTTAATGTTGCGGCGCAGGGTATCGAAAAGCGTCGAGGTGGTAAACAGGACGACGACATTTTTCGGGGCAATGCGGACGTTGCCGAGTGCGTCCAGCGCGGGTACGCCGGCCTGGCTCCGCAAATAGGCATTCGTCTTTACGTCGTAGGTGTAGGCCACTTTGTACGACGGCGTAGAATAATCAATGGTGAGCGGTTTTGTGGTTGGCGTTGCCACCGGTGCATCGGCTTTGAACGTCCAGGCATCGTAGACCCCTTCGTTCTTGAGCTTGAGCGCATTGCGGCCCAGCTCGAGCAAATGCAAATTGGTGAAGAGCGTGTGCTCCAGCGGTCGGCCAGTGTTCTTTAGGCGGATGAAATTGTAGGGCTTGGAAAACTGATCAAAGTCGGTGATGCCAGACTTGGTAATTTCCGTCTTGGCCTGGGGCGACGTGCCCGCGTGCACGAACATGCCGTTGTACTCCCGCGCCAGTTGTACGAAGTACGGCCGCGCCGAACGCACGGGGCCAATCTGCACTTCGCCAGTGGTGGCAAACACCGCCAAAAAACGGGTAATGCCGCCTTCGGCAAGCGCCTCATAGACCACGCCCGCTTTACTCAAACCGCTCTGCGGCCGCACCGAAGAATGGTTCTCGATGACCACGGCGTACGGGAGGAGATTGGCTTTCTCCACGGGGACGGTAACCCCGTCAAGCCGCCGGACAGTCGTTTCCGTGCTGGCATTGGTGTTGTCGTTCGTGCCGTCTTGCTCGCCGGCACTGCTACCGCGAAAAACAAAATAGCTGCCCGCGCCAATAAGCACCAGGGCAAGGGCTGCCCCGCCGACAATCCACGGCCAGCGCAACTTGCGCTTGCCAAAGGTGTAATCGTTCGGTCGGTCGGTGAGCTTTTCCCCCATGCTCGTGCGCGTTACCCCTTCTTCTCCTTTTTCTCCGACGTTTTTTCTGCGGCGGGGGCAGCGGCTTCGGCCTCGGCATCCTCATCCGGCTTCTTCTCTTTCTCCACCTTGCCGACTGCTTCAACGTTCACCTCGACCTTTTCATCCAAGGCCTTCAGCTCTTCCTCGCTACGCGGCGGTTCAACTATTGCCACCACATCTTCGGGTTTCGCCAGCACCTCTACGCCTGCCGGGATAGCCAGGTCCGCAACGGTAATGCGGGATTCAAAATTTTCGAGCGCCCGAATATCCACCTCGATTGCACTTGGCAAGTCAGCAGGCAAACAGCGAATAGGTAAGGCCGTCAGGTTCTTTACCAAAATACCGCCCAAGGCTTTCACTGCCGGCGACTCCCCCGCAAAAACCACGGGTACGTCGTTGGTAATTTTCTCGTCCATGCGCACCTGGTAAAAATCCACGTGCAAAATATCGCCGGTAATGGGGTGGCGATCAACATCCTGAATAAGCGCTTTCACTGGCGCTTTGCCATCCACCACCACGTCAATGAGGGTCGATTCCCCGGCTTGCAGGTAGGTTTTTTCAAAAATAACCTTGGGCAAGGCAAGCGTAAGGTTGGCAATGCCGTGGCCGTACAGGACGGCGGGTATGTTCCCGGCGGTGCGGAGCTTGGCCCGTTCGGTCTTGCTGGTGGTTCGGCTGGCTGCCTGGAGCTGGAGTGTCGTCATTGTCGTTCGTTAGAAGATGAAAGAAGGCCTTGCGGCCGTTGGTGAATCATCGCGACTATACCACTTGGGTTGGGCCAGGTCAAGAAGCGCGCGCCTCCGCCCACCCCCTACCCCAGCGCCCGCCGCCGAATAGCCACGCTCTGCACCAGACCGAGTGCGGCCATACTCGCGATGACCGAACTGCCACCCGCACTGACGAGCGGGAGCGGAATGCCGGTCACCGGCAGCAGCCCCATGTTCATCCCGACGTTGATGAGGAGTTGAATGGAAATGCCAATGCCAAACCCCGCCGAGAGGAAGGCGCCAAAATCATCGCGGGATTGCCGCCCGATACGCACCGTGCGCACCAGCACCACGCCGAAACTCGTGAGCAGGACGAGTACGCCCACGAAACCGAATTCCTCGGCGAGCACGGCAAAAATAAAATCGGTCTGCTGCTCGGGCAAAAAGTTCAGCTGGCTCTGCGTCCCCTGCCCAAAGCCGCGGCCGAAAAATTGTCCCGAACCCACGGCAATAATTGCCTGGGTCACATTGTAGCCGCTCCCCAACGGATCTTTACCCGGATCCAGCAAAACGCTGATGCGATCTTTTTGGTAGGACTGGAGCAAGAAGGCATAGCTCAACACGCTAGCAACCGCCAGGATGCCAAGCAGAATAACCAGCTGGCGCGGCCGGACATTTGCCGTGAGGAGCAACCCGAGGTATATGCCGCCCACCACCACGGCCGAACCTAAGTCGGGCTGGCGCAGGATGAGGACGACCAACCCCAGGGCAAAAGCGCCACTAATGGCCAGGTGGCGCCACTGGTCAAAAGCGCGGGCGTAGCGTGCCAAGTATGCGCTAAAGGCAACAATCCAAAGGACTTTCGCAAATTCTACCGGCTGAAAACTCACCCCGGCCACCACAAACCAGCCGGTGGTGTTCCGAATGGTCGTACCAAAAAAGAGCACCCCAACGAGCAGGAGGGCCGCCGCCACGTATGCCAAGGTGCTAAACCCGCGCAGGGTTCGGTAATCTACCACCACCGCAAGCACGTACACGCCCATGCCAATCGCGGCAAAAATCAGCTGCCGGCTAAAGGTATGCCAATCGGGCGGGCTCTTTGCCACGGTCACGCTGGCCAGCACCACCAAACCAAAAATGAGCAAGATGGCCGTTGCCACCAAGAGCACCCAATCGGCCTGCCGGAAGGCGCGCAGCGACGACCACGCCATACTACGGTTGCACCACGCCCGGATGCACTTCGGGAATTGCTAGAACTTCGGTTGCATCGCTGATGATGGTGTCCCACTCAACCGAGAAGGGCGTAATGGATTCGGCGGCCACGGTGGAGAGGATGGCGCTCCGGACCCCAACGGTTGCCCCATTCCGAAGTAAAATAATCCCGACGCGCAGCCCGGTAAGGCCAAGGAAACCGGGGTTCACCACATCGCCGCTCACCTGCGTAACCACGCGCTGCCCGCCATCACCGGCAACAAGCGTGCGCTGGCTCTGCACAGCATTTTTCACCGTCACGTTTGGAATTGCGGCAATGGCATTACCCGTAAGTCTCGTCCACGTCGTTTGCACTATGGTGGCACTGGCCTGGGGTGCGCCGGTGCTGGGGGCGGCCACATCCAAGGCCATGGCGTAACGCGTGCTCTTGGGTGGCAGGATGACCCGGACGGGGGTGAGCTCTTTTGCCCCACCGGCAAATTGCACCGTGACGTTGGCCAGCCACGTGGCATTCGTATTTTCGAGCTTCAGGGAAAAATCATAGCGGCCCAGGCCGTGGGGGGTGGTCGCCGGGCTGGCTTGCACAAGCGGGATGGGGGTGAGACTCGTTTGCGCCTTACCAATGTCTTTCGTCGTGGCCACAATATTCGAAACCACATTGCCGGCATCGCGGTAGCGAAACAGCAAGAGCAGCCCTTGCGTTATAACCGCCGTGAGAATAAACAGGTCTAGGGCTATGAGCACCAGCACCCACCAGCGCCGCAATTGCTGCCGGTTGGTGAGGAACCAATAGTTGAGTTTAAGGCCGAGATCGGATACTTGCTGGTCGGGCATGGACACAGTATACTCTGTCGCATGGAAACCCGCGACATTCTCAACATTGTCCTCGCCGCCGTCCTGCTGGGCGTGGGCGGTTTTACGGTCTGGCTGCTCTTCTACCTGGTGCAAATTGTAAAGGAAATTTACAAAGCCATTGCAGAGTTCCGCAGCATGGTAGACAGCGTCAAGTCCCGACTGGATCACCTTGGCGACTTCCTGGATTCCATCCAAACGAAAGTAACATCCTCGGCCTCGGCAATTGCCAGCGTCGTCCGCGTGGTGGGCGATCTGACGAGCATGGTAAAAAATAAAAAAACCAAACGCGCAACACCGCCCGCTGACGATTTGGAATAATTGGTTTACGAATTACGAATCAGTACGAATATACGAATGACTACGAATTCGTGTATATGTTGTGTACTCAAATAAGTACTTATTCGTAATTTGTGTTTCCCCTCTCTCGCCCTTCCTGCCCGCCATCGCTTCGCTCAGGCGTAGCGGGCGGGCGGGCACCTGGGTGCTCCCGATGGGTCGCACCCGCCTACGGCTCCCCCCAAGGTGGGAGAGATGTATCCAATGTCCCCCATTCGTAATTTCCCGCCACCACTTGCAATCGGATAGAAGTCGGCGGGATCCCGCCTCCATGGCGGGACGTAGATTCGTATCTTCATATTCGTAATTCGTAACTCGTGCCCTTCGTCCACCTCCACGTCCACTCCCACTACTCTCTGCTCGACGGTCTGCCCAAGATCGACGATCTCGTGTCTTTTGCGAAAGCGCAAGGCGCGCCGGCGGTCGCGCTCACGGACCATGGCGTGCTGTACGGGGCCGTAGAGTTTTACCAAAAGGCCACCAAGGCGGGTATTAAACCAATTATCGGCGTAGAAACGTACGTGGCGCGGCGGACGCGTTTTGACAAAGAACCGCGCATTGATGAGCGGCCATTCCACCTGGTGCTGCTGGCGAAAAATCTGACCGGGTATAAAAACCTCATCAAGCTGGTAAGCGCGGCGCACTTGGAAGGCTTCTACTACCGCCCGCGCGTGGACCACGACCTGCTGGCCCAGCACAGCGAGGGGCTCATTGCCTTGTCTGCTTGCCTGCAGGGCGAGTTGCCGAATGCCATCCTCGGAAAAATAAACGCCACGCCCGACGAAGTGATTGCCAAGTACATTGCGACTTTCGGCAAAGATAACTACTACCTGGAAGTGCAACCCAATGGTATGCCCGACCAAGAGCTGGTGAACGCCGCAATTTTTGCACTTGCAAAAAAACATGACCTAAAAGTCGTGGCGACCAACGACGTGCACTACCTGGCACCAGATGACGCGGACGTGCAGGATGTCTTGCTCGCCATCCAGACGAAAACGACGATGGATGACCCGAAGCGCATGTCATACAAAGGTATTGATGTGAGCATGCGGCCCGAGAAAGAAATTGCGTCGGCCTTCCCCGACCATCCCGAAGTGTTAGCAAACACCCTGGCTATTGCGGAGCAGTGCGATGTAGAAATTGCACTCGGCCAAACCCAGCTGCCGCACTTCGACGTGCCCCAAGGTCACACCGCCGAAACCTTCTTGCGCGAGCTTTGCGAAGCCGGTATCCCCCGCCGTTACCCAGGCCGCGAGCATGACAAAGTAATCCGTGAACGTTTGGAGTACGAACTTGGCGTCATTGAGAAAACCGGCTTCGCCAGCTACTTCCTCATCGTGCAGGATTTCGTCAACTGGGCGAAGACGCACGGCGTGGTGGTCGGGCCAGGCCGCGGCTCGGCAGCCGGCTCTATTGTTTCGTATTTGACCAACGTAACGAACGTGGACCCGCTGGCCTACGACCTGCTGTTCGAGCGCTTTTTGAATCCGGAGCGCATCTCCATGCCGGATATTGATCTGGACTTTGCGGATACGCGCCGCGATGAAGTGCTGAAGTACGTCGAGGAAAAATACGGCCACGACCACGTCGCGCAGATAATAACCTTTGGGACCATGGCCGCGCGCGCCGCCATCCGCGACGTCGGCCGCGCCCTGGGCTTCCCCTACACCTACTGCGACCGGGTGGCCAAGCTCATTCCCATGTTCACCACGTTGCAGGAAGCCGTCGACACCATTCCCGAGTTGAAAGAGGTAATGCAGAATGATGCCGATGGTCGCAAGCTCATCGAAACGGCCATGCGGCTGGAAGGCGTAGCCCGCCATGCGTCTGTCCATGCGTGCGGCGTGGTCATTACCAAAGGCCCGCTCATCGAGCACGTTCCCATCCAGCACGCCGGGCCAGATGATGAAACCATTATCAGCCAATATTCCCTCCACCCCATTGAAGACCTAGGCTTGCTCAAGATGGACTTCCTGGGTTTGCGCAACCTTACGGTGCTGGAGCAGACTATTGAAATTACCCGCAAAGGCCGGGGCAAAACCTACGACCTCGATACTATCCCGCTGGATGACCCGAAACCGTACGCGCTGCTGCGGGCCGGCCATACCACCGGCGTTTTCCAGTTTGAATCGGGCGGCATGCGGCGGTACCTCAAAGAGCTCAAGCCTACCGAGCTGGAAGATCTCATTGCCATGGTGTCCCTGTACCGACCCGGGCCAATGGAATTTATCCCGGATTTCATTGCCCGCAAGAATGGCGAGCAAAAAGTAACGTACATTCACCCCAAACTTGAGAAGAGCCTGGCTAAGACCTATGGCGTGGCCGTGTACCAAGAGCAGATTATGGAGTTGGCGCGCGACCTGGCCGGCTTTACCCTGGGCGAAGCCGACGTGCTGCGTAAAGCCGTGGGCAAAAAAATTGCCAAGCTCCTCAAAGAGCAGCGCGAGAAGTTTATCAACGGCTGCGTGCAGAACGGCATCGAGAAAAAAACCGCGGAGAAAATCTTCGACTTCATCGAGCCTTTTGCCCGCTACGGGTTCAACCGGTCGCACGCCGCCTGCTACGCGCTCATCGCCTACCAGACTGCCTACTTCAAAGCAAACGAGCCCGAAGCGTTCATGGCCGCCTTGCTCACCGGCGATGAAGGCAGTATTGACCGCATTGCCTTGGAAATTGATGAGTGCCGGCAAATGGGCATTACGGTTTTGCCCCCGGATATTAATGAGAGCTACTCCACCTTTACCGCCGTGTACGAGCCCGAGACCAAGGCACCCACGCACACTATTCGCTTTGGTCTAAACGCCATTAAAAATGTGGGCGAAAATGTGGTAAAGGCAATTGTGCACGAGCGTAAAGCAAACGGCTGGTATGCCACCCTCACCGACCTGCTGACGCGCGTGCAGGTGAAAGATTTTAACAAGAAATCGCTCGAGAGCCTCATCAAAGCCGGCGCGCTGGACCGTTTTGGCGAGCGCGGGCAATTGCTCGGCAACCTGGAAGGGTTGTTGCAGTTCAACAAGCAAGCCAGCCAGGCCGCCAATGCCAACCAGCACTCGCTCTTTGCTAACCTCCCCTCGGCAAATGTGCCAACATTGCGCCTGAAGCCGGTCGAGGCGGTAAGCAAGCGGCAAGGCCTGCAGTGGGAGAAAGAATTGGTCGGCCTGTACCTTTCGGACCACCCGCTCCGCGAATACCAAGACCAGCTTAATCTCATTGCCACCCCCATGAGCACGCTCGCCCACCACAAGCTCGATGAGCGCGTGCGCATTGGCGGGATTATTACCAAAGTGCATAAAATTCTTACCAAGCGGCAAGAAGCCATGCTCTTCGTCACGGTCGAGGATTCCGCCGGCTCGGTCGAGGTGGTGGTCTTTCCAAAAATTCTGCAGCAAAACCCCGACCTGTGGGCCGAGGAACGCCTGATTATTGTGGAAGGCAAAGTCTCGGACAAAGATGGTGAACCGAAAATTTTGGTGGACACCGCCCGCGAGCTGGACATGGACGCGCTCAAGCAGTACGCCGCCACCCAAGACCAGCGGCCGCTGCTCATTCACCTACCCGAAAGCTTAGCCAAAGAAAAATTTATCGCCATCCAGGATATTCTTGCCCGTCACCCCGGCCGCACGCCCGTGGAACTCATTACCACGAACGGGCAGGGTACCAAACGTATCGCGTCGGACTACAAGGTGGATAGCCAGGCAGCCTGGAGCGCCATTGCCGATATTGTTGGCACGGCGAATGTGAGGCGGTAACCCCTCTCTCGGCCTTCGGCCACTCTCCCCCAATATGGGGGAGAGTGCTTAAAATATATCTATATTTTAGAATGCCTTCGGGGTCTGGGGTGGATCGCCGCGGTGCTGGGCATCCAGAGAGAAAGTTATCCTACCAGGCAACCGCGTCGAGACACCCCAGCAGTCTTTGGGCGCCACCTTTTCTGCTGCCAGAAAAGGTGGCAATCTCGTGATTGACCACAACAAACAGCACAATCCACTCTTCGTCGTCCCGAACCAACACAAAAACCAAAACTACGCACCCGAAACGGCAAGTGCTACAATACCTAACATCCATGGCAAAAACCGAACACCACCCCAAGCACCCCACCACCACGCCCACCCAGCGCCTATGGGTATTAGGTTTTTTCGGTGCGGCAATCGTCCTGCTGGGTGCAGTGCTCTTCCTGGCCAATGGCCGCAGCCGCATCGCGTTTACCTGGACGCCGCAACCAGTAGAGAGTAAGGCAACTCTCGCGGCAGCCAGCGTGCCGGGCGAAACCGACCTGGCCGCAACATTTGTACAAACAACCGTTACCGTCGAAAAACAATTTACCGCCACACCTGCAGCTACCGAACCTACGCCGGCCGCAGCCACGCCGACCTTTACGGGCAAGGCGCGCGGCAAAGTAACTATCACTAACCGCTACACCAAAGCGCAACCCCTGCAGGCCGGGACGCGGCTGCGCTCGAGTGACGGC
>ERZ1292623.435-Hain-H51-01um-R1-435-length-45482-cov-22_pt1 | contig 30686 bp, 31 predicted proteins | sample MGYA00564398_ERZ1292623 | MGnify/ENA primary metagenome ERZ1292623 (study PRJEB36523, sample SAMEA6512633) | groundwater metagenome | collected 2019-01-07 | study: AquaDiva: Metagenomics assemblies of 32 groundwater samples
CCAAAACTGCCATATATAAGGCTGATTCATCGATATTTTCTATGTCAAGAATTTCGTTGATTTTTTTATCGTGAAAACCGACCAAATTGCAGCATCCGATGTTTAGGGCGGCGGCTGTGAGCGCTAGATTTTGCGCCAAATGGCCGGCTTCCATTAAAACAATGCGATAGCCGCGGTCTTTATATTTTATAAAATTTCTGTCCCAAACCGCAGTAATAATGAAGATAACCGCCGCGTCTCTTGACCATGGGTAAAGAAGCGCAGGCAATAATTCATCAAGCCATTGTTTATCGCCGATGTTTTCCAATAAATGCTCTTTGGTATTGTAATGGTAAATTCCCGCGTTGACCCCGCTTATTCTTTGAATTCCCAGATAAATTTCCAGGGGATAACGGGCGCCACCGGAAGGATAAAATCTTCTGACAAGTTCCGGATTGGCGTTATCGGATTTAACTCCGGCGGAAAAATAGAGCAAGGTGGAAAGTTGGCTTATGGTTAATTCTTTATTAATATTAAATTCTCTTGTTGAGTGTCGATTTTTCAGAATATCTTCTAATTTTCCCAGATTTGGGAAATTTTTTGGCAGTTTAATTTTTGGCATTCGCGAATATTCTTTATAAAGTATTTCTTTCCATTCTTTTGGCCAATATTGCGGATTGTTTGGTAAAGAACCGATTGAAAAATCAAAATCGGTTTGTTTATGGAATAATTTTGAAAATATGCCGAACATAAGTTTATGGAAATGGATGCGGTATTTGGTTTAATATTTTCGCCGGTTGGTAGCCAAGCTTTAGTGGAACTTCTTTCAATCTTTTACCTCCTAAATAAGGGATTGATTCTTCAAGATGCAATGGTTGCAATTCGGGGATTATAACTTGCGTTGACCTTATATTTATTTTTTTAACGATATTTTTAGGGGTTAATTCAATATAGCTTGCTTCATAATTTTTTTGTTTAAGTTTATTAATTAAAAATTTTAATTTATTTTTATAATAATTTTTCATTTTTTTATTCACATACATATTTTTTTCAATATCAATTTTTAAATATTCTCCTTTTAAAAAGAAATTGATCTTATGTAAATTTTCTTTTTTAGCCCAGTAAAGCACTCTTCCTTCGCGATTTATATTATTAAAATCAATTTCACTATTAAATTTATTTTTCATGGAATTTCTTACTCCAAGAGCTTCGGATATGGACGATAAAAGACAATTTTTAAAATTAAAATTAGCGCTGGCTCCTACGCTTAGAGCTGGTCCTAAACCGCTGCGGTCTATAATTAATGCGGCAATAATATGGACTTCGGAAAAATCAGTTGGCAATTTAAGAGCGTAAATTTCCAAATTGTATCTTTTAAAATTTTTAACGATTTTAGCGATTTCTTCGTCTTGAGCGGACAAATATTCCAAATCAATGAGCGGAGGAGATAGTTTATTAAGATAACTAATCATAAAAGCGTCTCTTTCAATCACTTCCAAAATTCCTTTTACGATAGCTTCTTCTAATGATTGTCCAGCAGCTAATCCAGTTGTAATACACCATCTAAGCATTGGTTCTGTTTTTGGTTCTATTTTCGACGCATTTTTTTCAGGATATAAAAGATTTTTTTTAACATAAAGGGAACTTATTAATTGTATTGGACAAAAAATTTTCTTTTTTTGCGTTAAAGAATAAATTTTAGTCCAATTAAAAATTGTATTTTCATTAAATTTTAAGAATGGAATGTTATTTTTTTGTTCTTCTGTAAAGCCGGCTAGAGAAAAAATATTCAAGGATATGTTTTTCATATCTTTATATGGCGCTTTGATTTTATTTTTAAAGAAATGGTCGGAATTATACCAAAAATATCTTTCAATCACTTCGCCTAAACTTTTCCAAATGGCGTTTTCCTCGTTTAATAAATCAATGCCATTGCCATTTCCGTAAGGGCTGCTTGAAGATATCGTGTAAAAATTATAAGCGAATAATTCATCTGGATAAGATTGCCCTTTGATTATGGTTTTTATAATATTCAATTCTTGGCATTTATTGCTGAAATTTATTAGTTTGAAAATTTCAGGATTTATTTTGTTTATTTTTTGAAGATAAAGAGGAATTTTAATTAATAATTGAGAGCCAAAATATTTCTCTAAAAATTTTAAAATACCCCTTATTATTTTTATTTTAAAGGTTTTTTTATGAGAATTATTTAAGAAACTCAGTGGCGAATCGGTTATTTCTAACTTCATATTTGAATTATATATTAAAATTTCTAAAAAAATAAAGGGGCGATGTTTTGCCTCCTTTATGATGGTTAATCTTGTTAATCTTTTTTGTGCATTATGCCAAAAATTGTGCGTTGTTTAAAACTATATGTCACCTCGATTTTTTTAGGATTTATTATTGTGACCGTAAATTCTTGGCCACTTTTGCCATAAAATTTTAGTCTCACATTTCCTTCCCTTAAAATGGTAGCTGTGCAAAAAATATATCCTTTTTGAGTATAATCATTTTCTCCCCAGGCGTAAATAATTTCCGCTCTTTTTGAATCTATGTATTTTACAATAAGGACGGCATTAACTCCTCTTTGCCACCATCCTTCCCATTTGCCGGAGAAAGCCGCTAATTCGGGCGGAACATCCGATCCCGGAGGTATGATATTGATTATTTGCGGAAGGGGCACATTGGCGCTTCCGGTGGCGCAAGCTGTTACGGCAAATGCCAATAAAACTATCAAAAAACCTATCTTTACCGTCTTTTTCATTTCCTTATTCTCCTTTTAAAGTGCTTTTTAAGCCAAAGGCTTAATTATTGTAATGTAAGCAGAAAAATCGGTTTTTGTCAATATGTGAGTTATCCACAGGCAGGGTATTGCGTAAACGGGGGGGGGTAAAATAAATAAATAATATGGCAATCATTAAAAAACCAATTAAGAAAACATTATTTTATTTATCTTCTGTGTTTGGATTGATTTTTTCTTTGGCAGTAGGATTGTTTTTTAGAAATTCTGAACATAATTTATCCGAATTGGAAAATAAGGCGAAAAATTTATTTAACATTGATTTAATTAACAAGGCAAAAGCGGATATTCCGGGAAAAGAAGGTTGTATCGGCGGTTGCGCTAGTGCCGGCGGCGGTTATGTTGGTGGTGATAGTGGTGGTGATAGTGGTGGTGGTGGTGATGGTGGTGGTTGTGGTGGTTGTGGTGGTTGTTGTAGCGGCGGAAGCGATGGTACAAGTGGCGGCGGATGTGGCGCTGGTGGTGGTGGTGATGGTGGTGGTGATGGTGGTGGTGGTGATGGTTGTTAATTAATTTTAATTTATGAATAAAAAAATAATTATAGGAATTATTCTCATTATTTTAATTTTATCCGGCGCTTATTTTGGCATTTATAAATTTAAAAAAAATAGAATTAATTTGTCTTCTCAAGATTTTCAAAATATATTAAGGTTTCATAACGGCGGTGATTTTAATCCGTCAAAAGCAATTTTAGAAATTGAGAATTTTATTTCGAAAAAAAATAATCCCAAAGAAGAATCTTATGCAAAAGTTTTACTTGGCTATGATTACTTATTTTTTATCGAACCTATAAAAGGGATAGAAATTTTAAAAGAAATAATTTCAAAATCCGATTGCGATTATTGCCGCGCTTTTGCCATTGGCATAATCGGCGATAGATATGAGTCTTATCCTGATAAAGATTTCAGCAAAGAATATGTATTTACGGGCGATTTTTTTGAACAATTTATTAAGGAAAATCCCAAAGATGTTGATTTGGCTTATGAAAAACTTTATGAATTTTCTAATGGATTATTTCCCCATACGATTACCAATTATAGGATTGGTTTATGGCATTCCAATGAATTATTAAGGAATAAAAATCTTTCTTTTGAGCAAAAAGAAGATTATGTTTTAAGAATAAAAGAAAAAATAGCGGAAGGGGACAAGTTGTATAATTCTTTAAAACAACCATCCTTAATGGGGCTGGCTTTGCAAATAAAAGCCAGCATTTTGACAAACCTTTATTTTTATGACAATAAAAATATCACGAAATTCCAAATAAAAGATTATTTTCGGAAATCTCTTTTAATTTTGACAACAGGAGATATTGACGGACAAATGAAATTTTTCTCCCTTTACGCAAGATTTCATTACGCAACTTTTTTGGCGAAAGTGGAAAATCCGGCGCCAGCTGATGAAATTAAAAGATTATTGGAGCCGTTATATGATGTTTCCATAAGAAATTATTTAATTTTTGATTTTTTGCGTTTAGTAAGGGATACGGCGGACAGTCCGCATAAAAACGATATTGAAAATCTTTCCAAAATTGACTCGCGTTTTAAATTTTTAATTGAACAATTATAAATGAATATTTATTCCAAGAAATTTATTTTAACTATCGTTGGCTTGACGGTTGTATTTGCGATTGGCGCAGGCGCTTATTTCGCTTATGACAAAAAAAATAAAGATAAACAAGGCATCAAGCAAGAATTTTGGCAAAATGTTGATATGGGCAATGTTTTATTTTTAAAAGGTGATTTTAATCAATCAATCATTAATCTTGAAAAAGCATTAAGTTTAAATCTCGGCGATGCAAATAAAAATAACGCAAAAATAAATCTTGCCAATAGTTATTTTTATAAAAATAAAGATGGGGATAATAGAATTAAGGCAGTATTAATTCTTAAACAAATAGTTAAGGATTTAAACGCCACAAATAATAATAAAGCAAACGCCCTAAGAACGCTTGGTGATTTTTATTATAGAGATGTTGACGCTAATTTTGCTAAACAATATATTTTTGATGGCGATAAATTTGCGGAAATATTAAAAAATTCCAATGGAAACGCTGAATTGGCAATAAAAAAAATCTATGAATGGTCAAATGAATTTAATCCAAGGGCAATTGTTTATTATCGTCTTGGGGCATGGCATTGTTGTTCCGCTCTACTTTCAATTGAAGGCAAAAATCCGCGGCTTTCAGCAGAAACAGTAAAAGAATATATTACTATTGTAAAAGAAATGTTAAGGCAAGGAGATAAATATTTCGCGAATGAAATGAGTAATGATATTTTATCTAAAGCGCAACAAGGCACAGCTTATCATTTAAGAGCTCGCGCTTTAGCCGGCCTTTATACTTATTCTATGGGTCCTACAAAAGAAGAAATTGAAGAAAATTATCAAAAAGCGATTAATTTATATGAAACAGGCGACAATTATATTTCAAAAATGCATTCAATTTTAACGGTTCGTTTCCATTATGCTGCTTTTATCGTGGAATTTGAAGGAAAAAACGCCGTGAATAAAATTAAATCAATAATTGAGCCGGTCATTTCCGGTTTTAATAATTCAGAAATAAAAAAAGCGGATTTTTATAATTTTCTTAAAAATATCAACGAACCGGAAAATAATTTTCATTATCGCCGCCGCCGCGCGCTTCTAATAGCAAAATATGTTCCTGAATTTAGAGATTTACTTAAACAACTCGGCTGGACAGAAGAACAACTAAACATAAAAATTACGCCTTTATATGAAAAATAAAAACCTGTTTATAATTTTAATCGTTTTATTGATTGCCGGAGTGGTTTATTTTCGGGCGGATATTCGCAAGGGAATTGCCGCGAGTTTTTTTAAACAAGGAAGCGATTATTTTGGCGGCGTTGATTATAATTTAGGCAAAGCGGAGAAGTGGTATAAAGCGGCGTTGAAAATTGAGCCGAAACTTTCAAACGCGCATTACCAATTGGCGAGAGTTTATTTTGTGAAAAATAATTTTAGCAAAGCGTTAACGGAAATTAATTCAGAACTTTCTTTAAACCCCGAAAACAAACGTTCTTATTATGTTCGCGGGCTTATTAACGGTTATTCCGGAGATTATCAAGCGGCAGCCGAAGATTTTAAAAAATTTATCGCTTGGCAGCCGAATGAATGGGCGGGTTATAACGATTTGGCTTGGGTTTATAATGAGACGGGGGATTATTCAAAATCCAAAGAAATGCTTTTAGAGGGATTAAAAATAGCGCCCGATAATGCATGGCTTTTAAACGGTTTGAGTGTTGTTTTGTCTAAATTGGGAGAACAAAATGAATCTGATAAAGTGTTAGAACAAGCGAAAATTTCCGCCGAAAAAATCGACGAAAATGAATGGCAGATGGCGTATTCGGCAAATAACCCCGCTTTTGCTTTAAGAGATCTATCGGAATTCAAAAATAATCTTGGCCAGTTTTTTGCTCCGGCTTGCAATTCCGGAACTTATTGGGCTTGCAGCGGTTTAAGTTGTTCCGGCTTCATTTGCGATCCGGACCACGAAATTTGTTCTTCGGGTTGCGCCACTAAATGCGATTGCGGTCCGCAGACAGATGTTTGGATTAATAGCAGTGACGGCCCTCTTACGCTTGAACAATACGCTAACTATACTTTAGGTTGGGAAAGTTGCCAAAGTTCTTGCGATGCTTCCGGTTCATGGAATGTGAGCGGATTGGCGCCAACCGGAAGCCAATCATTTAATGACATAATGCGTGGCAGTTATAATTATAATATGAATTGTTCTGGCCCGGGAGCGGCGACTTCCAACGATTTGGTTGCGGTTAATGTTATTAAGGTGCCAAATTGTTCTTTTTACGCTGACCCGAGCAACATTCCGGTTTTGCCGGCTACTTCAACTTTATTTTGGGATTGCCGTTATCCGGCGCCCCATAACGGAGAATCGTCAGCAGACACTTGTTCAATTGACCAAGAGATTGGGAATGTTAATCCGAGCAATGGTTCGCAAGATGTAAGGCCGACAAAAACAACAACTTATACTTTAACTTGCAGCGCTGTTGACGGAACAAAAACTTACCAAACAACCGTGACAATTGGTTATTCTCCAAGAATAAGAGAAGTTAACCCAGTTATTAATTAAAGCTTGATATGATTTTGCCTTTTTATCACTTCCATATCTTGCGCTTTAAGCTGCGCTAAAATTTTCATTTCTGGGTCCAAGGCAATTGTTTTGCTCAAATATTGTCCGGCCGTAAAATGAGGGAGTAAAACATAATCTGCGCCGTTATTGTATAAAATTTCCGCGTCTCTTTCCGTTCTGCCGCGCGTAATCACTTTTATTTCATTCCTGTTGCCGAAGCCATTTAATTCTTTTAAAAGAAAAAGATTGTCTTCAATATCGGGACTGGTTGAAATAACGAGCCGGGCAGTATTGAAATTGGCGGCTTCAAATATATCGGGGTCGGAAATATCGCCGAAAATATAATTATATCCCATTCTTTTCAGCTGGCCGATGACATCCGGGTCAAATTCAATGATTAAGAGGTCTTCTTTTGGGATATTAAAAGCGATATTTTGGCCGGTGCGATGACAGCCGATTAAAATTATCGGCTTGTGGAATTCCTTGAATATCGGCCCGTCTTCTTTTGATTTGTTTTTTTCAAAAAATTTAAGCAAAAAGGAAAAACGTTTAAAAATTTGTTCCGCGTAAATCACCATATAAGTTGAAAGAGTGATAGTGATGATGCCGACAGCCGTAATTAAAGAAACGGCGCTATTGGTAAGATGGCCGACTTTTAATCCCATTGCCGCTAGAATTAAACTGAATTCGGAAATTTGGGCGATTGTCACTCCACACATAAAACTTGTTCTTCGGCGATAACCCATCATTCCCATTATAGCGAGCACTATCAGCGGATTGCCGATTAAAACGAAAAGTGAGAAAACTATAATTGGCCAAGTAAGATTGGTAAAATCGGAAAGAAGGAGAGATGCTCCCAAAATAACGAAGAATATTAAAATAAAGAAATCTCTTAAGGAGCGGACGCGGCTCACTATTTGAAAATGCGCTGAGGAATTGGCAAGCGCCAGTCCGGCCAGGAAACCGCCGATTTCAATTGAAAAACCGAGCTTGCTTACTCCAGCGGCCGTGATAAATAACCACGCCAAACTTGTCAGAAATAAAAGTTCTTGGGAATGGGATATTTTTTTAAAAATCGGCGGGAAAATTTTTCTGCCGATATAATGCATTATGCCGAATAAAGCTATGCCCTTGGCGACAGTGAGTATAATGTTGTTGATTTCTATTTGTCCGTTGGTTTGGAAGCCGGCCAATAAAATCAAAATTAAAATTGCCACAAAATCTTGCACTAAAAGAAGGCCAACGCTGATTTTTCCATACAAACTGTTTAAATCCTTTTTTTCGGAAAGAAGTTTGACAATAATAATGGTGCTGGAAAAAGTGAGGGCGATTGAAATATAAGCGCTAGCGAGATAGCCGTAATTAAAAAGAAAGTTGGCGATTAAAAATCCGCCGATAAAAGTAAAAATAATTTGCGCTAAGCCGATAATTAGAGATGCTCTTCCGACTAGACGCAGAGAAGTATAATTTATTTCCATTCCGACCAAAAAAAGCAAAAACATTATTCCTAAATCTGAAAAAAGGCGGAATGATTCTCTGTCCGCGATATTGAAAAAACCAAAATAGCCGATTATCGCTCCGGCCGCCAAATAAGCCAGAACAACCGGTTGTTTGGTAAGTTTCGCGGCGATGCCCAAGACGGCCGCGATTAAAATAACTATTGCTAATTCAAAAATTCCCGCTGACATTATATATAATTTATAGCATAATAATAAAAAATTTGCTATAATAATATAAACTAAATTAGTTTGAAGAAAGTAATAAGGCAAAAAGATTTTTCTTCAACCCGCTCACACCCGCTAAAGGCGGGTTGCGCTTCCGTTTAGGTTTCAGAAAAACCTTTTTGCCTTATTTAATCGAAATATTTATAATAAAGCAAATTGTCTTGAAGAACATCCCGCAGCCCCGACGGGCTTGGTCTGAGCAAAGCGAAGCCGTCGGGGCGAGGGCGAAGAAAATTTTATCGCTGGAATAAAATTATTCTGCTTCTAAAAGATAATTTGCTTTATTTTAAAATTAAATAAATTTTATGACTAATCAATCCGGATTTTATAAACTTGGCATTGCTCCGAATATTCTGGTTATTCTTGATAAATTGAAATTGACAACACCCACGCCCATTCAAGAGCAATCTATTTTGCAAGCCATTGACGGAAAAGACCTTGTTGGAATCGCTCAAACCGGCACCGGTAAAACTCTTGCGTTTGGGATTCCAATGATACAAGCGGCTCTTCGCGGTAAACAAGGGCTTGTTATTCTTCCTACTCGGGAATTGGCGTTTCAGGTGTCGGAAGCTTTTCAAAAAATTGGAGGGCATTTTCACTTGCGAATGGCGACTCTTGTCGGCGGCGAACCTATTCGTCGCCAGATGTTTGCGCTTCAAAAAAAACCTAAAATAATTATTGGCACGCCCGGAAGAATTATTGACCATTTGGAACAAAAAAATATTTCCTTTAATTCCGTTTCCATGCTTGTTCTTGATGAAGCGGATAGGATGCTTGATATGGGTTTTGCGCCGCAACTTAAGCGTATTCTTCAAGCTGTGCCTCGTGAGCGTCAAACGATGCTTTTTTCCGCAACAATGCCGCAAGATATTTTAGCAATTGCCAAGTTATATATGAAACTTCCTACGCGCGTTGAAATAGCTCCGTCCGGCACTATGGCCGAAAAAGTAACGCATGAACTTTTTTTTCTTAAACACATTGATAAATCGAGGCTTCTTGAAAAAATATTGGGCGAATATAAGGGCGCGGTGCTTATTTTTTCAAGAACAAAACACGGCGCGAGGAAAATTGCTTCAGCCGTTCGCGCTATGGGGCATACTTCCGCCGAAATTCATTCGGATCGTTCACTTGGTCAACGAAGAGAAGCGTTAGAAGGATTTAGAAACGGCAGGTATCGTGTTCTTGCCGCAACCGATATTGCCGCTCGCGGCATTGACGTAAAGGGCATTGAACTTGTTTTGAATTATGACCTTCCTCAAAGTCCGGAGGATTACGTGCACCGCATCGGTCGCACGGGACGCGCAGGAGGAATTGGGCATGCTATTTCTTTCGCGACTTTTGAACAAAAAAGAGATGTGTGGGGAATTGAACGATTGATTCGCTCCACTTTGCCGCTTTCAAAGCTTCCCGAACTTCCTCCAGCCAGAGTTTCAGCGCAAAACTTGCCTGCCGGTAGGCACGGAACTTTTTCTGCGCCGTATTCGTCGCGCCGGCCTTTTTCAAAAAACAATTATCCGCGCCGTTCTAATTTTAAGAGGAGATAATCTTTTTGGTGCAGGTAAAATAAAAAAATTTTCTTCAACCCGCTCACGTCCCTCCGCTCGCGAGCGGAGGGACTGCGCTTCCGTTTAGGTTTCAGAAAAAATTTTTATTTTACCTGCTTTGATCTCGTTTAAAATTTTTTCTATTTCTTTGATGCTTTCCGAATCAAGTATGGAAACCGCGATTGCGCCTGCTTGCCGGTTAGGCAGGTTCGGCTGTATTTTTTTCAACTCTTTTAATTTTTTGGCGAGTGATTTTTCATCAATAAGGTCGCTTTTTGTCAGAAAAAGATACTCGGTTTTTTCAAGAAGCTCTTTATTGTAAGCGCCGAGTTCTTTGCGAATTATTTTGTAATCATTCAGCGGAGCGGGGGATTCGGCGGAAATAAAATGGAAAAGAATGCGCGTGCGTTCAATATGGCGAAGAAATTTTATTCCCAATCCGCGACCGCTCGAAGAACCTTCAATAATTCCCGGAATGTCGGCGAGAATTAATTCATAATAAACTCCCAAATTTGGTTCAAGCGTGGTAAAAGGGTAATTTGCCACTTTGCTTTGCGCGTTTGTGAGCGTGTTCAGCATACTTGATTTTCCGGCGTTTGGAAGCCCCACAAATCCAATGTCGGCGATAAGCTTAAGTTCAAGCCGCAATTCAAAATTTTCTCCGGAAATTCCCGGTTGGAATTTTGTCGGCGAGGTATTTTTCGGAGAACGAAAATGAAAATTGCCCTTACCGCCCAAGCCGCCTTTGGCGATAAAAATTTTCTCGTTTATTTTTTCAACAGAAGTGTCAATTCCGGTTGTGAGGTTGTGGATTACGGTTCCCACCGGCAATTTTAAGATTAAATCTTTCCCGTCTTGCCCGTCGCGGAATTGGCTGCGGCCGTCAAATCCGTTTTCCGCCTTAAATTCTTTTCTGGCGCGAAATTGGTTTAAAGCGCTTATGTCCGGCACGCCGATTGCGAATATACTGCCGCCGTTTCCTCCGCTTCCGCCAACCGGCCCCAAACTCATCATATTTTTATTAAAAGCCACGGCGCCCTTGCCGCCATTGCCCGACGAAACCCTGATTTTTACGTCATCAATAAGCATTAAATTAATCCGTGTTCGTTAAAGCACTTCCCATATTCTTTGTCGGAGATTTTTATATGATTAAGAATCCAATCCTTAATAAAAGAAATTATTTCTTCGCTGATTTTTTCTTCTCCATTTTGGTGTCTTTCGTTCAAGTCTTTTATTTTGTCTTCGTAAAACTTGTGCTGTTTTTTATGCTCTTCGGTTTTTTTATAGTCGAATTTTTCAAAATATTTTTCTTCGGTTTTAAAATGAAAGTCAACATAAGACAGCAAATCTTGCAAAGCGGCGTCAATAGGCGCCAGATTTTCTTTGTTAGTTCCTTTTCTGGCGTCGTAGAAATTATTAATCAGCGAAAAAAGTTTCTGGTGCTGGCCGTCAATCATTTTAACGCCGACGCTATATGAATTATCCCAATCTATAAAAGCCATAATATTTATTATACAAAATTAAGAGCAGATTTACATCTTTATCTGCAAACGCATTCGCATTTTCCATTGACGCATTCATATCCGCACATTCTGCACTTGCAAACGTCGTTTACGCAAACGCAGGAAGCGCTTCTGCCGCTCGCTCTTGAAGACGAAGAAATTTTATTTGTCTTTTTGACCGCTTTTTTGGCTGCCTTTTTTACTTTCTTTACTACTTTATTCTTTTTAATTTTTTTTATTTTTTTAGCCATAAAATTAAGCATATTTTAACCCCGACCTTTAAACAATTATATAAAATGAGGATTTAAAATAATAGGGGAATAAATAAAAAAATTAAATTTTATTTATATCAGAGGAAATTCGTTTTTCTAATTCATTCATCGTATTTTGAAATGATCTCTCTAAATCTACACCGTATTTATCCGCTAAAATTATAACACTCCAAAGGCAGTCTGATAATTCATGGGCGATTTTTTCGTCGACATTTTCGATATTTCTTGTGCCCTCTTTAGCCATTACAAGTTTAAGTAAATCTCTGACATCTCCAACAAAACCTTGGGCTATTTGCTCCCTTGTCCATTCTTTGCCGTATTTTTTGACCTCTAAGTCAGAATATTTACTCCTTATTTCCATTGCTCTTTTAATTATTTGTTTGAAATCCATATTTTTATTTTGTTCATAAATATAAAAGGTTTAATTTTTTAAACATTATTTTTCAGTAAAAAATTCATAATAACTTTTCTTGCGTCGTTATTTATATAATTATCCGGTAATTCTTTTATTAAAAACCATGTCCATTCGGAGAATTTTTCAGGTTCCATCAATTTAGGGGATTGAAATGTTCGGCAAAGAAACAGGGGAACAATATCTCCCTTTTTCGCCCCAGGAACTTCGCCTATATATTGTGTAATTTCAAACTCGGTAATGCCGACTTCTTCCGCAACTTCTCTTTTTAAAGTACTTTCAATCGTTTCATTTTCATCGCATCTGCCGCCCGGACACGTCCATACGCTAATAGCTTTCCATTTATCCGGAGTATAATGTCTTAATCCGACTAGGATTTTTTCATCTTTTATAAATACTGCGACTGGGCAAAGTTTTTTATTTCCTAATTGAGATAATTTTTTTTGTAGCATAATAACGGATTTTTTTTATGTTAATTTATTATATTAAATTGACCTGTTTCGATTAGGGTTATAAATTTTTAATATCTCTGATTAATTCGGGGAATCTTGATTGGTTAAAATGCCCTCTTTTTTTAAATTCTCTTATAACGGCGTTTGGTAGAGATTTTTTATATTTTTCAAGATTAATATATGGAACTATTAAATCATCTTTACTTTGATAAAGAAAAATCTTTTTGCTTTGTTTATTTAATTTATCTAAACTTTTAGGCAAAATAAAGTCGCCTAAAAATTCTTTTGCATTTTTATCATCATATGGCGCCGCAATCAACAATGTCGCTAAAATCTTTTTTGGAAAATTATTTTTCGACAAATATTTGGCTAAAAATATTGCCCCAAGAGAATGGCCGATTAAAATAATATTATTTTTTAAAAGGGGAGCTATTTTTTTAAAAACGATTTCCCATTCAGTATATTTGGCATTTGTTGGATTGGGCATATTGGGAAATAAAACATCAAATTTATTACCTAATTCTCTCTGTAAGGAATTTTTCCATGTTATTTTTCTATATTTATTTAAGTTAATTTTTAGATTTCTCAAAAATAACAAATAATCCTTATATGTGTTGAAAGTTGACCCTCCGCGAATTATGACAATTTGTTTTTTTATTGACATTTGAATTTTTATTGTTTATTATAGTAGAAATGATGAATTTTGTAAAAGTAAAAATGAATATTTGGTGGAGCTCGCAACCTTATCAAAGGAGCGAGTTTTGTAGCGCTTAAACCGATTTTATTCGAAAAGTGCTTAAATCCCGCTCCTGTGAGCGGCGTTTTATTTTATAAAGCGATTAGATCTTTTACAACGGAGGTAAAAAATGAAACAAGTTATGTTTAATTGGGAAAGAATTGGGAAAAGTCTTTTACAAGAGACAAAGAAAAGTCGTGAAGATATTAACGGTATTTTAGAAAAAATCGAGTTTTTAGCGAGTGAGTGTGGAGAGATAACGAGTAATAGACGAATGCTTAATCGCATAGGGAAAATTTTAATAATCCAAAATTCTATTACTGTATTAGTTCCATGCTGTCAGACATTAAAAAGCGGCTCAAAAATTCTTGTGGAAAGACACCTTACCTTTCTTCAAAAAGTGTCAAAGATTATTCCCTCTATCATTCCTTTATTTCTTGTCGCTGACCATGAATCCGAAGATGCAAGTCTTTGTTCAGCTATTGGCAAAACCCAAGAAGAATTTCGCTTAATGGCATTGCAAAGCCTAAGGGATATAGCGCTTATTATTAAGCCATTTAATTGGAAAGTCGCTTTAATGTCAGAAACGATACAAAATTTAATTCAATGTGAAAATGAGACTGCGCAATGGATAGCCGGTGAAAAACAGTTTAAAGCTCGATTAATCACAGAAATGGTGGCAAGAGAAAATCTGTATAATAACATTTACCAAGCAAAACAGATGACGATTGAAGGAAAAATGAAAAGAACAATTAAAACTGCTGCTCAGTATGTAGTGATGGGAAATTTTGCCGATAAAAATAACTTTCTCATCTGCAACCACACGACATCTAATTTGACGTGGTATCTGCAAACAAAAGCGGCAATTCTTCATAATCAGATTATTCCTTATTAAAAAACGGGATACGCGCTTAGCGTATCCCGTATTTTTTATAATAATTTTCTAATTAAAAATCTTAGTCAAATTAGTAAATGGATAAGTTTTTTAAAATAAGAAGCGATTTATGCTATAATTTCACTAAATTAAGTATATCTAGTAAGCCCTTGTCTTTTCTTTATGCGATAAAAAAGGTCGATTAAATTTAATGAAAATATAAATTTTAGATATGGAATTTGATTATACCGTTAACACAACCAAAGATTTTGATTCGGCCGTTGAGAGCGTTCAAAAAGAAACGCAAGATGCTGGCATGCGCGTTCTTTATGTCCACGATATGCAAAAGACGTTGGCAGAAAAAGGTTTTCAGCGAGACCCCTTTAAAATTATTGAGGTTTGCCATGCCAAATACGCTCACGAGTTTCTCAATGCAGACATAAAAATCGGCCTTTGCGAGCCGTGCAAGATTAATGTTTACATTAAAGACGGAATGACATTTATTTCCGCTATGCGGCCAATCGTTCTGCCGCAATTTTTCCCGCAAGCTGATTTAAAGAATATGCCGGCGGAAATGGATCAGATGCTTAGAGATATTGTGGACAAGGCGAAGTAGAGGAATGTTGGTTATTAAAAAAAGCGCAAATCGAAAGGTTCGCGCTTTTTTAGGTTACAATTTATTTTGTAATATTATGAGTTGGTTATAATTGATTTTATTTTTTTAAAACCATGATAAGTCTTGGTTCTCCGTCGTCGTAATAATTTTCTTTTCGATTTTTAACAATAAACCCAAATGATTTATATGGTTTTAGAGCAAAAACATTGTCAGGATGGACAACTAAATCTATTATTTTAAAATTTTTTAATTTATTCAATAATTTTTTTAAAGCTTGTTTTGCCAATCCTTGCCTTTGGAATTCTGGCTTGATGATTAAGCCAATTTGATATGCGCGGTTTTTATTTTTTATTTTATATGAGATACTACCGGCTATTTTATTGTCCCTTTTTATAAAATAAACAACATTATTATTTATACAATCTTTTATTTCTTCTCCCGTAAGATACGCGGAATAAGTTTTTAAGCTAGTTGCCGTTTTTTCAATATCTAACAAAGTTTGCGCGTCTTTAATTGTTACTCTTTGAAATTCTATTGGCATTTTTTATAAGAAAAAGCGGGTTATTTGAGTTTAATTTACTGCATTAAATTGACGGAGCTCAGCCGGATTATTTTTTAATGAAATTTAAAATAATATTTATTAATTCTTTTTCTTTTCCTTGAAAATCATGATCACAATCTTTAATCTGAAATATTTGTGTATTTTTATTTTTTTGTTTCATTAATTTTAATGCTTCTGTAATGGGGATTGCTGTATATTCTTCTTGATCGCCAATAACAACCAGTATTGGAACTTTAATTTTAGAATAGAAATCGAGTTTTTTAGTTTTAAACGGTAGAGATTCTAAAACTTTAGAATTGGGGCCGAGAAAATTTATGAATGAATCAGCACTTTTTGGCATAATGCCATCGCGTGATCCATAAGCATCTCTAGATAAAAATATATCTCCTTTGCCTTGTTTAATTAGATTTTCTGATTTCTTAAGTAATGATTTAATCTGTGGTAGGCGAGGATTTGTTTTTCCATCAAGTATGTGATGTGAGCCATATGAGTCAGCTGGTGCTAAAAGAATAATTGAAGATATTTTATTCGCAAATTTACCATTATTCATATAGTAAACAACTTTTTCTGTGCCTAGGCTATGTCCCGAAAGGATAATATTTTGATATCCTTCTTTTAAAATAAACTCTGTCCATGTATCTATGTCTATGGGGCAATCTTCAAATTTTTCTACGGCTGCGCCGGTTTCTTGATACGCATCGTATACTCCAGCTCCGCGATTATTAGTAGAAAGTAATGAAACGTCTTTATCGATAAATTTTCGCGCCAATAATTCAATGAAATAATTTTCATAGAAATTACTTGCAGTCCCATGGATGTTGACTAAAATGGTTTTGCTGTTTGGCGAACGTAAATACAGGCCATAAAGCAATTTATTATCAGATGTTTTAACTTGTATAATTGGATATTCCATTAATTTCGGCTTTTAATTATGTTTAGTTGGCTGATAGATTTAAATTTTCCACTAGACGCGGACAACTGATATTTATTTATCATTATTTATCAAGCGTTTAGCTCGGGGACTTGGACTCGAACCAAGATTGATGGCTTCAAAGGCCACTGTCCTGCCATTAGACGATCCCCGAGCTTAACGTTCGATATTTTGAATAAATTATTAGATTATCCAACAAAATTATGGTAATATCTTAACAAATGATTTTGGATAAATCCAATATTGAGAAAGAGCTTTCCGTGCCGAGGGAAGAAATCTCCATTATCAAGCTAGTGGATTCTTTGATTGAATACGCCTACAACTCCCGCGCTTCGGATATCCATCTTAACCCGACGGAAGGTAAGCTTTCGGCACGTTTGAGAATTGACGGAGTGATGCACGACGTTTTTATGTTTCCCAAAGAAATTCAGGAAGAAATTATCAGCAGAATTAAAGTGCTTTCGGGTTTACGCACTGATGAACATAAGACGGCTCAAGACGGCCGGTTTAAATTTTTCACAAAAGACGAAACAAAATTTGACGTGAGGATTTCCATTGTGCCGACTTATGTCGCGTCAATGGTGGTTGATCCGAATGGCGGAGCAAGCGCCGATACCAAATATCAGATTTTTCAGAACGCTACTACCGGTAGAATTACCGTGGGCGCTTCGCAGGCGAACGCCGAAACTTCCGACTCTCAGACGATTTCCGTAACCAGATAATTTAACGTTTAAAATTTAAAAACGCCCGAAAGGGCGTTTTTAAATTTATGAATTTATCTCGGGAACGTTGTCGGTTGCATCATTCCAGGACTGTAATAATATCCGTTGCTTCCGTAATAATTTTCCGGTTGCATCGTGCCGCGGTAATAATTTCCGCCCATCATCGGAGAATTATAATATCCGCCTCCGTAGTATCCTCCGGAAAAAATCATGTAATATTTTCCCACTTTAAAACCGCAAACGAAAACGATTATCAAAATAATCGCTCCCAAAACCCACCTAAGAATACAACCTTTCCAATTACCATTGCTGTAACTGCCGCAATGCCATAAATCAAATTCGTTTTTATTGTCTTTATCCATTTTATTTTTTGAATTTTAATTAAGCGACCTTTTTATTTCAAATTTTCAATTATTGCCACTTCCAGCGGCGCGATGGCGAACGGACTATATCGCATTTCCGTATAAGCGCGGATAAGGGATTTAAGCAAATTGATTATTTTTTGTTCGCTTGCCGGCGTATTGAGCATTTGACTGTGATTTTTAAGCAACTTTAATTCCGCGTCAGTTAATTCTTTTTTAAATTCCGTTTCCAGGACGGGTGAAAATTTTAAAGCCAGAACGCGCCGTAGATAATGGATTAAGTCTTTATTGAACTGGATAAGGTTATAACCGGCTTCATTAATTTGATTTAAATAACCCATCGCTTTTTCAAGATTGTTATTAATGAGAAATTCCGCCATTTCCGCGGTGCGGGAAAAACCGACGCGGCCCAAGATTTTTTCAACCGTTTCAAGGGAAATTTTTTCTTCCAACGAAGCGATTTGGTCAATTAGTGATTCAGCGTCCCGAAAACTTCCTTCGGCCGAAGCGGCTATTAGTTCAAGAGCATCGTCATCGGCTTTTATTTTTTCCGCTTTGCAGATTGATTTTAATTTTTCAACTATTTTCATAAGCGGCAATCTTCTAAAATGGAATCGTTGAGTGCGGGAAACGATTGTTGCCGGCATTTTTTCGGTTTCAGTCGTTGCCAGAATAAAAATGGCGTGAGCCGGCGGTTCTTCCAGGGTTTTCAATAGAGCGTTGAACGCTTCTTTCGTGAGTTGATGGCATTCGTCAATAATATAGACTTTATATTGGTAAGAAGTGGGGGAGAATTTTATCCCTTCTTTCAAGTTTCTGATTTCATCAATGCCGCGATTGGAAGCCGCGTCTATTTCTATGACATCCAACGCCCGGCCTTCGTCTATTTCGGCGCAGGGGCGGCATTTATTGCAGGGTTCGCCCAATGCTTTGAATTTTTTGTCATCGCGTCGTTTTTCGCAATTGGCGATTTTGGCGATTAAGCGGGCAGTGGTGGTTTTTCCGCTTCCGCGCGGGCCGTAAAAAAGATAAGCATGCGCCAGCTTGTCGTTAATGGCGGCATTTTTCAAAACTTCAACAATGGCTTCCTGTCCGAGTAAGTCCTCCAATTTTTTCGGCCGATATTTACGATAAATGGCGAGCATAGAATGAATTATATTGAAGAATGCAAAATTTGCAAATTAAAGAAATATCGGTTATTTTAGAATAGGATGCGCTATTTTGTTGGATTTTTATTTTTTTTAACGTTTTTAGCAGGCGTCTTTTTTATTTTATTTAAAAATAACACTTCCGAAATAAGCGCGAATGATTTGCCGTCCGTTCCCGAAGCGCGCGTTTTACCGATTGCCACAAGCTCGTTCATAATTATTAAAAATTCCGACGAAGACATTGAAAATCAAAAGCCTCTTATCAATCCGCCGTCGGAAATAAAAGCGGTTTATATAACAAGCTGGTCTGCAGGCAGTGAGAAAAAAACGGATTATTTGATTAGACTGATTAAAGACACGGAATTGAATGCCGTGGTAATTGATATTAAAGATTTTTCCGGATATGTGACTTATGATATAAAAAATTCAGACGTGGAAAAGTACGGAGCCAAGCAAATCAGGACGCCTAAAATAAATTATTTAATAAAGCGTTTTCATGACGAAGGAATTTATGTAATCGCGAGAATCACGGTTTTTCAAGATCCGATTTTAGCGAAGGCGCGGCCGGATTTGGCGATTCATAGCAAGGCAAGCGGGGGATTATGGCTTGACCATAAAAAATTGGCATGGATGGATCCGGCGGCGAAAGAGGTTTGGGATTATAATGTCGCTATTGGCGAAGACGCGCTAAACAGGGGATTTGACGAATTGAATTTTGATTATATTCGTTTTGCTTCGGACGGATTTATAGGCGATATGGGATTTCCTGTTTGGGATGAAGCGGTTCCGAAACAGGAAGTTATTAAAAATTTTTTCAAATATCTGCGCGAGCAATTTTTGGGAGCGAAAATTTCAGCCGATATTTTCGGGCAGGCGACTATTAATAATAATGATTTGGGAATCGGTCAGATAATAGAAGATGCTTACGCGTATTTTGATTACGTTTGCCCGATGATTTATCCTTCTCATTACGCGAAAATGTTTTTGGGCTATAAAAATCCCGCGAATTACCCGTATGAAGTGGTAAGATATTCAATGGATAACGCTTTGCAGAAAATTGGAAATTGGAAATTGGAAATTGAAAATTCTTTGGCGACAAATAAGTCGCCAAAGTTGCGTCCCTGGCTTCAGGATTTTGATTTGGGCGCGGATTATGACACGGAAAAAGTGAAAAAGCAAATTCAAGCGGTTTATGATTCTGCGTCGTCAACGCCGGAATTGATAAGCGGCTGGATGTTGTGGAACCCAAGCAATGTTTATACGCGCGAAGCATTAAAATAATATGTACGAATTAAAATTAGAACAATTTTCCGGGCCGATTGAAAAACTTTTGGAGCTGATTGAAGAGAAAAAAATGGAAATCACGGATTTGAATTTGGCGGAAGTGACGGCGGATTTTTTGAATTATTTGAAAAAAATTGAAATGGTTGAGCCGAGGATGTTGGCGGATTTTGTGGCGATTGCCGCGGCTTTGCTTTTAATAAAATCAAAAGCTATTTTGCCGGATTTGAAATTGAGTGAAGAAGAAGAGCGGGATATTAAAGATTTAGAAGGTCGCCTCAGGCGATACGCGGAATTCAAGCCGGCGGTTGTTTTGTTGAAAAAACTTTTCGAACAAAAAAAGTTTTCCATTTCTCGTCCGTTGCTTTATAATTCCGAACCAGTTTTTTATCCGGCGCCGAACGTGAGCGTGGAATCTTTAAAAAATGCCATCGCGGCGATTTTTTCTGAATTAAACAAATTGAATCTTGAATCGCAAACTATTGAGTCATCGTTGATTAAATTGGAAGAAAAAATAGAAGAAATAGCGAAAAAAATAGAACAAGGCATAGGAAATTTCAGCGAAATTATCAAGGCCAAATCCCGCGCGGAAATTATTGTATTGTTTCTGGCCCTACTTCATTTATTAAGAGAGCAAATGATAAAAGTTGAGCAAAAAAGCGGATTTGATGATATAATGATAAATAAAAATTAATAATTAAAATATTTATTATAAAATTTTATGTCTAACTCTGAAACTAAAGCCTGTCAAAATTGTAAACAAAGTTTTACTATAGAATCGGAAGATTTTGAGTTTTACGATAAAATCAAAGTTCCGGCGCCGACTTTTTGTCCAGAGTGTAGAATGAAGCGCAGAATGGTTTGGAGAAATGAAAGAGCGCTTTATAAAAGAAAATGCGACGCTCCCGACCATAATGAAGATATAATTTCTATATATCACAAAGACTCCCCAGTAAAAGTCTACGATCAAAAATATTGGTGGTCTGATGATTGGAACCCGATGAGTTATGGTAGGAATTATGATTTCAATAAGTCGTTTTTTGAACAATGGAAAGAATTATTAAGGATTGTACCACATAATAATTTATTCGGAGCTAATAATATTAATAGCGATTATGTTAATTATCAAGACAACAGTAAGGATTGTTATTTAACAACAGGCGGATCAACAAACGAGGCAATTTCATATGTTAACCATAGTTTTAAATCTAAAGATTCCTTAGACCTTTATTTTGTTAATAAAATGGAGCTTTCTTATTATGATACTATATGTCAAAATTCTTATAAATTATTTTTTAGTCAGAATTGCGACAATTGCAGCGATTCTTTTCTTTTGTACGATTGTCGTAATTGTCAAAATTGTTTTGGTTGCGTTGGTTTAAGAAATAAGCAATATTATATATTTAATAAATCATATTCCAAAGAAGAATATGAAAAAAAATTAAACGAATTTAGTTTAGGAAGTTTTAATCAATTAGAAAAGCAAAAAGAATTATTTAAAGATTTTAAATTAAAATATCCATACAAATTTTCAAATTTGATAAAAACAATAGATTCGACCGGAGACAATGCGGTTGAAGTTAAAAATTGTAATTTTGTTTTTGATGTTTTGCCGGGTGGAACAGAAAATGCCAAATTTGCATATTGGCTCGGTAGTGGAAAAGATATGTATGATGGGACTGGCTTCGGCGTTGATGGAGAATTACTTTATGAAGGAGTTTCTGTTGCCATTAATGTGGCAAGAATATTTTTTACTGTTGCTGTTTGGGGCGGTTACGATATCTATTATTCATATAATTGTCATAATTCTTGTCATAATCTTTTTGGTTGTGTTGGTTTACGCGGAAAATCTTACTGCATCCTCAACAAACAATACACCAAGGAAGAGTACGAACAATTAGTCCCTCGTATCATAGATCATATGAATGATATGCCGTATATATCACCAAGGAAGAATCCTTCGACAGGCTCAGGACAAGTATACAAATACGGTGAATTCTTCCCCCCAGAACTCTCTCCTTTCAGCTATAACGAAACCATAGCTCAAGAATACTTCCCTCTAATTAAAGAACAAGCCATAGAACAAGGTTATTCCTGGAAAGACCCCGAAGAAAGGAATATCCAGCCTACAATCAAATCAGAAGATCTTCCCGACCATATAAAGGATATAGATAATGATATACTCAATCAAATAATCCAATGTCAACATACTAAACTAAAAGAAGATGACACTCTTGAACAAGGATGCAACGAACAATGCACAACCGCCTTCAAAATCATCCCTCAAGAGCTTGAATTCTACCGTAAAATGAATCTTCCCTTACCCAGATTATGCCCCAACTGCCGTCATTACCAAAGACTCAAACAAAGAAACCCCCTTAAACTCTGGCATAGACAATGTATGTGCAACGGTAAAGAATCAGGAAGTATAAATAATGAATTAGGGATAAAATACCAAAATACCATTATTCATTCCCACGGTACAGAACCTTGTCCCAATGAGTTTGAAACTACCTATTCACCAGACAGAAAAGAGATTGTTTATTGCGAACATTGTTATAATAGGGAGATAGCGTGAAAAAATTTCATATATGATAAATCAAGACCCACAATTTAATAATCAAAAAAACATAGCCGCGCTTGAAGCGATTTTGTTTTCTTACGGCGAGGCGATGGAAATTAAAAAAATTTCCGGTTTGTTAAAAATTAGCGAAGACGAAACAAAACAAGCGATTGAAGAATTGCGAAAAAATCTTGAAAATGAAAACAGGGGATTAAAATTGATTTTCAACGGCGATAATATCCAATTGGTAACCAAGCCGGAATTTTCCGGATTTCTGGAAGAATTTATCAAAGAAGAATTCAGGGAAAATCTAACACCAGCGGCTTTGGAAACTTTATCTTTAATTGCTTATTTAGGTCCGATTACGCGCGCGAAAATAGATTATTTCCGCGGGGTCAATTCAAGCTTTACAATTCGCAATTTGATGATGCGCGGATTGATTGAACGCATTGAAGGCAGTTATCAATATCGGACAAGTTTTGATTTAATAAAACATCTCGGTTTTTCCAAAATAGAAGAATTGCCGGAATACGAAAAATTCAATAAAATGAATTACGAACCGGTATCTTGATTTATAAATTATATGTTATAATAAAAATATGCCCAGTATAAATTTTAAATCATCAAAGCCCTTCTTTTTTGCTTCGTTATTTTTTGCCGTCCTTCTTTTAATCACAGTTGTTATTAAACTGGTTTTTGCCTGGAATCCTCCCACAACTATCGCTCCCAATCCGGCCGGTCAAACCTTATACTCCGATTCCAGCAACAATATCGGCATCGGCACATTATATCCCGGAGCCAAACTGGAAATATACAGCACTTCTTCGGACTCCGTGCTTAAACTCTCCCGCCAATCAGCCACTTCCACTTTATTTAAATTGGGAACCGACGCCGCTTTTATTATTAATAATAATGCTTCGGATATTTTGACGATAAAAAACGGTAAAGTTGGGATTAGTACAAGTACACCCGTGGCAAAATTAGATATATATGGAGGAGATACTAGTTTTGCTTGGGGAGGAGACCATTCCGCTTCCGGCTATATCAGAATAGGAAATATGCAAATTTGTTGGGGGAATGGCAGTGCCACCAACCCTACATCGCCGTTTTATATTGCTTATAGTGAATTTACTTTTCCGAGCGGATGTACATTTAATAATACCACATATTCTTTAATAGCAAATCTAACTAGCACAAGTGGCAACGGTAAGGCTTTTACACAATTTCAAGTATCTAATTTAAGCACTACTGGCGCAAAAGTTTATTTCCATAAAATTTCAGATGCCGCCCAAGAAGATTTAAGCGCGACAGGAGATGTTCCATTCACATGGATGGCAATAGGGACATGGCAATAATAAAATTAACACAATGCAATTACAGGCTATTTTTTTAATTTTAACGATTTTTGTTTCTTATTTGATTTTAGGGGGCGATAATAACCAACCGCAAAATAAAACGGTTGATTTAACGGTAAATCAAACAGTCGTGAAAATAAGCCTTAAAGAAAAAATTTCCGATGTGATTGTCGGCGCGATAGTTATTGTTAATCAAACTCTAAATCTTACTTTGAATTCTTTAGATGATAAAGCGGATAAGTTGGTTGCTTTGGCGCAGGAGATAAAGCAAGAAAAATTAGCTGAAAATAAAGAAGAATCTGATGGAAAAGCGAATGCTGAAACAATAAAAGATTTCAAACGTTTGTTGCCGGAAGAATTTGACAGCCAGATTGCGTTATACAGAATAAGCGCGGAAAAAACCGAAGCCGAATTAAATTCCAATAACGGAACAAAATGCGACCTTGCCCCGTTAGAGACGGGGTCTCTAACGGGGTTTGAAAAAGAAACATCGTTAAAAAGCCGAACGGCGCTGATAAAATACATTGATTATAATTTTAATTTATTCGCTTTTAATTCTCAGAAACGCTGGCCCATTGCTTCGGTTTCAAAATTGATGACTTCCGTGATAGCTTTGGAAAAAATCGGCAAAGAAAAAGAAATAACAATAAGCGCGTCGGCTGTCGCCACCGAAGGGACAACGGGAGGATTTAAAGAAGGAGAAATTTTTAAAATTGAAGATTTAATTAAGGCGATGATGGTGGTTTCATCCAATGACGCGGCGGTTGCTTTGGCCGAGGAGGAAGGCAAAGAAAATTTCAGCGCTCTAATGAATCAAAAAGCCAAGGAACTCGGGATGAAAGATACTTATTATGAAGAATCAACAGGCCTTTCTTTTTTAAACCAATCTACGGCCGATGATTTAACAAAATTGGCGGCTTATATATATAATAATCATCCGCAAATTCTTGAAATTAGCCGCCAGAAACAGGTTGAAATTACGGAATTAAAATCAAAAAAATCCCGCAAACTTTTGAATATCAACAGGCTCGCGGGGCAACCGGATTTCATCGGCGGCAAAACCGGCTATATTGACGAGTCCGGAAGGAATCTCGTCGCTTTCTTCAATAAGGATAATAAAATAATATTAACGGTTGTTTTGGGAGCCGAAAACGCTTTTGATGAAACGAAAAAAATGTTAAATTGTTATAAATAATGTACTTTACCCACGCTTTTTTAATAATAAAAATTTTAAGTTTATTTGTTTTGTCTTTTGTCATTGCTTTTGCCATGGCGCCGATTCTTATACATTTTTTATATAAATATAAAGCATGGAAAAAGAAGCCGCGCGAGAGAACATTTGGCAATGAAATGACCCCGATATTCACCAAGCTCCACGGACAAAAAGAAATAAGCACTCCGCGAATGGGCGGCATTCTTATTTGGGGAACGGTTTTATTAGTGACTCTCGGCGTATTCGCGCTTTCTTTGATTTTCCCGGAAACACGGCTGGCTAAATTTAATTTTCTTTCGCGTTCGCAGACTTGGTTGCCGTTTTTTACTTTAATCGCGGCGTCAATTTTAGGATTGGCTGACGATATTATGGTGGTGCGAAGCAAGGGGAAATATGTCGGTGGCGGAATCCGTTTTAAAATTCGGCTGGCTTTGATTTCTTTGATTGCTTTAGTTGGCGCTTGGTGGTTTTATTTCAAACTTGGCTGGACGAGCATTTATATTCCTTTTTACGGCAATATGGAAATTGACGGTTTGTATATTTTGCTTTTTATTATTGTTATGTTGGCGACTTTTTCCAGCGGCGTGGTTGATGGTTTGGACGGTTTGTCCGCCGGAGTGTTTTCGCCGATTTTCGCGGCTTTGGGAGTTATCGCTTACACTAAGGGGCTTTATGATTTAACCGCTTTTATTATTGTTATTATAGGCGCGCTGATAGCTTATTTATGGTTCAATATCCATCCGGCGAAATTTTATATGGGCGAAACCGGCATAATGGGCTTGACGGTTGTTCTAGCGGTGATTGCTTTATTGACCAATACGGTTTTATTTTTGCCGATAATCGCTTTTGTTTTAGTGATGGAATCCGGTTCGGTGATTTTGCAATTGCTTTCAAAGAAAATCAGAAAGAAAAAAATATTTTTATCCGCGCCCATTCATCATCATTTTGAAGCGCTTGGCTGGCCGGAAACACAAATTACAATGCGTTTTTGGATTCTTTCAGCGGCATTTTCCGGCTTGGGACTGGTGCTATATTTTTTAAGCAAATTTTTTTAAAGGGCTTTGTCCCGCCCTTGGCGGGATACAAAACCTTTACCCTGTTAAATAATTTTAAATTTTCTATAATATGTTTTATTATGTATATATTTTAAAATCATTATAAAGATAATAAATTTTATACGGGTTATACAGAAAATTTAAAATTAAGATTTGAGGAACATCAAAAAGGACATGTATTATCAACAAAAGATAGAAGACCGTTTAAATTGGTTTATTATGAATCTTGTTTAGATAAAAAAGATGCTATGCATAGAGAGAAATATTTAAAAACATATTTAGGTAAAATGTTTATTAAAAATCGCCTCAAATCTTATTTAACAGGGTGCTCGATGTTGTAGATAAATTTATTTCGCTCAACATTGGGTTTCGCTCATAAATTTATACAACATTGGCATGACTATTCTTATTAAAAACGTCCAACTTCTTGACGGTACGGGCAGGCCGGCGACAAAAGCCGACGTTTTGGTGAAAAACGATAAAATTTCCGCTATCGGTAATTTTTTCAATTATAAAGCCGATAAAATTATTAATGCGTTCGGCGCTTATTTGGCTCCGGGATTTATTGATATTAACAACGAAAGCGACCATTCTTTGGAAATTTTTTCTAATTTTTATCAAGAGGATATTTTAAAACAAGGAATAACTTCGGTTGTCGGCGGTCACGGAGGTTTTTCTTTGGCGCCGTTGATTTACGGTTCTTTGGAAGTGATTCGTCCATGGGCCGATATTAGAAAAATTAATGTTAATTGGCATACTTTGGCGGGATTTTTAAAGACTTTTAAAACAAGAAAACTTAGCGTGAATTTCGGCACTTTTCTGGGGCACACAACCGTTCGTTTTGACATTATTCACGACGCGCATAAATTAATTTTTCGCAATTTGACTTCAAATGAATCGGCGGTTTTAAATTTTATTATGAGGAAAAATTTAAAAGCCGGAGCTTTTGGAATTTCCGTTGGGCTTGATTATCCTTTAGTTTCCGAAACATCTTATTTTGAAATTAAAAAAATGGCGGAATTGGCCGCCAAAACAGGCGCGCTTTTAAGTTATAATCTTAAAGATAATAAGGAAGGAATTACTGATTCCGTTAAAAGGGCGATTTTTTTGGCGAAAGAAACCGGAGTTAAAATTTTAATAAATAATTTTAAACCGTCTTTGGAAGCGTTTAATTTGATTGAAGAAAATTCCAGCAGCGCCGATATTTGTTTTTGCGCGAATCTTGATGATGATTATTTCGGCGAATCGGTTAAAATATTACAAAGCGATAAAGCTTTTATTTCTTCCGGCGGTTTCGAAAAATTTTTGAAATTAGTTGAAAAGGATAAAATTATGACAATTGAAGAAGCTATTAAAAAAATAACTTTTTTTCCGGCGGAGAAGCTTAAATTAAATAAAAGGGGAATTATTCGGGAAGGGTATTTTGCCGATTTGGTTATTTTCAGAAATGCGGAAATTTCAAATGTTATTATTAACGGCAAAATAGCGGTGAAAGAAGGGAAAATTCAAAATATTTTAGAAGGGAGAATATTAGTAAGCGGTAAATTTATATGAGAAAAGGACATCGGCCGGATTATATTTTCATCTCTTGTATTATTATATTGTCGGTTTTCGGTTTGGTGATTCTTTCCAGCGCTTCTTCGGATACGGGAAAAATAAAATTTAACGATACTTATTATTATCTTAAACACCAGATAATTTACGGATTAAGCTTGGGCATCGTCGGTTTTTTAATCGCTTCAAATTTTTATTATCAAAATTGGAAAAAAATCGCCGTTTACGCCTTGCTTGTCAATATCGCGCTTTTACTTTTGGTTTTTACGTCGTTGGGTTTTTCTCATAGTGGCGCGAGCCGTTGGTTGAGCATCGGTTCTTTTTCATTTCAGCCGGCGGAGTTTTTAAAAATAACTTTTATCGTTTATCTTGCCGCTTGGTTAAGCAACAGGAAATCCGGCCGCCAAAAAAGTTTTTTAAAGGGTTTTGTGCCTTTTATCGCCATTTCCGGATTTATAGGCGCGTTGATTTTATTCCAGCCGGCAACAACAATCTTGATAATCGTTATGGTTTCGGCTTTAATTGTATATTTTGCGAGCGGATTGAAAATGTCGCATCTTTTTTTAATCGCGCTGTTGGGAATTCTCGCGTTTGTTTTCGTGATTTACGCGACCCCTTACCGTTATGAAAGAATTAAAAATTTTTTTATTGAAGATGAAGCCAATGATGCCACCAGTCGTTATCAAATAAATCGGGCGCAAGAGGCCATTGGGAGCGGAGGATTGTTCGGCGTCGGTTTCGGCAAATCAACCACGAAATTCAAATATCTTCCCGAGCCGATAGGCGATTCCATTTTTGCCGTAGTTGCGGAAGAATTGGGATTTGCGGGTTCATTGTTTTTAATTTCCGTTTTCATACTTTTTTTCATAAGAGGAATTTTAATAGCCAAGAAGGCGAGCGACCAATTCGGGAAACTGGCGGTGATGGGATTGGTTTCCGCGATTGCGATTCAAACATTTATTCATATCGGCGCCGTTTCCGGATTAATTCCCTTAACGGGCGTTCCTTTACCCTTTATCAGTTACGGCGGCACGGCTTTGGCGGTTTTTTTGACGATGAGCGGGATTATTGTTAATATAAGTAAACATTCATGAGAATTTTATTCACCGGCGGCGGAACCGGAGGACATATTTATCCGATTTTGGCGGTTGTTGAAGAACTGCAGGCTTTTGCCGCAAAAAGAAATATTAATATTGATTTGCAATATCTTGGCGCTCCCGGGAATTTTCGCAAGCTTTTTATTGCCAATGGCGTTTCGGTTTCAAAAATATTATCTGCCAAATTGCGGCGTTATTTTGATTTGCGCAATTTTTTTGATTTTATTTTATTTCCCATAAGCGTTATTCAGGCATTTTGGAAAGTTTTTTGGATTATGCCGGATGTTTTATTTTCTAAAGGTGGGCCGGGTTCGTTGCCAGTTGTTATTGCCTGTAAGTTTTATCAAATTCCGGTGGTTGTTCATGATTCCGATTCAACAATCGGTTTGGCTAATAAATTAGCTTTGTCTTTCGCGGACCGCATTGCCGTTTCTTTTATTTCAGCCGCCGAGGAAATTGTTGGAATGCAAAAAAATGCGAAAAAGGCTGAATCTTTTCGCGCCAAAATAGCGTTTACCGGTAATCCAACAAGGCCTTCTCTTTTAAAGGGTGATATTTTAGACAAAGAAACGGCTAAAAAAATGCTCGGTTTTGAATCGGAAAAACCTTTAATGTTGATTTTAGGGGGTTCGCAAGGTTCGTCCACGATAAACGATTTTATGCTTAACATCGCCGGAGAATTGGTAAAAGATTGGCAAATTTTCCATCAAACCGGCATTGATAATTTTAATAGCGTCAAAAGCGAACTGGCAGTTGTCTTAAAAGGATTCGGCGAAGGGGAAAAATCACAGTATAAAATTGTTCCTTATTTTGAAAAAAATATAAAAGACGCTTATAGCGCCGCTGATATTGTAATATCGCGGGCGAGCGCCGGCTCAATTTTTGAAATCGCCACTTTCGGCAAACCGGCGATTTTAATTCCTTTGCCTTCCAATGTGGTCGGCGCTCATCAGATTAAAAACGCTTATGAATATGCCGGAACCGGTGCCGCAATCGTAATTGAAGAGGAAAATCTTAAGCCCCATATTTTTATGAGTCAATTAAATAAAATTATCAGCGACGCCGATTTATTAAAAAAAATGTCCGAAGCCGCGCGCGGTTTTTCAAAACCAGACGCCGCCTCAAAAATAGCCGAAGAAATAATCCGCTTAGGTGCAAGTATTTAATTTTTTCAAAATATTATAAAATAAATAAAATGCTACAAACTACAAACTACAAACTACAAACCAATAGTAAGGGACAGGCGATGCTTTTAGCGGTTCTATTAATTGGCACCAGCGTTTTGGTTATTACTTCTTTATCGGGTTATTTAATGTTGCAAAGAATCAGAATGGGTTTTAATTTTGTTGATTCAACAAAGGCTATTTTTGCGGCTGATGCCGGAGTGGAATGCGAATTTTATAATTTTTTTAAGGGAGCGAGCGTGGATTGCGACGGTTTAAATTTTTTAGATTCATTGACAAAAGTTCAGACTGTTATTGTGGCTGATGACAATGGCATTCCGCAGTATATAAAATCAATCGGCACTTCCAATAAATCCAGCCGCGCTTTTGTGGCAGAATTTAAGTAAAAAATTACATTCTCCTTGATTTTAGCAAATAATGCGAGTATATTGTTATCGCGGGTAGAGGAACGGTACCTCGCAGTGTCCATAGATTTATAATCCCCATTTCTATTTTTCGCTAAAATTCCCCAAACTCTTGGAGCATTTCAGCGGGGTAGAGGAACGGTACCTCGCAGTGTCTATAGACTTATAATCTCTATTTCTATTCTTCGCTAAAATTCCCCAAACTCTTGGAGCATTTCAGCGGGGTAGAGGAACGGTAC
>ERZ1292623.607-Hain-H51-01um-R1-607-length-37993-cov-8_pt1 | contig 30653 bp, 41 predicted proteins | sample MGYA00564398_ERZ1292623 | MGnify/ENA primary metagenome ERZ1292623 (study PRJEB36523, sample SAMEA6512633) | groundwater metagenome | collected 2019-01-07 | study: AquaDiva: Metagenomics assemblies of 32 groundwater samples
ATAGAATTAAAGGAAAGGGGAAAAAGAGATAAGAAATTATTTTGCTTAACTAAAAACGGAAAATTATTTACAAAAAATATAATTGAAAGATTTTCAAATTTGATCAATTTCAATCATAAATTATGTCATAATTGCGGTTGTAAATTAATAGAAGGAGCGCATAAGGAAAAAATAAATAATAAAGTTCTATACTTCTGTTGTAAATACTGTGCAAAAGGTTATAAGAATTAAATTTTTGGTTTATAAAATTTCATTAATAAAGAATTTGTTACAACAGAAACTGAAGAAAAAGCCATTGCTCCAGCAGCAATCATTGGGTTTAATAAAAATCCTGTAAATGGATACAAAACTCCGGCAGCTATTGGGATTCCGGCAGTATTATAAAAAAAAGCCCAGAATAAATTTTGTTTGATTTTCTTTAAAGTTTTTTCACTGATTTTTATAGCAACAGCAACATCCCTTAAGTCGTTTTTCATCAGAACTATATTTCCTGTCTCTAAAGCAACATCTGTTCCGGAACCGATAGCAATACCTACATTTGCCTGGGCCAAAGCAGGAGCATCATTAATTCCGTCTCCAACCATAATAACATTTTTTCCTTCTTCCTGTAATTCTTTTACTGCCTTTGCTTTATTTTCAGGAAGAACTCCGGCAAGTACATTAATAATGCCAGCTTTTCTTGCAATTGCTTTTGCTGTTCTTTCATTATCACCTGTAATCATGATGACTTCTTTTCCTAATTTTCTAAATGCTAAAACTGCTTCTTTTGAATGTTCTTTTAATGTGTCTGCGACAGCAACTATGCCGACTATATTTTTATTTAAAGCCAAAATCATAACTGTTTTTCCATTATTCTCTAAATCAGTAATTATATTTTCATTTACTATGGGTATCTTGTTTGATTCCATTAGTTTTCTATTACCGAAAAGTATTTCTGTTTTATTTATTCTTCCAGTCACTCCATGACCTGGTATAGCTTTAAAATTGTTAATTTCATGAGTTTTAATCTTAAGATTATTTGCTTCATTTACAATAGCTTCTGCTAAAGGATGTTCTGATTTTTTCTCAATGCCAGATGAAACTGAAATAATGTCTTCTTTAGATAGTTTACTAAAAGAAATTACGTCTGTTACTTCTGGTTTTCCTTTTGTTAATGTTCCTGTTTTATCCAAAACAATTGTATCTGCTTTGTGAACTATTTCTAAAACCTCTGCGCTTTTAATTAAAATTCCTCTTTCAGCTCCTTTTCCTGTTCCAACTATAATTGCTGTAGGTGTAGCTAAACCTAAACTACAGGGGCATGCTATAATTAATACAGCAATAAATGTTCCTAATGCGAATGCAAACGGCTCTTGTGCTATAAAATACCAAATAAAAAATGTTAAAAAACCTAAGACAGTAACTCCCAAAACAAAATATTTAGATATAATATCGGCCAGTCTTTGAATTGGAGCCTTGCTTCCTTGAGCTTCTTCTACAAGATTTATTATTTGGTTTAAAGTTGTGTCTTTTCCTATTTTTGTAGCCTTAAAAATAAAAGACCCATGCTTGTTTATTGTCCCGCCAATAACTATATCATTAACTTTTTTTTCAACAGGTATACTTTCTCCTGTAATCATGCTTTCATCAACAGAAGAATCGCCTTTAGTAACTATACCATCAACAGGAATCTTTTCTCCAGGTTTAATTAATATTAAGTCATTAATTCTTAATTCCTCAATCTGTATTAGTTGCTCTTGGTTATTTCGTATAACTCTGGCTGTTTTAGGCTGTAAACCCATTAATTTTTTAATAGATTCTGAGGCTTTGCCTTTTGCTTTAGCTTCAAGCCATTTTCCTAACATAATAAAAGTAATAATTACTGCACCAATATCAAAATACAAATCACTTCCAAATATTTTCGGAGAAAATACCCCTAGAACACTATAAAAATACGCCGCACTAGTTCCTATAACTATTAATGTATCCATATTAGCACTGAAAACTTTTAAGGCTGTAAAAGCGCTTTTGTAAAACCTATAACCAACAACAAACTGTACGGGTGTAGCTAATAAAAATAAAATTAATTTCCTGTATTCAAAATCAATATAGAAAAATTCTGGAAAAGCCAAGATTGCTAATGGTATTGTAAAAATTAAACTGAAAATAAATAAATTTTTTAATGTTCTAATCTCTTTTTCTTTAATTTCTTTTTCTCTATCAAGAGTTGTTTCTTCTGTTATTTCATAACCTAATTCTTCAATTGCCTTTACTATTTCTTTAGAATCAACTTTTGAATGATTATAGACAATTTCTGCCTTTTCATTTAAATTTAATTTTCCCTCAATAATTCCATCTTTAAATTTTGATAAAACTTTTTTCCTTATTTGTATCAAAGAAAATTTTGTATCCATACCAGAAATAGTCAACCTAAGTATTCCTTTTTTATCATCAGACTCTATTACATCATAACCTGCAGATTTTACAGCCCCTCTTAACAGTTTCTCGTCTATATCTTCTTCATACTCAACACTTGCTTTTTCTGTGGCATAATTAACATTAGCATTTATTACGCCAGGGACTTTTTTTAATTTTCTTTCAATTAAAGTAGCGCAAGAAGCACAATGCATACCTTTGATTTTTAATATTTTTTTACCCATATATCAGAATCTGATATGTTGTTATTTATAAATATTTCTAAGGGCAGTTATTATAATTAAGAGCATTAATATTTTTGAGAATTCACAAAATAAACATATTGTCTTTAGAACTGCTATTTCTACATAAGTTAAATATAGCGAGTAAATTAAAACTGGAACTGATAAAAAAAGGATTATTTTGAAATATTCCCTGTTTTTATCTGATTTAATTACCAGGCAAAGCATTAATAAAAAATATAACAAACCAAGAACAGCTAACGGGATGTTGAATAATGTTGAGTAAAGACTATTGTTCACAGCAGAGCAGGAAATCTGCCTATTAATGTCGCAGACAGTTGAGGGATCTGAAGAGAATTTTAAATAAGTTAAATATGAAGTTGTTAATATTCCTAAAATACAAACTAAAATCAGGAATTTTGTTGATTTTTTCATGATACTTTGAGTATTCCCGGGCCAGCCATTCCCATTGAGCAGCTGAATTTTATTGTTCCTTCTTTTTCTGAAGTAAATGTTATTGTCTTTATTTTATTTTTTGGCAGCTGTTCAACTATACCTAATTTAGGAACTGACAGTATTTGTGCACAGCCTTGCGCTTCTCTTCCATCTATTCTCCATTCTACTGGAACTCCCTTTTTTATGTTAAATGAAGAAGGATAATAATCAAGGCCCTGAACTTTCATTTCAATTACTTGTTTTGCACCGATAATTTCTGCATTTGGAACTGCACTTGGCTGAGCATTGGCTGAAGGCAGAAATGAATCAAAGTTAAATTGGCTGCCTGCCAATGTAAGCCCATAGCTTATATTCGCAAATCCAAGGATGATTATAAGAACAGCTACAAACTTTGAGAAGTATCTTTTTAATGTTCCTTTTGAGTAGCTTGCTATATAGCCTGTTGACAAAAGAGCTGGCAAAGTTCCAAGGGAAAAAGAAAGCATAATCAATGCACCAACTATAAAATCTCCTGTGCTTAAGACATACAATTGGAGAGCCTGCGTAAACCCACATGGAAGAAAAAATGTTGAAGAGCCAAACAAAAATGGGGCTGATTTTGAATTTGATTCTGATAAATCATGAATTTTATGGGCAATTATTTTTGGCATTTTTATTTTATTGGCCAAAGGAAATATATTCAGAATTTGAAAGCCCAAGCTTATCATAATCAAGCTGGCTAAAATTGTAATTAACCCAGAAAGTTTTGAGGAAACCTGGAATATTGAACCAAGAGCACCCAAAAGCCCCCCAAGTAATGTATAGGAAAAAATCCTTCCAAGATTAAAGTAAATATGGGGCTTGAATTTCTGGCTTGGACTTAAATTTGGATGAGCTTCGTTGTATTTAGTTGCTATTGCCAATAACAAGCCACCGGAAACTGCCATGCATGTTGAAAATGCAGCAACCAATCCAATTAAGAAAACAAAACCATAACTCATGTTTTCAGATATGCCTAAATTAGGCAAAATATCAAACTGCTTAAATATCAAGTAAAGTGCAAAAATAATCAGGAACATGGCTCCGATTTCAACATGATCTTTTTTTATCTGAATGATATTTTTGCTTGTTTCTACGTTCTGCTTTTTTTCAGTAACCCTATATTTTGTATCTTTTAATTTATTTTGAATATCTGTTATTGATAGAGCTTCAGAACAATTTAATACGGCTTTTCCAGTAGAACAATTTACTTCTGCTTTTAAAACTCCTTTAATTTCCTTTAATTTCCTTTCTAATAATACTTCACAGCTTGAACATGTCATGCCTGAAATTTTCAATTCTACTTTTTCTGTCATTCTACTTTGTATCCTAATTTTTTTATTGCTTCTTTTATATTATCTAATTTAGTTTTATTTTCGTCGAATTCTATATTGAGAATTCCAGTTTTGTGATCAACATCTGCTTTTACATTCATGTCTTGAAGGTCTTCTTTAATAAGTTCTTCACAGCTTTTACAATGCATACCTTTTATGTTTAAACTTAATTTCATAAAGGACTTATTAGATAATTTGTTTATATATTTTACCTTAGAAACTGAAAGCCTAATTTTGGCTATAAGTGCCTTAAAACTGTTCAGAATTGTTCATAAATTGGTTTTGAGGTAAATTTTATTGAATTTTCCATCTTCAACTTTTTTAATAAGGCTCTTTTTTTCCAGAGCACTTAAAACTATGCTTAACTTGGCCTTGCTCATGTCTGTCCTGATTCTTAAAGTTGACTGTGAAATGCCGTCCTGATCTTTTACTGCCTGAATAATTTTCTTTTCATCTTCATTTAATCCCTTTAACAAGAAACTGAATTTTTCCTCTTTTTGCTTTAATTTTTGGTCTTTTTCAATGAAACTGGTTATTTCGGATTTTGCCTTGTTTTCAAAAATAAAATAAACTCCCAAGATTAGATTTAATGCACCTGATGCAATGCCTAAATAAATAGGAAAATTATTTTGCTCATGAATACAAACACCATCAACAACACAAATTCCACCTGATAATTTCATCAACTCATCTACAACATTATCTAATTGTATTGCAAAGATTATTGTTGTTACGAGAAAAAATAATGAAATAATTATAAGAAAAAAACCGAAATATTTTTTATTTATCATTCTTACATTATTCTAACATTTCTATCTGAATCTGGACATTTTCAGGTATTGGAACACGCATAACTAATCTTAGAGCTCTTTCGTTCACGCCTAGGTCAATAACCCTTTTGTGAATTCTCATTTCAAAATTATCAAAAGAAGCTTTGCCAGAACCACATGGAGTTTTTCTTACTGTATGTTTAAGCCTTCTTGTCGGTAAAGGAACTGGGCCGGAAATATCTACTTTTGTTTTTTCTGCTATGTCTTTTATAGATTCACATATCTGATTAAGCTTACTGATATCAATGCTAGCCAAGTTTATTCTTGCTTTTCCCATAATTTTAAAGTAAATAAGAAATTTATAAAGCTATTGTTTTTATTTATGAAAAACTTATTCTGCCATAAAGTAAAAACTTTCTGGTTCAAGACTTATGACTCTGCTGTCCAAAGTTGGCATAAATGCCTTGACAAAATATGTTCCTGTCAAAACTCTTTTTCTTTTTTTATCTATGGCGACAGTTTCAATTTTTAAGTTTGTAAACCATCTTAGATAGGAACAAGGATCTTCATCGTTGTCTGAATAATTTGGAAGACCAGCTTTTTTTAAGTTAATTCCAAATCTTCTTGCAATTCTCTCTGCATAAGAAGGAGATATTATTACATCTGATTCGGGAATTTTTGATGTTTCCCTTTTTTGATCTTTAACTTTTTCTTCTAGCAATAATGTTGTCATTTTTACCTCAAAATTAAATAAAAAATTATTGGGAATAGTCAGTACAAATTCCCACTGCAACTGTTGCTCCAGCATCTCTTATAGCGAATTTTGCCATGTGAGGAATGTCTTTCTGCTTTTCTATTACCAAAGGCTTTGTAGGCTTAACTTTGATAATTGCAGCTTCCCCGTTTTTCAAGAAATCAGGATTTTCCTGAACTGTTGCGCCTGTTGCGGGATCTAATTTTCTTACTATTTTAACTATCTGACAAGCAACTTGAGCTGTATGTATGTGGAATACTGGTGTGTATCCTGCTGTCAATACAGTTGGATGATTTATTACTATAATTTGTGCTGTGAACTCAGCATCTTTTGGCAAGACGTGCGGAGGTTTGTCTGAATGACCTAGAACATCGCCTCTTGCAATGTCTTTTTTAGCAACACCCCTAACATTAAAGCCAATGTTATCACCTGGCTCTGCTAACTGAACTTGTTCATGATGCATTTCAATTGTTTTTACATCTCCAGAAATTCCCTTGCCTTCTCTTGCAGGAACAATAATTACCTTGTCTCCAACTTTCATAACACCTGTTTCAACTTTACCAACTGGAACTACTCCAATTCCTGTGATGTTATAAACATCCTGGATTGGAAGCCTTAATGGCAAATTTGTTGGTTTTTCAGGCTCTTTAAACAAGTCTAATTGTTCTTTTATTGTAGGGCCTTTATACCATGGCATGTTTTCAGATTTCTTAACTACATTGTCTCCTTTATAGGCTGATATTGGTATAAATGCTACTTCATCTGTTTTATATCCAGACTGTTTTAATAAAACTGTAACTTCATCTTTTAATTTTTTATATTTAGCTTCATCAAATTTAGCTACATCCATTTTGTTTACTGCTACTGCAATTTGACCTACTCCCAAAGTTTTAGTCAAAAGAGCGTGCTCTTTTGTCTGTGCCTGGATTCCGTCAACTGCTGAAACAACCAAGAAAGCTACGTCTGCTTGGGAACTTCCTGTAATCATGTTTTTTACAAAGTCCCTGTGACCAGGAGCATCAATAATTGTTATTTCTCTTTTATCTGTTACTAATTTTTTATAGTTTAAATCAATTGTAACTCCTCTTTCTCTTTCTTCTTTTAAAGTATCCATAACAAATGCAAATTCAAAACCTACTTTTCCCACTTCCTGGGCTTTTTCTTTTAATTTTCTCATAGTCTGTTCGTCTACTACGCCTGCATCATAGAATAATCTACCTACAGTTGTACTTTTACCGTGGTCTACATGACCTACAAAGATAACGTTTAAGTGAGGTTTTTGTCTTGCCATATTTGATCTTTACTCCTATTCTTTTATTTTTTTGTTAAAATATTTGTTTATAAAGGTTTCTTTTTATTTTGTTTTTCTTATTGTTCTTCTAATTCAGCTTGGCAATGAGCTATATATTTTGGAGATGGTAATAAATAGAGTTTATCTTTATAAGTAGTCAAGAATCCAAGATTTTTATCTACTACTTTATCTAAACCTTGCTGTTGCCAAGGCTCTCTTTCAATTGCTCTCCATTCGCCTGCTTCAGCAGCCTCCATTACAAGAGCAATTAAATTATACTCATTTTCTATTCTATCTAAAGTACCCATAACTATCCCACTTACAGTAGTCATATCTCCTTTGGCGATTTGATTTTTTTTATCTCCGAACACTTCATTTACTGTTGCAAATTTATTTAACTCTCTTAGAAAATCATCGTTATAAATTCCATTCCTTACTTCGGGATTTTTCCCAACTAATTTTTTGCGAGGTATTGACATTTTAATTATTTTTTTCTGTGTTTTTTGCTAATTATCTTATTTATAAATCTTTCTATTTGTTACCACCAGATAATGAATATACTTACTTTATTAATTTATTAGGGAGAGTGAAATTATGCCTGATTTAGAGAAAAGAACAGAAGAAACAAGTTTACCAATAAACAAAACCAAGACATTGGAAGATGGTTCTAAATTAACTTTGGAGATTTACACTTTTGATGCCAGGGGTTTAGAAGGAGTTAAAGAAGGACAAGTTGTTATTGAAAAAAAGCTAAGAGTAGAATTACAGAGAAAAGGATGCCCTAAAATGCCAAGAGTTAGTTCTGTCAGGGAGAGCTGGGATGTTCCAATAAGAAATTATTTAGAAATGTTTGAAAGAATAAGGAATTACAGTGATGCTGTTTATCAAATTGAAGTAATTAATGGAGTAGAACATGGATGGAATAGAAAAAATGTATAATATTATTTTGTCTTGAATTCGGTGTATTTACAATTACCACAATAAGATCTGTCTTTATGTTCTGCCATGAAGATTCCTTCACCACATTTTGGGCAGGATTTTGATTTTGTTAATTTTCCAGATGGATCTACTTTATATTTTTTCCACTTTTCACTGGGTTTCTTGTTTTTTCTTTTTGTTTTCGCCATTTGAATCTTTTTAAAAAAGCTTCACCAAAAAGTTATTTGGGTGGTTCTTTTTTAGCTTCTTTTTTAACTTTTTTGTTTCTTATTTCTACTTTCTTCATAAATTCTTTGTCAGAATAAATCAAGGCAGAAACTTCCACTGTTCTTTCACCAAAATGTTGATGAGCTTTTTCTATTACAACTAATTCAGGATCTACTTTTAATTTTTCAGAAATCTGCTTTTTTAGGTCTTCTTTGTTTGGGGTAACCCTGTCAAAATTTACCTTGAAATTTACTTCTTTTCTATTAAATAATTTTTCTTCTTTTTGATCTAGTATTTGCATTTTAGTAACCTTTTTAGGAAAAAGTTTAATCAAAAACTATTTTACCTTGATTGCATATTCTCCTTTTGCTGTCATACCTATTTTTTTTGCTATTTCAGATTTATTGGCATCTATCATAAATATCCTTCCTTTCCAGCTCTGTCCAAATGAATCTGATTTACATAAAGGGCATACACTGCCTTCAAATATTAATTTGCATTTTTTACAAACTTTTTTTACCATTTTAACCCTTTTAGGAAAAGCGTTTACGGAAAAGCTGAAAAAGCTTAACCAAAAAAACTTTTATTTCTTTTTACCTTCCACTTTCTCTTCAATTACCTTTGCATTTTGTTTTAGTTCTTGTTCAATCCAAGGCATTGCTCCAAGCAAAGGCTGCCTCATTGTAAGACCTACTTTTGGATTTGCTAAATCTTTAAAGGAAACTGCAATTATACGAGCTCTGCATTTATCATTAACTTTAAGGACTTTTTTTGATTCTTTTCCTGTTAAAACATTTGCTTTTGAAAAACTTACAAAGTCATCCATTGTTTGAGAAACATGAATCATGCCTTCAATTGCACCCAAGTCAAGGAACGCTCCGAAGTCTGTAATTTCTGAAACATTTCCAAGGACAATTTCCTGGACTTCTGGCTTGAATGTTAGAAAAGTGAATTTAGTTTCGTGATATGCTGCACCGTCACCTGGAATTATTACACCTTCACCTGTTTCATGAACATCAAGAACACCAATCACTATGCCTAGCTTTTCAGAGACATAGTTTTGGAACTGCTCATTCAAGATGCTTAAAATTATGTTTCTAGTGTCCTTTCCAAAACTTGAGGGAGGTACTCTAATAAATGTTTTTACATGGATTTTATAGTACATTCTCTATCACAAGATATTTCCTTTTTCTTAAATGGATAACTGGAATATTCCTCTTTTTAAGCTTTTCCTTGAGTTCTTTGTCACTAGTACAAATAATTATGTTCTTTTTATTTAGGCTTAAAATCAGGTTGTCTACTTTTTCATTAGAATTTGTTTTTATTATCTTGACTTTGTTTTTTAACAAACTTAGGGCTAGTTTTTCATTTTTCTTGTTTTTTAATTCCTCAAATGTTTTGTCAAAAATACAGATTTTATAAGTAAAATCAGAGATTCTCTTTATTTCATTGAAAAAATCAACTTTTTCAGCTATTGAATGAAGGATAAAGTCAGTATCTAGTATTACAGTGTACATCTTATATTTGGGGTTTTTATGCGTTTATTTAAGTTTTTGCTATTTATAATTAGTAACTAAGGTTTATATAGTAGTTTAGACTACTACTTTGTACTATTGTTTAATTAAAGAGTTGAAAAAATGGTTCCTGAACAGCTATTAAAAGTACATAAACAACTATTAGCATACAACCACATTCATATGATTTCTGAGCAAAGGCCAATGCCATTAAAGCTTCAGAAGGACATTTGGGTGAAGATTTGGTCATTAAAAAAGAGAAAGAGCAGGTATATGAGTTATAAGCAAAAATATAATAGACCTGATATACTGACTATTGCTTTGTATATTAATAGTTATAATTAATTTTTTTTCTTTTTTTATTTAGGGTAATGCCAATTTCTAAACTTCTTAGCATCTTTTAATTCAGGAAATAAAGAGTATAAAGAATCTAAAGTTTTTTCTATTGATTTAACTTCTATTCTACCATATTCATTAATTGGCATAAGACCACACTCGGCTTCTTTTTCTTTCTTTAGTCTTCTTTCTTGTAGTTCTCTTTCAAGTTTTTTTAATTTTTCTGTCAGTTCTGGCATTTTTACCAACCGTAAATAAGCCTTGTTGGAATATTTAAAGTGTCGATTTTTACTAAAGTGTAGCCAATTACCAACAATAGAACGAAAAGAAGGATAATTAACGTTGTAAGTAATCTGTTTGTCTTTTCCTGCAATACTTGTGAATAAGACACTTCGTATGTTTTTACTTCACCTGTTTTTTGATCTTTTAGTGAATATTGCATTACCATTTTCCTTCTTATCACTATTGAATAATATCTTATTTTTAAAGATTCTTATAATAGAGTATATATTTATTTCAAGACTTTTAACACTTGGTTAAAATTAGAAAAAATGAAATCTGGATTAGTTTTTTTAAGGTCTTTTTTTGAGTGATTTCCAGTAAGAACTGCTATTGTTTTTGTATGGGCTTTTTTACCAGCTATGATGTCATAAGGAGAGTCACCTATTACAAATTTTGCCTTTTTATTAAGGATTTTTTCTGCCAGCAATATTTCATCTGGATATGGCTTTGGTTTTTTTACTTGATCGCATCCTATCACTAATTTAAATAATTTGAGGTTTATTTTTGTTTTTTTAACAGAATCAAGAACTTGTTTTTTTGGGCAGTTTGATATCAACGCTAGGGTGTATTTTTTGCTTAAAATTTTCAAGGTTTTTTTAATGCCTTTGAAAGCTTTTAATTGATGCCTGTGTTTATAGAAGTAATTGTAATTATCTTCAAGAACTTTGTTTAACTTGTTTTTTGATATTTTTGGATATAAATTTTTTATTATTTCTGAACTGACTAGGCCAAAGTATTTTTTTATTTCTTTAGGTGATTTATAAGGGAGATTGTTTTTTTTAAAAGCATTTAAGTAACCAAGAATATGGGGTTTGTCAGAATCAATTAAAGTGTTGTCAAGGTCTATACAAACTAAGTCCATTATAAATTTAGTAATAAATAGCTTTAAATACATTTTTGTTGCTTGGAAAAAGAATGATAAATATTGCTAAACCAGTAATTGGAGAAGAGGAGATTAAGGCTGTTTCAGATGTTTTAAAGTCGGGTATTTTGGCTCAGGGAGAGAAAGTAAAGGAATTTGAGGAAAAGTTTGCAAAATACATTGGAGTTAAACATGGGGTGGCGACTTCTTCAGGAACTAGTGCTTTACAAACAGCTTTAATTGGGCATGATATTAAAGAAAAAGATGAGGTAATCACTACTCCCTTTACTTTTGCTGCAACTGCCAACTCTGTTTTAAGCGTGAATGCAAGGCCTGTTTTTGTTGACATTGAAGAAAATACTTTTAATATTAATGCTGATTTAATAAAAGAAAAAATTACTGAGAAAACAAAAGCTGTTTTAGCTGTTTCTCTTTTTGGTTTAATGCCTGACATGGAAAAACTTTTGAGAATCTGCAAGGAAAATAATTTAATTTTAATTGAAGATGCTGCACAGAGTCATGGTGCTCAATATAAAGGAAAAAAATCCGGAAGTTTTTCTACAGCTTGCTTTTCTTTTTATCCTACTAAAAATATGACCACAAGCGAGGGTGGGTTAATAACTACTGATGATGAAAAATTTACTGAAAAATGCAGAATGATAATTAACCATGGATCAAAAGTAAAATATCATCATGAAGTTTTCGGGTTAAATTTCAGAATGACTAATATCAGTGCTGCTATTGGAGTTGAGCAGTTAAAGAAATTAGAATTTTTAAACAACAAAAGAATAGAGAATGCAAATTATTTAATCAAGAATTTAAAAGATACAAATATTGTACTTCCAAAAGTAAAAGAAGAATATAAGCATGTGTTTCACCAGTTTACAATAATGGTTGAGAATAGGGATGAAGTTTTAAAGAAACTTCATGAAAATGAGATCAGGGCAGAAGTATTTTATCCAAAGCCGGTTTTTGAACAGCCAGTATACAAGAATTTAGGGTATGATGGAAAAGGTTTTAAAGTAGTTAATGAGGTCTGCAAGAAGGTTTTGTCTTTACCAGTTCATCCAAGCTTAAGCAAGGATGATTTAGATTTTATGATTAAAACTTTAAAAGGTGCGTTATGAGAGTGGGAGTTATTGGTGTAGGGAACATGGGAAGCAACCATGCAAGGATTTATTCTGAAATAGCTAATTTAGTTTGTGTCAGCGATGTTAATGAGGAATTAGGAAAGAAAGTTAGCGAGAAGTTCAGGTGCAGTTTTTATAAGGATTACAAGGAGATGATTGCCAAGGAAAAATTAGATGCTGTTTCTATTGTTGTGCCAACTAGTTTTCACAAGAATGTTGCTTTGGATGTTATTGATAAAGGAATACCTTTTTTGCTTGAGAAGCCAATTGCTGAGAACAATGAAAATGCAGTTGAAATTATTAGAAAGGCTAGAGAGAAAAATGTGAAATTCATGGTTGGGCATATTGAAAGGTTTAATCCCGCTGTAATTAAATTAAAAGAAGTACTGGATAATTTTGAGTTGGGAGAAATTAATTCTATTATGTGCAGGAGAGTGGGAGTTATCCCGCCCAAAGTAAAGGACACTAATGTTATAATAGACTTAGCTGTACATGATATTGATATTTTTAATTATTTATTAGGAAAGAAGCCTTCAAAATTACTTGGGTTTTTAGGAAATTCATTGATTGAGAATGGGGATTATGCTGACTTGCTGCTGAGATATGGGAATACTAATGCGTTTATACAAGTCAACTGGGTGACACCAATCAAGATAAGGCTTTTGAATGTTACAGGCTCAAGGGGGTATGCTGAATTAAATTATATTACACAGGAGTTAGATGTTTACAAGAGCAATTATGCAAAGGATTTTGATGATTTTGGCGACTTTGTAATAAAATTTGGAAAACCGACTAAAGTAAACATTGAAATTAAAAAAGAAGAGCCGTTGAAAGTTGAGTTAGCGGCTTTTTTGGATTGTGTAAAAAACGGGAAAGAGTTTCCTGTTAAAGGGGAGGATGCTTTGGATGCCTTGAAGATTGCTTTGGAGCTTTCAAACAACAAGAATTAAATGGGACTAGACAAAAAAGTCAGAAATCTTTTTGATGCCAAGAAACTTTCAGAGGGAATCAAGGCTTATGATGATTATCAAAGAAGAATTAAAGAAGCTATCATGAAGGGTGAAAATGAGACTATATTTAAATTGAGAGATTGATTTTTAAGTGCAACAAAAGGGCTTACTGCAGAAGAATTGATGGTTGTTTTAAATTATGCAAGAGGTGGTATTAGCCCAAAAAGAGAGACTTATTGTTAACTTTTAAATTAATAAGTTTTAAATAATGGATTTTAGTATTTAGGATAAAATGAGCAGTTCTAATGCTGTTGAAGAGGGAAATCAATTAAGTAAAGTTGGAAAGTTGACTATTGCTTTAGTTCATCCTGTTAATAAGGAAAAAAATTATGCAATGAACAAGGACTTAAACGGTGGGTTTGGGACTGCTGATGATTATGGAAATTCTTTTACTTCAAGAATAATAAGAATGGTAAAAAAAAGAGCGATAAGGCTGCCGATAATCACTTTTGCTTTTTTACAGGCTTTGTTTAAAGAACAAGGACATAGTGTAAAGTATTATGAAGAAAGTCTGCCTGAAAAAGGTGATTTAGACATAATCTTGGTTTATGGAACTGTTGTTGACTTAAAGAATGAGAATAAAGTATGCAAGTTTTTGAAAGAGAAATTTCCAAGAGCTAAAGTAGGATTTTTCGGGCCATTTCCTTCCAGAAATCCAGAACTGTTTAATTCAGGTGATTTTGTTTTATTAGGAGAGGCTGAGAGTTTTTTCATGAATGACTTTAGAAATTTAGAGCAGCTAAACGGGAAGGTAAATGTAAGTTCCTTGACTGACATGGAGAAACTACCAAGCCCTGATTATGATGGGTTTCCTCTTGAAAAATATGGGTACAGCCCGGCTATTTCTGAAAAACCTTTTGTTGTTTTGCAGGCAAGCAAAGGATGCCCTTACAGCTGCCGATATTACTGCACTTATGGAGAATATCAAGGGCCAAAAATAAGGCAGAGAAGCGCAAAAAAAGTTGTTGATGATATAATAAGTTTACAGGAAAATTACAATGTGAAAGGAGTCCAGTTCAGGGATCCTGTTTTTGGATTATTTCCAAAGTTTATAGACGAGTTTTGTGATGAGCTTAAAAAAAGAAATGTGAAAATTGCCTGGGGAATGGAGACAAGGCTGGATTTACTGAATGAAAATAATTTAAAGAAGATGTTTGATGTGGGATTGAGAAATGTAAATGTAGGAATAGAGACAAGTGATCCTGAAATTGCAAAATTAAACAAGAGGGGTTTAGTTGAAGAAAGCCATCAGGAGAAAATAATAAAGTTCTGCAAAGAACTAGGGGTTAAAGTAAGTGCTTTTTTTATTTTAGGATATGAAGGAGACACCAAGGAGACTGTAAGGAACACAATTAAGTATGCAATTAAGTTAAACACGCCACTGGCAAGGTTTGCTGTTTCAACACCATATCCTGGAACTGGTTTTTATTCTCAATTAGAAAAAGAAGGAAGAATATTGACTGATGATTATGAGAAGTACACACAATTTAATTTAGTTTACAAGCACAAGAACTTGAGTGAAATGGAAGTAAAAAAACTTCTTGAAGAAGCTTTAAGAAAATACTATTTTAGGCCGAGCTATTTTATGAGCATGATAGGATGGAAGATAAAAGAATTTTGGTTATAGGCGGGACAGGGTATATTGGGAAAGAAGTTTGCAGTGAGCTTTTAAAGAGAGGATATTTTGTAAGTGTTTTATCTAGAAAGTTAAAAGAAAGTGACAAAGTCAAGGTCTTGAATGGAAGTGTTTTAGACAAAGGATTTTTATTGAGAAACTTAAAAAATTTTGATTATGTGATTTATTTAGCTGCTGTTGTTAAAAGTTTGGTTAAGTCAAGGTATAGTGAGAATATAACTGGGTTAAGAAATACTATTGATGCTATGGAAAGAAACAATGTTAGCAAGCTTATTTATTTTTCAACGCAAAATGTCAACATAGAGAAAACAGGTTATTATGGGAATTCTAAAAAAGAATGCGAAAAATCATTGAAAGAAAGCAACCTGGATTATGTAATTATAAGGCCTAATTATGTTTATGGTGTTGACATGGATAATTATTTTTACAGAATGATTAATCTTATTAAGAAAACTAAAGTGTGCCCAGTAATTGGAAAGGGAAACCAAAAAATACAGCCTGTTAATAAAAAAGATTTAGCAAGGATCACGGTTGATGTTATAAGGCATTTCAGGAACAAGGAAATAATTGAAGTTTCTGGAAAAGACACAATTTCTATTAATGAAATAATTGATTTTATCAGGAGAGAAGGAGAGTACAAGTTTGTTAAGGTGCATTTGCCTATTAAAGTTTTGAAACTTTTTAAAAAGGTTATTCCTTTTGACATTGACGGGTTTGATGAAGACAGAATAATTATCGAGAATAATTTGTCTTTTGCCTACAATATAAAAGATGATTTAAGAGAATTAATTAAGCTTTAGATTAAAAGTTTTTATTTAATTTAAAGTTATTCCAGATTTTTCTTATTATTAAGAACAAGACAAGGATTTCTGCAAAAAAGATTATGTTAATAAATAATTCAGGAATATTTATTATTTTATAGTCAATTATGTTTAGCATGTAGTTTGAAAAACCCCTTTCCAGGAATAAAGGAATGAATGATGTGAAGATGGGATTTTTCATGTCATAGGAATATGTCCATAATGCTGTTCTGTCAAACATTGCTCCTAACAAAGAAATTATTGATGAAACAACTATCAGAATATATGTAAATATTTTATTTGATTTTTCCAAAGCAAGACTTAATGGCAAGATCAAATATGGAAAAGTAACTAACAAGTATCTCGGGCCGAAACTTCCATCGAAAAACCAAGGCCAGATATTCGAAGAATAAAACAAGTAAGTAAGAAAAAAGGAAAAGAAGATTGCTAACATTTCTGATTTATATTTTCTAAAACCCAAGTAAATTCCGTATAATGAAAGCAGAAATATTGGTGAGTAGAAGAAAATTCCTCTTTCTGGGCTAAAAGAGTAAAGGTATAATTTTTCCAATGAAGGATAGGAGAATCCGCCAATGCCTTTTACAAGAGCTTCATAGTTTCCCTTGTTTGCCCTTAAATGTTCGGGTGTTGCAAAGGGATTTTCAAAAATTACATAATGGTAAAGCATGATTAAAACAATTGGGATTATTGAGCCTAAAATAAAGTATAAAACTTTTTTTTCTCTGAAAAAGCTCAATAAATACAAGAACAAGACAAATGAAATTAAAATATGGGGGTAATCCATTGTGACTGCTATTGAAGAAGAAAGGCCTGAAATAAAAAGAGTTTTATGGATATTACTTTTATCTGGATTACAACCTGGACAAAGATATTTTTTAAGATTGTTTAATTTGTAGAAAGAATAAATACTGAAAAAAGCTGCAATAATTCTTGCATAGTAACCAGTTGAATAAAGAAAGTAGATTGTTGAAAATGCCAGTAAAAATGTCACTGTTAACCTTGTTTTTTCACTTGATGTGAAATTTGAAGAAAGTCTATAGACAAGGACAGAGGTTAAAGCTGAAAGAAGAGAAGCTATGAATATTGTTACTATGATGTTTAAGGCTATTAATTTTAGTTCTGTTTTTGTGTTTCCAAACATTCCTTCTTCAAGAAAATATTCCAAAAAAGGATAAGAAACAAGGTAAAACGGGAGAGCAATTATTGTAAGACCTGGAGCAAAACCAGAATAGTAATTTTCTTTGTAAAGTGAATGATCACAACCAGTTTCCTTACAAACATCTGAGACATAGTCATTTATCTTAAATGTCTGCTGCTCTACCAAGGAAATAGTTGCTGATAACATGGAGTCAGCCATGAAATTACCGCCAAAATTAGTCATAAAAACTAAATAAACTAAATAAATTGTAAAGAATATTTTTACTTCTCTTTTTTCCAAGAGATTTTTTATTTTCATTTTTTAGAATTAAATTTAATGACTTTTGTACATTCTTAGTACATTAACTATTGCTTTGGCACCATTCATCATGTTTATGATATCATTTTTGTCTCTTATTTTCATAATCCTTCTGACAATATATCTTGGCCTTAAATAAAATCTTCTATAGGCCATTTTATAGTAATGCTTTACTTTATCTGGAGAGACTGTTGGCAAGTCTAGCAAGACTTCTCCCCAGTCATATTCATCCCATTTTTCTGTTTTTAGGTAATTATTTTGGACTGCCCAATCATACATTTGAGTTCCTGGATTTGGGGAAACTATGTTGAAAAGAGCAATATCAGGATCTAATTCAAGAGCAAACTTTATTGTTTCTTCCATTGTTTCTTCTGTTTCTCCTGGACAGCCAAACAAGAAAGTAACTCTGCAGTCAATGCCAGCTTCTTGGGCTGCCTTTACTGCGTTTTTGACTTTTTCAGGAGTGATGTTTTTTCTTATATTGTTTAAAATCTGCTGGTTGCCTGATTCTGCACCAAACAAGATCTGGTGGCAGCCTGCTTTTTTCATTAATTTTAACAAGTCAACATCAATCCAGTCAACTCTTGCAAAACAAATCCAGCTAATGTCTATTTTTTCATCCAGGATTAAGTTACAAAATTCTCTCGTCTTATGCTTGAAAGTTGTGAAGTTGTCATCATAAAAACAAATTTCCTTTGTGCCGTATTTTTCAACAAGCATTTTTATTTCATCAACTATTTTTCTTGGAGATCTCTGCCTTAAGGCATTTCCAAATGGCTGGTAACAAAAAGTGCACTTTCCAGGGCATCCTCTTGATGTAACAACATTCATTGCTGGAAGCCTTTTATATGAGCCAACTGCTGGAAAGTATTTGTGCATTGGCAATAAATGGTAAGCTGGCATGGGCAATTTGTCTAGTTCTACAAATGTGCCTTCTGGATTATGAATTATTTCTTTTTTTCCATTAAAATAAGTAAGGCCGTTTATTTCATTTAAAGGAGTGCCTTTTATTAATGCAGTAAATGTGTATTCGGCCTCGCCTCTTATTACATAATGGGATGCATTATTTTTTAAAGGCTCTTCTGGCTTTGATGTTGCATGGACACCACCAAATATTATCTTTGCATTTGGCCATAATTTTTGGCATATTTCAGAGACTCCATAAGCCTGCTTTACATTTACTGTTGAAGAAGTCAAACCAATAAACCTTGGCTCATCAAAATTATTTTTCAAGTATTGTTCCACGTCGTCTACTGCTAATTGTTCTGCATATGTATCGAGAATTTTTACTTTAAAACCAGCTTGCTCTATGCATGCTGCAAGAACTGCCAGGCCATAAGGAGGCATGCAGCTAGAAACTGTTTTCCATATATTACCTCCTTTTTTAAAATAAGGAGGATTGATCAATAAAACATCGAACATAATTTCACCTTTTTATTATTTAAAAAGCAATGTATTTAAGTTTTATTATTGATTTATAAAGTATATTTTATAGTATATAAATAGTTTATAAGATAGTATTTTTTAATTTTTGGCATGATTCATAAGACGGCTGAGGTGGAAGAGGGAAGTGTAATTGGGGAGAATACAAAGATATGGCATCATTGTCATGTAAGAAAAGGAGCTAAAATAGGCAGTAATTGCAGTTTAGGGAAAGGAGTTTACATAGATCATGATGTTGTTATTGGAAATAATGTTAAAATCCAAAATAATGTTTCTGTTTATTACAAAACTTTGATTGAGGATGGAGTAATGTTAGGACCACATGTATGTTTTACAAATGACAAGTTTCACAGGGCAATAAATCCAGACGGGAGCTTAAAGACAGATGGGTCTACTGGAGAAGACTGGGAGATTGGAGAGATATTGATTAAAAAAGGAGCTTCAATAGGAGCTAATTCTACTTTATTAACTGGGGTAAAAATTGGCGAGTTTGCTTTAATTGGGGCGGGAAGTGTTGTAACTAAGGATGTTCCTGCTTTCGGATTAGTTTATGGTGTGCCAGCAAGATTAAAGGGTTATGTTTGCAAGTGTGGAAGAAAAGTAGGTGGTGCTGATTTAAAAGGAAAAACTAAATGCAGTTATTGCGGAAGCGAAATTGAGATTAAATAAAGATAGACAAAAAAAACTAGAAAGAAAGACAGTAGCTTTTTTTAGTGAAGAAGAAAAATCTAGGCTTTATGATTTAATCTCAGAAGCAAGAAACTTGTTCAATGACAAATATTCTTCTCCTGAAGAAATATCTGAATTTCTGAAAGATATAACCCCTTATGTCAGAAGAGCGAAAAAAGAGGAGAGCCATCTTTTTACTATTATTTTATATCATGATGAGAGACTGAGGAGAATGTATAAAGAAAAAACCGGGCACAAATATAAACCATGAACTATAATTTTAAATGTTTTTTATACCAATCGCAAGTTAATTTAATTCCTTCTTCAAATTTAACTTTTGGTGAAAAGTTAATTGTTTTTTTAGCTAAGGAAATGTCTGCAAAATGCCTTTTTACTTCTCCCGGCCTTTCTGGACCATGAACAATTTTGCCTTTAAAATTCATTTCTTTACAAATTAATTCTGTAAGATAATTCATTGAGACTTCTCTGCCAGTTGCTATATTTATTGTTTTTCCAAGAACTGGATCAGATTTTGCAAATTCAACTGCTGCTCTTACTGTGTCTGACACGTAAATATAATCTCTTGTTTGTTCGCCGTCTCCATTTAATGTCAATGTTTTTTCATTTGACATTATTTTTTTGCAGAATAAAGGTATTATGCCTGCAAATTTTCCATAATTTTGCCTGGGTCCATAATTGTTAAATGGCCTTAAAATTGTGTTTTTCAAATTAAATGTTCTAAAGTAAGAATCTACTATCAAGTCTGTTGAGGCTTTGGCTGCAGCATAAGGTGTACATGGATTTAAAGGATGTTTTTCGTCCATAGGAACATACAAAGCAGAGCCATATGCTTCTGAAGATGAGAAATGAATTAAGGTTTTAAATAAGTCTTTTCTTTGCAACTCACAAATGTTTAAAGTTATTTTTATGTTATCTAAAGTTGAGCCTAAAGGGTCTTCCAATGAAGCTGGCAATGGTATTACTGCTAAATTATATACAATGTCAAAATTGCTGTTTTCAAATATTTTTTTTGTAACTTCAAAGTCTGCTGCTGAACCATGATATATTTTTAGGTTTTCAAAGTTTTTTTTAGCTTCATTTAAGTTTTCTTCTTTTCCCAGGAAGAAATTTGAAAGAACAGTTATTTTTTCTGGATTTTCCTTTATTAAAGCATCAACTAAGTGGCTGCCTATAAAGCCAGCTCCGCCTGTTACTAGGATTGATTTATTTGACAAGCTCATTTTTCATTATTTCAATTATTTTTTTGCATGTATTTTTCTTTTGCTTTATTTTTATTAATTTTAATTGCTGAATCTTTTCTGGATTATTTAATAATTCTTTTGCTATTGGGATAATTTTATCTGGATCTGTAGTTGCAAGGATATTTTTGCCTTTTTCCACAAACTCTATCCATTCTGTTTCATTTCTTAATATTACACAAGGTACATTATAAATAACGGCTTCTTCCTGGACAGTTCCTGAATCTGACATGACAAATTTTGAGTTAATTAACAAATTTGTAAATTCCAAATATCCTTGTGGTTCTATTACTAGGACTTTGTCATTTAATTTTAAGTTGTTTTCTTCCAGAATTCTTTTTGTTCTTGGATGCATTGGATAAATTATTTTTATTGAATTTGAGATTTCATTTATTGAATGGACAAGGCCTTTTAATCTTTCCAAGTTGTTGGTATTTTCAGACCTGTGCATTGTCAATAGAACGTAGTTTTCCTTTTCAAGATTATATTTTTCTAGAAGATTTAGTTTTAAAGCTAGTTTTCTTGACCTTAAGCAGGCTTCATAGACAGTTCTTCCAACTAGGAAAATTTTATTTTTAGGGATGTTTTCTTTCACCAGGTTTTTGTATGCTGTCTTGTCTGCTGGAAACAACAAGTCTGAACAGTGGTCTGTCAATATTCTGTTTATTTCTTCTGGCATTATTCTGTTAAATGAACGGGCGCCTGCTTCTATATGAACAACTGGGATGTGAAGTTTAGAAGCTGTTAATGCGCCTGTAATTGGAGCGTTTGTATCTGCAAATGTAATTACTATATCTGGCTTTTCTTTTATCAGGACTTTTTCAAACTCAATAATTCCTTTTCCCACTTGCTCTGCTTGTGTTCCTGAGCCTACTTCTAATGTATAGTTTGGGGGCCTTATCTCTAATTGTTCAAAGAAAATTTTGTCCATATTATATGAATAGTGCTGGCCTGTGTGGACTAGGATATGGTTAAATTCCTTGTCAAGCATAGGAATTAATGCTGATAATTTGGTCCATTCTGGCCTGGTGCCACAAATAGTAATGACTTTTTTCATGGATCTTTTTTAATAATTGTTATTTTTAAGCCTTTTCAAAGGAAAGTTTTATATACTATAGCTTATTATATTTCTGCTATGGCTACAACAATACAAGTTAGCGAGGATTTGTTAGGTACTTTGAAAAAGAAAAAACTTTATGACAAAGAAAGCTATGAAGAAGTTATTTGGGATCTTATAGAGGATTCTATGGAATTAAGTGAAGAAACAAAGAAAGATATAGAAGAAGCCAGATTAGAATTTAAAGCTGGAAAATTCTATACTCATGAACAAATTAAAAAAAAGCTAGGATTGTAAATGTATGAACTAATTTATTCTTCTAAAGCACTAAAATCCCTGGAAAAATTGGAAAAAAGCGTTCAAGAACGAATTCTTTCTGCTCTTGAGAGACTGAGAATTAGGCCAGAATCTTATGATATAAAAAAATTAGTTGGTGTTAATGGCTATAGGTTTAGGGCTGGCGATTATAGAATAATTTTTGATTTAGATAAAGAAAAACTTATAATTTTTGTAATTAAAATCGGGCACCGAAAAAATATTTATGAATAATTATTTCTTTTTGTGCTTGAAGAATTCGATTTGTCTTAACCTGTTTTTAGCTTCATTTAAGGTTTTAAAAATACCCAGGTTTCTGCCTGATTCTGAAATAACTTTGTATTTTCCCTTTATTTTCTTTATCATTAACTTTAGTGATTAAACTGAATATATAAATTTTTCATAAAGAAAGAAGAATTATTGCTATAATTCCTAGAATTATACCGAGAATATTGATAATTGAAACACTAGAATTAAATAAAAAATAGGAGCCTATAACGACTAAAATAGTATGTAAGCTAAATATTCCTACGGGAAAAGCTGGATTTGGAGCAATACCAATAGATTTAACCTCAAGCAAATTAGCAAGATAACTAAAAAATGCCGCCAGGATTAGCAAAAAAATCAGATATGAATTAATTTTTACTGGGGTTTTTGTTATTAATATTTGGCTTAGGTAAAATATAAAGGCAAATCCAAAAAGAAACACTAATATTACTTCTGCTTTTACATTTTCAATTGTTAATTTCTTAAATATAAGAATCATAAAACCAGCAAAAAACATTCCGAGAAGAGCATATAAGAGCCAGTTCATTTTCATTTTTCCTTTAATTTAATCTGTAATTCTTTGTTTTGTTTTTGTATAATTAATAAGTTTTTCTGTAATTGGGTAAACTGATTTATTAAAATTGCGAAGAAGAATATCAAGAAACCCAACAATACTAGAATGACAACGGGGTTTGTTATAACAGGTTCTGACAAGGAAACCCGGCCTAAAGCGTACCAAGATATTTTTATTCCTGAATATATTAAAGCTAAAATAATCAAGAATATGCCGAGCATTTTAAAGAAAACAATTGGTTTTTCTGAATATAACAAGGAAAAATATTCTGAGAAAACTTTTTTCAACTGGTTTTGGAATTTAGACCCGCCTTTTTCCCTTCCTTTTAATGTTGCAGGAATTTCCTTTATTTTGAAACCAAGCAAGACTGATTTTGAGAGGATTTCAAACATAATTTCCGGGCCATTTGATTCAAGAACTAAGGAGTCAATAACTTCTTTTTTATAACATCTTAACATTCCAGTTACTGTATGAATGTTTGCGCCAATTACATAACTAAAGAATCTGTTTGAGGCTTTGCTAATTAACAATCTTAGTTTTGGAACGCCAAGAGAATTACCGCCTTTCATGTAAGGAGAGCCTTGTATAATATCATAATTTGATTTTTCAGCTTCATTATACAGATTTACAATATGATATGCTTCATAGCTTAAATCTGAGTCTATTGTTATTATGTAGTCTCCTTTTGCTTTTTCAAAGCCAACTTTTAAAGCTCCTCCTAAATTCCTGTTTTTTTCATAAGTTACTATTCTTAGTTTCTTGTATTTTTCAGCTTCCTTTTTCAATATTTCTAGAGTGTTATCTGTTGAACCGTCATTTACTATTATTAATTCATAATCAACATTCATTGAATAAAGAACGTCTGAAACTTTTTTTAGAGTAGAAACTACGTTTTCCTGCTCATTATACATTGGTATTAAAACAGTCAGTTTTGGGTTCATATTTTTTGAGCTGATATGAAAAATATCAATGATTGGTTTGGGGGGATAAATTTTACAGGGACAGAGGAAATTTCCTGTATTTTAAAATCTTTCTCTATTAAACTTTTGATGTTTTTTAGAGAAATATAGGAAAGAGAAACATTATCATGAACTCCTATTTTAAGGACATTTACAAGTGTTTTGACAAAATTGTATTTTTTATTCAAGGATGTTATCAACAGCAAGCCATCTTTTTTTAAGACTCTATGGGCTTCTTTAATTGCTTTGTCCAAGTCTGGAAGATAATAAAGGACTTCACTAATAATCACTTTATCGAAGAAATTATTTTCATAAGGAAGATTTTCTGCATCTCCTGAAACAAAATTTCCATTTGGCAGAGTTTTTTTACAAAAATCTATCATTTTTGGACTTATGTCAATGCCATAAACATTTTTTGAATTAATGAATTTTAAAATATTTCCTGAGCCGCACCCAATTTCAAGAATTTTATCATTAACTTTTATGTACTTATTTATCAGGCTTAATCTTTTGTTTCTAATAAATGAGACAGCGCTGCTTGAGTAAGATTCTGACAACTCATCAAATCTTTCTTTTACTTTTTCCTTGTACAAGTTCATATTATAATTAATTTTTCTTCTGGCTTTATTTTTGGTATTTTTATTTCTGCTGTCTTTTCAAGTGTGTCTATTTTTATTGAGATGTTATGAATTTCTTTTGAATTACTGCTGTTTAAGATTATTTTGTTTCCAAGAATTTCCAATGACAATTTGCTTCTGCTTTCCCACCAGTCTGCCAATTCCTTTATGTTTGTAAGGAATGAGTTTTTTGAGTTTTCAATTATTGTGTTCAAAAGAAGAAGCCTGTTTTCAGCATCTTTTTTTCCCCAGGCAGGAGTATGAACTATAAAGACAGCAAGACCGTTTATTTTTTCAAGAAATTTTATCTTTTGCTCAAATAATTTCAAAGTTTCTTCCATTGAATAACCAAAAAAATAAGGTGAGATGCAGTCTGGAGCTGATATTGGTAATTCTAAAACACTGGATTTTTTATTATTAATTATTGGGTAAAATGGAAGGAAAAATGAATTTCCCTTGCCGCAATACGGCTGTTCTCTTTGAGAATCTATTATAGAAGAGTCATATTTATAACCTGTTTCTTCCAAGGAATCCAGCAAGTCGGGAGGTCTTTGGAGAGTTGGGGCCCTGAAGAAATTTATTTCTCTTTCAAAGTTTTTTTCAAGAATTTCCTTTGCTATTCTTAATCTTTCCTTTCTTTCCCCTGCTTCTATAAGAAGAAACTTCCTGTCATGATACAAGTCATGACAACCAAGCTCGTGAATCTTTAGTCTTTCAATCTGATTTTTTGGAATGTATTTTACGTAACTTCCTACAAGAGTTATTGTTGATTTAAGATTTAGTTCTGCAAGCTTGTTTAGCAATAATTTAAGGCCTTTTTTGTAAGCATATTTTGTTGGTTCAGTATCGTGGGTTATTAAGACAGAATAATTATAGTCTGAGGGCCACCTGTCAATCCTAATAATATTTGTAAAGTTAAGGATAGAGTGCTTTATTAATTCAAGGAGAGAAAAGCCAGCTATGTCAATTGGAAACCTTGTTTTAAAAGAAAAGTCGTTTTCAAGATTTTTATGGACTTTTTTGTAATATCTCCTGTATATTGGTATTCTTAATGAATAAGGGATTTTCTTGTATATTTTTTCTATAATTGTGTTTGAGAGTATGTTTCTTTCTTTTGTTTTCTCAAAATAGTTTTCTGAAATTAAGTTTAGGAATAAAGGCAAAATATCGAACAAGAAAATAATCGAGTTATCTTGCTTGACAACTGCTGGATATTCTTTATTGTCAACAAATATTTTTGCTATTGAGTTATTATTTTGCTCAAGAAGCTTAAAAACAGGCGTGTTTGGAATGTCAATTTCATCTATTTCAAATTCTTTCTGAATTTCTGAGATTTTTTTGACATTTGTTATTAATTTTAAAGGTTCTGACTGGTTAACTTGCAAAGGTCTTTCAAGCATATCAGGGTTTAAGATTATGTAAAAATTAGCTTTTGAGTTAAATGTCTTCGTGAACAAGAACAAGGATTCTTTAAAATCTCTTTCTACAGCATTTTTTATGAAGGAGTAAGGGATTTTTTCCAGGTCTAGAATTAGCTTTACTGTGTTTGTTCTTTCATCATCCAAATCTTCGATAAATATTTTTCTTATCATATTTTTATTAAGCAGGCATTATTTTTTATTGTTATTTCCTTTAGGTTACATTCTTCTTTTATCCTGCAAAAATCGTTATATGCTATTAGGTAGTTTAATTTTAAATCTTGTGAAGTTTTTCTAAATTCAATGCAGTTTCTATTTTTAAATTCATCTGTGATTTTTAGCAAGGTTTTATGATGACTTGTTGAAAGCTCTGAAGTTGACCAGCCACTAGGCGTTGTTAAATTTAGGTAAATTGGTGCATAAGAGTAATAGGCTTTAACATAAGATGAAGGATTGGGAGGGTCAAATATAAGAAAAGAGCCTTCTGCTTTTGACAGCAATTCCAGAGTTGTTGATTCTAATTCTGTATGGTCTGGGTAAAAGGAAGTTTCCCTTACTGATATAATTACTGAAATAATTATTAAAATAATTAACAAAGAGGGGAGAATTTTCTTTATTTTTTCTGAGAAATTTGTGTTAAAGAAAAATATTATTGAGAATATCAGGAAATATGTAAAATAAGGCTCTGGATAGACAAAATTCAAGTATGGAATAATGGTTACTATTCTTGTAACTGCCAAAACTGCAAGTATTAAGACTGGGGAGTAGAACAAAAGCTCTTTTTTATCTTTGTTTTTTGATTTATAGTAAAAATAAAACAAAGCTAAAGAAAACAAGGGAATAATTGTAATAAGGAGCACTGATGAGGTCCACTGGCCTTCCCAATCAAAAAACCTGTTTTTTAATTCTGGCAAAAACTCTTCTGTCCTGCTTTCTCCCAAATCTGTAACAAAAGGATACCACCAGAATGAAGAAATCAAAATTCCTATTAATACAAAAACTGCAAGATATAATAGTTCTTTTTTATCTTTTAGTTTAACTAAGAACAATGAAAGCAGGAAGAAATGGAAAATTATTGTTGTTGTGGGGTGGGATAATATCATAACTGCATAAAACGGAATAAATAAAATGAAATTCATGTCTATTTTCTTGTCCTTGTATTTTAAAATAAAGTATGTTAAAATCAAGAAAATCATCCAGGAAAATAACTCTGTCACCCTGCCCAATCTAAAAAAACCGCTAATTGAGGTTGGGGAGGCAAACAAGAAAAGGAAAAAAGATATTGAGATGAGAAAAGATTTTGCTTTTATGTTTACAATTTTGTAAATTACAAAAAACGATATTGCTAGGATTAAAATTATTGAAATGTAAGTTGCTATTTCTGGCTTCTTGAATATCAACAATAACGGGTATGAAAAGAAAAACCAGCCAGGAGAGTAAAACTTGAATAATTCATAACCATTGTACCAGTATTGGCACAAATTATGGAAGCCACATGCTTTTAGAAAGTATAGTTGGGCCATGTGAGAACTTAAATCATTTGTAATGTCCAAAGGAAATGAGAAAAGAATTTTTGCCTGGTTAAAAAGCCTGAAAATTAGGTAAACCAGCAAGATTATGTTGCTGACTATCAAGGATGTCCTTAATTTCCTGTTTTGAATAAAGTCCATTTTTTCTTTTTTATTATGCGAATTTAAAAGGTTTCTGGAAAGCAAAAAGCTTTAAAAATATTAGTTAAGTAGATTTTTCATGGTTGTTTATGATGTAAAAATAAGGAATGCAAATTCTGCTGATTTAGATGCAATTATGCAAGTTGAGAAGGAAGCTTGGCCAATTGAAGCAAGAGCATCAAGGAGTAAGTTTAGAGAAAGACTTATGGTTTTTCCGCCAGGAGTTTTTGTTGCTGTTTTAAATAATGAAGTTGTAGGAGTAACTACTTCTCAAATTATAATGTATGATCCTAAAAACCCGCCAAATTCATGGACAGAGGCAACTAATGATGGAAACATATCAGGAACTCACAACCAAGGAGGGAATGCAATTTATGTTGTATCATTGGGTGTAAGTCCGAGAGGGAGACCAGGAAAAAAAGGGATTGGTGTGGGGACAGCTTTATTGGAGAGACAAAAACAGCTAGCTAAAGAATTAGAAAAAGAGTGTTTAGTTTTAAGTGCAAGAGTTCCTGGATATAACAGTTTTTGCGAGAATAAGGGGAATGTTCCAATTCAAGATTATGTTAATTATAGAAGAGAAGACGGGTTGCCAGAATACATGGAATTAAGATTTTATGAAAGAGCTGGATTTAAACAGGTAAAGATATGTCCAAATACAATGGATGATGTTGAAAGCAGAAATTATGGTGTAATGGTAGAATGGAAAGCTTAATATATTTTTATTTTGCTCTGAATTTTCTATGAAGCTTTCAATTATCGTTCCTGTTTTCAATGAAAAAGAGACTATTCTTGAGATATTGAAAAAAGTAGAGGATGTAAGATTAAAGGATATTGAAAAAGAAGTTATAGTTGTAGATGACTGCTCAACTGACGGAACTAAAGAAATTTTAAAAAATTTAAGGAAGTATAAAGTTTTTTTCCATGAAAAAAATGTTGGAAAGGGGGGAGCAATAAGAACAGGGCTAAAAAATGCTACAGGTGATGTAATTTTATTTCAAGATGCTGATTTAGAATATGATCCTAAGTTTTATGAAGAGTTATTGAAACCAATATTAAACAATGAGACAAAAGTAGTTTATGGATCCAGGATGCTTGGAGAACATAAAAAGATGTATTCTTTACATTATTTTGGAAATAATTTTTTAACTATAGCTACAAATTTTTTATTTAAATGTAAAATAAGCGATATGGAAACTTGTTACAAGGTTTTTAGGAAGGAAGTCTTAGATGGAATAAACTTAAAGTCAGAAAGGTTTGAGTTTGAGCCGGAGATAACTGCAAAAATATTGAAAAAGGGGTATAAAATAAGGGAAGTTCCAGTTGATTTCAATAATCCGAGAAACTTTGAGCAAGGGAAAAAAATAACCTGGAAAGACGGAGTTATGCATTTTTATTACTTAGTAAAATACCGATTTTTTGATTAGTTATGCTTTTGTAATTAAAAAAATATATAAATGCCAGCAAAGTAAGAATATTAATGGTGTTAGAGAGTTTAGTGAGGCCAGAGGGTGCTGAAAAAAGACCTGTAAGCATGTTTTTCCTGGGATTTTTGTATGCTTCTGTTGCAATGTTTTTGAGTTTGTGGATTTTTAGAGACCAGACAAGTTTGGTTATGGTTTTTTTAACTGTAATGGCTGCTCTGCCATTGGTTTATGACACAATAAAATATGAAGAGAAAAAAGATATCGGCATTAAATCCGAAGGCAAGATTTTGAAAGAGCACAGCAAGGCTTTAGCTTTTTTCATGTACTTATTTTTAGGAGCTGTTGTTTCTTATTCTTTATGGTATATTTTTTTACCTGAAGATATTGTGGGTAATGTTTTTAATACCCAAATAAGCACAATCAAAAACATCAATTCAAATATATTTGGGATAGATTTTTTGACAACTGGATCTGTTACAGGAACAAGCTTATTCTGGCAAATTTTGTCAAATAATTTAAAAGTCTTGGTTTTTTCCTTGTTTTTCAGTTTTTTCTTTGGAGCCGGAGCCTTGTTTATTTTAATATGGAATGCCTCTGTTATTAGTGCAGCCATTGGAAATTTTTTCAGAGCAAATTTTGCTGAATATGCTGCAAGCGTTGGATTAATTAAAATTGGGGGGTATTTTCATATTTATTCCTTAAGTTTAATGAGATATTTTGTTCATGGTCTTCCTGAAGTTTTAGCTTATTTTGTTGGAGGGCTGGCTGGAGGAATAATTTCCATAGCTATTACAAGACATGATGTTGGAACAAAAGAATTTAGAAAAGTTTTACTAGATTCACTAGATTTAGTTTTAATTGCTGTCGGACTATTAATTGTGGCTGCTTTACTTGAAGTTTATGTTACGCCTGTTTTCTTTTAAATTATTTTTTATCAGTTAAAAAATCCTCGACTTTTTTTTGCCATCTTAAAACTCCTTCTCTATAATGAGCCATATGACTCGCATAATAAGTTCTTTCATCTAAGGGTAAATCTTCTGCATATTCAATTTCTTGAATAAACTTTAAAATCTTCTTTTCTGCCGCACCTAATCTTGAAGCAGATTCAGAAAGAGCACTTCGTATATCTTGAGGTGGCTTAATTTTATCTTTCTCGTGCTCAGGTATAGAAGATTTCCAATTTCTCAAATCCTCCCAAACTAGTTCATCAAATTCTCGGGCATCATTATATGTTCTTCTCATTGCTTGAAAAATTGGATGTTGATAATCAATTACCATTAGAATTAAATTATTTTTTCTCCTGTTTCTAGATCGTAAATATGAATTATGTTGACTGGACAGACTCTGGCTGCTTCCATCATTTCTTCTAATTCTGCTTCTTCTATTATTTTTTCCTGAACAAGATTGTCCTGCTTTGGCTGCGAATTTAGAAGATCTGCTTTTCCATCACCATTATCTTTTATTACGAACATTTTGCTTACTGCTGTACAGGCTGCTGCCCCAATGCAATCTTTTCTATCATAAAC